>SAMEA3663025__coassemble_285_pt1 | contig 71544 bp, 53 predicted proteins | sample SAMEA3663025__metabat2_high_PE_004 | metagenome-assembled genome bin SAMEA3663025 (sample SAMEA3663025) | pig gut metagenome | biome: pig gut; feature: pig-associated habitat; material: faeces | place: France | collected 2012
GGGTGGGAGGGGTTAGAATTCGAAGGAGGCGTATATGCCTATGTTGGTGCCGTCGGAGACGGGGGCTATTTGGAGGTTGTGTTTTTTGGCGAAGGGGCGGGTGAAGATGTAGGCGCTGCCGGCACCGATGGCCGCACCGGCGAGGACGTCATACCAGTAGTGTTTTTTGGAGAAACATCTACCCCACGCCACGTAGCAAGACAAGGCATAAGCGGGAGCGCCGAAAGCCCATCCATATCTTCGTTGCAGGTAACCGGCTGTGGCGAAAGAAACTGCAGTATGACCGGAGGGGAAAGAATGGCGGTCGGAATGATCGGGGCGCCACTCCTTGACGGAATATTTGAGAATAAGAGTAGCGGCAGCAGTCACGGCAGCGGTTTCGACACCCTGTAAGAGACCCTTCCAGTCTTGCATAACGAGCGTGCCAACAAGGGCTGAAGCGGGGAGTGCGATAGCAACGACATCGGTGGAAGTAGCCACACCCTTTTGCGCCGGAGTTCGTTGAAAAGTTGTTACATCATCTTGCGCCATAACTCGAGGAGAAGAGAGAGCGAAGCACAAGATAGGAATTATAAAAAATAGAAAGCGAGAATGAGCGTTTCGCATAAATTCAGATATTAAAGGGATAAATGAATAGATCGAGATCACCGCAGAGAGGCAAAGCGATGGTTCTAATAATCGTAATCGAGAGAGAAGCGGTCGACGTATAATATAGAGCCGGAACCGCCGGTGAAATAATCGCCATACTTGGAAGCCGAGCAAGTGATTTGCAGGAAAGACGGGATGGCGAAAGTATTACGATAATTGAGAGTAATCTCGAACTCCTGATACTTATCCATCTTGCCGGAGAACTGCATTTCGCCGTAAGCGATGATGAAATCGGCATTCTTATTGAAGAGTTGACGATTCTTGGGGTTAGTACGAATCTCATAAGGAGTAGACCAGTCGGTAAGAGCCACATAAATATGGCAAGTATCGGGAACACCCTTAAGCTTTTCGAACTCCGAAGAAGCATAATCGATATTTGCGGCGGAATATTGGAAATATCCGCGAAGTTTGGTGGGGTGAAGATTCCATGATCTGCCGAAAGCGAGGACACCATTAGTGCCATCTGTACGTACATAATCTCCGGTAAAGATCGAACCGGAACCGAGTTTACCGATGCCGAACAGGGAAACGAACTTAGTTTCGCACTTGACGGCCTTACCGACGCCATCGGGGGTATAATCGGTGGGAGTAGTAAGGTTTTGGTTAAGAGTAATCGAGCCTGCATTACCGGTATCCCAGAACTTAGCACCATTTTCATTCCATGGGCACCACATATCCTTTGCATTCATGTGCCACTCCTCGAAATCGCCACCGGGGAGGTCGGCGACATCTTGGGTTGTGACTTCGACCTCATTACCCTTATTATCATCGGAGACGGCACGCACGAGATACTTCGTATTAGGTTTGAGATGCGGGATAAAGCAAGAGAAAGCGCCCTGATTGCGGGATACGAACTGCTCAGGGACAGGGGTCCACTCCGAATCGGACTCGAGACGATACTCGAAACCATTGTTTGCATCAGCGGGGCCATTACCGTAAGCCCAAACGACCTTCGACCAAGCATCCACTTGATATGTAGAGACGATAGTTTCGGAGACTTGGGCATAGATGGTCCAAGTTTGGGTACGGCCATGAGTTGTGATATCGACAGCGAGAGGATAAGAGAGGTCGAGGGTGCCCGGGGTGATTTCCGGGGACATGGTAGAGACATCCTTAGCGCCGAGTTTGACACGCTGAAGGATCAACTTAGAGAGGTCTGTACCATCGGGGACAGTCACGATGACACGAAGAGCGGCCGGGTCGATAATGCTCTCCCCCACTTGTCCTTCGACTTCGAAATAGCGTTCGATAGATTGGTTCGCCTTAATCTCCCAAGAATAATCCTGATAGAGAGAGAGAGTAAGCCAGAGGGTATGAGAGAGGTCGTGAGTACCCTGGAGGAGGTCGACATCGCAAGAAGCATTTGGAGTAGTGACGAACTTATTGAACTTCAGATTGCAGATATCGACGGACTCATCGAGGTAAAGATTGACCTTATAAGCGAGCGAATCGATATAAGCCGACTTAATCTCGCCCTCGGCAGCGATCTCGAGGATACGCTGAGGAATGCGGGGATAAGGGAGGTCATTTTCGATACAACCCGAAGCCGCCATCAGAGAGCAGAATGCGAAGAGGAGAGAGATAATATGGTAAAATAAATGACGCATATAGGGAAAAAAGTCTAAATACAGAGAGCGATACCGAAATTAATATTGAAGAGATTGAGGCGGAAATTGGCACCCGAAGTAAAACGTTTGCCGGAGAACTCACCATTTTCAGTTTGGCGTTCACTCTTGAGGTAGAAGCCGAAGGCACCGAGCGAAACATGGAAAGCGACATTCTTCATAACGAAGATCTGCAGGCCCGGGGAGAAATTGAGAGAAGCCTCGACGACATCAGTGTGGGTATCACGGATCTCGCCATTGAAAGGGCGGATAAAATTGTTGGTACCATACTTCACGCCGAGGGCAATTTCATTGAAAAGACCGATACGGCCACGGCGAGAGAGTCCGACATACTGTGTAAAAGTAAAAGCGCCGGAGAAAGAGTTCGAACGATAAGAGATATCATGGAGGTTGAAATTGATATCCTCATCGACATCGACATTGAACGAGTTGATATCGCCGCGTGCGGAATAATAACCGAGTTTGAGACCGACAGAGATGTTATTGCCGACAAAATACTGGAAATATGGCTTAATGCTGAAAGCATGGGCTGAGATATCGATATCAGAGAGGAGGTCGAGCACATCGAGGTCCTTGCTGCCGAGTTCGCCGTAAGAGACAGTGATACCGACAGAGAAAGACTTTTTGGGGACAAAAAGGTAATTATAGAGTTTACGGTCGAAACGGCCTTTAGAACGTCCCACATTCCACGACTTTAGGATTAAAGGGATGGTATCACCCTTATATACGGTCAATTCATTAGGGTCGAGGTTGGAGACATCGTCGACGACCTTCGAGTGGCCGCTAAGGAGGCGGATCACATCATCCTGGAGCGAATCGGGTACAAATATATACTTACCATCGGGCACTTGCTTCTGACGAGGCTCTGCAATTGAATCTTGAGCAGATGCCGGCAGAGCGAAGAGCGCCACGAGCAAGGCAATATAGAAATTGAGAGCTTTGATCATAGATAGAAAGTTGTTCCGAAGGTTACACTAAAGAGGTTGATTTTAAAATTGGCGGACTTATAATGGCGGTTGGAGTGATAGATTTGGTCCTTGAGCGAGTCGGTCTTCTGATAAGAGAAGCCGAGCACACCGACATTAATCTCGATAGCCGAATAATTGGAGAGGAACATGATCAGACCGGGAGTCAGGCCGATATTGATCGAATAATTCTTCTCGTAAGTACCGCTAAGATTCTCACCGACACCCTGGGTAAGTTTGGAGACACCGCCACCCATTTCGAGTTGGACCTCATTGAAGAAACCGAAACGTTTGGAATTACCGAGAGAGAAATAATTGCGCATGAAGATCGTGCCATAATAATTATGGGAGAGGGAATAAACATGGTCGAAATTCATACTGGTTTCGGCATCGAGCACGAGGTCGGAATTAGCGAGTTTAAGGAGAGAACGTTTATAGGAGAACTTTGCGCCGAATACCCAATCGTTACGTACAGCGAATCCCACCATTGGGGAAACCTTAAAAGAATATGTATCGGCATCGATATCCTCGAGGACAATAAACTGATAATTATTTTGATTGGACTGGGAATAAGAGAAAGAGAGACCGGCGATCCACTGCCCCTTAGGGATAAACACGGTCTTCTCGATCTCATGTTCAAAAGGGATGATCTTATGAGCATCAGCGATACGGATCGAATCGATCATAGCGGGGTTAAGATGGATGGTATCGGAAAAAGAGTTTTGACTCTGAGCGCATAGAGCGCCCAGAATCAAAACAAGATAGAAGGATATAGATCTTTGGAAATTACTCATAAACTAATTCAAAATCATCGAGATACATAACGGACGAGCTACTACCGGTGAAATAGTCACCGAACTTAGAGGCAGAAGCCACGATAACGAGGTGAGTAGCACGGGTAGTCTTGGCACGCTCGAAATAGTTCAAAGGAATTTCGAGGAGTTGGAGCTGGCCGTCGGGTCCATAATTTTCTGTCCAAGTTACTTGGCCGTAGGCGAGGACGTGAGTATCATCGGGGTCGAAGAGTTTCCGGTCATTGGGGTTAGTGCGGATCTCGATTGGTTCGTCGGTGAGAGCGACATATACCTGGCCATGGTCGAGACCGCCATTGGTGAGGCCGTAACCATCCTTAAAGACATCGACAGTACCGGGGCGATAATTAGCATATACACGCACCTTGGAGGGGTGAGAGCCATTATACTCGCGACCGAGAGAGAGGACACCATTAGTTCCATCGGTGCGGACATAATGTCCGACGAAGATATTACCGGCGGCGAGCACACCCATAGCCTTATTGGAAGCGAGTCGAGCGCTGTAAGTGCCGCTATGGACCATATCGGTGGAACCTGTGGTCAGGGTAAGATTGGCAGTAGCGGATCCTTCATTACCGGAACCCCAGAAAGAGGTAAGTTTATCGCCTGTCGAACCGGGGAGAGTAACAGACTTATTACCAAACAGGGTAGAAGCGGTATAAGTGCTCCAATCCTCGAACGAAGCATTAACGATGGAGAACTTCGACTCAGTGGTGAACGACATGATAACCGCCTCATCATAACCGTCGCAGATGGCACGATACTCGTAGGCAGTAGCCTCGGTGAGGCCGGTGATTGTAACGGAATAAGGCGTCGAACCGGCGCGAGTGGCACGAGCTACGCGACGAGCGGCAGCGGCTTGCGACGAAGAGGGATAAACAGTGGTCCAAGCCGAAGAACCGGCGGGGCGGTACTGGATACCATAATTAGCGGCACTTTCGGTGTCATAGATCACACCGGAGAGGGTAGCCTTATTGACACCGACAGAGAGGAAGTCGGAGCTGCAATCGACAGTAGCGATCGGTGCGAGACGCTCGATAGCGGCATCTGTATTAGCGATGCGGAGACGGCCTTGCCCCACGAGGTGACGGCTGTCGGTAGCCTCAAACGTATAGATACGCTCCTTGTCATCATCGGCGAGCGCATCGAGATAAGCCTTGGTGAAAGTGATGTAAAGTTCATCGACAGCCACATCACCACCGCCGACCTGAGCAGCATCGGTCGAAGAACGACGCTCGACATTAATGCCGAGGCCGGCGAGCGTAGAGGCGGCGCTACCCTCGAGGATATTGACGCCCGAAGAGATGCCTGTGACATTGTCGGAGACATTCAAGATCACCGAGCTAAGGCCGAAATAGCCGCGGATATAGACATGAGTATCGGAGAAATTGTTATCGACAGACACCACCTGCTGATCGATATTGAAATCGACACCGCGCACGGCGGGAGCCGGGAAGACCTCCACCTCCTCCTCGATGATAGGGATATCAGCGATAGAGATTCGGATGAGGGCACCACCTTCTGTGACAGTAGGTTCATCCTCGGTGATGGTCATGCAATACTCATGAGCGCGCTGCACATTGGGTATAACGCCCTCCTTGAAAAAACTATCGCCATTGGCCTCCGTACCCTCGATCTTATAATTAATGTTGCTATCGGCATTAGGCATCATGAAATAACCCTTGGCAGATGGGATATTGTCGGCGGTAAACTCGAGCGAGCCCTTAGAGTGAGAGAAAGTCACCTTCAGGTTAGAGAGATTGACATCGAGCGAAGCGGGGTCGACCGACACAACGACATTTGCGATATTACAGTTGAGGGTAAGAGAATTTTGGCCCTCGACCATAGAGAACTTCTGATATCCGCGATAGAACTTCGAATCGAACGAAGCAGAGACAGAGTCACCACTCCAAGCCTCGGCGACATAATCGCCGGTCTGGAGGCGGATCTGTTCGGGGATATTATCGAGGCCCTTATACTTACGGATCACGCCGCGAGAATTTTCGATATAAACGACACACTGCTCACGGAGATTAGCGAGTTCGGGGTCTGAGATGGCGCGAGTATTAGACTTAACGACATCCCCTCGGATCTCGGTAGTAATGGTCAGATTGGCTTCTGCAGCGTCGCCAAAGGGGGCATCGAGCGAGCAGGAAGTAATCAGAGAAGCAACTGACATAGCGGCAGCTGCAGGAGCGAAAAATTTAGAAAACGACTTCATAATGCTGACGCTAATTAGTTAAACTTGATTTTAAGAGTCTTGACAGTAGTGCCATTTGCATCGCCGACGGTGAGGATGAAATGGTGTTCATCGGGGCCGAGAGCTTTGAGGAGGGTCAAGAAAGGAGTAAGGTTGAAAGTGACATCATTTTGGCCGCCGACATTCACGGGGAAACCGAGATTAGCGAGAGGATCAGCCATATCAGCGGGTGTATTTACGAGGTCGAGGTGGCTTGAGAGTCCGACTCCGGCGAGTTCTTCGGGAGATAGAGAATTAGACTCGATATCGCAGACGAGCTGAGTGAAACCACCTTCATCTGAGCTCTTGATATGGAGCACGCAAGAAGAGAGCGAATCACCATCATTGACAGCGTCGAGGTTGACCGGAGCGTCAGCTTCGATGGTCGGAGCGGGGTCGGGGTCGGGAGAAGGATCATCGCCACCGCCCTCAGTAGGACGCTCATTATCATCGAGGAGGGGATCCTCGCCGAGGGAGACATTGCGAGTCACATCGATGACATTGACATCGGCATCGACGTTGACATTGGCATCGGCATCACCAGTAGAGCTATCACCCGAGCCGATATGGAGTTTAAACTTGATCTTATAATGATAGCCCTTCTGGATATTATCGAGCGACTTGGTTTCGACGACTTTGCTACCATCGACAGTGCCATAGAACACGGCAACGAGCGACACCTCATCAGTGTGCATAAAATATCCTGCCTTTTGGGCGTCAGCCTCGGCTATGCCGAAATTGAGAGAAGAGCTGCTGCCGACCTTGACCTCGACGTAAGAATCGGGCGACATCTTGGCGCGGAGAGCGGAATCGAAATCGATAGAAACCTTGACATTTTCGAGGTGGCACACGATCGGCTCGATATAGCTTGTAATCTCATAAGCGGTGACATCGAAAGTCTCGGAAGCCCCGAGGAAATAGGGAGACTCCCACTCAGCGATACGATTTTCGCCGTAGGTAGCGGTGCAAGAATAGGACCCGGCGGGGAGAGAGATAACCTCCGGCATATCGCCATAACGATAAGAAGCGACAGGGACAGTCGAACCGGCCTTATAGAAAATCACGTTAAAATCATCGATATTGGCATCGGCGGCACGAGTAGGGGCATTTTGGCGCACCAACTCATCAGCCTCAATGCTTACAGCGAGAGCCGACTTAAGGATCTGACCTTCGCCATTACCATCGCCGTCGAAATCGAAAGGATGTTCGCTTGAACAAGCCGTAGAGAGCATAGCGGCTGCAACCAACGGCAGAATATATAATTTTTTCATAACAGTCATTGAAAAGTTAAAAGAAGGATTCAGAATCATTTACGGATTACGCGAGCGTTAGCACCGGGGCGAGGAGCGGCGGGTCTACGCGAAGAAGACTTCTTGGATGCCACTTTAGGAGCAGCAGAAGCGGCAGAAGTAGCGGCATAACCAAGTTTTACATTATCTATGGTAAGCACAGATCCGATAGCCACGGCATGGTAAGTATTAGGATCGAGAGTCCAATAATACTTGGTGTTCAAGCGGACACCCGGTTCGTAGAGTTCAGTACCGGTAGGGATATAAATAGAAGGAACGACACCTGACTGAGTAGACTTGAAACCTATCTGAATCTTAGCGGCCTTCTTACCGAATGGGTAATTACCGAGAGAGAGAGTACGAGAAGTCATGGTAGATACAGGAGAGAGGAGAATAGTCTGCTCGGCAAGGATAGAGCCATCGGCAGCGAAGACCTTGATATAAGCCTCCCCCTTCTCATTATTGATAGGCGCATAAGTATAATCGAAGCTCAAAGTAGATGGGCGCGAATTCCAAGCGATTCCATCAGAGCGCGACTCGGAACCATTGAAAGCATAAGAACCGAGGAATAACTCACCACGCGACTTATTCAACTCGCTTGGGGCATTCTGGCAATAATATTTAGTACTTGTAAAGCTGCCAGTCTTTGCCGGGGTTGTGCCATTATGGTGATAGCCGACCGAACGGATCACAGCACAACCATTTTCAGAGAAAGTAGAAGGCACGACGAACCAAGTATTGATATTAGCTGCGCCGGTATAGCAAGTGAAAGGGTTAAGGTTAGCCCATCCATCGGGAGTGGATCGAACGATGCTGGTACGGTTATAATAATCGAAAGCGCCAACACGATATAGACCGCCGACTTGAGGATAAGCGAGATTGATAGTTTCAGAAGCAGCGGCGAAATTACCATTAGTAACATCCGTTTCGGTCTCAGTGGTGAACTGCGGCACATTCTTTTCGAACGAACCGACCTTAGCTACGATCGAAGAATAAGTAGCAGCAGGGGAGAGACCGGAGATAGTAACAAGACCGGTATTAGCATCATGAGAGATATTGGCAGAAGGGATTTCGGAACCACCATTAAAGAAGCGAACGTTTTCGAAGACATTCTTGGTGGTGTTGTCATCGCCGGCAGAGAGGAGAAGGACTACCTTGCGGCTGAAAGCATCGGGAGTAATAGAATACTCTGGGGCATTGACAGCCACAGAAGTAGAGATGGACTTAGTGCCGAGAGAGCCGACAACATCGATGGTGCTACCGGTCTGTGGCTGGAGATCAAGGACATACTTGAGGGCATACGATCCGGCGGCACGAGAATTGGAGACATCGGAGACGCTCTTGATAGTAGCATCGATCATACGATTGTTGGCATCGGGCACCTTAAACTTCATATTATCCTTGATGGACAGCGTATTGGTGTTGACGATCACAGCGACCTCATTAGCCATAAAATCGATAGCCGGGGCCTCAGCGAAAGAAATTTGGACCTCAGTTACATTGATATTAAGTTTGAGAGGTTCGGAAGAACGAGTCATGGCATCGACAGCCTGAACCTCAACGGTATACGAACCGGCGGGGAGATGTTCGAAGAACTTTGTAACATTTACCACACCGAGTTTATCGGCATTACGGAAAAATCCGGAGCAGACCATACCATCGTTGGAAAGTTGTTGCTGAGTAAGGTCGGAAGCATTAACGAGTTCGACACGGCTACCGAAAGATGGAGCGAAACCATTATTAGCGACGACATTGACAGTAGTAGACTTGAGTCCTCCGTAAGCGAACACATGGAATTCAGTTTGGGAAGACTGAGAAGAATACTCGAAAGTTTCGACAGTGGCGTCGGCGGTGAATCCCTTGGGAGAGATGGTAGGAGCGGGAGCGTTGAAGAGTTCATCGCCCAGCGAGACGCTCACGGTCTCATTGACGACATCATCATCGAATTGGACATCGAGGGCGAGGTTTCCGGTAGCGCCATCCACACCGATAGTGACTACATAATGGTGGCGAGCCTGAGCGGTGAAAGAGGCGGGTTGGATAGTAACCTGCTTACCCTCAGTGTTGGTAAGCGTAAGATTAAGTTTAATTTCCGAAGGAGCGACATAAGCGGGGCGTTCCTCATTTTGAGAGAAAACGACCCAATCATGACCTTCAGATTGGATAGCAGCGCTATAAGTAGGGAAATTCTCCACAAAAGCGGGAGTGTATCGGATAGAGACCATTGCATTGGCGAGAGTAGCGACTACTTGCGCCTCAGCGAGGGCACCGGGAGAAACATGGACAGAAGTAGATCCCTTATAGAAAGGATTTTGGAAGCCCTCGGTATCGATATCGCCGTAAGAGGCGGTGAGGGTATAATCACCGATGGAGAAAGCCTCCTCACGGTTGAATGCCTCCACGCTCGACCAAGAGCGAGAGAACGACCCATCAGCCTTAACGAGATTAACGGCGAAGAAATCGCCGGAAGGGACAACGGGGCTCACCGAATCGTCGGCACGCGTCTGACGCATGACACGAGGATCGGAAGAGAAATTCAGATTGATGCCACCTGTGGAGCTTGAGTCAGCCCAAGGGGCCTCGTCGCTACAAGAAGCGAGGCCGAAGAGAGCAACCAGCGCACCAACGAGAGTGCAATTAGAAATTTTTCTCATTATAATAGATGTTTTGTTGATAATACAAAAATTGTTAAAAGAGATTGTGATCATTAAACCGCAGGATGCGAAAACAATCTAAAGAAAAGTCGCTTAAAAGCATAGAAAGCGAACTTGACAGAGGGGATATTAATACGATAATGTCCCACCCAACAAGTTGCAAAGTTATAATAATAAAAACATTGATGCAAAAAAAGCGACTAAAACGCATCACAATTACGCCAAATAAACCAAAAAAACAATATGAAAAAGGTTACAAAAAGAGTATTAGTGGCTATATTGACCATAATCGGCATCAATACAACCAATGCACAAAGTCTATCAGATTTGTTCAGTGGGGACCTTGGAGGCACATTAGGAAACATCATCGAAGGAGTCTTCACGAGTTCCAACATCGACATTGCCGACTTAGAAGGGGAATGGACCATCACGGGGCCGGCAGTATGCTTCAAGAGCGATGACTTTTTGAAGAATGCGGGTGGCTTGGCAGCCGCCTCAATGATCGAGACCAAGATAGAGCCCTACTACACCAAATATGGACTGACCGGGGCAAAATTGGTGATAGACACCGAGGGTAACTACTCCTTGCAGATCAAGAACAAATATAACATCTCCGGCACAATCACCAGATCGGAGGGAGCCGCTCAAGGTACATTTGATTTCAACTTCGGGTTCTTAGGGAAGAAAGTGACCTCACTGACGACCTACGTACAGAAGACACCCAAGACGATGGACATCATGTTCGATGCATCGAAATTCAAGACCATCATCTCAGCGATAGCCAACATAAGCGGTATGCGTCTTGCCAAGACAGCCAGCAGTCTGTTGAACCAATATGAGGGGCTCTGCATAGGCTTCAAGCTGACCGGAGGTTCGACCCAGACCAACAATAGTGGAATTGGCGGATTGCTGAATGGCATCATGGGAGGCGGCAACACGGGTAGCAATAGCGGCACGAGCACGGGCAGCACCGGGACAAACAGCAGCACAAGCAATAGCAGCACAAGCAATAGCAGCAGCACTACAGGCACAAGCGGCAGCGGCATAGGTAGCTTCTTGAACGGGATCTTCGGCGGAGGCAACAGCGGCACAAGCACCACCGGCACAAGCACCACCGGCACGAGCAATAGTAACAGCAACAGCGGCAACACGAACCGCGGCAACACAGGCAATAGCAATACGAGCAACTCGAGCAATAGCAGTGGCAGCGGTTTTGATCTGTTGAAAGGCTTGCTGAATGGGAACAACGGCACAAAGAAATAACGATCTGTCACAGATAGGAAAAATATAACAAAACCCCGAGGATGAAACATTCTCGGGGTTTTAATATTATAAGTAGGGGCTACCAGCAAACTGATGATAGAACGCGCTCTATAAAAATCAGAGGGCAGAGAGACGAGCGATATACTTACCGAGGATATCGAACTCGAGGTTTACGATCGAACCGGGGCGGATATTATGGAAATTGGTATTATGGAAAGTATAAGGGATGATAGCGACAGAGAAACGGCCGATGAGCCAATCGGGGTCATTGGCATCGGGAGTGGAAGTAGGGTTGCAAACGGTGAGCGAGACACCATTGACAGTAACCGAACCCTTATCGACAGTGAAATAGCCACGACGGGCGAGTTCACGCTTCACTTGATACTCAAAAGTAAAGATCCAACTGCCGTCAGCCTCCACGAGGTCGACACACTTGGCAGTCTGATCGACATGCCCCTGGACGATATGACCATCGAGACGCCCATCGATGCGCATGCTGCGTTCGACATTCACCTCATCACCGACTTTAAGATTGCCGAGATTAGAACGATCGAGAGTTTCGCGGATAGCTGTAACAGTATAGGTTCCATCCTTAGGGAGACTCACCACAGTAAGGCAGACGCCATTATGAGACACACTCTGATCGATGGAGAGTTCATCGACGAACGAACAAGCGAGCGAGATATCGAGATTATCCTCCACTCTATTGAGGGCGACCACACGCGCCGACTCTTCAACAATGCCTGAAAACATAATAAATGATAAAATTTAGATTAAAACTATCGACTCCAAAAAAATGGAGAGATAAAAATAGCGAAAGAGTATGCAAAATTAGAAAAAAATTAGTAAATTTACCATCTTGAAGAGATATAACACCATAAAAGGATAGTTATAAGACCATAAAAGCTCAAAAAAGTGAACGCAATCAGACTACCAAAATCATTGCAATCGGGTCGAGAGTCAACTATCGAAGACTCTCGGCAGATCACCATCATCGGCGGCAACGGGGCGGGGAAGACCCGCTTTATGGAAGAGATGATGGAAGAATGTGGGGAAAAGGCCTACTGTCTGAGTGCCATCTCGGCATTTTATGCAGAGCGAGAAGAATCGACCCGCCCCAACTCGATCGATGCACAATATCGGCAGGCGGTGAAACAGCGGAGCTACATGCGCACGGATGCAGTTAGCGAGCTTGACAAGATCGTCTACATGCTCTTCGCCGACGAATTGGACAACCTCTTGCGGTTGAAATCAGAATTAATGAAGAGTGGAGGGCGCAACGTCAAAATGAAGCGGTCGAAATTTGATGTAATCAAACGACACTGGGAGCGTATCTTCCCCAACAACAGGATAAGTCGCGAAGGGGGGACACTAAAATTTGCCACCGGGAGCGGCGGCGACCTGATATCGGCGTTAAAGTTGAGTCAAGGAGAGAAGGCGGTGTTATACTATCTTGGAGCGACACTCTTTGCTCCATCAGATGCGGTGATCTTCATCGACTCCCCTACCCTATTCGTGCATCCTTCGATCATCGGAACCTTGTGGAACTCGATCGAAGAATTGCGTCGCGACTGCACCTTCGTCTACAACTCTGTGGATGAAGACTTCATCATCACCCGCACGAGCAACAAATGCATCTGGGTGAAGCGTTACGACTCCGAGCAGCATGCCTGGGACTATGAGGTGTTGAGCTCCGGCTCACTTGCCGAAGACATTATGGTAAAGCTTGCCGGCAGTCGTCGGCCTGTATTATTCATCGAAGGGGATGCCGAGCACTCGATCGACAAGCGACTATACAGTCTGGTATTTCCGGAGATGACGGTAAGGCCGGTGGGGTCGTGTGACAAGGTGATCGAGACAACCCGTTCCTTCAACGATCAGCAGGCGATGCACCATCTCCACAGTTACGGGATAGTGGATCGGGATCGGCGCACAGAGAAAGAGGTGGCATATCTACGGAGGAAGCAGATTATGGTGCCGGAAGTTGCAGAGATCGAAAATATCTTTCTGATGACCGGAGTCATTAGATTGATGGCACGTCGGAAAGGGAAGGATGGTGACCGGATAGTCGAGCAGGTTCAGCGGAGTGTGATCAAGATGTTCCGCAAGCAAGCCGACGAGCAGGCATTGCAGCACACGCGCCACAAGATGAAGCGCGACGTAGAGTGCAAGATCGACGGCAGGTTCAGGTGTATCACCGCCTTGGAGACACATGTACGCGAACTTGAGGCACGTCTAAAGCCTCGTATGCACTACAACAGACTGAGAGAGAGCTTTGCGGTGATGATCCGCGACAACGACTACGACAGCATATTGAAGGTGTTCAACCACAAGCCGATGCTACCCGAATCGGAGGTGAGCACCCTATTGGGGTTTGCCAACAAAGATGAATATATCCGGGGAGTGATGGGAGTGCTGAAGAGACAAGACGAAGACTCCGAGCGATTACGGCAATTGATAAGGGGCTGTCTAAAATGGGACGACGTCACCGGTCAGAGCCAAAAAGGGGAACCTGAAAAAAGGGAAGAAGCAGGGGGAGTTCCGAATGAGAACACTCCCGACAACAATAAACAAGGAGAAAAATATTAAGGTAAACAGAAAACAAAAAAACAAAGAACAAACATATAATATGGAAAAGAAACTTGCAATACTGCGCAATGACCCCTGGTTGGAGCCATACGCAGGTGCTATCGAAGGTCGGCATCAGGATGTGGTGCGCAAACTTGAAGAACTGACATCAGGCACGGACGGGAGTCTGATAAAATTTGCCAACGCCTACAACTACTTCGGGTTGCATGGCGATGGCAAAGGCAAATGGGTGTTCAGAGAATATGCGCCGAATGCCACAAAGATCTACTTGACCGGCACCTTCACCGGCTGGCAGGATGACGAGCGCTATGCATTAAAGCGATTGGAGAATGGCAACTGGGAGGGAGAATTTCCGGCAGAGAGCATGAAGCATGGCGACCTCTACAAGTTGCATATATATTGGCAAGGAGGAGATGGGGAGCGACTTCCGGCGTATGCACGTCGGGTGGTGCAAGATGAAGAGACGAAGATCTTCAGCGCCGAGGTCTATGCACCCGAGCATCCCTATCAATACAAGGTAAAGAACTTCAAGCCGGAGACCAAGCCTCTGATGATATACGAAGCTCACATCGGCATGGCACAAGACAAAGAGGGTCTCGGCACCTACGAAGAGTTCCGCACCAACGTGTTGCCTCGTATCGTCAAAGATGGCTACAACGCCATCCAATTGATGGCAATCCAGGAGCATCCCTACTATGGATCGTTCGGCTATCATGTCAGCAACTTCTATGCCGCCTCATCGCGTTTCGGCACACCTGACGAGTTGAAGCATCTTATCGACGATGCGCACAAAGCGGGAATTGCGGTGATCATGGATATCGTACACTCACATGCCGTAAAGAATGAATTGGAGGGACTTGGTCACTTCGATGGTTCGTACGATCTCTACTTCTATGGGGACTCGAGACGCGAGCATCCGGCATGGGATTCACTCTGCTTCGACTATGGCAAGAACAGTGTCTTGCACTTCCTGCTGTCGAACTGCAAATTCTGGCTTGAAGAGTATCACTTCGATGGATTTCGCTTCGACGGAGTGACCTCGATGCTCTACTACAACCATGGACTGGGCAAGGCCTTCGGAGGCTATGGCGACTACTATGATGGCAACGAAGATGTGAACGCATTGGTCTACTTGACCTTAGCCAACCTACTGATCCACGAGGTGAATCCACGCGCCATCACCATAGCCGAAGAGATGAGCGGCATGCCGGGTCTGGCATCAAAATTCGAAGATGGAGGCATGGGCTTCGACTATCGCTTGGCGATGGGTATCCCCGACTACTGGATCAAGATGATCAAAGAGAAGAAAGATGAAGATTGGCATCCTACTTCCATCTTCTGGGAGCTGACCAACCGCCGTGCCGACGAGAAGACGGTAAGTTACTGTGAGAGTCACGACCAGGCGCTGGTGGGCGACAAGACGATCATCTTCCGTCTGATCGACAAAGAGATGTACTGGCACATGGGTGTGGAAGATGGCAATGGCGTGGTGGAACGCGGCATGGCCTTGCACAAGATGATCCGCTTGGTGACGATGGCCTCGATCAATGGAGGCTACCTAAACTTCATGGGCAACGAATGGGGACATCCGGAATGGATAGACTTCCCCCGCGAGGGCAATGGCTGGAGCTACAAATATGCACGCAGACAATGGGAACTGGTGGATCGTGAAGATCTGAAGTTCAAATACTTGAACAAATTTGACAACGATATGATCGCCCTTGCCACCGGGGTATACAACTTCCAAGACCTTCCGGTGGATAAGCTGTGGGAAAAAGATGACGACCAGGTGTTGGCATTCCGCAGAGGAGACTTGATCTTCGTATTCAACTGGAGTCCTACACGCTCCTTCGCCGACTATGGGTTCTTGGCTCCAGCCGGAGAATATGAGGTAGTGCTCAACAGCGACTCGCCGGAATATGGAGGACATGGATTCAGCGACGACAGTGTGCATCACTTCACCCAGCCTGATCCCCTCTACTCACCCTCGGGCAAGGGATGGCTCAAGATGTATCTGCCGGCACGATCGGCGCAAGTTCTGAGGATGGTAAAGCCACAGCCGGAATCTAAAGCCAAGAAGAGGGGAACGGCGAAGAAAGAGGATAAAGCCACAGGAGCCAAGAAATCGGCATCAGCCAAGAAGAATCGCACGAAAAAAGAGGAAAAATGAAAAAGATCATAGTAGCAATCGATGGATACTCATCGTCGGGGAAATCGACGATGGCACGCGAATTGGCGAAGAAAGTAGGTTACATCTATGTAGACTCCGGTGCGATGTATCGTGCGGTGACGATCTATGCGTTGGAGCATGAAATGGTGGCAGATGGAGAGGTGGATAAAGACCGCCTGATAGGGTCACTGCCGGAGATCCATATCGGCTTTATGCCCAAAGGAGAGGATGGTGTACAGCACACTATCTTGAATGGGCGAGATGTCGAAGATGGGATCCGGGGCATGCGCGTAAGTGAAGTAGTGAGCAAGGTGGCAGAGATAGCCGAAGTGCGCGAGCACTTGGTAAGTCTACAGCAGTCATTTGGCGAAGAGAAAGGCATCGTAATGGATGGTCGCGACATCGGGACGACGGTATTCCCCGATGCAGAGATGAAGGTCTTCGTGGAGGCTTCGGCAGAGGTAAGAGCAGAGCGGAGGCTCAAAGAGCTCGAAGCTAAAGGAGTCTCGGTGAATTACGAAGATGTTCTAAACAACATCAAGACACGCGATCAGATCGATACGACCAGAGCCGTATCACCGCTCTGCAAGGCGGCAGATGCTCATGTCTTGGACAACGATCATCTGACTCGTCAAGAGCAGATGGCATGGCTGATCAATCTATTTCACGTAATATCCAACGAATGAAGAAAGATGAAGGAAGAGCACCCGGATCGGAGAAAGATCCGGGGACTCCCATCATAGAGATCGACAGCAACTCCGGTTTTTGCTTTGGAGTGGTGACCGCCATTGCCAAGGCAGAGGCAGAGTTGGCGAAGAGTGGCACCTTGGCATGTCTTGGCGACATCGTGCACAATGCTTCGGAAGTGGAGCGATTGAGGCTCCGAGGGTTGCACACCATCACGCATGAAGACTTGAACGATCTTCATGGGAGCACAGTTTTGCTGCGAGCACATGGAGAGCCCCCCTCGACCTATGAGAAACTGGAAAAGAATCGCAATCGGGTGATCGATGCGACATGTCCGGTGGTGTTGCAACTTCAGAAGCGAATCAAAGAGGCCTACGACCTGGCTCGCGCCAAGATGTCATCGGGAGAGATCGAGGAGATGCCCTTGATCTTGATCTATGGCAAGCGGGGACATGCGGAGGTGAATGGACTGGTGGGTCAGACGGATGGTAATGCTGTAGTAATCCAGGATGTTACGGCACTCGACACGTTGGACTTGGAGCGCGATATACTGCTCTACTCTCAGACCACGAAGAGTCTCGAGGGATTTCGCCACATAGTCAACGAGATCAAGCAGCGTAAACGGAGCGGAAGATTTGAATACTTCGACACGATCTGTCGTCAGGTGGCGACACGCTCGGAGAAGATCAAAGAATTTGCAGCCAACCATGACACGATCATCTTCGTGAGCGGAGCCAAGAGCTCAAACGGGAAGGTGCTCTTGGAGGAATGTATCAAAGTGAATCCGAGCACACGACTTGTCACCGACAGCAGCGATCTTCGACAAGAGTGGCTGGTCGGAGCCAAGAAGATCGGGATCTGCGGAGCGACCTCCACGCCGGCGTGGCTGATGAAAGAGGTGGCAGAGAGGGTGTCGGAGTTAGTAAAAAAGTAGTAAGCCCGCCGACCGAATCGGCGGGAACAGTAAAAAAAGCCCGCCTACCTAATCGGCGGGAACAGTAAAAAAAGACTGCTGAACTATCGGCGGGAAGAGTAAAAAAGACTGCTGAACTATCGGCGGGAAGAGTAAAAAAGACTGCTGAACTAATCGGCGGGAAGAGTAAAAGAGCTGACAATGGGAATAGAGGCTATCGATGAGAAGTATATGAGGATGGCGCTATCGGAGGCAATGGAGGCTTGCGAGGCGGGGGAAGTGCCCATAGGGGCAGTGATAGTGAGCAAGGGGAGAGTGATCGGCAGGGGGCATAACCTGACCGAGCGGCTTCATGATGTGACGGCACATGCCGAGATGATGGCGCTGACGGCGGCCTGCAACACGTTGGGAGGGAAATATCTGCCGGAATGCACAATCTATGTCACTGTGGAGCCATGCGCCATGTGTGCAGGAGCATTGGGATGGAGTCATATCGGGCGTATCGTCTATGGGGCGTCAGACCTTAAGCGAGGGTATTTCAGCCACACAATGGCACGCAACTCGGTGTTGCATCCCCGCACTATAGTCGAATCGGGAGTGCTCGAAGATGAATGTCAACAGATAGTGACCGAATTTTTCAAGCGACGCAGAAGATGATTTCAAAGCCTTGGCAACAGAAGGTAATCTTAAGAAGATAAAAAAGAAGATGAGATCAAGGAGTAAAATAAAGGCATGGATAGAGGCGATGCGGTTGCATACGTTGCCGGTGTCAGTGGCTGGAGTATTGACCTCAGCGGGATGTGCGGCATATTATGAAGGCTTTCAACTACTTCCCTTCACTATATGCATGTTATTCGCCATCGGGGCACAGATCGTATCGAACTTTGCCAACGAATATTTCGACTATCTCAATGGATTGGATCGCAAAGGGAGAGAGGGGTTCAGGCGAGGGGTCACCGAGGGAGATATCACCCCCGGGGCGATGCGTAATGCCACGTTTGTCTTATTGGGCGTGGTGTGTGCATTAGGATGCAGTCTGATAGCGTGGGGAGGCTGGTGGCTACTACCGGTGGGAGTAGCAATCGCCCTCTTTGCGTTGGGTTACTCAGCGGGACCATATCCCTTGTCCCACCATGGACTTGGGGAAGTGGCAGTGGTAATCTTCTTCGGTATAATACCGGTGACACTTTCGACCTACTTGCAGAGTCACGAGGCGGGGTTTTCGGCGCTGACGATATGGCTGTCGGTGGCTATCGGAATAATGGGAGCCAACGTGCTGGTGGTGAACAACTACCGCGATTGCGAAGATGACCGGAAGGCAGGTAAGAAGACACTCGCCGTGAGATGGGGATCTAAAGCAATGGAACGGCTCTATCTTGCCAACGGCATAGTAGCGGCACTCTGCATAATGGCCGCTACCCTACTGACAGTCAATAAATTCTGGCAAATCGGCATCTTGATATATGTGAATCTACACTACCTGACATGGCATCGCATGAAGCAATCGGAGGGCTCGGAACTGAATCCGATTTTGGGGAAGACAGCGATGCTGATGCTCGGGGTGTCGGTGTGGATACTTATGGCACTGATTATAAAATAGATATCCGATAAAGCTGAAGTATACGCCATAGGGATCAATAGTGGATAGCGATGTGATTTGTTCAAAAAATGTCGATAAAAAAGAGGGATAAAATTGGGGATATGCGGGATAGATATAGTATATTTGCGACTCCAAAAAGAAAAAACTAAAGAACGATGGCAGAACAGCAATATAACAAGCGCCCAAAGGTGCAGCCGAAGATAGAGGATGCGATGGGGAAATTACCACCCCATGACACGGACTTGGAGGAGGTGGTGCTGGGAGCATTGATGCTCGAGAAGGATGCCTATATGAATGTAGCTGACATCCTGACCCCCGACTCCTTCTACGATCCACGGAATGCGAAGATCTATGAAGCGATCAGCACATTGGGTTTCAATCAGCGGCCGATAGATATGATGACGGTAACCGAGCAGCTTCGTGCGAATGGCACCTTGGAAGAAGTGGGAGGAGCCGTGCATATCACCGAGCTGACCTCGCGCGTCTATTCAGCGGCGAATGTGGAATATCATGCCAAGATTGTGTCGCAAAAATTTTTGGCACGACGCCTTATCTCCTTTGCGTCGAGCATTGAGACGGCCGCCTTCGACGAGAGCAACGATGTGGATGATCTTCTTCAAGAGGCAGAGGGAAAGCTCTTTGACATCTCCCAGACCCACTTGAAGCGGGAAGTAACCCAGATTGACCCGGTGCTGAACTTGGCAATCGAGCAGATACAGACGGCAGCTAACACGACGACCGGTCTATCGGGCTTGAAGACAGGATATGACCAACTGGATCACATGACATCGGGATGGCAGAACTCCGATTTGATCATCGTGGCAGCACGTCCGGCGATGGGTAAGACGGCATTCGTGCTGTCGATGGCGAAGAATATGGCGATCGACTACAGTATCCCGGTGGCAATCTTCACCTTGGAGATGGCCAATGTGCAGTTGGCGAAGCGATTGATCAGTAATATTGCCAATCTCGAGGGTGAGAAGCTCAAGAGTGGTCAGCTGAGCGACGAAGAGTGGGATCGGCTCAACAGCCGAGTTGCAACGATGTATTCAGCGCCCTTATATCTTGACGAGACACCGGGACTATCAATCACGGAACTTCGCACCAAGGCACGCCGACTTGTGCGAGAACATGGCGTTAAGATCATCATGATCGACTACTTGCAGCTGATGAATGCCACGGGCATGAAACTTGGGAGCCGCGAGCAAGAGGTATCGACGATCTCACGATCGCTCAAGGCTTTGGCCAAAGAGCTCAACATACCAATCATCGCCCTGTCGCAGTTGAATCGAAGCACGGAGACACGCGAGGATAAGCGACCTGTACTCTCCGACCTTCGAGAATCGGGAGCCATCGAGCAGGATGCCGATATCGTCTGCTTCATCCACCGTCCGGAGTATTACACACGGAGTTCGGAAGATGCCAATGGTAACGACATCCGCGACCTTGCCGAACTGATAATTGCGAAGCATCGTAGTGGTGCGGTGGGAGATGTAAAATTGCGATTTGTGAAGCGCTATGCCCGCTTTGAGAACTGGGATGAGGATAAGGATATGATCAATGCAGCTCTGGGGGGCATGGAGACACGACGAGAAGAATCGCGGATGAATCGAGAGTCAGGCAGCAGCTTCAATCTGAGCAATATGGCAGCCGGAGGGTCTGCAGGGGGATCAAATCCGGACATCATGCCGGCACCGGGAGAAGAAGATGTGCCATTCTAAGTATTCTAAGTAGACATGATATAACAAAAATCGAGAGCGTGATCACTTGCGATCATGCTCTTTTGCTTTAGAGGGCGTTCCTTATAAAAAAGTCTGCTATTATATTATGGTGGAAGAATCGGCGTAGGAATAATAGCCGGAGGCAGTTACGATGATATGGTCGAGGAATCGGAGGTCCACCGGTTTGCAAGCTTCGCGAAAAGCGGCAGTGATGTTATCATCCATGCCGGAGGGTCGAGGATTGCCTGAAGGGTGATTATGACAGAGTATCACCCCTTCCGCCTGATGGATCAGCGCCTGGCGGATGATCTTCTTCTTGTCGAAGAGAGTGGCAGTAGAGCCGCCGGTGGTGGAGCGGAATTTGCCGATGACATGGTTGGAGCGATTGAGGAAGACTGCCCACATCTCCTCGTGAGGGAGATTGCCCATGATCGGGCGCACCAACTTATAGATAGATAGCGAAGACGTCACCTGCTTGCGAGCGTTGTAATTTTCGTCATTATAACGTCTTACGATTTCCATAACGGCTTCGATCTGCAGGGCTTTTGTTTCGCCGATGCCACGTATCTTTATAAGTTCTTTATGAGAAAGGCGTTCGATGTTAAGGAAGAGATTTTCATTTCTCTTCATAAAATCCTGACAAAGGGAAGTGATGGGATAGCCGACGGCTCCCGAACGGAGTATGAGCGCGAGTAGTTCGGCATTAGTGAGAGATCCGATGCCAAAATTGATGGCACGTTCGCGAGGCTGAGAGTCGGGTGCCATATCCTTGACGGTAAGTCCGGGAGTTGAAGTTGTTTTGGGATCGACTTCAGAGAAATCGGGCACATCTTCGAAAGAGTTATCAGTCTCGTCGCTCATGTCAATCGGGATAATAAGATAAGTGGTTAAAGTTTTTCGTTTTTCCCTTTGCGGATTTCAATTTCGCGGTTGATATCGCGCCCCTTGCCGAGGATGATCTTATTGAAATAGGCGGAAATAAATCCGGTGCCATAACCGAGGAGTTGCACCATAGAGGCAGCGACGGCGATACAAGCCACCTTCAGACTACGCTCGCTGAAGAGGGCAGAGAGGAAAAGGGCTACGATATAGAGGAGAAGAGGGAGAAGCGCCCAGATGCAGAAGATGGAGGAAATAAGGAGGAAAGCCACACCTATGGTGAATATGGCGGGGAGCCAGTGCACGATCTTCATCGAGCCGGGATAGAGGAGCCGGAGAGTGATGCGCGACATTCCGAATACATGGACCTGGCGCCAGAACTTGGAGAGATTGCCTCGACGCTTATGGTAGACGAATACGGAGGGAAAAAGTGATATCGAGAAACCGGCGAGGCGGATACGTGTTGACATATCGATATCCTCGCTAAACATTTCGCGGAAACCGCCGACCTTCTCATATACTCGGCGTGAGAATCCCATATTGAACGTACGGGGTGTGAACTTTTCCATCGAGACCTTACCGCCACGGATTCCACCGGTGGTGAGGAATGCTGTCATAGCGAAATTGATAGCCTTCTGGGTGGAGGTAAAGGAATCGTGGGCGGCATCGGGGCCGCCAAAGCAATCGACGGGATTTTGGGCGAGTTCACGGCGGAGAGAAGCGATGTAATCTGGGGGTAAAATGCAGTCAGAGTCGACGAAGATAAAGAAATCTCCGTCGGCTCTGACTAAGCCATAATTCCGGGCGATGCTACGCCCTTCGTTAGATTTTCTGAAATATTTAAGATTCAAGCCCTCATGGCCACGAGGAGCGAGCGAACCGTCGGGGAGAGTATCGGCATCGAGGCAAGGTATGGTAGAACCATCCTCGACGATAACGATTTGAAACCCATTGTCGGACTGCGCCTCGAGACTTGCGAGCAAGTCAGCCACCTCATCGGGACGGTTATAGACCGGAACAATAATTGAGAAGAGAATATAATCTTTAGTAGTCATGATAAGGGAGGGAAAGAATCGGGGTATTTCTGAGGGGATTAAGCCTTCACGCGGCCAACATAGCTACCATCGCGAGTATCGACCTCGATGAGTTCGCCTTCGTTGATGAAGAGGGGCACCTTAACGGTAGCGCCGGTTTCGACAGTGGCGGGCTTGAGGGTGTTGGTAGCAGTATCGCCTTTAAGACCGGGCTCAGTGTAAGTGATCTTGAGAGTAGTCTTGGTGGGCATTTCGGCGTAGAGGACAGTGTTGGTGGAAGCATCGGAAACAACTTCTACAGTATCACCCTCCTTCATATAGGCAGCGCCTGTAACGAGCTCCTTGCTGATAGGAATTTGTTCGAAAGTTTCATTGTTCATGAAGATATCATCCTCGCCGTCGGCATAGAGGTATTGATAGGGGCGGCGCTCTACGCGTACATCCTCGAGCTTCTCGCCGATGTTGAAGCGACGTTCGATCACACGGCCGTCGACCACATCTTTGAGTTTAGTACGCATGAAAGTGTTACCCTTACCGGGCTTAACGTGTAGGAACTCCACACAGAAATAGAGACGGCCATCGAGGCGGATGCAAGAGCCGTTCTTGATGTCTTGAGCGTTCATCATTGCTTTAAAGAGTATATAATTGTATTAAAGATAAAAAACTAAATAAATAGAGGAAGGGATAAAAAAATGGGGATATATCCCTTACAAGCCACAAAGTTACAAAAAAATCTCGAAATGAATAAATAGAGAGGGCATAAAGAGTAAAAAAAGTAAGAAAAGTAACATAAAAGGAGCTTGACAGGGGTGATAAATTTGTAAGAATGAAAAAATTTTGTTAATTTTGCGGTCGAATGTCCCAAAAGTGTGCCATAAATGGTGCAAGAGATGGGTAAAAGAAAGCAAAATTTAATAATAAGATAGACAAATGAAAAGGACTTTTCAACCCTCAAGACGCAGAAGAATCAACAAGCACGGATTTCGTTTGAGAATGGCAACTAAGAGTGGCCGCAAGGTTCTCGCACGCCGTCGCGCCAAAGGGCGTTTGAATCTGACAGTATCTGACCACATGTCGGGTAAGTAAGATTACAAATTGATTCGAAAAAACCTCCACAGGGCCCTGTGGAGGTTTTTTCGTATATCCATATTAGAACGCGTTCGAACGCACTCTTACCGGAGGAGGTGGGAGATTGAGTCGGCTTGGGGGGTGGTTAGAGTGTCGTGGGATTGGGTTGTAGTGGCCGGAGGGGGAGATTTGGCGCCGGGATTGGATCTGTTGAGGAGGTATTTGTAGAAAAGGATACGTCGGACATGGGTGTCGATGTCGCTTTGGCTGATTTTACCATCGGCGATGGCTTGCATCACATTGTCTATCTGCGAGAAAGTCTTCTCGGGGGCGATAACAATATCGGCGCCGGCAGCGATGGCATCGTCGGCACCATATCCTTCGGCACCCTTCATATTCAGGGCATCAGTGATAACCAATCCGGAGAAGGCCATATCACCGCGGAGGAGATCCTTGATAACGATAGGAGAGACGGCAGCGGGGAGCATTCGGGAATCGATGGAAGGGACGGCAAGATGACCGACCATAATACCAGAGAGTCGATTTTCGACCCACCGTCTGAAGGGATAAAGATCGATCGAATCCATCTGATTGAGGCTACGTTCGATTACCCCCTTACGGAGGTGTGAATCGGCAGAGACGGAACCATGGCCGGGGAAATGCTTCGCCACACTGATGACATTTCCATCTTCGAGGCCACGGGCGTAAGCCAATGCGAGGTCAGCCACACGATGAGGGTCATCACCGAAAGATCGGCGGCGCATAAAGGAGTCACCGAAGCTGACATCGACCACCGGGCCGAGCACCATATTAACACCAATAATGCGGCATTCACGAGCGAGTTCACGACCATAGTCATAGAGAATCTGATCGTTGACATCTGGTCGAATATCACTATTGAGCGGAAACTTGGGAGCATCGGTGAGTCTCATAGCGAGCCCCCACTCGGCGTCGATTGCTACGAACGCGGGGATGCGAGAATTGGTTTGTAGCGAATCGGCGATGATGGCGGCGGAATGGGAGTCACCCTTAAGAAGAAGGACACCTCCGATGCAACTATCGGCATACTGTCGAAGTTGTCGGAGGGTCCAAAAATCATCAGAGGCGAAAAGCGCCGGAATGAAAAGTTGCGCCACCTTCTGTCTCAATGAGAGGGAGGCACAGACTGAATCAGCCCAGGCCTCGGCATCAGCGGTGATATCCGCAGCCGTAGAGGCAGGGATAGAATCTTGATCGGCAGAAGACTCTGAGCGTGGGGCACACGCAGTGAGTGTGATCAAGACACAAAGGCAAAAAGCCTTGAGATCAGATAGATGCGCTAACATTTGTCAATAAATGTTACAAAGCATCCACGGTGGAGAGGCGGAACAGGAATCTATCAGAAAGAGATCAGATTGTGTCCGGTCATCTCCTCGGGCTGCGGGAGTTCGAGAAGTTTGAGGAGAGAGGGAGCGACGTCGGCGAGACGGCCATTCTCCACCTTAGCTTCGGGATGCGAACCGATATAGATGAAAGGCACGGGGTTGAGGGAGTGGGCAGTATTGGGAGAGCCATCCTCATTGGTAGCATGGTCGGCATTGCCATGGTCGGCGATGATTATAGCCTCATACTCATGCTGACGAGCAGTTTCGACGACACGTTTTACGCATGCATCGATAGTTTCGATAGCCTTCTCGATAGCGGCATATACGCCGGTATGGCCCACCATATCACCATTGGCGAAATTGACCACGATATAATCATACTTATCAGTAGCGATAGCCTCGACCAACTTATCGGTGACTTCAGGAGCGCTCATCTCGGGCTGGAGGTCGTAGGTAGCCACCTTGGGAGAGGGCACGAGGATACGATCTTCACCCTCGAATGGAGCTTCGCGACCGCCATTGAAGAAGAAAGTGACGTGAGCATACTTCTCGGTTTCGGCGATGTGGAGTTGCTTCAAGCCGCGAGAAGAGAGATACTCAGCGAGAGTCTGGGGAACGTCGCTCTTGTTGAAGAGGATCTTGACGCCACGGAAAGAATCATCGTAGGGAGTCATGCAGAAATACTGCAAGTCGGGGATTGGGTTCATGCCACCCTCGCTATGCTGAGTGAGGACAGTGGTGAGCTCCTTGGCGCGGTCGTTGCGATAGTTGAAGAAGATGACTACATGACCTGCACCGATGCGACCATCGACATTGTCATTAACGACAGGTTTGATGAACTCGTCAGTAACACCTTCAGCGTAAGATTCTTCGATGGCTTGGACCATATTGTCGGCATGCTTACCCTCGCCATAAACGAGGAGGTTGTAAGCCTCTTTGACACGTTCCCAGCGCTTATCGCGGTCCATGGCATAATATCGACCGATGACCGAAGCGACCTTACCGGCAGACTTGGCGCAATGCTCTTCGACATCTTTGATGAAACCGGCACCGCTTTTGGGGTCGGTGTCACGGCCATCCATGAAAGCGTGGATGAAGACCTTGTCGAGGCCATATTCCTTGGCAGTGTCGCAGAGTGCATAGAGATGGTCGAGCGAAGAGTGCACGCCACCGGCAGAGGTTAGTCCCATAAAGTGGATGGGCACGTTATGATCGCGAGCGTAAGAGAAAGCGTCGACGATTTCAGGATTTTTAGAGAAAGAGCCGTCGGCGATGGCTCGGTTGATCTTCACGAGGTCTTGGTATACGACTCGACCGGCACCGATGTTGAGGTGACCGACTTCGGAATTACCCATTTGGCCGTTGGGGAGGCCAACATCTTCGCCGCAAGCGGAGAGTTGGGAATTGGGATAGGTCGCCATAAGGTGATCCATATAGGGAGTCGGCGTGTTGAAGATAACATCATCGTGCTGATGGTCGCCGAGACCATAACCATCGAGGATGATGAGGATAGCTTTCTTAGACATGATCTTGCTATTGAATAAAATATGAACTAACAGGTTGAAAAAACGTCTAATATCGATAAATTCGATTGGAACGACTAATTTTCCACAAAATTACAAAAAAATCGGTGAAAAAGAAAGAAAAAAAAGAAACAGCCCAACTCTAAAAGAGAGTGGGCTGTGATGGATGCGAATCAGTGAGTGCTGATTAATTGTCAGCTTTCTTAACGATACGCTCTTTGATGCGAGCCTTCTTACCGGTGAGGTTACGGAGGTAATAAAGCTTAGCTCTGCGCACCTTACCATACTTATTTACGGTAATCGACTCGATGAAAGGAGATTCCATAGGGAAGATACGCTCCACACCGATTCCGTCGGAGATCTTGCGAACAGTGAATCGCTTCTTGTCGCCGGAGCCGCTGATTTTGATCACTACGCCGCGGTATTGCTGGATACGCTCCTTGTTACCCTCTTTGATACGATAGGCAACAGTCACGGTGTCACCGGGGCCGAATTGGTCGAAATTTTTCTTAGGAGTAGCAAAAGCCTCCTCTGCGATTTTAATTAAGTCCATTGGTATATTTAATTAATTAATTGCAATTTAATAAGCCACCATGTCTTACCAGAGATTGCGAAACCGGATGCAAAGTTAGGCAAAAAATTTCATATAAGCAAAAAAAGTGCTAAATTCGCGTAGTAAACAATCTAAAACTTAAAATAATAACAGTGATGACACATAGTTTGAACATCCGAGGGAGTCTCTATGAGATCGAGAGGCCTCAAGTGATGGGGATCATCAATGTAACACCGGACAGTTTTTATGCCGGGAGTCGTGTTGACCAGTCAGAAGTGTTGGCGCGGGTCGAGGTTATGCTGAGGGATGGGGCTGATATGCTCGATCTCGGAGGTTATTCCACACGTCGGGGAGCTGCGGAGGTGAGTGCAGAAGAGGAGGTGGATCGGCTCTTGCCGGCGATCGATAAGATAAGGAGTCGCTATGAGGATGTCATCATCTCGATTGACACATTCCGAGCAGATGTGGCGCGGGCATGTATGGAGCATGGCGCAGATATCATCAATGACATCAGCGGCGGCGATATGGATCCGGAGATGTTTGCCACGGTAGCAGAGTTGAACGCACCCTATATATTGATGCATACGCGAGGCACACCCGCCACGATGCAGAGTCTCACCGACTATGAAGATGTGACAGCAGAGGTGTTGAAAGATCTTGCGTTCAAATGCGATCGGTTGCGACAGATGGGAGTGAGTGACATTATCATCGACCCCGGATATGGATTTGCCAAGACAGTGGATCAGAACTATGAGTTATTGGGCAATCAGCGAGCATTCGAGGCATTAGGGTGTCCGATCTTGACAGGGATTTCACGCAAGACGATGATCTGGAAAGAATTGGGGATCACTCCGGCGGAAGCGCTCAACGGCACAACGGCGCTGAATATGTTGGCGCTGATGAATGGTGCGGATATCCTGCGTGTGCATGACGTTAAAGAGGCGTCGGAGACAGTGCGAATCTATGAAGCCTATCGACGCAATCTCACCGATCGACATATCATCACCACCCGTGGGGAGGGGAAAACAAGAATCGAACTAATCTAACAAAACATAAACGCCATGATCGACTTCGGCATAAAAGATATAATCGACATAATCATCGTAGCCCTCTTGCTATTCTATATCTATAGGATGATGAAGAATAGCGGTTCGTTATCATTATTCTATGGAGTGTTGGCCTTTACGGTGGTATGGGTCATGACATACGAGATCTTCGATATGCGACTTACGGGTACAATCCTCGACAAGTTTATGAGTATCGGATTGATCGTACTGGTGATTCTATTCCAGGATCAGATCAAGAGGGTTCTGATTGAGTTGGGGACACATGGCAACTTTCGGAAGATGATCAAATGGCTGAAGCATGAGAAGAACACGGAGCATGATCATGGAGAGATCATGAACATCGTGTATGCCTGCATGTCGATGTCGAAGTCGAAGACGGGGGCGTTGATAGTGGTGGAGCGCAAGGTACCACTGACCGATGTAGAGAAGACGGGAGATGTGATCGGGGCAAGCATCAATATGCGGCTGATCGAGAATATCTTTTTCAAGAACTCGCCACTCCACGACGGAGCAATGATTATCTCAAATCACAAGATTTCGTCGGTGGGATGCATCTTGCCTGTGAGTCATGACATGAACATACCGAAGAATTTGGGTTTGCGCCACCGTGCGGCATTGGGTATGAGTCAGCAGAGCGATGCCATCTGTATCATCGTGAGTGAAGAGACGGGAGGCATCTCCGTGGCACAAGGTGGCAAACTCACCATCAAAGTGTCTACACCCGACTTGGAACATATATTAAGCGATGGATTGTTGTAATCTCACAGTCCGAAAATAATAAGAACGCTCACTCCGGGAGTGGGCTCATTCTTTAGAGCGCGTTCCTTAAATTTTTTTGGGGATTACTTCATAAGTTCGCCGATCGAGCAGGATAGGTTGAGCATCAGCGAAGAGGCTGATTTATGGGGCATGGCGTATGCTGCTCCTACAGAGAAGCCTCGAGTTTTGAAGCCCAAACCTAAAGAGAACCCGGAGAAGAATGTGCCTTTGAAAGCCGACATATCGGAATGAGTGCGATAATTATATGCAATCGAGGCGTAGAACTTATCGGAGGGTTGATACTGCAAGCCGAAGATGAGGTGTCGGAAGAAATTGTTGAAGAAGCCGTTCTTGCGTATCAAGACATCGTTGCCATCCTCCTTATATTGATAATAGGGGATATTCCATCGGGTAAGATTATTTGCAGTGATGCTGATCTGGAAAGGAGATGTTCCTATGGACTGCATATAACCGAGTTGGATATCGAAGGGTAGACGGGCATAATGCTTATCGAAGCGTTTGACCTGACCGCCCATATTTTTGAGGACAACGGAGAAAGAGAGGTCATGTTCCTCGTCATAATAGTTAACGCCGAGATCGACAGCGATAGCGAAAGCGTTATAAGCCTCATAATTACTGTAGACCATTTTAAGGTTAGCACCGCCACGCCATCTTCCGGAGATGTCTCGGGAGTAAGTACCTTCGATTACGAGGTCGGATGGGGAGAACGAGCCGGTAGGGGAACCGAACTCGTCATAACCGTCGATCGAGCCGTAATTGAGGTATCTTAGACCGATGGCCCAGCCGCTATGTTCATCGGCAGCCATGCCATAACGGAGTCCGGCGAAATGGCCGGAGCTCATATAATACATATAATTTAGCGCGACCTGCTTATCGAGTTCCGGACCGATAAGCGCAGGATTTTGGTCGGCGAGAGTAACATCATCGTCGACTATAGCGATATTACAACCACCCAGAGCGAAAGCATGAGACGAGGTGGGAATATTCAAGAAACTATAGGCTTCGCTGGTGTTTTGAGCAGATATCGAGAGAGACGACAGAGCAGCAACGACCAGAGAAGGAATGAAAGATTTCAGCAAATTCATCAATAAGAGAACGGAAAATGAGGCAAAGTATTATATAATGAGAGTATAAAGGAGTAAAAAAATTGTGAGAATAGAGGGTGAAAATCGGATAGAGCGCGTTCCTTAAAGAGGGAGGTAATCGGGGTGGGAAAGATTAAAAATGGTTGGTATTAAAAAAATGTAACATATAAGGGGTGAATATTAACTATATTTAAGGAATAATGCTTTGCAAAAAAGATAATAGTGGAGTAAATTTGCATAAGAAAAAAGGTCAGAGGCTCCAAAGAGGGATCCGACCGCCAAGAAAAACAGAAAAAGCAATGCGATTAATCTTAGGTATACTTATAGCAGCGGGCATGGCTGGAACAGCAGTCACGCCTGCAAGTTCGCAGACATGTCGGGTGAATGTAGGCACGACCACGACAGGGAGTGCGAGCTATATCGAAGTGTACGAATATGATTATGTAACTGAGAAGCCGACCTTCCCCGGCGGCGACACACAGTTGATGAAGTTTATCAACAACAATCGAGTATATCCCAAGGATGCCTACAAGAAGGGGATTCAGGGTAGAGTGACATGTTCGTTTGTGGTAAACACGGATGGCAGCGTAAGTCACATATCGGTGATAAGGGGAGTAAATCCGTCGCTCAATAAGGAGGCAATCCGCGTATTGAGTATGATGCCGGAGTGGAAGCCCGGGAAATTGGATGGACAGACAGTGCCTACCAGAGTAGTATGGTCAGTTCCCTTCCGCCGATAGGATAATCAGAATGTCGGAATTATGCAATTTGTTGCACTTTTAGGAATAGTGTTACACTTTTTTGGGTAAAAAAGATATGATTTTTTGCAAAAAATTTTGTAAATGTCAAAATTTTATCGAACTTTGCAGTCGAAAGCTGTAAATGTTTAACTAATTTTTTGCAACAATGAACATTGAATCAATTGGCACTTGGGCCGGACAGGTTTACCAAGCCCTTGAAAGTTCAGAGACTCGCATGCTTGGCACAAAGGGTCTGAAGAAAGCCACAAAACTGAAGAAAGACGAAATGATGGCAGCACTTGGCTGGCTCGGTCGTGAAGGTAAGGTAACACTTACAGAGACTGAGGATGACCTGGTAGTTGCACTCGTGTAAAAATCCGACTGAATAAAAAGAGGGGATTATCGAATGATAGTCCCCTCTTTTTATATATATTATCCTTTATTAGAGCGCGTTATGAATATCGATTTCGGTTTTTCATTTTGGATTTGGTCAGGATTGCTTTCGGATGATCAGGCGATAGAGGTTGCAGCCGGCGAGATTTCCGAGCACTTCGAAGGCGTATAGGGTCAAGACCTTACCATTGAGGATTGCTTCGGAGGGGCAGTAAAGGAAATAGAAAGCGTCGGCGATGCTGTGGGTGAAACCGCAAAGGATGAAGAGGGGCACACCGAAGAGGAGTGGGAGGAACTGCTGTTTGCGAGCGAATTCAACAGCGGTGGTCATAACGATGCCGCAGAAAATGGCGAGGAGGAAGCAGGGTAAAATACCCAATGCCAATCGCTTATCGAGGATAGACATAGCGACATCAGTCAAATCGGGGAAGACGTAAGACATGGTATAGGCTACGGCGAAGCAACCGATGCAGTTGCCGAGCCAGATTAGGAAAAGTCGCCACCACTCCCCTGCACTGGCAGAGTCGAAGAAGCCGGCAGTGCCGGTGAATAGAGAGAGGCGATAATGCACCACAGAGAGGAGTCCGAAAGAGAAGAGGACAGCTCCGGCGATGCCGCCAAGTTTGAGGAACACCAAGCCACCCATAGAGATAAAGAGGCCTGCGAGGAAAGATGAAGTGAGAGTCGAAAGTATATTTTTCATGACAGGGATAAATAAAATGCGGAAAAGATGTGACAAAATTAGTAAAAATAATTCAAAAATCTCTAAATTTGCAGAAAGGAATGAAGCGACCGTGGCAACGGGAGCTAAAACCGAGAAAAAATCGATGACAAAGAAGAAGAAAATAGAGATAGGACCGGGCGAAGATGGAATAGTGATCCGCAACACCGGCAGCAGTTATATCGTCAGGAAGGAGAATGGCGAGGAGGTGAATTGCCGGGTGAAGGGGAACTTTCGCATCAAGGGAATTCGCACTACTAATCCGGTGGCTGTCGGCGACCATGTATTGGTGAGTAAGGCGGCAGATGATGCTGACTACATCACGAGTGTGTCTACGCGTCGCAATTATATAATAAGGAGAGCATCGAATCTATCGAAAGAGTCGCACATCTTGGCGGCGAATATCGACATAGCGGCATTGGTGGCATCGCTGCGCGACCCTGAGACACCGACGACATTTATCGATCGCTTCTTGGCGACGGCGGAGGCTTATGGCATCAGCGCGATGATAATTTTGAACAAGAGCGACATTTGGGATGAGTATGACCGGGAATTGGCAGAGGGATTGAAGGTGCTATATGAGAGTATCGGATATAAGGTGATGGAGGTATCGGCAGAGAGTGGCGTCGGGATGGAAGCCTTGAGGGGGTATCTGAGCGACAAGATCACACTCATGGCGGGGAATAGCGGTGTAGGGAAATCTACATTGATCAATAAGCTTGTGCCGGGGGCAAATCTGAAGACGGGCAAGATCTCGGACATCCATCATCAGGGCATGCATACGACCACCTTCTCGGAGATGGTAGACATGCCGGAGGGAGGGAGTCTGATCGACGTACCGGGGATACGCGGGTTTGGCACGATAGACTTTGCCGAAGAAGAGGTGTCGCACTACTTTCCGGAGATCTTCAGGACATCCAAAGATTGCAAATATGGCAACTGCAAGCATCTTGGGGAGCCGGGGTGTGCGGTAAAGAGTGCAGTTGAGTCACACTACATCTCAGAGAGTCGCTACGCCTCCTACCTCTCAATAATAGAAGAGATCCGCAATCCGGAAAAATATCGCAAACCCTACTAAGAGCCCAAATACCCAAGGGATTACTTTAGAGCGCGTTCCTTAATTGGGAGTTTTTAGGGTTTTCGGGTTATTTTTAGGATTAGGATTTTTTGGCGGGTATCGCAGCTTTTGTGGTTGGTGTGGTGCAAGATGGAGAAGGTGTATGTTTGTTTGTGCCTTTCCGCCCACTCTTGCAGGTCGTTTTCTCCAATTATCAGGAGGCCTGAATTGGGTAAATTTTTCTCCTTTTCACAATTTATGACACAATCACCCATATAAAAATTGATGGTATAATATCGGAGCATTTTCGTTGAGCAATAGCCATAAAGGGGATTATCCTTGCCATAACCCTCTTTCAGGAGCATCTCGGCTATCCCCTTGTCGGTTTTCACGTTCACTGCCGTAGGCTGATATATAGCGGACAACGACCAATGGAGCGTCACCAAAGCCACTATCGCACAGCGGATGGCACGACAAGCACTTCCGCCGAAGATGGCGCGCCAAGTCAGGTATGACATCACCAGAGAGGCAGCAATGGCAAAGATACTGCCAAAGTCAAAGTTTACATCGTGGAAAGCAGTTACGAAAACGTCTATTTTCTCCTTGCCAAACTGAAAGTCGACGCTTTTGAGCACAATCAGCAGCACAAAAAGCAGGGGAGCAAGCGCTGCAATAAAGCCGGAATAAAATTTCAGAGCACGGGGTGCACGGCTATATAAATAATGAATATACTCTGCTATAAAAAAGGCAAGGCCCGGATATATCGGCAATAAATACACGCTTCGTTTACTTGCCGGGATGCAGTAAAATAGGAAAACGAGTATCACTGCGAGCGAGTTAAAGAGAATCCATGGGTTTGCATTTTTCAGTCCCTTCACCCATGCTACCAATCGGCTTGCGCTGACACTCCATCTCGGTTTGGCATATTTGAGGCTAAAGAGAGAGAAAACGAGCAGCAGCGTGAAAGGCAGGAGGCCGGCTACCACGGTTATCACGTTATAATACCATGGTTTAAGGTGAGAATCATAGCTCATAGTACCGGTAAGTCTACCCACATTTTCTTCCATCATCAGCGAAAGGAAATCATCGCCACCACGTTGCCAAGCGGCGATATACCACAGGGCGGGTATGATAAGAGAAAGGATAGCGTTGGCCGCAGTAAGGAGCGAAGCGCGCCAAAAATTTTCGCCGCGCAACAGGTAAAACGCCCAAGCGACGAGAGATGGCAGAAATGCACCGACAGGGCCTTTAGTGAGAACGGCACCGCTCATCAGCAGAATTGCGCCTATAGAGAATATTCGTTTATGTTTCCGATAGTTATCATAGAGCAAATATGTAGTTCCGACGACAAAAGCGGTGAGCAACATATCCACACGGCAGGCAAAAGCAGCGCGGTGGACTTCAAAAGCAGTCATAGTGATAAGAGCCATCATTATCGCCTTGCTATGCGAGGTATTTCGGCGAGCTATCAGGTAAGTAGACAACGTCATGGCAATCATGGCAAGAGCAGAGGGGAGGCGCGACGTAAATTCTGACACTTCACCACCGGTGATAAGCGACAACAGTGCGATACACCAAGCGAGCATTGGCGGTTTGTAAGGGATATCACCACCATTGCTCACAGGGAGGATCCAGTCGCCCTGTTGAAGCATGGAAACGGCAACGATGGCCTCACGGGGCTCACCCTTTGTATTGAACAAAGACTCACCAAGGAATGGAATAAACGTAACAAAGAGCAAACAGAGCAAGACAAGCACCGGTCGCCGACGGAAATATTTAATTAATTGCATAGATAACTTAAAAATTTTTTACAAAGCTACACGAAATTTGGGATACTATTTGGCACGCGCTCTTATTCTTTCAAGAGACTCTCCTTGCGGACTCTTCGTAGGGCTAAGAAGAAGATGGTTGTGATCAATAGCATGGATAATATGCCGGCGACACACCCGATGGTGTAATCGATATGGAAAGTTTGCTTCGAGACGAAGAGATATGTGAGACAGACGCAGGTCATAAACATGGCTGGCAGGAGTGTCAACCAATAGAACTTCTTCTCGCGAGCCAGGAACATGGTGATGGTCCAAAGCCCGATCACGCTCAGCACTTGATTACCCCAACCGAAATATTGCCATATCACGCTAAATCCGTCGGGATTGTTTATCTGCCATAACAGCAGAGAGATGGTGAAGATGAAGACCGGGAGGCTGACATAAAGACGTTTTAATTTTTTCTTTTGGTCGATTTTGAGCCAATCAGCCACGATGAGTCTGGCGGAGCGTAGAGCGGTGTCGCCGCTTGTGATTGGCGCCACGACGACTCCGATCACTGCGAGTATTCCGCCGATTGTGCCCAACCAGTCATTGGTGATAAGGACCACGATATTGGGCGCCGGGGTGGCAAGGCCGGAATTGACACCCATTTCAGAGAAACCGGGTGTAGGAGATGCATAGAAGAAATAGGATGCCACAGCCGCCCAGATGAGAGCCACGACTCCTTCGGTGATCATAGCGCCATAGAAGATGGGTCTGCCATATCTTTCGGAAACGATGCATCGAGCCATCATAGGACTCTGAGTGGCATGGAAACCGCTGATGGCGCCGCAAGCTATTGTGATAAAGAGGCATGGGAAGATGGGGTCATACCCGGCATCATCGGTAGGGATCATATTCCCCAACGAGTCCCAGACCTCGGGGAGTGACGGGAATTTGACCAAAAGCATCACCAAAAGCCCCACCGCCATAAAGAGTATAGCCGCCCCCAAGAGGGGATATATCTTGCCGATAACTTTATCGATAGGCAATAATGTGGCAATGACGTAATAAGAGAATATCAGAATGATCCACAACAGACTATTGTCATAGTAAGAGCTGAGGATCAGCGCCGGAGAATAGACGAAGACCGCCCCTACGAGCATAATGAAGAAAAGGGTAAAGATCAGAGTGACGGATTTTACTCGCTTACCGAGATACTTGCCGACTAATTCGGGATATCCGACACCGCCATTGCGCATAGACAACATCCCGGACATATAGTCGAAGACTGCTCCGGCGAAGATGCAACCGAGAACGATCCAAAGATAAGAAGCCGGGCCGAACTTAGCTCCCATGATGGCTCCGAAGATGGGGCCTGTGCCGGCGATATTCAGGAATTGGATCATGAACACCTTGGCGGGTGGGAGCACGATAAAATCGACACCATCCGCCCTCTTCTGAGCAGGAGTCAGACGTTGGTCGGGATGGAACACACGTTCCACCAAACGCCCGTATATAAAATAGCCGGCAACAAGGGCGACTAAACCGATTAAAAAAGAAAACATACAGATATTAGAAAAAAAGGATAGTTCTTGATTAAAGCGCGTTCCTTAATTAAGAGAAAGAGAATTTCTTTGAGACATCAAAGCAACGACCCTGAGACATAGGGAAGCCATAGATGGGATATACTCAAACGAAAAATCGGATAAAAGTAATACAAAATATCCGTTATACCAAATTTTCAATGACTTAACCAATCAATATGCACCAAATCGAGAATTTTAGAGAGGGGTTTCTGCACCAAATCGAGAATTTTAGAGAGGGGTTTCTGCACCAAATCGAGAATTTTGGAGAGGGGTGAAAACACAAAATAGGCTAAGCCGGGATGGCTTAGCCTATTTTATTTAGGGGTAGGGATTAGTTAAGCTTGATGGGGCTGCACGTTGATGAACTTGCGGCCATTCTTACCTGTGGTGAAAGCTACTACACCATCGATAAGGGCGAAGAGGGTATGATCCTTACCCATACCGACGTTGAGACCGGGATGGTGAACAGTGCCACGTTGGCGCTTGAGGATGTTACCGGCTTTGCAGTTCGCTCCACCAAAAATTTTCACACCGAGTCGTTTACTTTCTGATTCGCGGCCGTTCTTAGAACTACCGACACCTTTTTTATGTGCCATTTTCTATTTTGGTTTAAGCGGTTACAATTTTCTTAATCAACACTTTGGAGAACTGTTGGCGATGGCCGTTGAGGCGACGATAGCCTTTGCGGCGTCTTTTCTTGAAGACGATCACCTTGTCGCCCTTCACGAGGGGAAGGAGGACTTCACATTCCACTTTAGCGCCTTCAACGGCGGGAGCGCCGACTTTGACATCACCGTCAGCGTCAAGAAGGAGCACCTTGTCGAAAGAGACGGCGTCACCCTCTTTCACCTCATCACCGAGGTGGTGGACATACAAGAACTTGCCCTCTTCGGCCTTGAACTGCTGTCCTTTAATTTCAACGATTGCGTACATTTGATAATTTATGTTTTAATCGGGCCGACAAGGCGTCTGCAGAATAGCAGCACTTACTGAGCCTTTCGGCATAATTGCGAACGCAAAATTAATAGAAATTTTTGTGAATTGCAAATTTTTTTGTAATTTTGCGGAGCTTTTCGGGGAAAAGTGCCCATGGCAGAGAGAGCTATGCAAGATATGTCGCCGCGAGGGGCATATTTCAGGCGGCTTTTCCGGAAAAAGTGATATAACATAAATTAATCATTTCCAAAATCTCTCAATTATGCATCTTTCAGCAGAAGAAAAGAAGAAAATTTTCGAGACTTACGGCACAGGCGCCGGCGACACCGGTAGCCCTGAGAGCCAGATTGCATTGTTCTCTGTACGCATCAAGCACCTCACAGAGCACCTTAAGAACAATCACAAGGACTACGCGACAGCACGTGCATTGAAGGCACTTGTAGGTCAGCGTCGTAGCCTACTTGACTACCTGATCCGCAAGGATATCAATCGCTATCGTGCGATCATCGCCAAGAAGGAGCTCGGTATCCGCAAGTAATTCGAGAACGCTTCAGATCTAAAAGAGACTGTGTCTATTTTTCGACACAGTCTCTTTATTTTTGGCAATAAGAGAGAGGGGGTATCATTAGAGAGATCTTCCACTATAAGAGAGAGGGACTGTGTCGATATGACGCAGTCCCTCTTTACATCGTGGATTAGCTAATCGTGGAGGGATTATCTAATGATTACTTTGGAAGCCTTGTTGCCTTTACGGACTATGTAAGTACCGGAAGAGATGGGTCGTAAGATGCGGATACCCTGGAGGTTATAATACTCTACAGGAGCATTGGCATCGTCGACGCCAACTTTTGCCACACCTGATGTAACGCCGGTATCTCCATTGAGGTTATAGACTCCGTAATTGCGTATCTTCACGAAGTTACCGGTCTGGTCACCACTGCCATTGTTGAAGATAACATTGCACTCATTCAGGGCGCCGTCAGTCTCAACGACATATTCATAATACTTACCATTGAAAGTCATAGGAGTACCTGGCCAAGCACCGGTGATCTCATTGCACTCATTGTCGCCATAGATATAGCAGTTCACCTTCGACCAGTTGGCAGTAGAATTGTCGAAATAGATGTGCCACTCGTTGCTTTGTTTTTCCACCTTAGTAAATACAGCCGAACCGGTCTTGGTATCAGAGCCGTTGGAAGCGCTCCAAGTCACGGTGACAGACTCACCGACACTCATATCCCCGCCGATGGTGAAAGTAGCGGAATCGGTGAAAGGAACTTGGTTGCCGTCACCCACCTTATACCAAGCCGAAGTGGCGTTGAAGGCCTTGATGGTTACATCTTGAGTGTTCACGAAAGTACCGCCTTCGGGAGAAATTTTGACGCTAAGGCCGGAAGCTTCGATCACATCATAGGGGTCACGAGAAGAACCGATCTTATAGACACCACCATTGACAAACTTATAACCGCCCTGGTCGTTACCGGGAGACTGTTCATTGCCATTATTGCTGAAGATGATCAGAGTGCCTTCGGGGATCACGTCAGAACCTGAGTAAGTCCACTTATACATATTGTTGCCGAGATATTGGAGCTTCTGACCGGGCCAAACGCCGCCGGAATAATTAGTAGAGCCGTTCCATACCCAAGCTTTGGCATTGATCCAAGACTCGTGATAGAGGAAGATGGCTTGTTCACCCGATTCGAGCGCGGGTTCGATCACGGGGTCGGGCTCAACGCGAGAATCGCTACCACCGCCACCCTGACCGGGATTCGGCTTCACAGTCCAAGTTTCATCGGGCATAGTTTCGTCGGGCCATTCTGCCCAAGGCTGATCGACAGAAGCAGTATCATACAGATACTTGCCATCTTCGCCAATCTTACCGGGGCCATTGAGCACATAGACGCGCATATTACCCTTGCCTGAGCAATTAGCGGTGAGGGTGCCGTCGGTCACGACCTTCACATCTCCGGTGATAGCATCGACGTATGTACCATTAAGGATACCGGTGAAAGTAGAATTACCGGAGATAGTCACGAGGACGTAAGAGTCAGTAGAGCTATCCTTATAGCGACGCTTGAACGACAAGCTTCCCGAGCAACCTTCAGTAGAGTATTGACCTTTACGGAGAGCAGGCACGGCAGCACGGATCTTATTGAGGCGTTGTATGTGGCGAGCCAAGGGATAAGTCAGAGTCGAGGCCATATTGCCGGTGGCATTGCTATATTCGGCAAAATCGGAGACAGTAACATTACCTTCGATATAACCGCCGAAGTAAGCGCGACCGGTCTCCTTGAGAGCGAGCACGGCACCCTTGTCGATATCCTTACCTTTCTGGAACTCGACCTCAGAGCCGTAATAGATACAAGGGATTCCGCGGAAAGTAAACATCAGGGAGAGGTTTTCCGCCCAAGTAGCTTGGTCTTTGCTGAAGCGGTAGTTGCTGTCGGGAGCATAGTCGTGAGAATCTACATAAACCACATTGTAAGTAGCATCATTGTAGAGATAATCTTGAGAGTGAACGCCAAAGGCTCCGGCAGCGCTATTGAAATTCCAGTGCATTGCAAAGTCGATGACACTCAAGCCCGAGAAATCAGAGTAATCGGGAGTGTGGTATTCGTTGCCTTTGAGCAGAGCATTGTCACTGCGACGTAAGATGTCATTAGAGTGACCCAAGTCATCTTCACCTTGTTGCAAGACAGATTCCCAGTTGGTATGTCCGCTTACGGTCTGATAGTCGTGTGAACCCTCGGTCTCAGTTGGGATAGCCACAACGGAGTCCCATGACGATGCGTTATAATCCCAAGGATAGTCTTTCGACTCCTTCCATGTATAATAACATGGAGAGCAGTTGTAGTTAGCGCCGCGATATATCACCTCCATAGAGCGAGCACACACCTCACCGAACATAAAGAAAGGAGTATTACCGCGCTTTGCTTTAGCTTCGGCAGACTCGGCAGCTGCACAGAGTTGAGGCAAGAAATTATTGTTAAAAGAGAGGCGTGGTATATGTCCGGCGGTGTCGATACGGAATCCGTCGACACCCATCTTGATAAAACGGGAGTAGCAATCGACGATATAAGAGGTTACAGCCGGATTTTCGGTGTTGAGGTCGACGCAGTCACCTGCGATTTGACCCCACCAGCGAGAGGGATCATCCCAGTCGAACCAAGCCTTGTGGTGCCAGTAATTGTGGGTATCCTTGTTGGTGAAGTCGGTGTTCTTCATCAGTGCCAGACGCGCGCCATACTGGGCAGCGGGCTTAAGAGAAGCGTAATCTTCAGGAAGCAAACCACCTTCGCTCTGCGGCACAACCTTCATCGAGGCATTGATATCGCCGAGGTCTTGGGTATAGTCCTTCTCAAACATTTTACAAAGGTGGCTTTCACCGAAATTGCCGGTGTGCTGAAGCACCACGTCGAGGATAATCTTCATGCCACGGCTGTGGACTTCATCGATGAGGGTCTGAAACGCGACCTCAGCATCGGCATCGGTTGAGCTTTTGCTCACATAGCGGTGGTCAATCTTAGAGAAATCCATAGCATGGTAGCCATGGTAATCGAGGCCGGAACCATTTTCTACGATGGGTGTAATCCAAATGGCGGTAAATCCCAGCGCTTTGATGTAGTCAAGTTTGTCGATAAGGCCCTTGAAGTCTCCGCGCCACTCCGGGTCGTTGACATTGAGCACACCATCCCAACAATAGGTATTGTTGTTGGGGTCGCCATCATAGAAGCGTGTAGTCATCGCGAAATAAATCGTCTCATCGCGAAAATCGGTGCGATTTCCGACGAAAGTGGCCGCTGACATGACCAGCGCTGACATGACCATTACAGCACTCAGCAGCAATCGGTTAATTTGTCTCATATTTTCATGGAAGGTTAAAAAGTAAGAATTTAAAATAGTTTATAATATTATATCATTTTAACACAAATCATATCATTTTGCAAAGTTAAACAAATTTTTTGACAAAACAAAAAAAACGAATAGCAATCTATTGAATTAAAGACATTAAGAGCGCGTTCTTTAAGGAGCGCGTCTCTTAATGCCGGATGGGTGTATAAACAAAAAGAGAGTCGTGGTAGCGACTCTCTTTTGCGCTTCAGGATGGGCTTGAACCAACGACCCCCTGATTAACAGTCAGGTGCTCTAACCAACTGAGCTACTGAAGCAAAATCGTAAGTTTAGTGGCGCTTCAGGATGGGCTTGAACCAACGACCCCCTGATTAACAGTCAGGTGCTCTAACCAACTGAGCTACTGAAGCAAAATCGTAAGTTTAGTGGCGCTTCAGGATGGGCTTGAACCAACGACCCCCTGATTAACAGTCAGGTGCTCTAACCAACTGAGCTACTGAAGCAAATATTCTTACGAAAGAAACTTGAAATATCAGAGCCTCTGCTCGGCATTTTTCAAGTAAATATGTCTTCAAAAGGACTCCCCGAGGGGTGCTTTTCCGTTTTGACTCGGCAAAATTACAAAAAGTTTGTGAAACCACCAAATTTCCGAGAAAAATATTTGAAATAAAAGAAAAATATTTGAAATAACAAAGTAACTTCACAAAATAAGGGGGTAATTGAGAAAAAATCTCCGAAAAATGTTAACTTTGTAATTTGTTAGACAAAATTTACGGTTGATCAGGGAATAACCCGGTCTTAACTATCCGAAAACGAATGGCAGAAGCTGATCTACAAAATATAGAGGAAGAGCAGGAAAAGCCTGCCGAGACACCTCTGCGGCAACGCAAGCCAAGGAGATGGTATAACTATGTGCTGAGAGTATTTCTCGCCATGGTCCTCTTCGTGTTGCTTATACCGGTGATGCTCTATATTCCACCGATCCAGGATTTCGCCGTTGGAGTAGCCACCCGGCAGGTGAAAGCGAAGACCGGCATGGATATCGGCATCGGTCGATTGCGACTCACCTTCCCCATCCGGGTGCATCTGCAAGATGTATATATAGTGGAGGCAACGGGCGACACGATGGTGCAAGCCCGGGAGGCGATAGCCGATGTCAAACTGATGCCGCTGCTCAAACTTGAAGTCAAGCTCAATACTCTTCGACTCGATGACGGATACTACCGCATGGTGTCGGCAGACTCATCGATGGTGATGGCAATACGTGCCGGCATGCTCGAGGTGGATGATAAGAGTGAGATGAACATCGCCACCTCCCAACTTTCGATCAACCGCGCAAAGCTTCGCGACGGGCATGTCTCCTTATATATGGATGTATGGAAGAAGAAAGAGACACCCGACACGGCAGCATCAGAGTCGGCACCCTTTGTGATCAAAGCCAACGACCTCGACTTGCAAAACTTTACCTTCGGGATGTCGATGCTGCCGACCATCGACACTCTCAATCTGAAGATGCGACACATCAACCTGAGCGATGCACAAATCGACTTGGGCAAGAATATAGTGGAATGGGGCCGCGCCTCGATGGCAGGTGGCGACATCACCTATCTGACTCCGACCGCGGAATATATCAAGACACACCCGGCACCACCCTCGACGCCCTCTACCGGTCCACCGATGCAGATTCGTGGCCATGAGATCGAGGCAGACTCACTGCGTGTGCTCTATGCCGTGAAAGATGCAAAACCGATGCCCGGTTTTGATGCCTCCTACATCCAGTTGGAGAATGTATCGTTAGGGCTTCGCGAGTTTTACAACGAATCCTCGACCGTACGCCTTCCCATCACCCGACTCACAGGCAGGGAGAGGAGCGGCCTACATATCACTCATGGCGAGGGAACGGTGGCTATCGACTCTATCGGTTTACAGCTACAAGAATTGTCGATTCGCACACCCTACACGAGCATCGAGGCCGATGCCGATGTACCCTTTGCGCTGATGGCACTCGAGCCCAACGCCGACATGATGGTGGCGGCAGAGGGACATCTCGGGCTTGCCGATATCAACGCCTTTATGCCGGCGCTCCGAGAGATGACGGCAATGGTTCCGGCAGGGAAGCCCCTCAACTTCGACATCCGTGCCGACGGCAGCCTGAGCGAGCTTACTGCCGAGCGACTGAAGGTAGAGATGCCGGGAGTCGTAAGGATAGGGGCATCGGGAATAGTGCGCAATCCATTGGACATCAATAAGATGCAGGCACGCATCAAATTCGATGGCGAGATCAACGACCCGAGAGTAGCCTCCAATATAATAGCCATCAACGATATCACTATACCCTCACTCACCATCGATGGCAACGCCACAGTCGATGGCAATGCCTACGGTGCAGACTTCCGACTCGCCACGCCTCAAGGCGACTTGGCGGCTATCGGCAAGGTGGCGCTGACCCCCGAGACCTATTCCGCCGATCTGACAGCCGTCGACTTCAATGTGGCACAATTCATGCCCTCGATGGGAATCGGCGTTGTAAGTGCCAACATCGTAGCCAACGGGCGGGGTTTCAACCCGATAAGTGGCAAGGCAGTGACCGACGCGCAGATCAGAGTGGATCGTATCGACTACAATCAGACGACACTCCGCGACATACGGATAGATGCCCTGATCGACCAAGATGGGGTGATCACCCTCGATGTCAACTCGGCGAATCCGGGGCTTGACTTGATGGTAAGAGGTAGCGGTGAGATTCATCCCGAGTTATACAGCTTCGACTTGGATGCCGACATACGCGATCTGGACCTGAAGCGTCTCGGCATGATCGACAGTGTCTGCTACGCCTCGGGTCGCATCGCGCTAAAAGGGTCGATGAGTCCCGACATGGAGGTGTGTGACATCGACTTGCAATCCAACTCACTCATAGGGTGTTATGGCAGCCAATATGTCAATCTGCCGGAGGGTATCGACATGCGATTCATCGGCGATCCCGTATCCACGCAGTTGGCACTACGGTCGCAGCAAACAGACATAGACTTCCATGCTGCCGCCGGACTCAAAGGGCTGATGGCATCAATGGATAAAGTGATGGCAGAGGTCAACCGCCAGATGGAAGCCAAGTCACTTGAAATGACCAAGATAAGCCGCGAGCTGCCGACATTCGACCTGCGACTGAATGCCTCAGGCAGAGGCTTGCTGAGCCAATTCTTGGAGCCGCAAGGATTTATGCTCGACACCATTTATGCCGAGATCAGCAACGTAGACTCTCTGATCAACGGGCGTGTCGGGGTATACAACATCAAGAGCTCGACAGCAAATATCGACACGGTGAGCTTCAACATCGATCAGCGTGGCGATATGGTGGACTACCTTCTGCATATTGGCAATCGTCGCGGCACACTCGACGAATTTGCCAAAGTCAATATTAGCGGCTATGCCGGCTCCAACCGTATGAGTGTCTTCCTCAAGCAGTGGAACATCAAGGGAGAGCAGGGCTATCGCATCGGTCTTACAGCCGCAATGCAAGACTCGATCGTCACTGCCCACGTCACCCCCTTGAAGTCGACGATCGCATATCTGCCATGGTCGTTCAATAAAGACAACTACGTCGACTTCAACCTCAAGAACATGCAGATGGAAGCCAAGCTCGAGGCGAAATCAGCGGAGAGTAGCATCAAGATTATGACCGAAAAAGATCAGAAAGAGCGCAATAACCTATTGGTAAAGATCGACAACCTCCATATCGAAGACTTCCTGCAAATGTCGGCGATGGCACCTCCGGTGAAGGGGACCCTCGACAGCGACCTGCGTGTGCTCTACCATGACAACCGATTTGTGGGTGGCGGCGACGTGTCGCTCCATAATCTATATTACGAAAAGACACGCGTCGGCGACTTCGACCTCAACCTCAATGCGGGATATGGATTCGACATGAAGACCGATGTGCGTGCCGGGCTCAAGATCAACGGCAGAGAGGCGGCATCTACCTACATCAGCCTCAAACCGGGAGAGAATCAAGAGCTTCGTGCCGACACGGTGGGTATATCATTGACGCGCTTTCCCTTGGATATCGCCAACGGATTCTTGGACAATATGCTCGTACTCGACGGCAACATCAATGGCGATATGAGTCTTAGCGGTTCGCTGAGCAAGCCGATCATCAATGGTGTGATGAGTTTTGACTCCGTAACAGCACGAATACCGCAATTTGACGCCACTCTGAAGGTGACCGACGACGAATTGTCGGTAGTGGGCAACATAGTGAGTCTCAAAGACTTCGACATATATGGCGCCAACGACAATCCCTTGCAGCTCAATGGCATGGTCGATATCCAGAGCTTCGACAAGATGATGATAGATCTGAAAGCGACAGCCACCGAGTTCCAACTCATCAAGAGCAACAACCGTTCGCGAGGCGACATCTTCGGCAAGATCTTTCTGACGCTTAATGCCGGGGTGAAGGGACCGATGCAGCGGCTCGATGTCAATGCCGACCTGCGCGTGCTCGACAAGACCGATGCCACCTATCGACTCAACATGGCACCGGCAGATCTCCAGATACAGAACCAGGATGACGTGGTAAGATTCGTCAACTACAACGACTCCGCAGCCATGGCGGTGAAAGACAGTGTGGTGGAATCGCCCCTCAACATGAAGATTAAGGCACAAGTGCAAATCGCATCGGGCACCCACATAGCGGTGTTGCTATCATCCAACGGCACCGACAAGGTGGAGATCAATCCCACCGCTACCCTCAACTACAATCAGAACTATATGGGCGACATGACCATGACCGGCACACTGAAATTGGGTGAGGGTTATGCACGCTACTCTATACCGGTGGTGGGAGAAAAGAACTTCTCCTTCGACCCCAACAGCACGATTACCTGGATGGGAGATGTGCTCAATCCTACGCTCGACATCACTGCCACCGACAAGGTGAAAGCCAACGTCAACGATGGTTCCAACGCCCGACTGGTCAACTTCGATGTCATACTCCATGCCACCAACACGCTTGAGAACCTGAACGTAGCCTTCGACCTCTCGACCAAAGAAGACCTCTCCATACAGAACGAGCTGCAATCGATGAGTGCCGACCAGCGGCAGACGCAAGCCATGAACATGCTCCTCTATGGGCAATATACAGGTCAGAACACCAAGACCAACACCTCGGGCGAGAACATCCTCTACAGCTTCTTGGAATCCCAGCTCAACTCCTGGGCTGCCAAGGCTATCAAGGGTGTCGATCTCAGCTTCGGTGTCAACCAATATGACAAGACTACCGACGGAGTCACCAACACCGAGACCAGCTATAGCTATCAGGTGTCGAAGACCCTCTTCAACAATCGCTTCAAGATACAGGTCGGGGGCAACTACTCCACCGACACCGACGACAGCGACATAGCCCAGAACCTTGTGAGCGATGTCAGCCTCGAATATGTGATCAAGCAGTCGCAGAGCACCAACATGAGTGCCAAGCTCTTCAGGCACAGTGACTTTGAGAATATCTTGGAGGGAGATATCACAGAGATGGGTGCCGGTATCGTGGTGAAGCGCCGCGTAGAGACACTGTCGAAATTCTTCAACTTCCTCCGCAAGCGCAAGAAGAAGAAGTCCACTACACCAGCCGCCGAAGAGAAGAACGACAGCACGGCATTGCCTGTAAAAGTCGACAGCATAAATAGCGGAGCCTCGACTCCCGACACCAAATAGGATGAGATAGGAGAAAACGTGGAGAGAGTTAACCGTTGTGAGAATACAAGGAGAGAACGAAAAAAAATGAGAAATAAGAGCATATATATAATAAGGTGTGTTACGCTGCTGATCGTCGCCATCGTGGTGGTGATGCTCTCCTCATGCTCCACGACGCGGAGGATTCCCCAAGGAGAGTTGCTCTACAATGGTATGTCGATCCATATCGACCATCCGGAGGGTGAGCGGCTACCCGACCAGTTGAAGAGCGACCTTACCACTTCGGTCAATGTCAAGCCCAACAACCCCTGGCCCCTGATCTCCCCCTACAAGAGGAGTCCACTGCCGATCGGGCTCTGGGTATACAACAACTGGAACGACTCCGCCAAGGGTCTGAAGGGATGGCTCTACGATAAGCTTGTGGCACAACCGGTGCTCGTGAGCGATGTCAAGCCGGAAACACGCCTTAAGATGCTCAAATCCATCCTCCACAACAATGGATATTTCGACTCCTCGGTGAGCTACGAGTTGCTCAACCGCGAAGGGTCGAAGAAGGGTAAACTCGACTACCAGGTGGAAACCGGCACCCCCTACTCTATCGACACCATCGTATATTTCAACGATGACAGTTCGGCGATCAAGCACTTCATCGACTCGGTGGCGAGGAAGAGTCGCTACTTGGTGAAGGGTGAGCGATTCTGTGTCGACTCCCTCTCGGCGGAGCGTGTGAGGATAGCCAACGCCATGCGCAATAAGGGCTATTACTACTTCCGCCCCGAGTTTATCGAGTTCCTTGCCGACAGTGTCAGCACGCCGAAGAGCATCGGACTGAAGATGGTGCTATCGGACAAGACGCCCCATATAGCCACGTTGAAATGGAAGACCGGGAAGGTCCACACGACACTCTTGCGACGCAGCAAGCGCAAGCCCGGAACTCCCGACACGTTGCAGACCGAGCGTGGCGAGTTGGTGGTGTATCGGCCGCAGCATCTTCGAGAGAACCTGATACCCTCTTGCATCAGTTTCAGAGAGGGTCGCACCTTCTCCGTGCGGCAGATGGACCGCACACAGACGCGACTCTCACGCCTCGGCATCTTCGGCAGCATCGATATACAGCCTGTGCCTGTAGACACTACCGATGAGAATCCCACCCTCGATGTCTACATCACCTGCCGCTATGAGCGACCCATCGAGGCCTCTATCGAGATGAACCTTACCTCGAAATCAAACTCCTATCTCGGTCCGGGTCTTATCTTCGGCCTCTCCCACCACAACCTCTTCGGCGGGGCTGAAGTGCTTAACCTGCAACTCAATGGCAGCTACGAGTGGCAGACCGGTCGTAACAAATCGTCGGTGCTCAATAGCTATGAGTTGGGGGTCTCCGCTTCGTTGGCATTCCCGCGACTCTTGGCGCCCAACTGGATCCGCCGCACCAAGCGCGAGCTCAACTGGACCACCATCTCGCTGAAAGCCGACTTCCTGAACCGACCCCACTACTTCCGGATGGCGGAATTCTCTACCGGCATCACCTACGACTGGAACCATAACCGCAACGTAACCAACCAGTTTACGCCCTTCAAGATATCCTACACCAAGCTGCTGAAGACCACTGAGACCTTCGACTCCATCATGCGAGAGAATCCGGCGGTGGCGCTCAGCTTCCAGAGCCAATTCATCCCCGAGATGAGTTATACCTACAACTATGACAAATGGCTCGAAAGGGCGAAGAACAATGGCTTCCACTTGCAATTTACGGTCAAAGAGGGTGGCAACATCTTCTGGGGGCTATGGCGCATGTGTGGCGTCAAGGGACAGAAAGAGCTTTTCGGCATGCCCTTCTCACAGTTCGTCAAGGCTCAAGCGCAACTCACATATAATCATCGACTTATCGCCGGGATGAGCCATTGGCTTGTGGCGCGACTCTTCGTGGGTGGGGCTCATGCCTACGGCAACTCCTCGGAGGTGCCCTACTCCGAGCAGTTCTATATCGGCGGCGCCAACTCGATACGAGCCTTCACGGTGCGGTCGGTCGGGCCGGGATGTTACCATGCCCCCAAGAGCGACAAGAATGGCTACTTCGACCAGACAGGTACGTTTAAGTTGGAGATGAATGCCGAATATCGGTTCCCCATCTTCAGCATCATCCATGGGGCTCTCTTCGTCGATGCCGGCAATATATGGCTGCTCAAGGATGACCCACAGCGTCCCGGTGGGACTATCGACGGCAAACGCTTCTTCAAAGACCTGGCACTCGGCACAGGAGTCGGACTTCGTATTGACCTGGGTATGCTCGTGATCCGCGGCGACTTGGGCTATGGGTTGCATGCCCCCTACGACACGGGCAGCGGCGGTTACTTCAACATCAAGCCGAAGAATGCCTTTGCCTTCCACTTGGCTATCGGTTATCCATTCTAAGGAGATTCATTCTAAGGAGGCTATCATATACTCATACTGCTGAGTCAATCGGCAAAAGAACCAAAAAAACAGTAAGATGAAGAAACTATCGCGTAATGAACGCATCGGGGCGGCAGTTATCGCCCTGATAGCCATCATCTTGATAGTTATCACCTATCTGATTGCCGGGAGTCGGCAGAGGGGAGAAGTCGCCGGCGACGTGACCATAACCATCGAGCAGAGAAGCGACACCACAGAAAGCCGGGAAGAATCCCAAGCCACACCGGAAAAGGAAGCCGCCAACGCCGAATCCGACACCACCAAGACGAAGAAGAGGAAGACCGGGAAAAAAGGCAAAAAAGGCAAAAGAGGCAAGAGCGCGAAGCGCGGAAAAAGTAGCACTAAAAGCTCAAAAACCAAATCGACAAAGAAGAGAGAAGCCAATCCAATGCCACCCCGCGACCTCCTACGCGACACCATCCCCACCAACCCCAAGCAAAAATATCGAGACACATAAAGAATGTGTTGGATGACGGAGAATTGGACAGAGAAGTGGTTGTTGCATTTTTTGCAACAACCACTAAACATGGAGCTATTGAAGGTAAAACTATGTTTTATCCTAATTGTAACATGTGATGGGTAGGGAAGATTGTAAAAAGGGGGATAAAAAGTGTGTTGTATAACATATTTTTTGTAACTTTGCAAAATCAAAGGAAATAACAAATGCAAAACATTCGCAACATCGCCATCATCGCCCATGTGGACCATGGCAAAACTACCCTTGTAGACAAGATGCTACTCGCCGGGCATCTCTTTAGAGATAACCAAACCACCGGAGAGTTGATCCTTGACAACAACGATTTGGAACGCGAACGCGGTATCACGATACTCTCGAAGAACGTGTCTATCAACTATAAAGACACCAAGATCAACATCATAGACACCCCGGGACACGCTGACTTCGGCGGCGAAGTGGAGCGTGTGCTCAACATGGCAGATGGCTGTCTGCTGCTCGTCGACGCCTTCGAAGGGCCGATGCCGCAGACAAGATTCGTGCTGCAGAAAGCCATCGCAATGGGTCTGAAGCCGGTGGTGGTGATCAACAAGGTCGACAAGCCCAACTGCCGTCCCGATGAAGTCAACGAGATGGTGTTCGACCTGATGTTCAACCTTGACGCTACAGAAGATCAGCTCGACTTCCCGACGATCTACGGTTCGGCAAAGCAAAACTGGATGAGCACCGATTGGCGCAAACCGACCGACAACATCACCCCGCTGCTCGACGCCATCATCGAATATATACCGGCGCCACGCAAGATCGAGGGCGATCCCCAGATGCTCATCACGAGTCTCGATTATAGCAACTACGTGGGACGTATCGCCGTGGGGCGCGTGCACCGAGGCACCCTCCGCGAAGGTATGGAGATCGGGCTCTGTAAGAAAGATGGGAGCGTAAGCCGCCAGAAGATCAAAGAACTTCACACCTTCGAAGGGATGGGACGCAAGCGCACCGATACTGTGGAGAGTGGCGACATCTGCGCTATCGTCGGACTCGACGGTTTCGAAATCGGCGACACCATCTCCCTCTACGACCGTCCCGAACCGCTACCCCGCATTGCCATCGACGAACCCACCATGTCGATGACCTTCACCATCAACGACAGCCCCTTCTTCGGCAAAGATGGTAAATATGTCACCTCACGCCATATCCAAGAGCGCCTCGAACGCGAACTCGACAAGAACCTGGCACTCCGCGTCGAAAAGGGAGAACGCGAAGATGCATGGCAGGTATATGGTCGCGGTGTGCTCCACCTCTCCATCCTGATCGAGACCATGCGTCGCGAAGGATACGAGTTGCAGGTAGGACAGCCCAAGGTGATCACCAAGGAGATCAACGGCGTAAAATGCGAGCCGATAGAGGCGCTGAGCATCAACGTTCCCGAAGAATACAGTTCCAAAGTGATCGACATGGTGACCCGCCGCAAAGGGGACATCCTCTCGATGACCACACGCAACGACCGCATAGACATCGAATTCCAGATACCCTCGCGCGGCATCATCGGCTTGCGCAACAACGTGCTGACCGGCACTGCCGGCGAAGCCATCATGGCACACCGCTTCTTGGAATACCAACCCTGGAAAGGGGATATCGAGCGCCGCACCAACGGTTCGCTAATAGCCATGGAGGGAGGCACAAGCTACGCCTACGCCCTTGACAAACTGCAAGACCGCGGCCGCTTCTTCATCTTCCCGCAAGAAGAGGTATATGCCGGCCAGGTGGTAGGCGAGAGTGCCAAAGACAGGGACATCCCGGTGAACGTCACCAAATCCAAGAAGCTGACCAATATGCGCGCCTCCGGAGCGGATGAGAAAGCGAAGATAGTGCCGCCGGTAGTCTTCTCCTTGGAAGAAGCCTTGGAATACATCAAAGAAGACGAATACGTAGAAGTAACACCCAACCACCTACGCATCCGCAAAATAATCTTAGACGAAAACGAGCGCAAACGCGCCAACCGCAGCTAACCCTATGTATCGGTATCGTTTTGTAGACATCGCTCGCGGCATCGGTATGCTGTCGGTAGTGATCGGACATCATATCATTCTCTCGAACAGCGGAACGCCTTTTGAGAAATCATTCTGTGACTTCTTCTGGTCGTTCCACATGCCGCTGTTCTTCATCCTATCCGGATACTTCTTCAACATCCAAAAATATTCGATCAAACAACAAGTTATCAAAGATGCCAAACACATCTTATTGCCTTGTGTTGTTACAATATTCGCATCATACTTCTACGACATAATAATCGGGAATGTGCCTGCGGCCAAGCTAATTACACGCTCTGTAGCTGCCATATTCCTGTTGGTTCAGCCGATAGGTGTATGGTTTCTGCTCTCACTTTTCTGGGGCCGCCTCTTCTGCAAAGTGGCGTTGAAATACAACAAATATCAGATGGGAATAATTACCTTGCTACTGCTCAATGTACTCGTATTAATCATCCCATTTGACATGGTAAAATTCACACCCTTCATGATAAATCGGGCGCTGACCTGTCCGGTATTCATCCTTATCGGCATACTCTGCCGCAGATACTTCCCATTCGAGCGACTGCAAGCGAACCTGCTATACACAGTGATAGCGATACTGATTATGGCAAGTGCACCACTACTCTACTTCGACATGTCGATGTGTGCCTATCCCCTATTTACGATGAACATAGTCACAGCCACAGCACTCACAGCCGGCTTCCTCTATCTATGTTATATCCTTGAAAAGGTAACCTATCCGACGAGCGAGAACGCAACAGAAGTCGCTACAGAGAAAGTCAGAATCGGAGGGGGTAATATAATATACTTATTAAAAAAAGGTATCAACATAATCCTCAGGCTGCCGGTAGACTACATCCGCTACATCGGACGACACTCCTTAGCCGTATTATGTTACCATGCCTTTTTGATCTCAGCGGTAAGACTCCAAGACTACATACCGATAGAGAGCACATTCACAGTAGGGCTAATAGTCTCAATAATAATCTCGATAATAGTCTACCTACAGACCAGCATCCGCAAAATAATCTTAGACGAAAACGAGCGCAAACGCGCCAACCGCAGCTAAGAAAGATCCGCCAACCGCATTCAACTTCGGTCAACTTCGGTCAATAGAAAAAACAACCAACCGAATAACCCAACGGGGCAGCATCCCACCGATGCCGCCCCGTTTAATATTTATATCACTATATATCAGAAGATAAGAGTTTGTTTTAGAAACACATTTCCAACTTGCCGGAGAAATGTTTTTTATCAAGATCTCTTAGTAAGAGATCTTGAATGTGATATAAAATGCTTATCGATAATTATTTGGATACCTATACAGCTAATGAATTCGTATAAATCGGAGAATACATAGGCAAAATAAACAATCAAAATCAAAAGATTTTACTCAACAGGGTTACAAATATCAAAGATTTTTCATATCTTTGTGACTAATTAACGATTCCCAGATCTCTGTCAAAGAGATTTGGATTATGAATTATCCATAAATACTTTTGCAAATGGATTTTACGCTTATTGCTAATTCCGGGATTCAGTTGACGACATTCCCCTTGAAGTTGAATCTTCAAGATCGCTTCAAGCAGTGGTTTCATGAGTGGTATGACACTGAGAGCGGAGAGTGGAAACTTGAGTTGGTACAGGAGGTAAACACCGAGGAGTGTACCGCCTATTTCAAAAAGGCAGAACTTCTGAAGAATGGTTATCTCTCGAATGATGTAGAGATAGACATCAATGATCTTCGTCATGACGGCATCTACCCTATCAAGGTCGATGACGAGCTCTGCAACGGGGTAAAAGGTGAGATTTTCAGCCTCACATTCTCCGACAAGGAGAATTACTTGTCATCGTTTGAGAATGTATGGTTGCCGGCGCCCTACTTCTTTAAGAGGACAGAGAAGAAGTTCAAATATGGACCGCTCAACTGGTCCCGCTTCAAACTAATCCCGGTAAAGGGGGATAAGGGCACACGGGTCTATAATGTATTGTTGGCATTTGACACACATACCTCATACGAGGCAGATGCCGCCAACGAGAGTCCGGAATTTCCCGACAAGTTCGGGAAGAGCATGAACTTTGGTCTTTGTAGCAATGAGCTGTTTCTCTTGGATTACTGCTCGACTGGACAGGAATGGAGCTATGTCGACCGACACTTGATGCACTTGGCACATCCCGATTTGGCACGAATTTCGCAATTGAAAGGAAATAAGCTCAAGATGAGCTATGTAGCCACCTATATCTTCCTTGTCAATTATCTGTCGAGAAACGGGCTATTCCCGAAAGTCGAGTTATTCAAAGATATAGATGTCGAGACGAGAGATGTCGATATGGTGATCGACATCGGCAACTCCAAGACGACAGCACTACTGATCGAAGACAACTCAAGTTTTAATCAGGTGCGTCCGCTGTCATTGGTAGATTTCACCGACACGATCCGAGAGACGAAAGAGGGATGTTCGATTCGCACCTACGATGAGCCCTTCGATATGCGACTTGCCTTCCGCAAGGTCAACTTCGGGGACTTTGGGCCGAAGAACAGTCGGCAATTTGTATATCCGAGTTTGGTAAGGCTTGGCAAGGAGGCGAGCACGCTTATCCACCGAGCCTCGAACAGAGAGAGTCGGTTGGAATCGCTCTCTACATACTCGAGCCCGAAACGCTACTTATGGGATTGGCGTCCGAACAAAGAGGAGTGGCAGTTCTTGGTATTGCCGGGAGAGAAAGATGATCATATACTCAATCTTCAGGGCATCACCTCTCAGCTCAAGAGCGACGGTCAGTTGGATCCTACCGGAGAAGGCGGTCTCTCCTTCCACTACTCCCGCAGGTCGCTGATGACCTTATCATTTTTGGAGATGCTGGTGCAGGCACACAGCCAGATCAATAATGCGCAACATCGCTCGATCAAGACCGGGTTCGGCTATCCGGAGATGCCGCGCAAGATCAAGCGCATCATAGTGACATGTCCGACAGCAATGTCGAAGCTCGAGCGAGAGGCATTGGTGAAATGTGCACAAGATGCCGTGATCATCTTATCACGCTTCAATGGGCAGAAAGACATCAAGTCAACCAAGGTCGAAGTGATTCCGGCGGTTCGCACACGCAAGGACTCGGATGCAGAATGGTATTATGACGAAGCCACCTGCTCGCAGTTGGTATATATGTATGGAGAAGTGGGTCACAAATACAAGGGATGTTGCAGTGAGTTCTTCAACATCTATGGCAAGGTAGAAGATGGCGACACTCAGCACTCTCTCACGGTAGGGTCATTGGATATCGGCGCCGGCACCACCGACCTGATGATCAGCAAATACACCTACGAGAAGGGAGATGTAACAACTATCACGCCGGAGCCTCGGTTCTACGACAGTTACTACTTCGCCGGAGATGATATGCTCAATGGTTTGATCAAGAATGTGATGCTCTTGAATGAAGAGAGCGCCTTCCGCTATGCCTTAAAGCATCTAACGTCGGCACAATATCGTCAGAGCATCAAAGACTTCTTCGGACCGGACCATAACGGGCAGACGGTGGCAGACCGCATACTTCGGAAAGACTTCAACATACAATACTCCGTGCCGTTGATGTGTCACTTCTTGGAACTGCTCAAGAACAATCACAAAGATTGTGTAGTAAGGTATCATGATGTTTTTGCTGACAACGAGCCGAACGCCACGATCATAACCGGCTTCAGAGAGAAGACGGGTATCGACATCACCCGAATCGAATGGAAATTCAAGCGAGAGGCAGTTTCGGCAGTGGTGGAGAAAGAATTTGAGCCTCTGCTCAAGAAGATAGCGACGATCATGTATGCCTACGCCTGCGACATCGTGTTGCTATCGGGCAGACCCTCATCACTCCCAGCCATCAAGAATATCTTCTTGAAATACTATGCCGTATCGCCCGACAGGCTGATTATACTCAACAACTACTATGTCGGAGACTGGTATCCATTTGACGACAACACCGGGTCGATCACCAATCCCAAGACCATCGTGGCAATGGGTGGTGTGATCGGGCACTATGCCTCCGAGCTGTCGAACCTCAATAAATTTGTGATCAATCTCAACAAACTTAAAGAGGGTTTGAAATCGACAGTAAACTATATAGAAGCCACGAGAGAGGGTCAGCCGATCGAATACTTCATCACGCCCGAGCAAGCGCAAGGAGATCTGACCATCAGCACCATCCCCACGACGCTGAATGTTCGACAAATCGGTATAGACACCTATCCCTGCAGGGCACTCTACACGATAGACTTCAACCGGCATAAGATAGCAGACCGCATCCGCAAGAAAGCACTCTTGAATGATGGAGTGACACTGACAGATGCCAAAGTGCAATCGCTGGTCAACGAGCAGGTGGATATGCTCAAGAAGCGTATGCCATTCAAACTGACCATCGATAGAGATGTCGACGACAAAGAATCACTGACCATATCCTCCATACGCGACAAAGAGGATAACGATGTGATGGAGAGCAATGTAGAGATCCACATTCAGAGTCTCGGTGCGAATGAGAAATATTGGCTCGATTCGGGAGCATTCAATTTCTAAAAGCTCATTCCCCCAAATAAAGAAATGATATGATACAAGATATAGACAACCATATAAGCATCATCAACGAATCGCTGGCATGGGCAAAAGAATTTAAGAAAGACACTTTCCCGGTCGAGCAATTCAAGGAATATCGACGCAAACTGTCGAAGATCCGCAAGGCGCTTGCCGGGAAATGCTCAGCAGCCGCCTACGGTGAGAGTCAGGTAGGTAAATCTTATCTGATGAGTAGTCTTTTATCCTCTTCCGATCATCCCTTTGTCATCGAGAACGATGGGAAAGAATATAGCTTTATCGATGATCTGAACCCCAGCGGAGGTAATAACAGCAAGATAGAGTCGACCGGCGTAATCACACGCTTCACGATAAAAAGAGATCACCGGAAGGGTCATAATCGTGTCAAGATCGAGAATCTCTCAGTGGTGGATATAATTTTGCTACTCACAGATTCATATTACAACGACATCAAGATCGACGTCGAGACTACACTGACCTACGAAGCGATCAATCACGAATTGGAGGCATTGTCATCATTGTGGCAAAGCAAGAAGATCCAGCACGACATCATCACGGAAGATGATATACGCGACATCAGCGACTATATCAAAGAGGTGATCGGCAACAATGCAGCCGCAATCTATCAATCGAACTTCAGCAAGATTGTGTCGCAAGTGATCCAATATGTGTCATACGACAACTGGATCAAGATCTTCAGTCTGCTTTGGAACAAAAATCCGGAGATCGACAGACTCTTCGCCACTCTGATCAACGCCTATAAGAAACTGGACTTCCAACAAGAGGTCTATGTTCCCTTTGAGGCTGTGATGCGCGAAAAGGGGACACTTCTGAAGATCGAATGGCTCGACACGGTGTGTGGCGTGCAAATCGACACCGGCAACGACGATGTATATACTGACATCTATGATGTCAACGGGAATCTGCTATCTTCCAATTTCAGCAAAGGGGAACTCTCTGCACTCATCGCAGAACTCACCTTTGAACTCCCGGAGGCGATAGCCGAGGATAGAAAATTTCTAAAAGACATGGATCTATTGGATTTCCCGGGAGCACGATCACGCGAGAAATACAAAGAGAAAGAGATCGCGACGGTATTGCCGAAGATGTTACGTCGCGGCAAAGTGGCATATTTGTTCAATAAATACTCACGGTCACTTCAGATCAGCAGTGTTCTCTTCTGTCATCACAATGACCAGAAGGCAGAGCCTACTATCGGCGAGACCATCAACAACTGGATCGAAGAGAACATAGGAGAGAATCCCGGGGAGAGGACAAAGATGCTTCGAGACACCAACGGGATATCGCCACTATTCTTTGTAGCGACGAAGTTTAACATCGACTTGGAGAAGACCAAGAACGATACGTCAGACAATTACGAGACCTTAGACAAGCATTGGAATCGTTTTGACACGGTATTCCCGGAAATAATCAAGCCCAGCACATGGCTCGAAGAGTGGAGCGAGACGAATACCGGTAAGATTCTACCCTTCCAAAACATCTACCCACTTCGCGATTTCTACTGGTCGTGCAAGAATGGTCTGTTCGACGGCTATAGCGACAAAGAGCCGAAATCTCCGGAGCAGAAGGAACACTATCATGCAGACTTTCCCGACTATATGGATCGGCTGAAAGAGAGTTTCTTACGTCAGAAATTTGTACAAGAGCACTTTGCCGATCCGGAGGCGACATGGAGAGAAGTAGCGACGCTGAATAATGATGGATCGAAAGCGATAATCAGAGATCTCGACTCGATAGCCTCGGTGCTCGACCGGGCACGACGCAAGAGATATCTCGATCAGTTGGAAGTGCTGAAGAGAGATCTGCTGAATGCACTAAAGGTCTACTACGAGCCGGAAGATGTCGAATCGAAGAACAAGAAAGTAAGGCTAATCGCCGGCGATATCAGACGCTCCTTGATGCAAACGGTGGCAACGAATCCGGCAGTGTTCGGCAGGATTTTGGACTCGCTGATGGTGAGTCCGGAGGCGTTGCGCAATATTGCCTACGACATCATCGTGTGTCACACAGATACGCCAAAGGATTTCAGCGCCGTCAACTTCATCAGGGCGAGTGCCGGGATAGATATCAATGACAGTCGCGAAGCAAATGTCAACAAACTTCTGTCCTACTATATCTTCGAGACCGAAGAAGAGCTGAACGAATACCTGCACTCGCAAGGATTTGAATTGGACGATGTAATAGCCAAAGAGACACTGACGCTCTCCACTATCGGCGATGTAATCACCAAGCATATCATCGACCACTGGGTGGAACATCTGAATGCCACGGCACAACTGATAGTGAAGAGCCTGCCGCATGCCGACGAAGTCGTATTTATGCTGGTCAATCTCTTCAACAAATTGAAAGTCAGGAAGAAGATATCGGAGAAGATCACCCGATATACGGAGATATTCTCGGAAAACGAGCAGCCGAATGCCATCGGCGATTATGCCGCGCTGACGCTCAATAATTTTGTAAGCAGCGTAGGACGCAACTATATGTCAGACAACGAGATCAGCGATCTTAAAGTAAAGGCATCCGAATGTCGACTTCCGGTAGACTTCTCACCGAAAGGGTGGAATAATGTTCGCAAGCCACAGCCGCTGATAGAGACCCTCAAAGTATTCGATGAGTCAGCCACAATCATCAATCAAGGTAGAATCGATATCAACATATTGCGACAGTTGCCCTTCTGGAACAACTACCAGCGTTGGGAAAACTTCGTGATTATCGGTCTGATCTACTCATCAGATATAACACATTGCGATCCTGTATGCAATGAGCAGGTCAAGTCACTAATCGAACGTTCAACACCGCTATATACACACTAAGATGGATAAGCATACATTTATAGGGAAACGCAAAGTCGGGAGCACCGATATAAGTGATTTTACCGACTTCCAAGGGATAGGTCAAGATCCTCTATATAAGCGCTATGACAGTGTCAACAGCATTATAAAGAGGACGATTGACCCACGCTATATTCATTTTCTTGCGGCGCCCAACTATTCCACTACAGATGATGCCGTGAATTGGTATATCGACGAGTGGAAAGAGACTCCGGAGATATTGACACGCTTGGAGGGAGAGCAGAGGGTAAAATATCAGCGCATCAAAGATCAGACAGTGGCACACTACAAGCAGATACTCAACAAACTCTCGGGCGAGGATCTGCAGGTGATGGCATGTGCTCTACGATATATAGATGATGATTTCATCTTCTGTTGCGACGGGAAGGTTTACCTCTTGGCATGGGGCATGACTCCCGACACTCGCAAGCATATCAGCAAGGGCGAGCTCGTGCATGAATCGCCGTCGGTAATCAAACACAAGGTTACCTTCGACGTTGGAGAGCATGGCGCATTGACCACGAAGATCTCGGGGCATACAGCACTTCGGGAGGGGACAGTGATATCCGTCAACGACCTGCCGGCAGTAGAAGCCAACAAGGGATACACATTCAGCGGTTGGGAGCCGAACCCTGTCGGAGTGAAAGTGACCTCCGACATGACATTTACAGCAAAATATAGCGAAGCGATACCGGTGCCGCCACCGATACCGACGCCACCGCCGCCACGCAATGTGACCTGTCGATTCAATGCCGGTGATAATGGCTCATTGTCAGGTCAGACTGAAATCACCAAAATAGCAGGCTCCACCCTGATGCCCCATGAGATACCGGTGGTAACACCCCGTAAGGGATATATCTTCAAAGGATGGGACTTCAACCCGGTGAACTTCTTAATGAACCAGGACAAGACCTTCAATGCCATCTACGAGAAGAGACTCCCATGGTACAAGAGATTCTGGCTATGGCTGACATCCAGCGGTTTCCTCAAATGGTTATTGATTGGCCTTGGGGCACTATTGCTATTGCTGTTATTTTCCCTGCTGTTCAGGAATTGCCATGGATGTCGCAGAGCAGTGAATGGAGTCGTGGATATGGATCGCATAGTAAATGCGGCAGGCGATACTATCGACAACAACGGAGCCGTGAGACCAATAGAGTTGGTAGATGGCAAACTACCTGAAGACTCGACGATCGTCGCACCGGTCAGAGACGAAGAGGGTGCATTACCCCCGATCGTACGCCAGCCGGGCGTGCCGGCAGTGATTGGCAACCGCTTATTCCTCTTCTTGGAGGATGAGAACGACAGTGTTGATGCCCTTGCCGCCGACTTCAAGAAGGCATATCCGGGCGATCAATACAACATCATCGGTTATGACAGAGAAGTCAAATTACTCTTGATTCAGATACCTGAGAATGAACGAGATGAGATACGCAAGACGATCAACTCACGCATCCCTAATCACAGGTTTCTGGTATTCGACGAAGAGGTGTATGAGCTGAACGGTTTCACACCCTACGCGACAGGATCGACGCCGGGATGGCATCTCAAGGCTGTCAAGGTACAAGAGGGCTGGCAGATCACCCAAGGAGATCCGACGGTGACAGTAGCCGTGGTGGATGATGGCATCGATGCGAGTCATCCGATGTTCAAAGATCGCATCGTCAATGCCTACAACATCTATACGCAAGACAACAGGCTGAGCAAAGGAGTCGGACATGGCACTCACACGGCAGGTCTTGCAGTCGGTTCAACCCAATATATCAATCAGGGAGCAGCCGGCATAGCACCTAACTGTCGACTGACTCCTGTGCAAGTGATCGACAACGGCATGTGTCCCTTGTCGGCATTGGTGGCAGGTATCATGTACTCAGTCCATAAAGGGGCAGACGTGGTCAACATCTCGATAGGTCCATCATTCCAAGGGCTTAATGAGATGCCGGTAGATATGCAGAGAGAGATAGCCCGGACACAATTCAAGAATGTAGAGCGACTCTTCATGCGAGTATGTTCGATAGCGACACGGCGGAATTGCATTCTGGTGTTCGCGGCAGGCAATGATGATATTCTCTCGAGCATTCCGCCAGAGAATCGTTCACAGGTAGCGATCGCGGTAGGCGCAGTCGATCAGAATCTCTATCCTACCGACTTCACCAACTATGGACCCTGCACGGATATCTCCGCCCCGGGCAAGGATATCTACTCCTCCTTCCCTGTACAGAGTTTCAGCAGTTGTGACGGCACGAGCATGGCAGCGCCGATAGTGACCGGCACGATAGCCTTGATGAAATCGCTGAAACGGGATTTGACAGTGGAGCAAGCGCGCAATGTGCTCTACAAGACCGGATGTGATGTATATGGCTATATGCCTCCAATGGTTCAGGTGAATTTGGCACTTGAGGCAGTGAAGCGAGGAGACTTTAGCGCCCCCGCTCCCCGCACATTAAGACCTGTGCCGGGAGCCGTGGTGGATGATTTGGGAGGTGATGTACCCTCATCGTGGGTGGATGTTGACCCGACAGTCGGTATCATCATCGGCGATCCGGTCGGCACGACACCGGTGGTCGACCCTGTGACCGGAGAGGTCATTACACCCGTCGACGGCACTACTCCGCCGGCAGGAGATGTCACAACTCCGGGAAGAGAGACCACACCTCCCGAAGCGGCTGACGAAACTACTCCCGCCACTCAGAACGAGACCGACTATGAGGCTATCAGACGACTCATCGCCAAGTATAAAAAGAAAATCAGTGAATTGGAGGGACAACTCCCTGAAAATAAGAAATAATGAACGAACGACTTAAATTTTCCTGGGGACATATCATTGCCTTTGTGGCTCTGATCATTGTGAGTTATATCTCGTTTATGGGATTCACATATCTCACAAACGGCAACTTTATGACAGCCTTGATAGGGATGGCTGTCACAGATCTGGTCTATATTCTATTCTTCATCGGGGCTCAGCAGATGAAAGCCTCCGGAGTGAAGATGAAACGCAAGATTATGTTTGAGCGATTTTTCATATTCGGTTCGCCGATCATATTTATTCTCGGCATGATTTCGATGTCACATTTCTGGACTGTAAGAAGTCATAACGATGAAATCGTGAAGACCTTCACCGGATCGATCAACAACTCCAAACAGCTCTTCGCCGACTATGATGGATATGCCCAACAGCGTATCGAGACATACGAGCGAAATCTTAATCACATCATAGCAAATAAAGGCACAGATCCCGCTATGTTCAAGAAAGCGGGCTTCGAAGAGGGACGCGCCGGGATCCAGAAAGAGAATATGATCTTGACTCTAAAGCTTCAGCTATTGTCGCAAAACTATGACACCTTGAAAAATGAAGCGATAAAATGGATCGACAATGCCTCGCAAGGCGCGAGCACCTGGAATGTCTTCCTCTTGGGCAACACTCGAGAGATCAAAGATGCACTCAACGACTGGGAGAATCAACTAAAGAGTTTCTCCGCTAAAGAGATGACCAACGAAGCCCTCTGCGGCGAAGTGGTCCACTTCGAGAGCAATGGTGCCAAGAATGCGATAGAGGGAATCGAGGGCCTGACGGCATCATATACCAAGCAAGGCATTCCCACCCTCTCGGCGATAATCTATGGAGTTATCATCTACTTGATGCTAATCTTCCCCTACCTGATCCAAGAGCGCCACACCAAGAATGTGTATCGACTCATCGGCACCGAAAATAGCCGAAAGAGGGGAAAAGGGAAAGCCAAGAAAGAGCGTCCGGTCGATGAAGAAACAGATTTTGAAGAAGAGACTGACGACAACTATGAACAGGGATCAAATCATAAGGTAAACAATGATTTGAACTTGGAAGAAGACAACGACTTCCCGACATTCTAATTCTGCTAATCCACATTCCTTAAGAATATGGCAACAAAGAAAGAACTAATCAACAATCTATGTGAATATAGCGTGGAAGAGGTGGCACAAGCGATTCGCGAGGGAGTAGTAACTCTCTACGAACTGAGCAAATCGGGGCACTTATCCCCGTTGATGCGCAGGCGAATCGAGCAGAACTTGGCGAAAAAGGTTGAGCCAACGCCGGCGGCAGTTGAGACTCAGATAGTCAATGAGAGTCCGGCATCGATCGGCACGGCAGGAGCTACAGGCAGTCCTGTGGCAGAGTCGGCGACCGCGGCAGAGTCTAAGACTGTGGCTGAATCGACAACTGTAATCGAGCAGTCACCGGCTTTAGAAACACAACCTGTTGTGGAGACCCCAATACAGCAGGAGAGTTATATCACACCGTCTGGATCGACCTATCAACCGGCATCCTTAATACAATCAGAAGTGATATCGCCGGCACCGATAATCCAAGAAACGCCGGTAGTGATGCCATCGGAAGAACCCATGACGATGCCTCAGACGCCACCGCCATACTACGGAATGCCGTCAGAGCCGATGGCTCAACAACCAATGGCATATCAGCAGCCGACGCCCACTCAGCCGATGTCGCAACAACCGATGGCATATCAGCAGCCCGAAGGCAATTCCGACTTCGTATTCAACGGCGGAATGTTCAAACGCCCATTCTCATTCCGTGGGAGAATACGCCGCACTGAATTTGGGCTGACACTTCTCATCTACGTGTTATGGTATATATTTTCATTACTCTATTTCGGAAGTAATACAAATATCCCATTGTTCTCGATATTGTTATCATTATCCTTTATTCCGGTGACATGGGTAATGATTGCACAGAGCGCAAAGCGATGTCATGACCGAGGAAATTCAGGATGGTATCAACTTATACCATTTTACTACATCGTACTGCTATTCGGGGATGGAGAATCGGGAATCAATCAATATGGAACAAACCCTAAATCATAGAACAATATGCCAAGTAAACAAGCAATCATAGATAACATCGAAGAATACACAGCCGTCCAACTGGTGGATTATATCAAGGATGGCATAGTAACATTTGAAGAATTGTGTGAAGAGACGGAGGGTTACTTCTCAGCATCGGTAAGGAGAGAAGTAAAGCAACTGCTTGCCGGTTCGGAAGAGGATGAATGGCTAAAAGCGAGCACATCCAATTCTAAAGAGGTGTTGCTGACCTACTTGCAGACCTATCCTGAGAGCATTCACCGCGAAGAGGCACGCGAAATGATCAGTGCGCTCGAAGAGGAGGCACAATTTGCGGGGAGCGAAAGTGAATGGGATGCAATCGACAAAGAGGATATAGGGGCATTGAAGCAATTTTGTCTCAACCATCCGTCGGACGATCCTCGCGTAATCGAGGCACGCAAGCTGATCAATCAACTGCAGCGAGAGGCATTCTTGGGCTTTGACATAGATTCGCTGAAGGAAAAAGTGAATGGTATCCTTACCGACTCTACTGTAATTAATAAGGATGCGAAGATCTTTGAAACGATCAAAGAATCTCTTAAGAAGAACCGAGTATCGATCTCCGATGTTATGTCAGTTATCGCCCAAGACCACAACTTCCTACGCGCCTCAGTGATAGACATGATGATCGACGAAGGGTTGATAAGCTATGACGACCTTGTATCGATCGGCATCGACCGTAACTTTATCGCCCACTTGGTACAGGGGAGACAGTTACAACAGTTTTCGGCTGGTGATAAACTGGAGAGGATCAATAAAGTATGTACCGAAGTCTACTTCTGGGGCATACCTTCATCCGGTAAGAGTTGTGCGATTGGAGCGATATTGAGTGTCGCCAATAGTGGAAGAATCGCACCAAGTATGTCGATGGACAATGACTGTCAAGGATATGGGTATATGACTCGCCTTTCAGAGTTATTCAATAACGATGGCTCGGTAGGGACACTTCCTCCGGGAACCCCCGTAACTTCGACCTACGAGATGGGATTCGACTTAGAGGATGAGAGGGGGCAGATACACCCAATCACCTTTATCGACCTCGCCGGAGAGTTGGTGCGCTGTATGTATAAGCAAGATGCCGGAGAGCCCTTATCTGCTGAAGAAGATGCCACCCTCCAAACAGTATACAACATTTTGGTAGGCAATCGAACATCAAACCGCAAGATTCACTTCTTCGTACTGGAATATGGAGGAGAGAAACGTAAATATGAGGGGCTATCACAAACAGCATACTTAAATGCAGCGTTAAGGTATATCGAACGTACCGGCGTCTTCAAAGATGACACTGATGCTATCTACTTGATGTTCACCAAGGTGGATAAAGCGGGAGTGACGGGAGAGGCATTGGTGCAAGTGCTTCAAGAATATACCGAAAAGAATTACAAAGGCTTCTACCAGGGATTGGAGAGAATATGTCGAGATAAGGAGATCAATGGGGGGAAGGTGGAGAGAATCCCCTTCACACTTGGTCAAGTCTGCTTCCAAGACTATTGTCTCTTCGATGGTAGAGCAGCCTCGAATGTGGTAAAAAAACTTTTGGTAAGATCCAAAGGATTCAAAAATGGTAAATTGCAACGTGGATTAAATATATTTAAGAGATAATGAGCAAGATAGGTATAGCAATAAAGGTCACCAGCGCCGGAGCCGGTGAACCGATTGTGGCAAATGGAGGTCCATGGATCACAAGAATCTTCGATGTACGAAATACTCTGATGCAAGTTCCTGCAACAGCAACGAACAACAATATCATCGTGACATTCTTCAGCTTTACAGAAGATGCATGTCTGATTACACTCGTGCGTAACATATCAGGACGCACAGGTGATAATGTCTCGGGATGGATCTGCATACCCTCCAATGTCAAGATATCGGGTGATCAAATAGTGGGAGTAATACAGCAACTTAAAGGAGTTATCTCGAGTCCTCAGTTGCCTGACCCGCAATCATTGGCGGCAATGTTTTCACAAGACTACCCGACACTGCCTGTAGCTATGCGCTATATGGCTTCAAAGAAAGATGGCCCCATGGCTAAAAGAATCCTTGGATACTATTCACTTCAGGAGCTCTTGGGAGAATATCGCTATCAACAATATTATTACCCATACCGATTGGTCTTCCTCGAAGATGCTACAACGGGTCCCATCCAAGCCGCCGACATCAGCAATGAAAAGATGACACAACTGATCTCCTTCCGTCCGGCAAGTGATCAGCAGATTCAAAGTGCCTTGGGCAAGGGTGTGATGATAACCCTTCCCAATGGGCAACCCTTCAGACAACCGATACCGGTAAACAAAGGGTCAAAAATCACACTCACGGCGAGACGAGAGGGTTTTGAGCCGATAACATTCGCTAACACCGTGGGAGAGGATGGTCAGATTTGTGTCCTCCCGGCAGGCGCTAAATGGCAAAAACATATCACACTTAGCAACTTTGTCATCAAGTCAGAGTCAGGACAAGACATCACCGGGAAATCGAAGATCCTGGTCAACAATAAAGAGGTGACCCCACAAGGTCTCTACTTCTATGATTCTGAACTTGCGTTTGCCGATGTGACAGTGACAGCGCCGGGATATAAGCCCTATTCAAGCAATCCGAATCTTCTCAACGGACAACGGATCTCCATCAGATTGGAGAAGAAAGAGGTGAGCTATCAGCGTAAAGTAGTCATGAACAATGGCTATACGGGAGAGATCACCATCACCGGCAAGGGGATTACGAAACATGAATCACCGCTCAAGGGGTATGTAGAAGAGGGTGCCTACTTGGAATATGACACGATGACAGTATGGAAGCAACGCGGTATCGGTTTTCTGGCTGGTATCGCAATACTACTGATTGTGTTGTTCTGCCAGTGGGTCAGCAACAACACCTTTAAGTGGCAATTAGGATGGCCGCCGCTGAAAGTCGAAAAGATACAAGAGGCACCACAACCGACAGGTACCGAAGATACTTTTAAAGAAGGAGAGACTTCTTTAGACGAGAATAACGGACAGTCGGCAGAAGACGAATTCTCTATAAAGGCAGCAATAGACTACTTGGATACTCACGATAAATGGGTAAAAGAGGATATGGAGAAATATCCTGCACTCCAAGGGCTCTACGATGCAATGAACACATATAATTTCGAGGAAATTAAAGAAAAGGGCCTCAAATTGGGGACATCTGCCAAGTATAAGGATTTACTCCAAAAGATTTGTGAACTTGGAAATGTAAAATTAGAAGGTCCATTTTGTAACGATGGGGAAATCACTTTAGAAAAATACCTAAAAAAGGTAGGCACTAAGGCAGGAGAGAAACGTGAAAAGGAAGAAGTGAAGAAGGTGAAGAGTAATAGTAATAGTAATAGTAGTAGTAGCAATAATAGTAACTCGTCCAATAAAACAGATCCTAAGCCTCTTACCGGTGGTGGACGAGGTGAAATATAAAAATTTAACTAGAACATGAAGACGTCAATCAAAATATTGCTCCTTGTATTGTTCGCAATCGGAGCAGTAGCCGGGGTTTTAGTGTTTCTAAAGACACGCATTGCGCCCCCATCGAACATCAAATTGATCGATCAGTATTCCAAGAATCTGACTGCATCTTGCGCTTCGTTCGAAAATATTAGCGATTTCGATCAGAGTCGTTTGGAGTATATGCGCATAGACGACCGTATGAAACGCTTCGTAGCAGAGAATGTGCTCGACCCGAAAGAGTGTGATGAAAGTCGTAAGAAGGTAGATGATTCATACGGTAAGAGTCTTAGCGCCTACGCATTCAATATACTCAACGGTTCGGAATGGCCGGAGAAAAAGCTGAATGATATCCAAGCGATGATGACCTCCCTGAGGAATGACAAACTCTCCACAGGAGACAAAGCCGTATCAGATGAATTTATCACCTCAGCCGATAAATTTCAATCGGTGTTGAATGACTATCATGCAGCGCTCACATTGTCGAGAAGCACCGGCTATAGGAGCGTGAGCGATGCCTCATCCAAGATATCGAAGGCCAAGCAGTATAAATCGGCGGAATACTTGAAGAATAACAGCTCATTGGTAAGTGCACTCAATGCCCTCCCGGGGAAATTGGCACAGTCACATTACAACTATGTAGCAGGAACGGTAAACGCCTTGGGAGGCTATAAGAGTGTATCGGAAGACTATTTTACGAATACATTAGCCACTCGCGTTGATCAAGCTCTAAGCGAGTATAAAAACACTTCTATTTATGGAGGCAACAAAAAGAGCGTTTCAAATCTTGAGCAAAGGGCTGATGCATTATATCGTGAAGCTTATGATTATTACGAAGGCAATTAAACAGTAAGAATATGAACTCAAAACTTATAACAATACTAACGATAGCTTTGTCACTCACAATAGTGGGTGGCAAAGCCTATGCGAATCAGACAGGTCAGAATGTAAAGACAGCTGAAGTTGACAGCACCTTGATCAAACCTTATATCGCAAAGATAGAAGTCTATAAGGATTTATTGAAAGAAGCAGAAAAAGATGCCAACAAACAAGCCGAAGAGTCGAAAAGTAAAATCGAAGACCTTGAGAGTAAAATCAAAAGACTTGAGAAGCAGAAAAAGACTTTAAATGATTCTATTAAAAAGCTCAACGAAGAAATCAATAATGTAAAAAGCGTCTCCAATCGAAAGTTGATTTCTATGGCATCTAACTTTATCTATATACCCTACGAAGATTATAGTATTAATAAGATTGCAATTCCGGCGTTTGAATCAGCTAAGGGTTCAAAAGAATATGACGAATACAAGGGGCGTTTACCCTTATTAGAAAAATATAAAGAGGACATCGATTCGATAAGAATTTTCCTTGGGGGATTAAAAGAAACTTTTTTTACTAAAAGTTTTTCGAGGAATACAGAATGCTCCAATACTCTGAAAAAGCTGAAAGATTCGGAGGTATATAAACGATATCAGACATATCCAGACTGGAAAGCCACTTATTTGGGTGGTAAGATTGTGAAAATAGAAGCCATATTAAATCGCCCATCCGCCCAGACATATTCTGAGTTAATAAAAGTCAAGAAGGAATTGGAAGATCTAAAATAATAAGCCATGAAACGAATAATCTATCTACTTCTACCGATACTGCTGATTGGTACGTATACATTTGAAGCAGATGCTCGAACTATCTCAAAGTCTGCGGAGAATGCCCGCAGGCAAGCTCAGTTAAAGAAAGAGCAGAGAGAAAGTCGATATAATGAAATAATCGATTCAAGAGACTTGTATCTTTATAACGAGTTTATGAATGATTATCCCAATAATAAGACTCAAACACCAGAGATACGGAAACGAGCTGATGAAATAAATCTATGGAATGAGGCTAAACGACAAAACAGCATATCCTCATACAAGAATTATCTTCAAAAGAGCCAATATAAATGGTATGCAGATGAAGCTAAGAGCAAAATAAATACAATAAAGCAGGAACAAGAGAGGGCAGCATGGACGAAAGTAGTCAATGTCGGCACACTCGCTGCATACGAGGAATATTTACGCAATAATCCTCAATCGGGATATGCCGAACAAGCAAGGTCAAAAATAGAGAATATAAAGGCAACTGAAGAATGGGAAAAGATCAAAAACATTGATAATTTAAATTCATTACAGGCCTTTATTTCCAAATACCCCAATGCTGAATGTACATCACAAGCAAAAAAACGAGTGCATGAACTTAGGGGATATGAATACTATAAGAAAAATGACCTAAAGTCGGCATACTCGGAATTTTCGCAACTATCCATAAGTGATGTATCTTACTCTCATCGAGATGCATATCAAGCAGCTGTAGAATATAACGAGTTTTCAAAGCTGAGTGAATACTCGACAGAATCTAGTCTCAAATCTTATTTGAGTAAATATCCTAACTCAAGATATGCCTCGAAAGTAAATAACCTCATAGCAATTTCTAAAGCGAAGAACTTTAGTGATTATGCTTCCGACTATGACTATAAGTCAGCACTTAGTTATGCAAGAGACGAAAGAACAGAAACTATAGTAAAGTCTTATATAACGGCAAACAAGAAAGTACAAAGCGACAGGAGAAAAGCCTACAGGGCATATAAGAGGAAAGAGAATGGAGGATGGGTCAATATCGGATTTGACTTTCTGAATGTAGGCTATAATTGTCAGTCAGATGGGTATGCATTGTACTATAATTTAGGGTTGCTCTTCAGAGTTGGTAATTACAACGATTGGGTTCAATTTGCAGTTGGAATAAAACCAGGGGTAGTCATGTATGATGGCTATGAATATGATTATGACTATTCATCGACCAGTTATGCATTTCACATGCCTTTATTAGCTCAATTGAAGGTCAATCTCTTTAAGACATCGACATATTCCAGATTCTTTGTAATGGGGCAATATGAATATAATGCCGTAAGAGCAAAAGAGTTGGAAACTCCAATGTCGTGGGGAGTGGGTTTTGGATTTTGTCGTAAGCATATAGAGTGGTCGCTTTTCTATCGTCAGGATATCGGAAGTCCTGATTCTTGGGATTATGATCGTCAATTCTATATAGGTATGTCATTGGTATATTATTGGACATTATGATGATAGTTAAATCCGAGCTCTTAGGAGTTCGGATTTATTTTTCCCGGGTGGGTAGGGGATGTTTTCGGAGGAGGGTGGGGTACTTTTTGGGGGTTGGTTCCATAGAGGGTGTAACTTTTATGGAATTTTATTATGAAGGATTTTATTGATAAATCGATTGGGGAGCGGGATGGTTGGTTTTTGGCGGGGATCCGGCGGGGGGATCCGGCGGTTTGCCGGGAGTTTTTTTAGACTTATGGGTGAAAATTTAAGGTACGCGCTCTAACTTTTGTGCAAAAAGCAGAAAGAGATCCAAAAGGATTAAAATGGAATAGTGCTTTTAATTCCTATTGCACTATCTTTGCCTCGAAAAGAAAATCAGCATACTACCGGTAGATATAAGCTGATTTCCCGGGAAATGCCACCTATACTATTACAGGCGCTTAATCAATAGTAAAGTAAACATCCCTTTTACCGCATTGAGGTATTTCAAGACCTTTGAGAAGGCCTTG
>SAMEA3663025__coassemble_297_pt1 | contig 61600 bp, 50 predicted proteins | sample SAMEA3663025__metabat2_high_PE_004 | metagenome-assembled genome bin SAMEA3663025 (sample SAMEA3663025) | pig gut metagenome | biome: pig gut; feature: pig-associated habitat; material: faeces | place: France | collected 2012
GACTCAAGGCTACGACCTCTACGACCCCAAAAATTTAAGGAACGCGCTCTTAAAATGCGAAGTTAGTGATTTTAGGCGAATTTCACAAATCGGAGGGCTCGTTTGATGTAACGATTTCGATTTTGCCATCCGCCATATTGATGACACGGTCGGCGATACTGCTCACCGAGGGGTCGTGGGTCACGATGACAAATGTATGGTGGAGACGCTGGCGCAGGTCGGAGATGAGGGCACGTATTTCGTCGCGATTGCGCGAGTCGAGGCTCCCGGTCGGTTCGTCGGCGAAGACCACACTCGGACGGTTGATCAGCGCTCGCGCTATGGCTACTCGCTGACATTCACCGCCGGAGAGCTGTGAGGGCTTATGGTCGGCGCGCTCTTTGAGCCCGAGCATCTCGAGGAGTTCGAGGGCTCGCGTTGTCGCTGCACGCTTCGATTCTCCGGCGATCAGCGCCGGCATCGCCACATTCTCGGCTGCTGTAAATTCAGGCAGCAACTGATGGTTCTGAAACACAAAACCGATATTGCGGTTGCGGAACTCGGAGAGTCGACGATCATTGAGACTGCTCACTTCGACGCCATTGTAGATGACGCTGCCGGAGTCGGCATGGTCGAGGGTGCCGGCGATCTGAAGGAGGGTGGTCTTGCCGGCGCCGCTGGGCCCGACTATCGATACAATCTCGTTCTCTCCGATGGTGAGACTCACTTCTTTGAGTACTCGCAGGGAGCCATACGATTTGTTGATATTTTTCAGTTCTATCACGTTATGTTCGATTTATGAGGGTTATCTATTATATACAGTGTTATCTATTGTATATAGAGTTATCTATATTAGGTGTGAAGTGTTGTCGCTTATTTGGAGGGTTGCTTCAGAAGGTCGCGGATCACTCTTGAGGCCAACATTATGCCGAATATGGCGGGGATGGTGGCGAGAGTGCCGTAGGAACTGCGTTTGTTCTCTTGGTTCAGTTCGATCACTGAGGAGTGTACGGGGCGTTCGGTGCTTGCCACGGTGAGGAGTCGCCGGCGGAGTCCCTGACGTTTCAGCCGTTGGCGCACGGCGCGTGCCAGCCCATCTTCACGAGTCTCCCAAAGGTCGAAATATCCCACTTGGGTCGGGTCGAATCTCCCACCGGCTCCCATCGAGGTGATCACCGGAATTTTGTGTGTGAGACAGTAGGCGAGTAGTGCCACCTTCGGCGCCACCGTGTCGATGGCATCGATCACATAGTCATAGCCCGGGCTGAGCAGAGCATCTATGCCATCGACCGTAAGGTATTCCATGCGCGGAGTTACCTCAATAGTCGGGTTGATGTCGCGAAATCTCCGGGCGAAGAGCTCGACTTTCGACTCTCCGACCGAGTCGCGGGTGGCGATGAGTTGTCGGTTGAGATTGCTTATATCCACGCAGTCGGAATCGACCAGGGTGAGATGTCCCACGCCCGAGCGTGCCAGCATCTCGGCGGCATAACCGCCGACACCGCCGACACCCACCACGAGCACTCGTGCCTTCGCCAGCAGATCCACCCCCTCCGTGCCGATGAGCCGACGGGTGCGGTCGTTCCACATATTCTCTTCGGCGACACCTTCAGTCGCTCTAACTTCCTCTATATCCTTCTCTTGCATGATCAGTTATTAGATAGCGTGTTGTCATTGCTTTGCATCCGTATGCGCCATGGCGAGGGGTGCAGATTGTTGGCGCGATTGCCGATATTCTTTACGAACCCCAATCGGTGTCCGAGGTAGGTAACCACGGTATATCCGCGAGGCGACCCTGCGGGGAGTGTTATCGCTTCGTGGCGCAGATAGGAGAGTGCCGTGTCCCGGTCGAGTTCGACTTCGGGGTATTCTTCGGCGGCGAACCTGACTGAAAGGGGGCTCTCGGGAGCCGGGAGGGTTACTTTCCCTTTGGCAGTGGTGGTGGGGATGCCGTCGAGGATGACATGGGTGTGGCGGGCTATCTCGCGGAGCGCCTTGGCGCGTTGGGGTCGGGAACCTGATCCCGGCTTGCGGACCACGGCGGTAAAGAGCCCTTCGCCACGTGTGAGGTGGGGCATAAAACGAAGTGCCGGATAGGGGGAGTCGATGGCTGCGCCGATGCCCCATTCCTCCGGAAGGTCCATGTCGATAGGCTCCATCCCCAAGTCTTCGATCAGATAGCGGAGATTCTCTTCATCTTCGCTGCGATTGAAGGTGCAGGTGGAGTATATCAGGTAGCCTCCGGGACGTAGCGTCTTGACGGCGTTGTCGAGGATATATCTCTGAAGTTCAGCGCATTGTCTTACTAATCCGGGACTCCATTGCGCCACGGCATCTTCATCCTTGCGCATCATCCCCTCGCCCGAACAGGGGGCATCGACTGCCACCAAGTCGAAGACCTCCGCCACCTTGGCATAGCAAGCCGTGTCGCTATTGGTGATCATAATGTCGGGATATCCCCATTTTAGCAAATTCTCTTTCAGCGGGCCGACACGTCGCGAGGTATATTCGTTCGCCACTAAGGTGGCGCCATCGCCCAAGGCATTGAGCATAGAGGTGGACTTTCCCCCCGGGGCGGCACACATGTCGAGGGTCAGTGCATCTGATGGCAGGGAGTGCTCTGCGATAAGTCGTGAGACTATCGTCTCGTAGATCATCGATGAGGCATCTTGCACGTAGAACACTCCGGCATGAAGTAGCGGATTGAGCGTAAAAATGCTGCGCTGTGGCAGATAATAACCGCTGTCACACCACTTCACTTTCTCCAATTCGCCATATCCCAACAGGGGCGGATCGATAGGTTTTCGCTTGTTGAGTTTGATGCTCACCGAGGGTGATTCTGCCATGGCTCGCACGAAGGCATCGAGGTCGATGCCGGGGAGTCGGGCTATGCTGTCGATAAATTCCGTTGAAATCATAACGCAAATTTACAAAAAAATGCTTAATTTTGTGTATGAAAGTTCAAACCGCGCTTTATCTGATCCCGGTCGAAATCAGCGAGCAGTCTGTCGAAAATGCAATTCCGGCAGGCAATATGCAGATAGTCAATGAATTGCGAGTTTTTATCGTGGAGAACCTCCGCACAGCTCGTCGTGCCCTGCGGCGTTGGAATCGATCGTTCCCCATCGATGAGTGCACGTTCTATGAACTTAACGATCACACTCCGGCACAGGAGATACCCTCTTATCTCGATGCGTTGAGACGAGGCGAGTCTGTCGGGGTGATGAGTGAGGCGGGGTGTCCGGCAGTCGCCGACCCGGGTGCCGATGTGGTGGCTATCGCTCAGAGTGAGGGGCTGAAGGTGGTGCCTCTGGTCGGTCCTTCGAGCATCATCCTCTCGCTGATGGCTTCCGGCTTTAATGGCCAGGGGTTCGCTTTCAATGGCTACCTGCCGGTCCGTGATGAGGAGAGAACTCGTGCGCTGAAGGATCTCGAGGAGAGATGCCGACGACTCGGTCAGACCCAGATCTTCATCGAGACGCCCTATCGCAATAATCGCCTCATTACCTCGCTCGCCGCTACTCTCCGTCCCGACACCCTGGTCTGCGTGGCGTGTGATATCTCCGACCCCGACAAGGAGTCGATCGTCACTCTCCCCGCCGCGAAGTGGAAACATAATAAAACCGATTATGACAAACGTCCCGCCATATTCCTGATGCATCGTCAGCAAAAATGATGTAGATACTATATAGGAATTAAGGACATGCTCTAATGCCCTCGAACTCTGAATCAGATGGATAGATCTGCCAAAAATATTATCTCGGATATCGAGCTTACCGATGATGATCGTCGCCTCTCGGATATCGATGTCGCCACCCGTTTGCATTACATCTCGTTTGCTTCCGGCTCGAGCGGCAATAGTTGCTATGTCGGCAATAAGGATGGTGGGGTAGTGATCGATGCCGGTATACGTGCCGATCATATCCGCGATATCTTGCAGCAAAACGGGGTGCCGATGAGCAGGGTGAAGGGCTTGATCCTCACTCACGATCATAGCGACCATGTGAGATATTCCTACAATTTGCTGCGAGAGAATCGTCATCTATCGCTCTATTGTACACCCCGTGTGCTCAATGGCTTGTTGCGCCGCCACAGCATCTCGAAGCGCATCAAGGAGTATCATACCCCTATCTTCAAGGAGATCCCCTTCAAGGTGGCGGGGATGGAGATCACCGCCTTCGATGTGCCTCACGACGGCTCCGACAATATGGGCTTCTCGATCAGATATGACCATCATCATTTCGTGCTTGCCACCGACCTGGGAAATGTCACCGAGCGTGCCAGATACTATATGACGCAAGCCAATTACTTGGTGATCGAGGCCAATTATGATGCCGATATGTTGCGTCGTGGCAGTTATCCGGAGTATCTGAAGGCTCGCATCGTCGCCGACAATGGCCATTTGGACAATGTGGAGACGGCGCGGTTCCTGAGTGAGATCATCAATCCGAAGTTGAAATATATCTTCTTATGCCACCTCAGCAAGGATAACAACAATCCCTCGATTGCGCTGAAGGTGGTGAGGGAGGCGCTGCAATCACAAGGCGTCACTGTCGGCAATGCCGAAAACACTCTCGCCGACCGCCGTGCCGATGTCCAGCTAATGGCGCTCCCCCGCTTCAACGCCACCCCCCTCTTCTATTTCCTGTAAGAGCTCTAAAAGATTTTTCGCTTTTTTTACTCTTTTTCAAAATATTTGCATACCTTTGCATCATATTTTGTTATTAAAGTTGTGAATACAATCTTTTATAATGGTAAGTCGCTGAGCCTTAGTTTAATAGTAGCTCTTGCACTTTGCTCCTCTTGTGGCGGCGGTAAGTCTGATACGCAGACTGTCGTCGCAACTGTCGATTCTGCTGATGTCGACGATTTTCATGCCGACAATGATATCGCTATGACCGTATGTAGCATCGCCGATGCTCTGAGAGTTGGCGAACCACTCGACACCACCGACTATAACTTCATGGGCGTGCTGACCGACGGCACCGGGCGTCCTCTCTACACCAATCTAAAGGGTGAACCGGGAGTGTGGGATGTCGATGTGCTGTCGCGCACAAGTGTCGTGATACGAAACACTGAGGTCGGCGACCTCCTCCCTGATGACTTGGAAAGATATATCACCGCCACCATGCAACTCTCGGCTGAAAATCTTATCGACTCGCTCGAATATCATGGTGCCGAAGGGGCTGAAACCAGCGTCTATGCCTTCGACGGAGGCTTCCTCCGCATCGATGTCCGCAACACCTCTGCCGCCAACGGCATCGAGGGATCGCTCGTAAGCATCACCACTTCCCGAGACTTGGTCCGACCCCACAGATTCTAATTCCTTAAAAGCGTTCTTAACCCTTCTGTTGCAAGGCGCGATAGGCTATGGCGTAATCCTTAATTTGATGGACCATCGCCACCAACCCGTTCGACCGGGTGGGGGAGAGGTGCTCATGAAGGCCAATCTTGTCGATAAAGGTCAGATCCGCTTCCAAGATCTCATCAGGCGTGCGGTGATTATACACTCGCATCAAGAGAGCCACTATTCCCTTCACGATCAGCGCATCCGAGTCGGCGCGAAAGTCGATCGCTCCATCTGACGCCTGCTCGGCGTGGATCCATACACGACTCTGGCAACCCTCGATAAGATTCTCCGGAGTCTTCAGCGATTCAGGATATTCCGCCAACTGATTGCCCAACTCGATGATATAGGCATAGCGATCCATCCAGTCGGGAAAGTCCTCAAATTCTTCGATTATCTCTTGTTGTACTTCTCTAATAGTAGACATTGACGATAACTTTTTATTTTTCAAACTTCAAAGTTAATGAAATTTCTTTAATATCCCTAAACTCCCGGCGATAATATCTCTAAACTCCCGGCGATCTTCTTGCCACTTTTCTCTCTTATTGTGCCTACTATACATTCTTATTGTGCCTACTATACATTTTTAATTTTCAACTTTTTGATGAAATATTTGGAGATTAACTTTTTTAGGGTTAACTTTGCATCGCAAAAGGAAGTTTAATGGACCCTTCGATGGGGTCTGTTATTTTTTTACGCATTATTTCAACTCATTATATACTCTTTTTCCTCTCGCTTTTGCATCTGTCGGAGGGTTAAGTCTCACCCGACGCCGGCATCGCGAGTCTTAAATTACGTATTAAGATATGGCTACTTACATGACCCAAGAGGGTTTCAACAAGAAGATGGAAGAGCTTAAGGCTCTTGAGGCTCAGCGTCCTGTCATCAAGCAGGCCATCGCCGAGGCTCGTGACAAGGGCGACCTCTCCGAAAATGCCGAGTATGATGCCGCCAAGGAGGCTCAAGGTATGCTCGAAATGAAGATCGCCAAGCTCAAGGAGCTCGTGGCTACTGCTCGAATCATCGATGATAGTAAACTCAACACCGACCAGGTCCAACTCCTCAACAAGGTGACTATCAAGAATGTAAAGACCGGTATGCAGATGGCTTATACCATCGTTACCGAGAGCGAAGCTAATTTCAAAGAGAATAAGATCGCTTCGACCACCCCTATCGCCAAGGCGCTGATGGGACACGCGGTCGGAGATGTGGTGAAGGTGCAAGTCCCCGCCGGAATCATCGACTTCGAAATCGTCAAAATCGAAATCTGATCGACCCCGGTCGCTTATACTTGTGATCCTCACTGCAATCCCCCTTTATATTCCTATATAAAAAAACATCCCTTTTTACCTATATGCTCTGCATGGATATCATGCACTTGCGCTAATTCCTTTTAATCGTTATGACCATATTCTCAAAAATCATTGCAGGAGAGATTCCTTGTTATAAGATCGCCGAGAATGAGAAGTTCTTCTCTTTCTTGGATATAAACCCCGTGAATTGGGGTCACACTCTGGTTGTGCCCAAGCGGGAAGTAGATTATATTTTCGACATCACCGATGAGGAGCTTGGTGAGATGATCGTTTTCGCCAAGAAAGTGGCTATGGCGCTCAAGAGCGTGTTGCCCTGCCGCAAGGTGGGTGTGACTGTGCTCGGCCTCGAAGTGCCCCACGCACATATCCATCTCGTGCCCCTGCAGCAGGAGGGTGACATGGACTTTAAGAAGAAGATCTCCGACCCCGATCCCGCCCGTATGGCTGAAATCGCCGCCAAAGTCGCTGAAGCCTTCCAAGCCCAAGCCTAACAGCCCAAGCCCTTAAATCATCAAGGAGGAGGTATCCACTCGGATACCCCCTCCTATCATTTTATATGATTTGATCACATAGAGCGTTCTATCTATTATCCGAAGCGGGCTATTATCTTGTCTATCTGACCTGTGTAGTAGAAGGGAAGGTTGATTAGTCGGAAGGACTTGCTGTTCGGAGACGACGTTGCGAAGTCTTGTACTGAAAACTCACCGCTCCAGATTCTTATTGCCACAACACGACGATCAGCGAGATTGACAAAGGTGTGTAACGACCGAAGATGGGAGTTCGTGCCCGCTTTTACTTCGATAGGAATGATGTCCGAGCCCTCCTGCCATACAAAGTCTACCTCTGCTGTCGATCCCTTTTTGTCTCTGACCCAGAAACAGAGTTGATCGCGATAATGTCGATCTTGAACGATGCGGAGTTCTTGCGCCACAATATGTTCAGCAGCTCTCCCTCGCCATGTGTCGAGCAAGTCTTTATTCTTGAGATATTCCAATTGGATGCCGACCCTAAAATTTGTTATGCCACTATCCACCATTATTAACTTTGGTGAACGTTGAGTCGACGGCAATGCCGGTGCAATAGTGGATGTGACAGGATAGACCAGTGATAGCAAATAGGCATTCGACAATATATCCATCCCATCATGGATCTGCGTGGATGTATATGAACTATTGCCAAATTTTGAAAATGTAATTGTCTCGGCTGCCGATTGCCAGGCCGTGCCCAATATATGCCTTAATATCTTCGCCTGCTCCGAACTCTTCGCAAACTTCTCTGCATCTTCATTATATCCTTTTAGCAGAGAATTGAATATCGGTGAGAGTCGCTCTATGTCGCGACTTTCGATATATTCGCTGACTGCCTCCGGCATCCCTCCGATTAGGGCGTAAGTGTTGAATGCTATGAGCATCTCTTCGTGCATATAGTCCGGAACAGATATGCCGCGAAGCATATCAGCCCACTGACTCCCCTCTTGGGCATTTACGTATTCGACAAACGAACATGGACGTAAATTTAAGTATTCTACCCGACCTACCGGGAATGAAACGTGTTGTCTCATTAGACTTTGGAGACGGCTGCCGGCTGCGATCACATATACCCACGGTAGATCTTCATAGAAATAGCGAAGCATACCGACGGCTTGTGGCTCCTCCTGTATCTCATCAATGAATAGCAGCACCTGTTTGTCCTGATCTTGCACAATATGGTGCTTAAGGCATAGGTATCGCCAAATATCATTGACATTGTTAAAGCGCCGAAATATCTCAGCATCCTCTTTCTCAAGGTTGAGCGAGATAAAGAAATCAAACTCCTTACCAAATTCTTTGACAAGAGTAGTCTTGCCTACCTGTCTCGCTCCACGGAGCACAAGGGGTTTGCGACGAGAGTTCTCCTTCCATCGGCGCAAATCATATATTAAGTCTCTTACAAACATATCCTTACCATCATTAAATGATGTGACAAATATAATACAATTTTTTGAAAACTCATGCAATTTTAGCCGGAAATCTTTCTAAAACATAGGCAACTTTGGTTCAAATTCTTTCTAAAGTATAGGCAACTTTGGCTCAAAATCTTTCTAAAGCATAGGCAACTTTGGCTCAAATTCTTTCTAAAACTCATGCAACCGGGTGTATTTTTAGTGATGTGGCATCAGTCAGAAGGGGAGTGGTATGCCATATAGTGGGATGTTCCTTACCCATCCTTGATCGATATACTTTGACATCGAATAGCGTATCGCCCTAAGCCCCGAATGTGCCGAAACAAAAGACCCCCACACTTTTTGCCACGAACTTAAGCTGTAACAGGACGTAGTGGACTGTAACCTCATACAGATGGCAGGCAAGGTGATGGACTTGCTGCGCTCCCGCTACTTGGTATCGCCCATCCGCTACGAGGGTATGCAGCGCATAGAGGAACTGGAGATACCGCAAAAGGCATTACGCGAGTTGATATACAATTCGATAGTACACAAGCTGTACAGCGGCCCTGCCATCCTGATGCGTGTCTTTGACAAGAGCGTGGAGCTATGGAACTACGGTCTCCTGCCAGAAGAACTCACGCCAGCCGACTTGATGAAGAAGCACGCCTCCTATCCCCGCAACCGCAACATTGCCTCCGTGTTCTACAAGGCCGGATTCATCGAATCATGGGGACGCGGCTACAAGAAAATACGCGAGGAGTTCGAGAAAGCCGGGCATCCCGTGCCGACGGTGGAGGAAAGCGGTGGCGGTGTATTGGTGACGATACAGCGCAAAACCATAGAGGATATTATTGCCGGCAGAGAGGAAAGTGGCACAGTAAAAAAAGAAAATGACGGTGTGAATGGCGTTGTAAGTGGCGCAGTAAATGGCGGTTTAAATGTCGGAAAGGATGTCGGAATAAAAAATGATCTAAACAACTGTAAATCAGATGGTACAAATAATTGCCGCAATACTGATGTCGGTGTAAATGTCGGTGTAAATGTCGGTGTAAATGATAAAAGTGGCGCTGTAAATGGCGCTGTAAACAATGAAAGTGGCGTTGTAAACTCTGATGTTACAATCTTAATGGAACTAACGAACCGTCAAAAACGCATAAAGGAACTAATAAGACTTAAGCCTACCATCACTATTCTTCAGATGACTGCAATTCTTGCTATCCCGAAGCGAACTCTTCAACGCGACTTGTCCGTTTTACAAAAAGCAAAAGTCATCCGACATGAAGGTAGCGACAAATCCGGCATTTGGGTCGTTCTCGAACCCTATAACAAGGATAAAGAATAACTGTTGAACAAATGGCTACTATTTTGTCAATATCGAAACGTACTCTTGAACGAGATTTATCAATGTTGCAAAAGGAATGTGTCATCAAGCATGAGGGAAGTAAGAAATCCGGCATCTGGATTGTTCTCGAACCCTACAACGCTGATATAGAATAATATGTAAAAACAGAATCATCATGGTCAACGTAAGGTATCACGAAAGCGAATACGAGTTTTCCGTGCCCGACAAGAGCATGCTCACATATTGAGGGATTACGCCCAATCTTGTAGAGAGGTCGCTACGGTTAAGCCAATTATCCGATACTGTTTCTTTGAGTGTGTCTGAGCGAATGCACAAAAAAGGGACCTGTAGATTTGTACAAGTCCAAAGAAGTTTTTAGTTTTAGGTGACTCCCGGACTGATGGTAAATGTTTTCTTAGCGGAACGGCCATCCTATAAACAATGGAATCGCCTCGACAGAGACGGCTTCTGTAATCCAACTGTTTCCAGTGTGGGCATAGCCTTGTTGCTGACGGGTTGCTCATCAGCAGAGCCCGTTTCCTCGTCCGGCTACACTACAAAATTACGATTTTTTTAATAGAACAAAGAAATAATGAGAATTAATAATTAAATTTGCATCGTCATCTGAGGTCTACAGACTTGAGTGAACTCACCTCAGACACACTAAATGAAACTCTGCCAAAAAAATAGCATAAAGATATGGCAAAGAATAGCAAAAGCATAGAGGAACAAGTAGAGGACTGGTGCAAGCAACAGTTTAAGGGCCAGAAGTACTATACCAAGACGGAGGCTGTCAATGCGGAGATAGCCTCTGCATTGGAAAAGGCACCGAGCAAGCAGGGAGGGACTGGAAAGAACTTCCCTGACCTCAAATGCCTTCTCACGGCTGATGATGTAAAGAGAATTCCCGTGATGATAGAAGTCAAGGGACGAAAAGGCGACCTGATAAAGGTCTCTGAAAGCGGAGAGGTTGACAACTTCAACAAGAAGGGAGAGCCCAACTATCAGAACATTGCCAAATATGCCGTCAATGGTGCCGTTCACTATGCCCATGCCATATTGAATTTTACCGAGACATACAAGGAAGTGGTGGCTATCGGGGTGAATGGCTACGTAGAAGCCAATAAGAAAGTCTATGAAGTTGACGTATGGTATATATCCAAAGACAACTTGTTCGTTCCGAAGCATGTAGGACTATATGATGACCTGTCGTTCCTTGATGCGGCCAACACTTCAGTTTTTATCCAAGAGATTCATTCTCTGTCTCTCACACCCGAAGAACTTGAGGAGCGAAAACTAAAACTGGAAGATGAAATTGAGCGCAAGCTGAAGGCACTCAACCAAAGCCTTCACGACGAGCAGCAGATAGTGGTCAACAACCGTGTACAGTTGGTGGCTGGACTTATCATGGCCGGACTTGGAGCAGACGGAGTGCAGCCTTTGCGCGTGGAAGACCTTGCTGGAATAGATGATGATGAGAACAACGACGGTCGAGTGGTGATGAGTAAGATTAAAATGTATTTGTCGCACAAGAATCTTCCGGAAGAGAAGATAGAGATGATAACGGATATACTGAAGGTCGTTTTCCTACAGTCAGGGCTGCAAGTTCCTGGAGAAGGAGGTGAGAGCAAGCTACACACCATTTATTCCGATGTTAAGCGCGACATTCTGCCATACGTTACCGGGGAACTCCACAATATCGACTTTACCGGTCGTCTGTTCAACGTCATGAACGAATGGGTGGCAGTGCCGGATGGCGGTGAGAACGATGTGGTGCTCACGCCTCGCTACGTTACCGAACTGATGGCAAAGCTCTGCGAGGTGAATATGGACTCCTACGTATGGGACTATGCCACGGGTTCGGCAGGATTCCTCATTTCTGCTATGCACCAGATGATAGAAGATGCCAAACATAAGATTACCAGTCCGCTCAAACTGGAAGAAAAGATACACCACATCAAGATGGAGCAACTGCTCGGTATTGAGAAATTGCCCGATGTATATATGCTTGCCGTACTCAATATGATTCTGATGAAAGACGGTAGTGCCAACATCATTCAGGGCAACTCGCTTGAATATGACGGCAACTACAAGCAGGGTAAGAAGAAGGACAAACCTTTCCCCGCTAATGTTTTTCTGCTCAATCCCCCTTATTCTGCCGAAGGCAAGGGATTCGTATTTGTCGAAAAGGCTCTTGAAAAGATGACTCATGGCGGACGGGCTGCCGTATTGATACAGGAAAATGCAGGAAGTGGAAATGGTCTGCCATTCACTTGCAACCTGCTGAAGCGTAACACACTGCGTGCATCTATCAAGATGTCCGACATATTCTGTGGAAAGGCGAGCGTACAGACTGCCATCTATGTGTTTGAGGTGAACCGTCCACACGATGCCGAAAACGACTTGGTGAAGTTTATCGATTTCACCAACGACGGTTATACTCGCATGAACCGCAAGAAGTCGGGACAGAGCGTAAACCTGCGTGACACCGACCATGCCAAAGAGCGATACGAAGAAGTGCGCAAGCTAGTCTTGTTTGGCAAAGGTGCCGACAACAAGAACCTCCACTACTTCAAGGATTGCTACACTGAGGATTACATCACGCTGTGTGGCAATGACTGGACCTACGGTCAACATCAGAAGATAGACACCGTGCCCACCGAAGAGGACTTCCAGAACGTGGTCAAGGAATACCTGTCATGGAAAGTATCACAGGTGCTGAAAGGAGAGTCTAGCCTGGGAAAACAGTAAGCCCTCGCTCTGTACAAGAAACGTTCTTACGGAACGGGGGCTATTTCAAGAAGTGCAAGGCTGGCAGTTTATTTACAATTAAGGGAAATCCACAATTAGACAAAGAAAACTTTGTGTTTTCGGATAATGCGGAGTATCCTTATTTTACTCGGACAGTTTTTAATAATGGAATTTACGGATATGTTGACTACCTTGATGAATCTCATTTAATAAAAGGCAATTCGATTGCCGTTGGAATGATGGGCATGAAGTTCTTCTACATGTCTCATGATTTTTATGCAGGTCAGTTTACAAAGACGGTTTTCCCAAAGTTTAATGGATTTAATTCACGTATAGCGCTTTGGTTTATTTCTTGGTTTAACAAGTCAAGCAAGAAATTTTTAAGTGTGCTTGTCCGTGAATTTGAGAAAGTTTTTTCTGATACAGAAATAATAGTGCCATATCATGCAAATGGAGATTTAGCACTTGATTTTATGGAATCTCGCATCCGCGAGATGGAGGAATCTCGCATCCGCGAGATGGAGGAATCTCGCATCCGCGAGATGGATGCTTATCTCAAAGTCTCTGGATTTGAGGACTGCGAACTGACGGAGGAAGAACAGAACGCTATAGACAGCGTAAATAATATAAGGTTACAGGGGTTTGCAATAGGCGATTTGTATGATAAAGTAGAACTATCAAAGAATCCTTTCGATAAAAGAAAGGATTCCCGACAAATACCAGACTCCAAGTATTGCATTCCATTAGTTAATGCAAAGCATGGGGATAATGGCATAATGTATTATGGAGACAAAACTGTATTTGAATCAATAGACATGACTATTGATATTGTTCAGAATGGTGCGATAGCAACAGGTGATGTTTATCCGCAACCACAGCCAACAGGCGTATTGTGGGATGCTTATCTAATTCGAGCCATACACCATCAAGACACAACTGAAACTCTCATGTACATATCTGCAGCTATCAAAAAATCCATAAAACGTAAATATACCTATGACAATAAAGCATATTGGGATCAAGTCAAGAAAGAAACTATAGACCTTCCGATTACCCCGTCGGGTGAAGTTGACTACCATTTTATGGAAACTTATATCCGGGCCATTGAGAAGCTGACAATACAGCGAGTGAATGATTGGCGAGCAAAGGAAATTTCTGCGTCAAATGCTATAGTGAACTCAGACAAGCCCGGCAAGTCTTCTGCACCAAAATATGTTATTAAACAGGAAGAAAGGATTATGAAAATGGCGGCCGAAGACATCATTGTCTACGGCAGTTTGGAGGTGCGCCTGAGAAATACCAAGAAAAGTCAACTGCTTGCCGGAATACTTAATCTTGTGCTGATGTATGCCATATCGCCGGCAGCCAGAGAGAAAACAGAGAAGGCAGGGCGCATAGCACTCGGCATCAAAGAGTCTAACCTTTCGGAAGAAGTCGTTAAGGCATATCTGAGCGTCAGATACATTATGTTCCATTATTGGAAGAATGAAGAGGCAATGCCTTTTGCTCTCATTGCCCCGACACGCTTGGTGAACCGGGCTGATGTCCCCAAGGGATTTCTGCTCAGGCAGGAAAAAGAAGCCAAGCAGTTCTTGCTGATAGAATACGACCCTTATACGATGTCCGATATCGGTGCGTATGACATTCTGAAGGCTCAGCGTAGGGGAAGTAACCGCTACTTGCCTTTCGTGTGCAAATTGGAAAATATTCAGATTCCAAAATAATTTTTTGAAAACCCTAAGATTGGGTCGGGTTTCTTCATTCTTCCGTGGTAATCTTTGCAGATAAAGTGATGAGACTCTGTGAAATCCGGTCTTGGTAGAGAATATCATAGCCGCACGTAAGGAAAATGGCACTGTAAAGTGGCGGTAATATGGCGGTAAAGTGGCGGTAATATGGCGGCGGTTACCGGGATGCTATCCCTTTGGTAGTTCAGCGGGGTGGGGTGTGGTGTCGTGGTTGGCCTGCCTTTCGAGTAGGTATTCGTCGGCTATATAGTATTCGCTGTATAGGTATAAGCCCGTTTTGCGATCATGATAACGGCGGCAGGTGTCGCTGCGATAGAAGTCTTTGAGAGCTCGGAGCGGCGTAATGTTCAGCAATTTTGCTATGCGACATACAATAATCCCGATGCTCCCCCATCGCAATATATCGATTACTTCTTGATTATAATAATCCATCATTCAGGTAATATTAGCAACTCAACTATTTCTGTGCCGGCGTGGTAAACTTCTATTGTTCCTTTATCGAGATTCATTTTCCCAGCGATTTAATGTGTCGATAAGACTTGTGGTTAAATTCTCTCGGCTCTCTGTATGGAGTGTCTCATAATGTGGATAGATATAGTTGTCTATTTTTTTTTGAATAGTTGGGCTTTGTGGGTGGTGGGGATTGTTTTTTTCGTTAATTTTGTGGTCGGAATTCTTTTTATTTTTTTTCGACTATGGAAAATTTTTCATTTTGCTCGCCTACTGAGTTTATCTTCGGCCGCGGCTCGCAAGAGCAGGTCGGCCTCGCCTTGGCTTCTCGCCGCGCCACTATGGTGATGATCGTCTATGGCTCGGATCGTATCCGCCACACCGGCCTCCTCGACCAGATCGAGAGTTCGCTGACCGCTGCGGGAGTTCGTTTCATCGAATATGGTGGCATCCAGCCCAATCCAACTGCTGAGAGTGTATATAATGCCCTTCCGATAGCCCGCGATAATAAGGTCGATTTCATCCTCGCCGTCGGTGGCGGTTCCCCCATCGATGCCGCTAAGGCCATCGCCCTTGGCACCCTTTACCCCGGGGATTTCTGGGATTTCTATTGCGGCAAAGAGCAGCCACAATTCGCTCTCCCCGTCGGAGTCGTGCTTACTATCCCGGCTGCCGGCTCGGAGGGTAGCGGTAATTCGGTGATTACCAACGAAGAAACTCATCAGAAGATCTCTGTGAGATATCCCAACGTGTTGCGACCCCGTTTTGCCATTATGAACCCCGAGCTTACCATGTCGCTCCCTTGGGATCAGACAGCTTACGGCATCGTCGACATGATGGCGCATATCTTCGAGCGCTATTTCTCCAATACTCCCGGCACTGACCTGGTAGACTCTTACGCCGAAGCCATCTTGAGGAATGTGATGGACCAGGCGTATACCCTCCGCCACGACCCCGACGATTATGACGCTCGCGCCAACGTGATGTGGGCAGGCACCCTCGCCCATAACGGCATCTGCGGCGTCGGCAAGGTCGAGGACTGGTCGTCTCATCGTCTGGAGCATGAGATCTCGGCATTCTACCATGTGGCTCATGGCGCCGGTCTCGCCGTCGTGATACCCGCCTGGATGACTTTCTGCGCTGCCAAGAACCCCGACAAACTATGGAAGTTTGCCGTCAATGTCATGGAGGTAGACCCCACAGGCAAGGAGCATAAAGAGGTGATCGATGAGGGTATCTCCGAACTGATCAACTTCTATCACGATCTGGGACTCACCACACGCCTCAGCGAACTGATCGGAGAGACTCCCGATATAGAGAAGATGGTGGCATCGCTCCATCGCAACATGGGCGACACCTTAGGCAACTATGTGCCCCTATCGATGGATGATTGCCGCGAGATATACCGCCTCGCCGACCTCCCCACCGAGGAATAAAGACTCTTGTTAGTTCTAAGAGCGTCGCTCTAAAAGAAAGAGTCGGTTGGATCCCGTGAGATACAACCGACTCATTTCCTTTATAGGAGAACGGAATTATTCCTTAATCAGGAAGTGATCGCCGCTCTCCTTGACGATGTTTTCGTAATATTTCTTGTCATAACCGGGGAACGAAGGATATATGGGCATCCCATATTCCGACTTGATGAAATTGCCATTCTCGTCGGTCTTCTTCAGGTTGCCATCCATACACTTGACGAAGAGATATTTGGCAAGTTCGAGATAAGCATCGGTAGCCCCCTTGGCTATATCGGCACCCTCCTTATTGACTTTGGCGGTATACCCGGCGATGTCGCCGGCCTCGAGAAGCTTCACGAGATCGGCTTCCACTTGTGCGCGACTGTCGATATATCCCTTTTCGAGAGACGATTGCACACGGCGGATGTCGCCAATCATCTGATCGTAGCGATAATAAGCTTGGTTGGACACGATATTGTTGACCCAGAAATTGGAGTCTATCGAGAATGTATTGATATCGCCGGGTTGCACTTGAGCGGGGACTTCGGTCATGCCGCAATAGAAGGGCATATAGACGGTGGTGTTGGTATCGTCGGTGCCGAACCAGAGGACACCACCGACGCGATCGGGGAGCCAAGAGCGAGTTTGGCTTACGAAGCTCCAGCCGGTTTGCTGAGTGGCGATGGCTCTCTCCATGCAATATTTTTTGCCATCTACTTCATATTCCATAGGTCGCCAACGATAAGGCACCTTGTATGAGCCGGCACCCACATCGGAAGTCATCTCGAAGGGAGTTCCTTCGTAATGGTCGCGCATAGACGTTTCCATCTCGGCGAGCGACACTTTGCGATCGGGGATGATGTATAGAGGCATAGGCTCGTTGCTATCGCCGTTGCACCATGCATAATACTTATCGGCATCCTTATTGAAGCGTCGGAAATAACTCCATACTCTGGCGTCGCAGCCGCGACGAGTCGAGGGGTCATGTTCGCCATAAGCATCGGCGAAGGAGAAATCGGCATCCTTGCCGTTGAAATATCCACGTTTGCGAGCGAAGGTGATCATATCTTTGGCATAGATCACATTTTCTTTATCTTTGAGGTCGACTTGGCGGATGCGAGGCTCATTGGCATGACCGCTGATAGCATTATCGGGGATGCGTATGGCGATCCATACGGCACCCTTCTCCGCACCCTTGGCGATCATCTCCATCACCCACACTTCATTCTTGTCGGCGATGCTGAAAGACTCGCCACTGGAAGCATAGCCATATTTCTCGACCAGATCGGTCATCACTTTAATAGCTTCGCGTGCTGTCTTGGCACGCTCCAATGTGACATATATCAGCGAACCATAGTCCATGATCGAATTGCCGGTGGTATCCTCCAATTCGTGGCGTCCGCCCCAGGTAGATTCGCCGATGACAAGCTGATGCTCATTCATATTTCCCACTACGTTATAAGTCTCTTCGGCCTCGGGGATCTCACCGAGATACTTACCGGTGTCCCACTCGACGATGCGGCGCACCTCTCCTTTGAGATGCTTGCCGGCTTTGGCATGATGGAGCATGCCATAGAGACTATGAGAATCTGCCGAATATGTCACCATCACCGAACCGTCGGTGGTAGCCCCCTTGGCGGCAATAAGATTGGTGCATGCGTCGGCATCTACTGAACAGGTGACTGCCATTGCGGCTGCGATCACCCCCGAAATGAATGTCTTATTCATGTCTAAAATTTATTGTGTTTTGATGGTTATTTCATTCAACCTTCTGCTGAACGCATCACTTGAAATTTGAAGTATGCGCTCTAAAACCACAAATATAGGCATTTTTTTTGACATATAAGGTTAAATTGCATATCTTTGCACTACTTTTTTAAGAACGCACTCTAACCCCCTCCCAAAAAAAGAGAGAGAGAAATGATAACGAGAATATTACGTCACTACTCCACTTTGTTATGTGTATCGATATCGATGATAATCGGAGCGTCAGTTATGGCGCAAGAAGAGGGAGTAAAGAAGCAGCCGGAGGGAGTTCCTCCGGTGGTGCATAGTGCTCGTGGGGATTCCTCGGCAGGAGTGAAAGGAAGCCTAAGGATACGCAATATCGGGAAGCGTCAGCAGTATAGCGCCTCCCAACGAGAGAGTTATGACACTGATATCTTTTCGCCCAAATCGGCGGCATTTAGTCCCGATGGCAAGTCGCTTTATATCAATTCATTAGAAGGCTGTCAAACGGTGGCGTACGCCATACCGTCGTTAGAGAAGCGATATGTGGTGGGATATAAGTTTGAGTCGGGACGGGGGGCATTGTGGGGCGCTCCGGAGGGGATTTACACATTCACCCACTATAAAGATGGGGCGGATCGCTCCTTTGGGGGCAAACCGGTGGAGATGGCATGGTCGCATGGCGGGCGTTATCTATGGGTTCCCTTCTATCGTCGTACGTTCGACATCAATGCACAAGATCCCTCGGCAGTGGCAGTGGTGGACGCGGCTCAGGGCAAGATCATCAGGATGTTCGAGACGGGTCCTCTTCCGAAGGCAGTAGCCGTGTCGGGAGATGATCGCTATGTTGTCGTGACTCATTGGGGGGATAATACTATAGGATTTGTAGACATTTCGGGGAATGATCCTGCTAAGTGGAGAACACTTCCCCCACTGGCTATCGGCAAGAAATTAACGTTGAACTATCCATTAGATCGGGAGGTGAATCGTGACACCAAATCCGGCTACTTGCTACGAGGCACTATTTTCACACCCGACAATCGCTATGTGCTGATCGCCGGGCTTGCCGGGCCCTTATCGGTGGTGGATATGACAGATCGTCATCTTGTGGGGCATATTCAGGAATTGTATGGCATACGCCATCTAATAGTGAGCAATGGCAGGATATATGGATCGCGCAATGTCGCCGGGGAGGTGCTCTCTTTCTCGCTGGAAGATCTGCTGAGAGGCATATCACTCTATGTTAAGGGAGAGTCGAAGAGTCTAAAGGTGGATGGCGATATAAGAAGAGTCAAAGTGGGAGGTGGAGCACGCACCATAGAGGCTTCACCCGATGGCAAATATATCTTTGTGGCATGCAATTCAGCCAACGCCCTCTATGTGGTGAATGCAGAGAGGATGGAGGTGGCAGATCATATCCGATGTGACTCCTATCCTGTGGGGCTTGCCGTTTCTCCCGATGGGCGATATATCGCAGTCACATCGCAAGGACGCAAAGGTTATGGCGGGAATGCCGTCAATCTCTTCGAAGTGACCCGCTACGACTATGAGCCTCCGACACCGGAGCCGATAGAGCCCGACACTATTACCTCGGCGGCACCACCAATCCCCGAAACACCTGCCCCCACAGAAGACGTCAGAAATGTATGGCAAATCATGATAGGAGTCTTCGCCTTGATAGCCATAACCTTAGTGGCTGTGATAATAATCCTCCATCGCCATCACCGGAAAACAAAACGCTCTTAGAGCATGTCCTCTATGATTAGAGCGCGTTCCTTACAACTTGAATACGCTCTTAAAAATACAAAAATACAATATTATTTTATAGCCGAATTCATAAGAAAAAAGTAAAACGCCTTAACGCTTTTTAAAAATTAGTTAAAATGTAATCGTCTTATATTTTATTTGTTAAATTGCGTTAATTTTGAAAAATTTATTTGTGTTTTACAACATGGTTTTAAAAATATTTTGTACTTTTGCATTGAGTTTTTCATGGTATTAGATTTTAAGGTTAACGCAAGATTGGTTGTCGGGATGACAATCAATTTTTTTTTGTATCTATAATTTCTCTCCCGGATGGATGTTCTGCGGAATGTCTGTCATTTGGCAATATGAAGATAAAACGTTATCTTTGCAAAATTCCAATGAGTTGCAACATTCCAATGAGTTGCAACATTCCAATGAGTTGCAATAACTAATAGTGACTAAATAACAATAATAATAACAATAACAATAACAATAACAATAAACAGACAGACCTATGGGAAAATTTATTGAAGATTTCAAAGCTTTCGCCCTCAAGGGCAATGTGGTGGACATGGCTATCGGTGTGATCGTCGGCGGTGCTTTCGGCAAGATCGTCACTTCGCTGGTCAACGATGTTTTGATGCCTCTGATCTCCGTAATCACAGGTGGTCACAGTTTCTCATCACTCAAATGGGTTATCACTCCGGGGAAGTTGGGTCCTGATGGTGCCGTGTTGGTTGAGGAATGTGCCCTGAAATATGGTATGTTCATCCAGAATATCGTCGACTTCTTCATCATCGCTTTCTGCATCTTTGTGACTATGCGCTATGCCATGAAACTCACAAGGAAAAAGAAAGAAGAGGAAGCTGCTGCTCCCGCCCCCGAGCCCTCAGCAGAAGAGAAACTCCTCACCGAGATTCGCGATCTCCTCAAGAAGGATAAGTAATCAATAAAAATTTAAAAAGAGAGGCTGTGTCTACTTGAACTTGACACAGCCTCTCTTTTTTATGAAATTACAAATGAGGCATAGAGCCTGTATGCTTAGAAATCGCTCTTACTTTTGAGTAACTCGCTCCAGCCACTTGAGCATACCGAGCATTACACCCATCGACAAGAAGCAGAAACCGGCAAACACTGCCCAACATTGCCATTGATGCGGGAAGTTATTGAGCATGGTCACACCAAGGGCAATGAAGAGATTGCCGATAGCGGTGGCACAGAGCCACAAACCTTGGCAAATACCTTGCAAATGCTGAGGTGCAATCTTCGACACAAACGACAATCCCAATGGAGATATAAACAATTCTGCCACAGTGAGGAAGAAGTAAGTAACAATCAGTACCCATGGACCTGCCTTCATCGAGGCTTTTAAGGCTTCGGAAAGTCCCTTAAATTCTTCGCCTGAAGGATAGTTGTTCGCTATAGAAATGCCAATCAAGAACAAATAAGCGCACGCGGTGATGAACATACCTAATGCGATCTTCTTGGGAGTGGAAATCTCTTTACCTCGCTTTGCCAATGCGCCAAACACAATCATGATGATCGGGGTGAGCACAATCACAAAGAAGGGGTTGATGCATTGCCAGATTTCGGGTGCAATGGCTTCGGTGTCGCAGAAGTCGCGAGCAAACACTGACAGCGATTGGCCGTTTTGGTGGAAGGAGAACCAGAAGAACACTGCCACGCCAAGCACTGCAAAGAGGGCAAACATGCGTTGACGGATCTCCTTGGCGTCGGTTGCTACTTGCTCGGTGCTAATATTTGCTTTCTTCTCTTTTTTGACGGGGTTTGGAAGTTTGCTCTTGGTGACAAGGAAAATTACCAGCGAAGCCACCATGGCCAATGCAGATGCCACAAATGAATAGTGAACACCGGTATTGAAACTTTCCAAATAGTTGGTGCAGAACACTGCCAAATCGCCCACATTGCCATCGACCACCGATTTTTGAGCCAGCTCTTGAAGGTTGTTCATACCTTCGCCTTGGAGTGTGCCTTCGAGGAAACTATGACATAAGCGGGGAAGGTCGGCATTATAGATGAAGCCTTCCATCTTGAGCAATGCGCTACGCAAAAGGGGAGCCACAAACGGGGCAATCACACCACCGATATTGATAAATACATAGAAGATCTGGAAACCACTGTCGCGACGAGTTTTTGCCACTTTATAGGCTTCCGGACCCTTCTTGGCTTCTTCGGCTTCAAAGTTGTCGTACATCTGACCCACAATCGCCTGCAAGTTGCCCTTAAACAAGCCATTGCCCGTGGCAATCAGCAGTAGCGCAAAGCAGGTGAGCACCAGCACCCAAGTGGGCACAGCGCCCGGATTGCCGCCAAACACGGGAATGGAGATAATCACATAACCCAATGCCATTACCATCAAACCGGCGATAATGGTGCCTTTAAAGTTGCCCAATCGGTCGGCCACCATACCGCCCGGTAGGCTCAGCACATAGATAAGGAAATAAAATACAGCGTAAATCCAGCCTGCCAAGTCGTCGCTAATGCCAAACTTGGAGCATAGGAAAAGCAAGAGCACGGCGTTCATAATGTAGTAGCCGAAACGCTCACCCATGTTGGAGAGTGCTGCTGAAATCAGTCCTTTCGGGTGATTTTTCTTCGCCTCTAATGCATAGTAGACAAGGAAGGGCACAACCACCACGAGAATCGCAATGAGCATCGCCACCATGCGATTGTTGTTCCATAAGTCTTGTAACATAAATTTTTGATGATTATAATGTGAATAAATAATTTTCAGTATTCTTTACGGTTCCCAAATTTAATAATTCTTTACGGTTCCCAAATTTAATACATATTCCCCAATTTTCCAATATTTCTCAATCTTCTACCTCATTTTCGCGCTCTTAGAATACGGGCATTTGCCAGATGAAGCCTATCTGGAAGCGGTCGGTGTTATAGTCTTTCGATCCAAATGCTTTGCCCTTGGCGGTGTAGAGGTAGCTCCGGCCGATGTAGGTGGCGAAGAAGTGGAGGTTGCGATCTTTGAAGGGATAATATTCCACACCTCCGACATATCCCAAGGCGGTGCGATATTTACCCTTGGTGAGTGTCACCGGCCCTTCTTCTTCCAATATCGACATGGTGTTGGTGCGATAGACTCCCTCATTCTCATACATTAGTTTGGCAAATACGTTCCATGCCGGATGAAAGTGATAGTTGCCTCTCAACACAAAAGACATGATCTCCGTCTTGGCAGCCTTGCGGTCCCAACCGTCGGGCGATACGATGCCGGTGATGATGCCCTTGCGGTCGACTCCCTCGCGTGTATACATCCAGTCGAGGAAGATCTCGGCATCTTTGCTGATCTTAAATTTATTGCCTAATGCGAAATACCATAGATGGCTCCCTCGGGTCTCGCTCATATATGTCGACGACCAGCGGGTGGAGAAGATGTCGCCGAAGTTGCCGTTCCAGTTCAGTGTGTAGACCATCGGCATCTTCGACTTCTCGTAGGCGCCATACATCTGCTCCGACTTCTCGGTGAAGGCGTTGAGCACCTGCGCCTGGAATTGATGATTCCGGTTCAGGTCATACGATACGTTGATACCGGTCAAGAAGCAGGTCATATATTCGATCATGTCGCAATACTGATAGATCTCGATAGGGTTGTAGTCAAACTCATATCCGCCATAGACCGTGCACTGCTTGCCCAGAAACATACCCCACTTGCCGAACTTCAACCCGATGCCGGCGATGTCGATACTCTTCAGAAGCCCATCGATGTTTTCATTGGGGTTATGACTTGAGGATACTTTGTGTCGATAGCGATAACTCAGCCAGTTGTTGATGTCACCCTTCATCTCGATGCGAAGGTCTTGGAATTTGAATTTTCCCTCGTCAAACTTCCCGTCGGTCCAGGAGGCGTCGAAATCGGCATGCATGTTGAGATAGAGGTTGAACTTGTCGGTCTTGTTCTTGACCTTGAAGATGTCTTCGATCAGGGAGTTCTCATCCTCGACGCGGAAGTCGTTGATGGTCTCTTGCTGACCCTTGGCTTGTTGCGGACATAGCAATCCGAGTGCTACCAATGCCGGTAGGATTCTTTTCATGGGTTAGATCTGTTGTGACGACACTCTTTTGTGACGTCGAATTTTGTGGTATTAGATTTAATAACTATATTTGCGGACTATTTGTGCGAAGTGCACACCATATCCGCAAATTTTCTGCAAATATACCTTAAATTTATAACTAATAAAAATTTTTTTTGTATCCATGGAACACAATTGTTGCAACAATTTCCGTGTGGAGAGCGATCTATTGGGCGAAATGAATGTGCCCGAGTCTGCTCTTTATGGCGTTCAGACCTTGCGCGGCGTAGAGAATTTCTCTATCAGCAAGTTCCGCCTCTGTGACTATCCTGAGTTTGTCAAAGGTTTGGCTATCACTAAGTTGGGTGCTGCTATGGCAAACTATGAACTCAATCTACTCACTCGCGAGCAGTATGATGCTATCGCTCAGGCTTGCCGTGAGATCATGGAGGGTCAGCATCTTGAGGATTTCCCTGTCGATATGATCCAGGGTGGTGCCGGCACTTCTACCAATATGAATGCCAATGAGGTGATCGCCAACCGTGCCCTCGAGATCATGGGTCACAAGAGAGGCGAGTATACCTATTGCTCTCCCAACGACCATGTCAATCGCAGTCAGTCGACCAACGATGCCTATCCCACCGGCATCCACCTGGGTCTCTATTTCGCATATCTTCGCTTCAAAGAGTGTTATATCCGCCTGATCGAGGCTTTCCGCGCCAAGGGTGAGGAGTTCAAGGATATCGTCAAGATGGGTCGTACTCAGCTTGAGGATGCCGTGCCTATGACTTTGGGTCAGACTTTCAATGGGTTCGCTTCTGTACTCGAGGATGAAATCAAGCATCTCGATGAGGCTGCCGCCGATCTGCTCGTGGTCAATATGGGCGCCACTGCCATCGGTACAGGTATCTGCGCCGAACCGGGCTATGCCGAGAAGTGTGTGGCTGCACTCGCCAAGATCACTGGCTGGAACATCACCCTGGCTCGCGACCTGGTGGGCATCACTTCCGACACTTCCGCTATGGTGGGCTATGCTTCGGCTCTGAAGCGTATCGCCACTAAGGTAAGCAAGATCAGCAATGACCTCCGTCTCCTCGCCAGCGGTCCCCGCTGCGGCTTGGGCGAAATCAACCTCCCCGCTCGTCAACCCGGCAGCTCGATCATGCCCGGTAAGGTCAACCCCGTTATCCCCGAGGTGATGAGCCAGATCTGCTTCAAAGTCATCGGTAATGACATGTGTGTCACTATGGCTTCTGAAGCAGCTCAGATGGAACTCAACGCCATGGAGCCTGTCACCGCTCAGTGCAATTTCGAATCTATCGATATCCTGATCAATGGTTTTGAAACTCTTCGCGTCAACTGCGTTGAGGGCATCACTGCCAACGCTGACCGTTGCCGTGAGTATGTTCACAATTCTATCGGCATCGTTACCGCTCTTAACCCTGTGATCGGTTATAAGAACTCCACCAAGATTGCCAAGGAGGCTATCGCCACCGGCCGCAGCGTCTACGACCTCGTGCTCGAACATGGCATCTTGAGCAAGGAAGACCTCGACACTATTCTCGCACCCGAGAATATGATCCGTCCGGTTAAACTCGACATAAAACCTCTGAAGTAAAAACTTCGGCTAAGGTTCGCTGTTTATTGAGAGGGGGTGAGTCAAACTGCAATTTGGCCACCCCCATTTCCTGTTTTAGAGCGCTCTTATATGTTTTATCAAAGTTAATCAAGAAGTTAGAGTGCTCTTAACTTTGATAAAATATTTACAAAAAAAATCTGAAGTAGGGGTATAAAAAAATTGATTGTCATCCCGACAACCAATCTTGCGTTAACCTTAAAATCTAATACCATGAAAAACTCAATGCAAAATTACAAAACATTTTTAAAACAATGTTGTAAAACATAAAATATTTTTTCAAAATTAACATAATTTAATAAAACGGTTGTGGAGAGGAGTAATATTACAATATGTTAACATTAGTGCTTTTGGGGCTAATGGCGCTGATATTGCTCCGGAATGGCTCTATGATAATGGTGTCGCGCTCTAATCGGCATCAGTTTTTTGCTTTTTCTTTGCTTATTCTCAAAAAAATGACTATATTTGCACGTTATTAATAACAGGTAACTCTTATTTGTTATAGTAATTAGTTTTGCAATTTCTTATTTTATTAACATAGTTGAATCAATTGTAACAATCCGGGATGTGACGATATCCCATAAAAATCGCCCACAGCAGAGATGTTGAGGGAAGTCTCATTACAAGTATGGAAGAGTCAAAAAAACCGAAAAGACCCCGCATCGGCATTCAGCCCTTCGGTCTCCCTGCAGACAATGCAGATCATGAAAACCGCTATGAAAAAGTGAATTACCCTTCTTCTCAGTCTGATATGGAAGGTCATCCGGAAAACTCAGGCTATCAGCAGAGAAGCTATGGCTATCAGTCCCGTCAGCAGGGTGGCTACCAGCCCCGCCAGCAGGGTGGCTATCAGCCCCGTCAGGGTGGGTATCAGCAGCGTCCTTACCAGCAACGCCAAGGCGCTTATCAGCCTCGTCCCTATCAGCCCCGTCCTCAGTCCGGCTATTCTCCCAATCAGGATTCAGACATGGCTAATGAACAAAAGCCTATGCAGGGTGGTTACCAGCCTCGTCAGCAGGGTGGCTACCAGCCCCGTCAGCAAGGTGGCTATCAGCCCCGTCAGCAGGGTGGTTACCAACCTCGTCAGCAGGGTGGCTACCAGCCTCGTCAGCAGGGTGGCTATCAGCCCCGTCAGCAGGGTGGCTATCAGCAGCGCCAGCAGGGTGGCTACCAACAGCGTCAGCAAGGTGGCTATCAGCAGCGTCCCCAGCAGGGTGGCTTCCAGCATCGCCAGCAGGGTGGCGGCTTCAACAATCAAGGCCGTCAGCAACGCCCCCAGCAGGGTAACTTCAATCGCCCCGGCAAGCAAAACTGGAAAAACAATCAGGCTGCCAAATTCACTCCACGTCCCAAACAGATCGACTACGTACTCGACGACATCGATCCGAATGAAGAAATTCGCCTCAATAAGTTTATGGCCAACGCCGGCATCTGCTCGCGTCGCGAAGCTGATGAATATATCACCGGCGGTCTGGTGAAGGTAAATGGAGAAGTAGTGACCGAACTCGGCTCCAAGATCAGCCGTAGCGACGTCGTGGAATATGACGGCAAGGTCATAACTCCCGAACGCAAATGCTACGTCCTCCTCAATAAGCCCAAAGACTGTGTTACTACAAGCGACGATCCCAACGGACGCACCACCGTGCTCGACATCGTCAAGAATGCTTGCGAGGAGCGAATCTATCCCGTGGGTCGTCTTGACCGCAACACCACCGGCGTGCTCCTGCTCACCAACGATGGAGACCTCGCCTCCAAGCTCACTCACCCCAAATTCGTGAAGAAGAAAATATATCATGTCTGGACCGATCGCGACATCGCCGAAGAGGATATGCAACGCATCGCCGATGGCATCGAACTCGAAGATGGAGAGATTCATGCAGATGCTATCTCCTACGTCAGCGACGAGCGCAACCAGGCAGGCATCGAGATCCACAGCGGTCGCAACCGTATCGTGCGTCGTATCTTCGAGCACCTCGGTTATCGCGTGGTGAAACTCGACCGTGTATACTTCGCCGGCCTCACCAAGAAAAATCTGCCGCGTGGCCACTGGCGCTATCTCTCACAAGAAGAAGTTAACTATCTGCGCATGGGCGCTTTTGAATAATTAAGATATGGGAAAAATTAGCAAATACACCATAAAGGAGCTGCTCGCCGGCTCCGCCGATTTCGTCGACAAGAGTGTCGACGTGAGGGGATGGGTGCGTACTCGTCGTGGCAACAAGCATGTGCAATTTGTTGCGCTCAACGATGGTAGCACTATCACCAATCTTCAGGTCGTATTCGACCTCCAGAAGTTTAGCGAGGATGATCTGCGTGCCGTCACCACCGGCTCAAGCATCTGCGTGCATGGCACATTAGTGGCATCGCAAGGCAAGGGTCAAGCCGTGGAGGTTCAAGCCGAATCTCTCCATGTATATGGCACTGCCGATCCGCTGACCTATCCTCTGCAGAAGAAAGGTCACACTTTGGAATTCCTCCGCGAGAAGGCTCACTTGCGTCCTCGCACCAACACCTTCGGCGCCGTGCTCCGCATCCGTCATGCCTTGGCATTCGCCATCCATCAGTTCTTCAACGATCGTGGTTTCTATTACTTCCACACTCCGCTGATCACAGCCTCCGACTGTGAGGGTGCTGGTGCTCAATTCCAGGTCACCACACTCCCCCTCGAGCAGCTCCCCAAGGATGAGGAGGGACACGTAGACTATTCGCAAGACTTCTTCGGCAAGATGGCCTCCCTCACAGTGTCAGGTCAGCTCGAAGGTGAGCTCGGTGCCACCGCTCTGGGGCGTATCTACACCTTCGGCCCTACATTCCGCGCCGAAAACTCCAATACTCCGCGCCACCTCTCCGAGTTCTGGATGATAGAACCTGAAGTGGCATTCTTCGACATCAACGACAATATGGACCTTGCCGAAGATTTCATCAAGTATTGTATCGGTTATGCCTTGGAACACTGCAGGAGCGACATCGAGTTCCTCGCCGAGCACTTCGACAAGGAGCTGATTGACCGTCTTAACTTCGTGTTGAACAATGACTTCGTGCGCCTGTCATATACCGAGGGTGTCAAGATCCTCGAAGAGTCAGGTCGCAAGTTTGAGTTCCCTGTATACTGGGGAGTCGACTTGGCGAGCGAGCATGAGCGCTACCTCGTAGAGGAGCACTTCAAACGCCCGGTCATCCTCACCGACTATCCCAAGGAGATCAAGGCATTCTATATGAAGCTCAACGACGATGGAAAGACCGTGCGCGCCATGGATGTGCTCTTCCCCAAGATCGGCGAGATCATCGGCGGTTCGGAACGTGAAGAGAACTACGACAAACTCACCGGTCGCATCGAAGAGTTGGGTCTCACCGGCATGGACTGGTATGTCGATACACGCCGCTATGGCACAGTGCCTCACTCCGGCTTCGGTCTCGGTTTCGAGCGCCTCGTGCTCTTCGTTACCGGTATGCAAAACATCCGCGACGTGATCCCCTTCCCCCGCTATCCCAACAACTGCGAGTTCTAAGTCTCGCACTCTAAGTAGCACACTATAAGCTAAATGAAACGTCTATTGACACTGATATACGCAATCCTGCTGCTCGTCTCGGCCTCTATCGCCGGCGAGCGACAGGATTCGGTTGTAGTAAGTCTCGTCACCTGCTGGCCGGGTAGCGAGGTCTACGAACTCTGTGGCCACGAGGCCATACGCGTAAGAGGTGTCGACAGATTCGGCACTCCGGTTGACTCGGTATGGAATTATGGCACTTTCGATTTCGCCCAGCCCAATTTCGTATATCGATTCGTCAAGGGTGAGACCGACTATATGCTCTCTTCTTATTCATTCTCTCTCTTTATGCAGGAGTATATGATGTTCGGTCGCCATGTCGAAGAGCAAGACCTCAACCTGACTCCCGCAGAGGCCTCGAAGTTGCTCTCCCTGCTCCGCACAGAGGCTCTTCCCGCCAATCGAGTGTATCGCTACAACTATGTCAAGGATAATTGCGCCACTCGCATCCTCGATCGCCTCGATCAGGTGGCATCTTCGCGCATCATCTATCCCGATTCGATAGCTTACGGCTCGTTCCGCCGCGAGATGCGTGCATATCATCGCGATTATCCCTGGTATCAGTTTGGCATTGACATCGCTCTCGGCTCCGGCATCGACATCCCGATCACCGGCCGTCAGGAGATGTTCGTGCCCCTCGAGATGATGAAGAAGGTGGATGGTGCTCACTTTGCCGACGGCCGCCCCTTGGTGGCGCAACATCGTGTCGTCTTCGACGGTCTTCCCGATGCCACCCTCGGTCCCACCCCTTGGATAGCCACTCCATTGACTTTGTCATTGTCTCTCCTGGTAGTCATCGCGCTCCTAAGTTGGCTTCAATGGCGCCGTAAGAGAGTGTGGCGTTGGCTCTATTCTCTGATCTTCAGCGTGATAGGTCTGGCAGGGTGTGTCGTTACTTTCTTAGTCTTCTTCAGCAGTCATGAGGCCACATCGCCCAATATGTTGCTGATATGGCTCAATCCTCTCCAACTCATTTTTGCCGCGAGCATCTGGTCGGGTCGCCGACTCCGATGGCTCTCCTTGGCAATCGCTTATTACAACATCATCGCCCTCTTGGTGAGTGGCATCGTCTGGCCATTCCAGCAGCAGTGTGCCAACCCTGCCTTCTTCCCTCTCATGGTGCTCACCATGATTATGGCGATAACCTATGCCCTTATCCCCCGCGCTGAGGGCTATAACTATAAGAAAAATAAATCGGCTAAATCACCCGCTTATGAAGAGACTCGCTCTCTCGGTGTTGTCGGTGGCGGCAGCTCTGTCGCTCGCCGCTCAGGGAGGTCAGGCGCGACCACGTCTCGTGGTCGGTATCGTCGTTGATCAGCTCCGCACCGACTATATAGAATATCTTCGCGATTATTTCGGCGAGAAGGGCTTCAAGGCCTTGCTCGCTGATGGTGTGTATATGCGCGACGTCGATTTCAAGACTTCTCGCCTCGATGCCACATCTGCCACAGCCCTCCTTTACACCGGCGCTTATCCCTCTGAAACGGGTGTCCCCTCCGCCAATATTTATGAGGTAAAACAGTCGAGGGTGACACATCGTCCACCCCTCACTCCCGCCGATGCCCTCTCGATTTCCAACGACTCCTTCACCCCGACAGCCTTGAGGCTATCCACCATAGCCGATGAACTCGTGATCGATGCCGCCGGAGCCGCCAAGATATATTCCGTGGCTATAGACCCGCAGCAGGCTGTCATCATGGCAGGACATGCCGGCACCGGAGCCATCTGGCTCAACAATTCGTCGGGCAATTGGGCATCTTCTTCCTATTATAATGCCATCCCCTCAAGTGTCTATTCGCGCAATCTCAGCCGCTCGCTCGCTTCGCGTATTGACACTATGGTCTGGACCCCTTCCGCCTCTTTTAATAAGGTGGAGGGTATATCTCAGAAAAGACGAATCTCTCCTTTCCGCCATTCTTTCTCTCAGCGCGATCGCGATGTCTACCTCCGTTTTGCCAACTCTCCTTTCGCCAATCGCGAGGTGACCGATGTCGCTATCGATCTGATTAATAATCTTAACCTCGGAAATACCCCGGGCGAAACCGATATGCTCAACGTGGCTTATTCTCTCGCCCCGTTCAAATATTCTTCATCCGGCGCTGTCAATGCCGAACTGATCGATGCCTATCTACGCCTCGACGGCCAGTTGGCTCGTCTCATCAGCGCTGTCGATAAGTCGGTCGGTGCTCAAAATGTCATAATTTGGCTTTCTTCTACCGGACATTACAACGACCCCAACCTCGACGACAGCAAGTATAAGATACCTACCGGGGTCTTCTCCACCAAGAGAGCCCGCTCTCTCCTCAATTCATATCTTTCGGCTCGCTTCGGCGCTGCCTCTTACGTGCTCGAGTTTCGCGATGATCAAGTCTTCTTCGATCGTAAGGTCCTCGAAAATACTCGTATCAACACTGCCGATGTGCTGGCTGAGGCTCGCTCCTTCCTGATCAAGATGAGCGGTGTGGCTGAAGCCTATACCATCGATGATGTAATATTCTCTGCATCAGAGGCTTGTCGTGATATTCGATTGGGCGTCGACCTGCAATATTGCGGCGATATATTCTTACATTTCTCCCCGGGATGGAGGGTGGCTTACGATGAGCAACTCCCGGTCCAAGAGAGGGTGGTCCGTCACGCATCGATACTTACTCCCGCTTTCATCAGAGCGCCGGGGGTGGCTCCAACTCGTATCAACACCACTGTCGAAGCCGTCAGGATTGCACCTACATTGACCAATACTCTCCATATACGTGCTCCCAACGGCGCTACACATAAAGCTCTCCCTCTCGATGAAAAATAATCATCGATCAGTTAATTTCCATTAATATCGAAAATTATAATAGACAATGATAAATAAATTTTTCAAAAAAATCTTTGGCGATCAGTCTGAACGCTCCGTGCGTCCCCTATGGAATCGCCTCAAAACAGAGATCAACCCCATCTCGGAGGAGATCCTGACTATCTCTAACGATGAGCTCCGCGCTCGCATCGACAAGGTGCGCGATCATATCCGTGGCAATGCTGCCGAGTATAAGAGGCAGATGGATGAGCTTCGAGCTCAGATCGAGTCGCTCGATTATGACAAGCGTGAGTCGCTCTGGAAGAAAATCGACGACCTCCGCGAGGAGATGTTTACCCAATATGCCCGCGATCTTGACGCGGCTCTCCCCGAAGTGTTTGCCGTAGTCAAGGAGACGGCTCGCCGTTTCAAGGAGAATGAAACCATCGAAGTGACTGCCACTGAGGCTGACCGCCAATTGGCTCGTCAGGGTAAGGATTTTATCACCATCGATGGCGATAAGGCTATCTACAAGCACTCCTGGATGGCAGGTGGCAACCTGGTCACCTGGGATATGATGCACTATGACGTGCAGCTCATCGGTGGTATGGTGCTCCATGGCATCACCAACAATGGCAAGGTCACCAACAACATCGCCGAGATGGCCACCGGTGAGGGTAAGACCCTCGTGGCTACTCTCCCTGTGTTCCTCAACGCCCTCACCGGCGAGGGTGTCCATGTCGTTACGGTCAATGATTACCTCGCCAAGCGTGACTCCGAGTGGATGGGGCCCCTCTATCAGTTCCATGGACTCACAGTGGCTTGTATCGACAAGACCGAGCCTAACTCCGAAGATCGCCGCCAAGCCTACGCCTGCGATATCACCTTCGGTACGAACAATGAGTTCGGTTTCGACTATCTGCGCGACAATATGGCTGTGCAGACCCAAGACCTCGTGCAGCGCGAAGAGCATTATTATGCCATCGTCGATGAGGTCGACTCCGTCTTGATCGACGATGCTCGTACGCCTCTTATCATCTCAGGCCCGGTGCCTAAGGGCGACGACCAGATGTTCAATGAGTTCAAACCCAATGTTGAGAAGGTGGTGAATGCTCAGCGCAAACTCGCTCAGCAGCTCCTGCTCGAGGCCAAGGAGAAGATCTCTGCCGGCGACCTCGAGAATGGTGGCCTCGCTCTATTCCGCGTCTATAAGGCACTCCCCAAGCATGGCCCCCTGATCCGTTATCTCTCCGAGGAGGGTATCAAGCCCTTGCTCCTCAAGGTCGAGGCTAAATATATGGCTGACAACAACCGCGAAATGCCCGTGGCCGTAGAGCCCCTCTATTTCGTGATCGATGAGAAGAATCACTCTATCGAACTCACCGATAAGGGTATCGAAGTCCTCTCCGGCACCACCACCGACCCCGATTTCTTCATCCTCCCCGATATCGCCTCGCAGCTCAGCGCCGTTGAGAATGAACAGCTCACAGCCGATGAAAAGCGCGAGAAGAAGGATAATCTCCTCCAGAACTATTCGATCAAGTCAGAGCGTGTACATACTGTCAATCAGCTGCTTAAAGCATACACTCTATTCGACAAGGATGTCGAATATGTGATCGATGATAATAAGATCAAGATCGTCGATGAGCAGACCGGACGTATCATGGAGGGGCGCCGCTATTCCGATGGTCTCCATCAGGCTATCGAGGCCAAGGAGGGTGTTAAGGTGGAGGCTGCCACCCAGACCTACGCCACCATCACGCTGCAAAATTACTTCCGTATGTATCGCAAACTCGCCGGTATGACCGGTACGGCCATGACCGAAGCGGGCGAGTTCTATGATATCTACAAGCTCGATGTCATCGAGATCCCGACCAATCGTCCGGTGATCCGCAATGATATGAACGACCGCGTATATCGAACCAAGAAGGAGAAATATGCCGCCGTGATTCAGGAGATCGAGGATATGATCGCTGTGGGTCGCCCCGTGCTGGTCGGCACAACATCGGTAGAGATCTCCGAGTTGCTCTCCAAGATGCTGAAACTCCGCAAGATCGACCACCAGGTGCTCAATGCCAAGCTCCACCAGAAGGAGGCTGAAATCGTGGCTCTCGCCGGCCAGAAGGGCACTGTCACCATCGCCACCAATATGGCAGGTCGTGGTACGGATATCAAACTTTCGCCCGAGGTGAAAGCCGCCGGCGGTCTCGCCATCATCGGTACCGAGCGCCATGAGTCGCGACGTGTCGACCGCCAGTTGCGTGGTCGTGCCGGTCGTCAAGGTGACCCCGGTAGCTCCGTTTTCTTCGTCTCTTTCGAAGACACTGTGATGCGTCTCTTCGCCAACGACCGCGTCGTTAAGATGCTCGACCGCCTCGGTTTCAAGGAGGGCGAGATGATCGAAAACAGCATGGTGACCAAGAGCATCGAAAATGCTCAGAAACGTGTCGAGGAGAATAACTTCGGTATCCGTAAGCGCCTCGTAGAATATGACGATGTGATGAATGCTCAGCGTCGCGGCGTATATTCTCGCCGTCAGAATGCCCTCAAGGGTGAGCGCATTGGCGTCGATATCGCCAATATGGTATATGAGTTGAGCGATTCACTCGCTTCGACTCGCTTCGACTCTTTCGAAAGTTTCTCCGAAGAACTCAACAGCCTCTTCGCCATCGAAGTTCCCTTCACCGAGGCTGAATATGGCAAACTCGATGAGCAGGAGATATCTGCCCGGATCGCTGAGTCTGTCTTGGCTACTATGGAGCGCAAGAAGGAGAAACTATGTGCCGAGATCATGCCATACGTCAAGGATTTCGTTGAGGAGAAGGGTGCCAAAGGCCCGATCGGCGTGCCTATGACTGATGGCAGACGTATGTTCAACATTCGTGCCGACATCGAGGAGTGTTACAACAATGGTTGCAAACCCCTTGCCAAAGCGTGGGAGAAGGCCGTGCTCCTCTCTTCGATCGACTCTTGCTGGCAGGAGCAACTCCGCGAAATGGATGAACTCCGCAAGGCTGTGCAGAATGCCACCTACGAGCAGAAAGACCCGCTGGTGATCTACAAGATTGAGGCTTACAACATCTGGGAGAAGATGCTCGTGGAGATGAACTCCAAGTCTGTGTCTACTCTGATGCGTGGCCGCAAGGCTGTGCCCGACTATGAGGACTCAAAGGCTGCTGAAAAGGCTGCCGAGGAGGCTCGCCGCAAGCAGGAGGAGGAGCGTCGCCGTCGCCCCGTTTATGCCCAGCCTCGCAACGCTTCTATCACTCAGGCTCCCGCCGGAGGTGTGCCTAACCCTTACGCAGGATATAGCACTACTCGCGAAACATACGAAGGGGAAACCGCTCAGCGTCAAGCCGCTATGAATGCCAACCGCGGTGGTAGACCCGTAACCCAGCCCATCAAGGCGCAACCTAAAGTGGGTCGTAATGATCCTTGCCCCTGCGGCAGCGGTAAGAAGTATAAGAACTGCTGCGGCCGTGGTCAGTAATTCTGAAATTATCTCTCTAACCATCTTAAATCCTTAAAGTTATGGATGAAAAGTATTTTATGATCATCAATGGGCAGCAGGTAGGTCCTCTCCCCAAAGATCAATTACTTGCCAATGGTCTTACCTCCAACACTCCTGTGTGGCGCCAAGGTCTCGACCAGTGGGTGCCTGCTTCGAATCTCCCTGAGATGGCTGACCTCTTCTATGCCCCTCAGCAACCGGTGGTAAATGTAGAGCCGGTAGAACCGGTACAGCCCGTACAGCCGGTACAGCCCGTACAGCCGGTACAACCCGTACAACCCGTACAGCCGGTACAGCCAATACAAACAGCGGAACCTGTACAGCCTGCCGGATATGGTCAGCCCGCCGGATATGGTCAACCTGCCGGATATGGTCAGCCTGCCGGATATGGCCAGCCCGCCGGATATGGCCAGCCCGCCGGATATGGTCAGCCTGCCGGATATGGTCAACCTGCCGGATATGGCCAACCCACCGGATATGGCAATAATCAGCCTATCGCGCATACCAATTACTTGACTTGGTCGATCATCATCACAATCGCCGGCGTCCTCTTCTCCGGTTGCTTGGGCGTGATATTCGGCATCATCGGTATGGTCAATGCCAAGAAGGCTAACGATTGCTATGATCGCGGCGATAAGGTCGGTGGCGATGCTGCCAATTCGACTGCTCGCACCATGGTGATCGTAGGTGGAATCGTCTGTGTACTCGGCCTCTTGGGAGTCATTGCTATGACCGCTCTGGGTGTATTCTCTGCCGCAAACACTCCCGCTTACGATATGTATTCCGATCCCTCTATCTATGATTTTTCATTATTCCTATAATAAGTAATCATTGAAAATGCGATATTTCGCTATGATCGAAGGAGAACGGCGAGGTCCATACGAACTCGCCGAGCTCGCTGATGCCGGAGTCCGCCCCGACACCTACGTCTGGTGTAAGGGGATGGACGACTGGCAAATGGCGGAAGATGTGGCTGATATTTGCCGCTTCTACCGCCAGCGAATCTTCGACCTGACCCATCCCACACGCTCTGAGATCGCACGTCCCGCGAATCCAGCACCTCCTCGCGTGGTGACCGACACCTCGACTCCCATCTTAGAAGAGGAGCCGGTCCCCTCTACATTTCCCCCCGTGGTGATTTTCTCTCTGATTCTCATCCTGTTTGGCTTCTTCCCTACTGCTATTGTGGCTCTGGTTTACTCTTTTAAGGCCAAGGCTATTTATACCAAGTATCAGATGAGCCTAAACGAAAATTCCCGCAGTCTATATTCCGAAGAGGAGCGGTCTTCGCTTCGCGCTCATGCCATCGAGACGCTTCGTCGAGCTCGATTGTGGGTGTGGGTTACTTTCTTCCTTAGTATTATTCTTTATGCCGTAATCGGCAAAACACTTTTTTAGCCCTACGCTATATGCTTAATAATAAGTCTGTTCTGATCACGGGTGGCACCGGCTCGTTTGGTAAGAAGTTCGTGGAGGTGATCCTCCGCCGTTATCCCGATGTGAAGAGAATTGTCATATATTCTCGCGATGAACTCAAGCAGTTCGAACTCAAGCAGAAGTATCCTCACGATAAGTATCCTCAGTTGAGATTCTTTATCGGCGATGTGCGCGACGGCGAGCGTCTGGTTCGCGCTTGCCAAGGCATCGATGTCATAATCCATGCCGCCGCCATCAAGCAGGTCGACACTGCCGAGTACAACCCCGAGGAGTGTATCAAAACCAATGTCCATGGCGCTCAGAATGTGATCAATGCAGCACTCGCCACTGGTGTGCAACATGTTGTGGCTCTTTCCACCGACAAGGCTTGCGCACCCATCAATCTTTATGGCGCTACCAAGCTCACCAGCGATAAGCTCTTCACTGCCGCCAACAATATCAAGGGTAATAACCCCGTGAAATTCAGCGTTGTGAGATATGGAAATGTCATGGGTTCGCGTGGCAGTGTAATCCCATTCTTCATCAGCCGTCGCGATGCCGGTGCCAAGGAGTTGCCTATCACTGATATGCGGATGACTCGTTTCAATATCTCGCTCGAGGCCGGCGTCGATCTCGTGCTCTGGGCTATCGAACATCATCTCGGCGGCGAAATCTTTATCCCCAAGATCCCCTCTTATCATATCAAGGATGTAGCCACAGCCATCGCTCCCAACCTCCCACAAGTCGAGGTGGGTATCCGTCCCGGCGAAAAGCTCCATGAGGAGATGATCACCGCCACCGATGCTCTCAACACTATCGACATAGGCAGATATTATGCCATCCTCCCTTCGGTGTCGTTCTATCACACTCGCCAGGATTATATCAACCATCATCACGGCACTCCCGTGCCCGATGGGTTCCACTATAGTTCTGACAAGAACAGCGAGTGGGAGACTGTCGAGTCGATGCGCGAGAAAATCAAAAAGTATGTCGACCCCTCTTTCGAGGTGAAGTAATAGGTGACGTTTAAGTTATAGGAGACTTTAAGTTATGAATAAACCGATCCCTTACGGTCGTCAGAACATCACCCCCGAGGATATCGAGGCTGTGGTCGAAACGCTCCGTAGCGATTACCTTACCCAGGGACCCCGCATCCTGGAGTTCGAACGTAAGTTCGCCGATTATGTCGGTGCCCCATACGCCGTGGCTGTCAATAATGCCACCTCCGGACTCCATATCGCCGCCAAGGCTCTCGATGTCAAGCCCGGCGACAGAGTTATCGTCACCCCGATGACTTTCGCCGCTTCCGCCAATTGCATCCGCTATTGCGGTGGCGATGTCACTTTCTGCGATATCGATCCGAAGACTTATCTGATGGATGAGCAGAAACTCCTGAAGATCCTCGAGGAGAATCCTGCCGGCACTTTCGCCGGTATGGTGATAGTCGATTTCGCCGGATATCCCCACAATCTGGAACGTTTCCGCGAGATTGCCGACCGCTTCGGCCTCTGGATCATCGAGGATGCTTGCCATGCCCCGGGTGCTTGGTACACCGACTCGAAGGGCACTCGCCAGCTCACCGGAAATTCCCGATTTGCCGATTGCACGGTTTTCTCGTTCCATCCCGTCAAACATATCGCCACCGGCGAAGGGGGGATGGTCACTACTGCCAACCCCGATCTCTATAAGCGTCTTAACCTCTTCCGCACCCATGGCATCACCCGCGACCCCGAGTCGCTGACTCGATGCGACGGCGGTTGGTATTATGAGATGCAAGACCTCGGCTTCAATTATCGCCTCACCGATTTTCAAGCCGCTCTCGGCATCTCCCAACTCGACCGCGCCGATGCCGGCCTCGATCGCCGTCAGCAGATCGCTCGCCGTTATGACGAGGCCTTCGCCGACCTCCCCGAGGTGGTGACGCCTTATCGCGCTGATGATATCCGTCATGCTTTCCACCTTTATGTCATCCGGGTGCCCGATCGCAAGGGCTTATATGATTTCTTGCGATCGCAGGGCATCTTGGCGCAGGTCCACTATGTCCCTCTCCATCTGATGCCTTATTACCGCCAATTCGGCTGGAGCGAAGGGTCGCTACCCGTCGTCGAGGAGTATTATAACCACTGTCTCAGCCTCCCGATGTTCCCCACTCTGTCCGATGAGCAGCAGGAGTATGTCATTGCCAAGGTGCGTGAGTTCGTGGCTCAAAAATCTTAATTGGGAGGTGTCATTATGAAATTTCTCGCCATTATCCCTGCACGCGGCGGCAGCAAGCGTATCCCTCACAAGAATGTGAAGCCTTTCGTAGGCGTGCCGGTGATAGCCTATTCGATACGTGCTGCCTTGCAGTCGGGATGCTTTGATGAGGTGATGGTATCGACCGATGATCCCGAAATCGCTGAAACTGCCCGCCGATATGGCGCCAAGGTCCCTTTCATGCGTTCGGCGGAGACTGCCGATGATTTCGCCACCACTGCCGATGTGATCCGTGAGGTGTTACAGCGTTATGAGGCTGATGGCTGCTCGTTCGATGCCTTCGCTTGTATCTATGCTACTGCTCCGTTCATCACTGCCGATCGACTCTGTAGTGCCGCCGACATCCTGACTCGACGCCGGGCTGAGGCTGCTTTCACTTGTGTGGAATATTCTTATCCGACTCAGCGTTGCCTCGTGATCGGTGACTCCGGTCGAATCGGTATGCTCCATCCCGAGTATGCCAAGTCTCGTTCGCAAGACCTTCGCAAGACTTATCATGATGCCGGACAGTTCTATTTCTCAACTGTCGAGGCTTTCCGTCGCACCGGCACTCTCTGGGGCCCCGATACTCTCCCTATCATCCTCCCCGAACTCGAGGTGCAGGATCTCGATACCCCCACCGACTGGAGGATGGCTGAAATCAAATATTCCCTTCTCTCGATGCCGGGAGAGTTCTCTACCGAGTCTTATCGCTTCATAACTTATCCGCGGATGTCGCAGGAGGTGTCGCGAAGAGTGTTCGAGGGTAGAAATGAGCCTGATGTGCGAAGTTTTATGGTCAATCAAGAACCGATAGCTTTCTCCGACCACCTCGCCTTCGTCGAGAGTCTTGCCACTCGTCGCGATAAGCAGTATTATGCTGTTTTTACTCTCGATGGTCAGTTCGTTGGCTCTGTCAATATGGAGCGTATCGACGAGCAGAGCATGGAGCGCGGCATCTGGATCGATGCTGCCGCACGCCGCCAAGGGCATGCCCATAGACTTCTCTCTCAACTCTATGCATATTTCGCTGAGGTGCGCGATCTGCGTCGTGTCGTCACCAAGGTGCGCATCGACAATGTTGCTTCCTTGGCGTTGGAGATATCGCTGGGCGCTCGAGAGTCCCACCGAGATGATGAGTATGTCTATTTCGATACTTTTATCCAGTCTTAAAAAATTCTCTCGTTGCTATGAAGCGTCGTGTCGTGTTGAGGGCTGATGCCGCCCGTTCTATCGGATTCGGACATTTCGTCAGAACGATGGCTCTCGCGGCATACTTGAGCCGCGATTTCGATTGCCGTGTTGCCTCTTTCAATCCCGACCTTCTTCGCATCTCCGATTATCAACTCGGCCTTATCGCCGAGGCCTCAGCCACACCTCTCCATCTCGAGGCTGCCGACCGCGATGCCTACGATGCCGCGTTCGTGGAGTCTCTCGACCCGGAGGATATCGTAGTGCTCGATAATTATTATTATACTACTGAATATCAGCAACATGTCCGCTCTCGATGCCGAGCGCTGGTCTGTATCGACGATGTGCATGACAGGCATTTCGTGGCGGACGTGGTAATGACTTTTTGCCCCTTAAAGCGTGACGACTTTTCGCTCGAGGAGTATACACGGTTCTTTGGAGGTCCGGAGTGGTCGTTTCTCCGAGCCCCTTTTCTCACTCCGAGCCCTTCGCGCAGTCGAGATTATGTCGGTAGGGTAGTGCTCGCCATGGGGGGTGCTGACCCTTTCCGCCTCACCGATCGAGTCATCTCACTTTTGCGCGAAATAAATGCAGATATACATCTCAATATCCTCGCCGGACCGACCGTCTCGGTCTCTCATCTCGATGATCCTCGCATCCAAGTGATCCGTCAGGCGGATGCTCGCCGCATCGTCGAACTTTTCGATTCCGCCGACCTCGGCATTTTCCCTGCCAGCACCGTCTGTATGGAGGCGTTCGCACGTCGACTCCCTGTGGCTGCCGGGCATTATGTCGACAATCAGGTGGAGATCTATCATTATGGGGCGGAGCATGGTTGGTTCTTCCCATTGGGCTCGCTCCTCGATGATGATGACGCTCTTCGTCAGAGATTGAGTTGTGCTCTATCTCCGGAGTGTCTTATATCACCACCACCGGTCGATTTTGCAAGTCGCCGAAATGATATTATTGATATTTTCAAATCCCTTTAAGCCATGGATAGCCATTCCCAACATAAATGTATGATCGTAGCCGAACTTTCGGCGAATCATAATCATGATCTTGAGATAGCGCGCCGGTCGATTGTCGCTGCCGCTGAGGCGGGTGCCGATGCCGTGAAGTTGCAAACATATAAGCCGTCGAGTCTTACACTCGATGTCAAGGCTCCTGATTTCCAACTCAAGGGGGGACTCTGGGATGGCGAATGGCTCTACGACCTCTACAAGAAAGCCTATACCCCCTACGAATGGCATGCCGAACTCTTCGATTTGGCTCGCGATTGTGGCATACAATGCTTCTCTACCCCCTTCGATCGCGAGGCTGTCGATCTGCTCGAGTCGCTCGATTGTCCTATCTATAAGATTGCCAGTTTTGAGGTGATGCACCTCGATCTGATTCGTTATGCTGCAAGACTCGGTCGCCCTATGGTCATCAGCACCGGTGTCGCTTCCGATCGCGAGATCCGCGAAGCCATCGAGGCTTGCCATGAGCAGGGTAATTATGATGTAACCATCTTGAAATGCACCTCGGCATATCCGGCTCGCATCGAAGATGCCAATCTCTCTCTTATCCCCGAGATGCGTTCTCGCTATGGCGTCAAGGTGGGTCTCTCCGATCACTCGGAGGGGAGTATGTTACCCTTGCTCAGTGTCGCTCTGGGGGGAGTGATGATTGAGAAACATTTTATTCTCGACCGATCTCTCGGCGGACCCGATGCCCCCTTCTCGATGGATATCAACGAATTTGCCGCGATGGTCAAGGATGTAAGAAGGGCTGAAGCGGCGTTAGACCCCGGGGCAGGAATCCCCGAAACTGAGTCCTTAGATCGCTCCGGCCGCCAATGGAGCCGATCGCTATATGTCTCGGCACCCATAGCTGCGGGAGAACCATTCACCCCGCAAAATGTAGCCTGTGTGCGCCCCGGCTATTCCCTACATCCCCGCCACTACAACACCCTGATGGGACGCCCGGCCTCACGCCCCTACCAACCCGGAGACCAAATCCCCCCCTCCGAACTCCAATAACATATCTCAGTTGCAAAAACTTGCAAAAAATTTTGGTTTAGAAGCCGTGGGGGATTATGCCTATTACTATGGCGTTGCGCATGAGTTGCGTCTCTAAGTTGTTGGCGCGGAAGGTGCGTAAATCCAATCGGTAGCCTATCTGCATGCCGGTGCGGCCGAAGTTGATGCGCATCGATAGCAAGTTGTTGATGCCAAAAGCATTACCCCACCAGCCGAAATGCGCCAAACCGCTGTGATTCCCTAAGTATATCTCATAATAACTCTCCCCATACTCTGGCGAGAAAAAACATGACAACGTCGGCAGTCGCATCTCATCCGTCACCTCTACCTTGTATCTCCCGATATGTGTCTTCCATTTCAACGATGCCGAAAGATCAAACCCCGCTGAGGCCAAGGCTGTCACAGGATTATTGCCGTTGCGCGGTATATAGAGTGCTCCTCCATAGATGTCGATCATTGGTCCTACTGTCACTTCCCAGTTCCGGGCAAATGCCTTGCGCCACGACATCCCCCATGCAAATTCTCCGGTCAGCCCATACATCCTCGCCGTCTCTGCCGGATTGAGCATCCGATGATAATCTACTGCCGCCTCGAATCGCATCGTGCAGCGATCCGACCAGCGCTGAAACGCCTTCGTCCAGCTCCCGGTCAGCGAATAACTCATCCCCTCATAATATAGCGGTGAGATATAGGTCGATATGTCGCGCGCGCCTCCGATCTCGATGCTATAGATAGAGGTGACAGGTCGACTCTCCGACACATCCTCCCCTCTGACACCGACTGCCACTGCCGATGCCATCACGAGTGCACTCAATATGCCTCTAATCGAGATCATCAAACAGTGATGGTTGCTTATTCTCTGCCGACACATCTTCTGCCGACACATCTTCTGCCGACACATCTTCTGCCTCCGGCTCTATAAACTCCGCCGTTTCCTCTTCCGTCGGCTCCGGCTCCGGCGTAACATCTTCAATGCTCGCTACATTATACTGTGTGAGACGTTTGCCCTTGGCTTTAAACGATTTGAGTGCGATAAACGACTCCGCATCTATCTCCAACGGCGGTCGCACCGCATCATCTCCCCCGAAGGTCACCAGAAGCTGTGCCCCCGGTTTGTCGGTCAGCAACATAATCTTGCCACCCTCGTCGCTACCTACAAATCGCTGCGGCTTGGCAGTGACTTCAAACTTAAATCGCTTCAGATAGGGGAAACCTAATGCATTGTCGAAAAGCACCAAGGTCCACTCCTTGTTGGCATCAAATTTCTCGATGCGATAGATATTGTCGGAGTAGTGGTTGGAGTCTGAATATGATGATGTGAAATAATTGCCATCGTCAGTGATCACCAGCACCTTATCATCCCCTTGGAATATACCGAGGCTCTCGCCGCGATGGTCATAGTTCAGACGGATCACATCGCGGTCGAACCATACCTCACGACCACCCAACGTCGAGGTGCCCTGCTTTTCAAGCTTGACATCATCGATTTTGAATTTGGTCACAAGATTGCCCAATGATTCCTTACCCTTGATCAGCTGCTTGGCGAAGTCGATTACCAAGCGTGTGTTGCGAGGACGTCGTCCGCCATCACCCTCCTTGTCGGCAAGTGTGATTCGCACGGTCTCTGCCTCCCCATTGGGATTGGCTGTAAGCCACTCGATGCGAGATCCGGCTATACCCTTGGTGATGTCATATTCCTTCTCACGCGTCAAGCCGGTGATGAAGAAGCGCTTCATATAGTAATTGCCACCCTTGCCATTGCGATAGATCACATTGTAGATGGTGCGGCGGTCGTTCTTCTTGAATATGCCGATGTAGATCGGCTTGATACTCTTGGTCTTGCCGATATATAACTTCTCGGTCGCCTTCACTATCTTGTAAGTGCCATCTTTATAGATCACCAGGATATCATCGATATCGGAGCAGGTGAAGAGGAAATCTCCCTCTTTGAGCCCGGTGCCGATGAAACATCCTTCGGCATCATAGCAGAGACGGCGATTGGCTTCAGCCACTTTCGACGCCTCGATGCTGTCGAAATTGCGGAGCGTCGTGAGACGCGGATAGCGATAGCCATACTTCTCCTTCAGGTGAAGATACCAGCGCTCGGTGGTCTCGTCGATATGTTCGATGTCATGGTTAAGACGCTCTATTTCACCCTCCAAACGGGCTATCTTCTCATCGGCCTTCGAAGAGTTGAACTTCAAGATACGCCCCATCTTGATCTCCCAGAGCTTGATGAGGTCTTCGTCGGTGATCGGACGATAGAAGCTCTCCTTCCAGGGGTCGAGCAGCACATCTACTCTGCGGATGGCTTGCTCCATATCGGTGGCTTGCTCGATGGCGCGATCCTTATATATGCGTTGTTCGATAAATATCTTCTCGAGCGAAGCGAAGAGACGACTCTCTTGAGCCTCGTTGAGGGCGATCTCGAGTTCGCGACGCAAGATGTCGCGAGTGCGGTCTACCGAATCGCGAAGCAATTCGCTCACCGAGAGAAACTCCGGCTTCTTGTCGCGAATCACACAGCTGTTGGGCGAGATCGACACTTCGCAGTCGGTGAAGGCATAGAGGGCGTCGATAGCCTTGTCAGAACTGGAGCCCGGAATCAAATGCACCACGATGCGTGCCTCTTTCGAGGTGTTATCATCGATGCTCCTCACCTTGATCTTTCCCTTCTCCATCGCCGAGAGTATCGACGATATCAGTGTGGCTGTCGTCTTGCCAAAGGGAAGCTCGGTGATGACCAGCGTCTTATTGTCGAGCTTCTCAATCTTGGCTCTCACCTTGACCGAACCGCCACGCGCCCCATCGTTATATTTCGAGGCATCCAGAAGTCCTCCGGTTTGAAAATCCGGAAGAAGTCGGAAGGGACGGTCATGAAGATAGTCGATAGCCGCATCGAGAATCTCGTTGAAATTATGGGGCAATATCTTCGATGATAAGCCGACGGCGATACCCTCCACCCCTTGCGCCAAGAGGAGAGGAAACTTCATCGGCAGAGTCACCGGCTCGACATCACGCCCATCATAACTCGGCATCCATTCCGTAATCTTGGGCGAAAAGGCTGCTTCCACCGCAAACTCCGACAGTCGCGCCTCGATATAACGAGGTGCGGCCGCCGAGTCTCCGGTAAGTATGTTTCCCCAGTTTCCCTGAGTGTCGATAAGCATCTGCTTCTGACCCAATTGCACCAACGCATCGCCGATCGAGGCATCGCCATGAGGGTGATATGCCATGGTGCGTCCCACCACGTTCGCCACCTTGTTGAAATGTCCGTCGTCAAGGCGCTGCATCGTGTGCAATATGCGACGCTGCACAGGCTTTAGCCCATCTTCGATATGGGGCACTGCGCGTTCAAGTATCACGTATGATGCATACTCAAGATACCAGTCTTGAAACATTCCCGATAGCACGGTCTTTCGGTCGGTGGGTGGAAGCATTTCTCTCGTTTCTCCTCAGTTTTTTCAGGGTTAAGTTCTTTTTATCGTTTTCGTAGTTTACAACTCGATATCGTCAACTCGCCATTAGAACAATGGCATCATTGATGTGCTGTCGAGATATTTTCTTTTGAACTCAGCATCGGTCATGCAGAGAATCATGATGCCTTGGATCAAAACCAAGATGCCCCATGCGCCGCATGTCACGAGCGACAAAAGGATCGTCAGTAAGCCGCCACCGGTCTTGCCCATGATGAAGTAGTGCACACCAAGTGTGCCGAAGAAGAGGGCCATAATGCCACAGAGTGTCTTCTTTGAGGATACTTCGCTGTTGACGGCTTGAGAGGCCTGTCCGGCTTGCAAGATCTGCATCAACTCCGGCTGAGTGTAGAGAGGCTGCCATGTTGAGCCATCGACGCTTACCATAGTGTTGGCATCTACTGTGTAAGCAAATACTTGCTGTGCAGTCATCGGACCAACTATAGATCCGTTTACGTTAAGATAGTAGTTCATAACAATTAAATTTTTTGTGTTAGTGGTTAATGTTATATATCTGACGCCGGCTTGAGCCGGTCGGTATAAACCGATGGAATTACCATTCGAAACTCAAAAGTTCCTCTCTGCGCCGACGGGCCAGCTCCTGATGCGAGGCATCGCCATAGTTGGCAAAGGGATGGATGCTGATTCCCCCGCGCGGCATAAAGCGTCCCTCTACTTCGATATATTTCGGCTCCATCAGTCGGCAGAGATCTTTCATGATGATGTTGACGCAATCCTCGTGGAAGTCACCATGATTGCGGAAACTGAAGAGATAAAGCTTCAGACTCTTGCTCTCCACCATCTTCCGCTCCGGGATATAGGCGATGTGGATATGTCCGAAATCGGGTTGGCCCGTCTTGGGGCAGAGTGTAGTGAACTCCGGACAGTCGAATCTCACCACATACTCATTGTCCGGATGCTTGTTCTCAAATGTCTCAAGCACCTCGGGCGAGTAATTGTCGCTATATTTCGTTCCGGCCGACCCAAGCAGGGTCACTCCTTTAAGTTCTTCTTCTGTTCTCATCTCTCGGTTTTTATCTCTTCTCGTTATGAGTTTCTTAGTTAGTATATGTCTCGAGCATACGGATGCTCCCTTCGGGATGGATCCTTATGTTGTCGGCACTTGCCGGTATCAGCACCGTCTCTCCCTGCTTGAGGCTTACCATCTCTCCTTGGCTCTCGATCTCGGCTTTTCCCTCGATCATAAACAAGATTCGGAAGGTATCCGCCTCGCGATAGTCGCGGATCATCTCCTGATCGACATCCAAGATATTGACCGTGAAATTATCGGACTGAATCACATTCACCGGCACGTTGACCCTCCCGTCATAGCCAAGACTCTTGCCATTCTGGTCGTCAAATCGTATCGACTCTCGTGCCTCTTTGGTGTGCAATTTGCGATATTGTCCTTCTCGATCCTTGCGATTGTAGTCGTAGATGCGATAGGTAACTCCGCTCGTTTGCTGAACTTCCACCAGCAGACACCCGGCGCATATCGAGTGTACTCGCCCCGCCGGAATGTAGTAGATGTCTCCTCGGCTCACGTCGATGTAGTTCAACACATCTTCGATCTTGCCCGTCTTGATGAGACGATCATATTCCTCAGGTGCTACCGGCCGACTGAATCCATTGGCGATCTTTGCCCCGGGCGCAGCATCGATGATATACCACATCTCCGACTTGCCATTCTCATAGCCATGGCTCATGGCTGTCGCATCGTCGGGATGTACCTGCACCGACAGGTCGCTATTGGAGTCTATCAGCTTCACCAGCAAGGGAAAACGCGTCAACTCTTCTCCGGCAGCCATCTTCCCTGCCAATGTAGCGCCATATTTCTGTAACAATTCGCTGACAGTCAGCCCCTTGTCGCTGCCCTCACTTACGCGAGTCTCATCTCCTTCAAGTCCGCTGATCAACCAGCTTTCGCCTATGTTGCTCTCTTGCGATTCCTCCCCTCTGTAGGAGAAAATCTTGTTCCCTCCCCAGATGGTGGGCTTCAATATGGGCTCGAATTTCCACATCTTGATGTCGAAGTTTTTCTTTTTTTATTCGTTTTACGCTGTTAGTAGAAATATGGTAACTACAAATATACGCAATTTTTTTGTTTTAAGCAATTTGATAAGGATATTTTTCCTTTTTTTGCTTTTTACCACGCGCTCTTAGAGCGCGTTCCTTAAATTTTTGGGGTCGTAGAGGTCGTAGCCCTCGCTTATGTAAAAAAGTGGGCGCCGGGTTTGCCGACGCCTCGCTCTTTATGTTCAACAGATCTTATCGCAGGTCGCTCTCCCTTCAGATCGTTATCATCATTTTTGATAGATCGTCGGGTCGGGAACGCCGGCAAGTTGGAATGCCTCTTTGCGCTCCACACATGTGCCGCATGCTCCGCAGTGCACTTCGCCACCCTTGTAGCATGAGTAGGTCTGAGAGTAGTCGACGCCCAATTGCCCTCCATGCCTCACGATGTCACTCTTACTGATGTCGGTATAGGGGGCAAGGATGTCGACCCCGTCGTAGGTGCCCCGGCTCATCGCCAGACTCATCGCATCGATAAATTCATGACGACAGTCCGGATAGATGGCATGGTCGCCCGAATGGTTGGCAAGCATCACATGCTTCAACCCGCGACTCTCTGCCAAGCCACATGCCACCGATAGCATAATACCATTGCGGAAGGGCACCACCGTGCTCCGCATATTCGCATCCTCGTAATGTCCCTCCGGAATATCTTCTGCGCCACTTAGCAGTGAACTCTTGAAGTATTCTCCCATAAATCGCAAGGGTATCACGATATGCTCGATGCCAAGCATCCGGCATTGGCGGCCTGCACACTCGATCTCGCGTGCATTATGATTCGACCCATAGTCGAAGGTCACAGCCAGGGCTATCCGCTCTTTATATTCGTGCATCAGGGTGACCGAGTCCAATCCCCCCGACAGCACTATGATCGAATCCTTCTCCATTGCTTCCTTTTGCTCCTTTCTTTTGTCAGTCCTTTTATCTCTATATTCCCTCTTTGTCGCCTCAGGGTATTCCCAAGAACCTGTGCAATTGCACCGAGAGTGTCCAGCGCGGGTCGGCGAGCACCCTGCTCACTGTCCGAAGCCTGTTGGCCTCTCGCTCGGCGGCATCCTCGACATAGCAGGGCTGTAGATACATCAGTGTCTTCTCCCGGCGACATCCTAATGAGAAGTAGCCCTCAAGATCCTGACCGATGTCGATCACCTTGATCTCGTCGGCCTCTTCCACCTTGATCTCTCCCTTCTCCATGTCGCCGCAAATCCCGAATTTCGGAGATACGGTGACCCAGTCGATACCTTCGGGTAGGGGACACGTGCCGTTGGTCTCGATGGCGATCTTCTTGCCGGTGGCGCGCTTGAGCAGATGGATGAAGTCTTCATCTATCCACATCCCCGGTTCTCCACCGGTCAGCACTATCCACTCGGCAGTGTAGAGGTTGACTGCATGCACGATCGATTCGTCGTCCATATAGATCCCCTCTTCATGGCTCGTGTCGCAGAAGGGACACCGCAAGTTGCATCCCGAAAAGCGGATGAACACCGACGGATAACCGCTATGATGCCCCTCGCCCTGGAGCGAGTAGAATATCTCGTTGATCTTTCTCATCGCCTGTCAGTCTTCTTTCTCGTATGCTGCCCAGTTGCCCGAGCTCTCTTCCACTTCGGCTCGATAGCAGTTGGGAACACTATCCACCACCCAACGGGCGATATTCTCCGCTGTCGGATTGAAGTCCAACACTTCGTTGAGCATCTTGTGATCCACACGTTCCTTGATCATTCGCTTGATATGCGAGAAGTCGACCACCATACCATTCTTATCGACCTTTTTCGATCGACACTCCACTGTCACCCTCCAATTATGTCCATGCAAGTTGCTGCACCGACTCTCATAATTAAGCGTAAGTCGGTGGGCTGCACTAAATTCAAATGTCTTCTTTACGTAATACATTCTATTTATCTTTTTTTTGTGGGGTGAACAAGTATCTTGTGATTAGTCTTTTAAATTGAGGTGGGCTTGCGAGTGCGAGATGCGCGCTTCTTCACCGGCTGAGCCTCTTTCACCTCTTCGATGCCTGCCAAGGCTGCATCGATCATGATGCGTCCGCAGTATTCGCATACGATCACCTTCTTGTGCATCTTGATCTCAAGTTGACGCTGGGGCGGAATGCGGTTGAAGCAGCCTCCGCATGCATCACGCTGCACGGTGACTATACCCAATCCATTGCGTGCATTCTTGCGGATGCGCTTGAAGGCCGCTAAGGTGTAGGGGTCGATGTTGGGCTCTACGGCTTTGCATTGAGTCAGAAGATTCTCCTCCTCTTGGCGTGTCTCCGAGATGATGGCTTCGAGCTCCTCTTTCTTCTGCTCGAGTATGTGCTCATTGTCGGTCAGCTCTTCACGATTGCGCTCGATCTCGGCTGTCTTCTCCTCGATCTTGGCAGTAGCCTCGCGGATGTTCTTCTCTGCCAGCTGGATCTCAAGCTCTTGGTATTCTTTCTCTTTCTCCAAGTAGTTGTACTCGCGATTGTTGCTGACATTCTCTATCTGCTGATTGTAGCGCTCGATATTTCCCTTGCTGATCTCGATGTCGCCTTTGCGCTTGGAGATGACACTCTGCAACTGGGCGATCTCTTCTTCATTCTTGTTGATGCGTGTCTGGTATCGCACGATCTCATCTTCGCGATCTTTCACTTCGTTGGGAAGCTCACCGCGAAGTGTCTTGATGCGGTCGATCTCGGATAGGAGTGTCTGAAGATGATAGAGGTCTTTGAGACGTTCTTCTACACTGCGCTCTTTTTCGGTTTTTTTATCTGCCATATTATTTTGATAATATCTGTTGTTTGCTTTTTTTCTGTTTTCTCCTTTTATCCTCTCCCCCGGTCACATCACTCCGATCGGATTGCTCTGAGCCTCGGAGAAGTATACCACCAAGTCGGGATATTTCTCTCGGATGATCCTCGAGAAGATCTTCATCGAGCAGAGTTCGCTCTCGTAGTGGCCGATGTCGGCGATTACGATATCCTGTCCATAGGTGGTGAAGTCATGATATTTCACATCGCCGGTGATATACATGTCGGCACCCATCTCGATGGCTCGCTTTATAAATCCGGCTCCGGAGCCGCCACACATGGCTATGCGCTTAGCCACGATTGCCGAGCTCTGTGTCGAATATCGCAGGCTCTTCACTCCGAATTTCTCTTTGATGCGTCTCAGAAGCTCTAATTTCGGGGTGGGGGTGATGTTGCCGATCACTCCGAGTCCAGCTTGCGGATTCCCCTCGATCGGCGATAAGACTTCGATGTCGTGGAGGTCGAGCATGTGGGCCATCTCGTGGCTCACTCCATTCCATGTGGAGTCGAGATTGGTGTGCGCCGAGTAGATCGCCACTCCCGCTTGCAGTGCTTTGATCACAATGCGCTCCGTCTCGCTCCGGCCGGTGAGATGCTTTAACCCTTGGAAGATCAGCGGATGATGCGACACGATTATGTCGCATTTGCGCTTGATGGCCTCGTCGAGCACATCTTGTGTCACGTCAAGACACAACATCACCGCGTTGACTCGGCTATCTATATACCCCACCTGCAATCCGGCGTTGTCATACGACTCTTGCAACGGCAGGGGCGCAAATTCTTCAATTGCTGTCGTTATCTCTTTTACGGTCATCCCGTCTCTTTATTTCTTAAGTAGTGCTATTTGCAGTTCATCAAGTTGTGACTGATCGATAGGCGATGGACTTTCGTTCATCACATCGCGTCCGGAGTTGTTCTTGGGGAAGGCGATTACGTCTCTGATCGTGTCAAGCCCTGCCAAGATCGATACGAATCGGTCGAAGCCTAATGCCAAACCGCCGTGAGGTGGCGCTCCATATTGGAAGGCATTCATCAAGAAGCCGAATTGCTCGTGTGCCTTCTCGGGAGTGAAGCCCAGAAGCTCGAACATGGTGTCTTGTAGTTCGGCGTCGTGGATACGGATCGATCCGCCACCCAACTCGGTGCCATTCACCACGATGTCGTAGGCTGTGGCGCGTACCTTGCCTGTGTCGCTGTGCAATAGGGGAATATCCTCCGGATTGGGCGAGGTGAAGGGATGGTGCATCGCATAGTAGCGTTGGGTCTCTTCATCCCACTCGAAGAGGGGGAAGTCGATCACCCAGAGGGGCGCGAACACGTTGCGGTCGCGGAGACCAAGACGATTGCCCATCTCCAATCGAAGCTCACAGAGCTGCTTGCGTACTTTCATCGCATCTCCGGTCATCACTAAGAGAAGGTCGCCGGCCTTGGCGTTCATGCGCTCTCCCCACGAGCGGAGGGTGGCTTCATCATAAAATTTGCCTACCGAACTCTTCACCGTGCCATCTTCTTCGAGTTTTACCCAGATCAGACCTTTCCCTCCTACTTGGGGACGCTTCACAAAGTCGGTGAGCTGGTCGATCTGCTTGCGAGTGTAGCCGGCACATCCCGGCGCGGCGATGCCGACCACCAATTCGGCGTCATCGGCCACCGAGAAACCATGTCCCTGCGCCAGGTCGGTCAGCTCTACGAACTTCATACCGAAGCGCTTGTCGGGCTTGTCGCTGCCATAATATTTCATCGCATCCGCCCAGGTGATACGCTCGAAGGGCTCTGTGAAGTCGATGCCTTTCACATATTTGAAGATGTGCTTCACCAAGCCTTCGAACATCTCGATCACATCCTCTTGCTCCACGAAGCTCATCTCGCAGTCGATCTGTGTGAACTCCGGCTGACGGTCGGCACGTAGGTCTTCGTCTCTGAAGCATTTGGCGATCTGGAAGTAGCGGTCGAAACCCGACACCATCAGCAACTGCTTGAAGAGCTGGGGCGACTGCGGAAGTGCATAAAATTCTCCCGGATTCATCCTCGAGGGGACGATAAAGTCGCGTGCTCCCTCCGGCGTCGATTTTACCAAAATCGGCGTCTCTACTTCAAGAAAGTTCTGCGAATCCAAGTAACGACGGATCTCGAATGCCATCTTGTGTCGCAACTCAAGATTGGTGCGAACGCAGGGACGACGAAGGTCCAAGTAGCGATATTTCATACGGAGGTCGTCTCCGCCATCGGTGTTGTCTTCGATGGTGAAGGGGGGCACCTCGCTGCGGTTCAACACGCGCAACTTCTTGGCTACCACCTCGATATCGCCGGTCAGAAGATTCGCATTCTTCGAACTGCGCTCCTCCACCTTGCCTTCGACCTGAACCACATATTCTCGTCCTAAATGATTGGCTTGCTCTTCAAGTTCAGGATCAATTTCGTTACTAAACACCACCTGTGTGATGCCATATCTGTCACGGATATCTACAAAGGTCATTCCGCCCATTTTGCGGAGTCTCTGTACCCATCCCGCCAGCTTTACTTCCTTGCCGGCGTCGGCGAGTCGCAACTCGCCGCATGTTGTGTCTCTGTACATATTGTTTTCTGGATATATCCTATGGCGCAATCCCTTTTTTAGAACCGCGCATATTAAGCACGCAAAGTTAATATTTTTTCTCCATATTTCAAAATATTTGTTTTACTCTTAGAGCGATTTTTTAGATTGACCCCAAAATTTAAGGAACGCGCTCTTATCCCGTTTTTTTAGATTGACCCCTAATATATAAGAGGCTCGGAGGGGAAGCTTGGTCGCTTGATCCATGCTTCTCCCTCCGAGAGGTCGAGTGTTTTTTCAGGTCGATTTTCTTTTGTCTTGCTTTTCTATTGTCGTTATTTGGCGGCGGCACCTATGCGATCGCGGGCTGCCTGTCCTGCACCTTTCCCCTTATATTTGCTGCGGGCGGTGTTGAAATTGTAACTTAGTGTGAGTATGACGCGATTGAAGTCGAAGCGATTGGTCTGTGTCGCTGTGTAACTGCCATAGTAGACATATCCATCGTTGTTGCCCTTGCGGAAGATGTCTTGCCAGGAGAGTCGCAGGGTAAGTGCATCATCTTTGAGGAAGGATTTCTGTACTGCTGCTTCGAGCGACCAGTAGTGGTTCATCAGCTCTATGTTGCTGTAGTGCGATTTGCTGTGGAATTCGGAGTTGAGTTCTAACTGCCAGCTGTGGGGAAGCCGGAAGGCGTTGTTGCAATTGAAGACCCACATCGGCTTGTTGAAGGAGCGACAGCCGTTGTCGAAGTCGAGGGTGAGCCATTGCTTGATGAAGGCTACGGTCCAGGTCGGCGTGTAGCATCCCCAGGTCTTGGTGGCCACTGCGAAGAGATGCATCTGATGTTGCGGCTTGTCGATGTTGCGGAAGCTTATGCGGATGGTCCCTTCGTCGTTATATCGCTCGCTCCAGCTGCACACCATGTCTTTGTGGTTGCTGTATTGTGCACCGAAGGTAAACATATTCCACATGGCGGTCAGCGATACGGAGTGCTCGATCGAGGGCTTCAAGGTCGGGTTGCCCTGCTGGAAGGCGTAGCGGTTGTGATAGCTCATGGCGCTGCTGAGTTGCCAATATTGCGGACGCTGCGTGCGGCTCGAATAGCCTGCCATCACTCTTACTCTCCCCAAGAGGGTGGAGAAGGAGGCCGAGGGGAAGATGTTGTCATAGCTGCGGTGGAGGTTGTCGCTGCTGTTGAGCTGGTCTTTGTAGTCGAAGTCGGCATGTTCGTAGCGCAATCCGACGCTGAAGTTGGTGTTCTGATTCAGTGCCACTCCATATTGGATGAAGCCTGCATAGACATTGTCGATGGTCTTCGATAGGGAGTTGGGGAGGGTGGTGCCGGTGATCTCGTTGCTGCTGTTGCGCTTGACGAAGGTCTCTTCGGTGCCCACTTCGAGCATGCCTTTCCAGATGGGGTAGGAGAGTACTAATTTGGTAGCCACCATGTTATTCTTCGATGAGGAGATACCTTCGACGATGCGGTCGGAAGAGGTGGCTGTCTCATCCATATATTGATGTTCGTTCTCGCGAGTGAAGAACATGTCGGTGTTGAAGTCGATGTTGAGTCGGCCGATGGTGCCGTTGTAGTATGCATTCACCAGGACGTTGTCGGGGCGTTTGCTCCATTTGGTGCCGTCGGAGTTGATGCTCTCTTCGAATGTGCCTTGGTCATATTTGTTCATGTGCATCAACTCTTTGGTATCGCTGTCGGTGGTGATGGCGTAGTCGACTTTGGCTCCGATGGAGTGAAGGTCGTTGATCTGCCAGTTGACTCCTCCGGTGAGGTGTGTGCCGATGCCTCTCCATTCATAATCGAGGTCTCCTTCGTAGCGGAAGAGTTCTTTGCCGGTGAGCGGGTCAGTGCTGAGCTGGCACAGGTCGCTCCATTGGTGGGTGCGATATTGCCATTCTTTGACTGAGGCGAAGAAGTCCCAACCGCCGTGGCGATAGTTGAGGTTGATTTGCGCTTCGGGGTCGTTCTTGCCGGTGCGGAGGCTCTGCTCGCTCTTGGCGAAGAGGTTGAAACCGAATCCGTCGCCTTGGCGTTTCTTGGTCTTGATGCGCACCACTGCCGATACAGTGGCGTCATATTTGGCTCCCGGATTGGTGATTACTTCGACGTCGGCGATATCGTCGCTCATCAGGCGCTTCAGTTCGTCGGTGTCTTGTACGCGTCGGCCGTTGATGTAGTAGATCGGTGTGCCGCGTCCTATCACTTCCAGTCCATCTCCCTTCTTGATCATTCCCGGCACTTTGCGGAGCACATCGGCTGCCGTGCCTGCTTTCTCGAGGGTCGAACCGCTGATCTTGGTCACCAAGGCATCTCCTTTCATGCGGGTGTTGGGGAGTGTGCCTTTCACCACTATCTCTTCGAGTTCGTAGTAACTGCCGATCGAGTCGAGTGATATCGAGTCGTTCTCGGCTTTTTCAGTCTGTGCATTGGCGGTGAGGGCCGCGGAGAGAGCGGCTATTCCCATCACTAAGTAGATTATGAAGTTCTTCATTGTTGTCCTATTTTTATGGGTTGTATATTGAGTTCTTTATGATAAGGACAACAAAGGTAGGCTTTTTGTGACAGCGTTATGTGTAAAAAACGGACAAATGTCAGAAAATCTACTTTACAAGGGGTGGAATATGTACTCTTATGTGGTGCTTGGAACGCGCTCTAAATGGACTATTCGGTGTGGTAGGCGATGTATCCTTTGATGAAGTTGCTTTCTTTGATTTCAAGTAGATGGTGCATGTATTGGGTGGGGGTCATCCCGGCGAAGTATCTGAATTCTTTGTTGAGGTGTGAGTGGTCGGTATATCCCAAGTCGGCGATAATGTCGGTCATTTCATCAACCCCATAGGCAGTATGTTCATCTCCACAGAGATGCGGTCTGCCTTCATCACCCAGTAATGGTGGATATATCCCCTCAAAGAGGGATCCGGAAGTAATACCGCCGTTTGCATAAGTTAAGGAAAGTGATTTAAGCAAGTTTCCCGGTGGTTATTTCTTGTTTGAGGTAGGAGTATACATATAGAGGACTTTGGTAATACAAGCCGGTAGCAGGATTTGTAAATTTTAGATAAGTTTCGGAATTATATAGCGTGTCAAGACTTTCCAATATATTCATATTGAAGTCTTTAGAGAGCATTTCCGCCAAATCGACAGTCAATGCTTCAGTCAAGTATTGAATATCACTTTCACTCACAGTTTTCTTAGATATTTGATCCGCCTCTACGACCCCAAAAATTTAAGGAACGCGCTCTTAGGTCTATTTGTTCAATAGATATGTTTGACCCATGATAAAGAATCATAACAACCCTCCTGTTTTACGGCAATAAATGGCTACACTATCCACTGCCTCTTTAAAATCAAGAGTATGTATGATGCCATAGTTTTGCTCAATAAAAGAGATGCCTTGATGATTGCGTATATAATTGAAAGCTTGCCTATTGGATAGGTCAAACTTTTTGGCAAATTCACTCACCAAGGCAATTATATACTCCATTATGTCGCGTGACTCATATTTCATACATAAATAAAGATTTCAAAGAGTAACATAAAGTTCAACAAAATAAATAAATTTTTACAGAATAAGCAAATAATTAATAAAGAAAGCGAGTGCTCTCACGAGTACTCGCTCTATTGACGGTTGTTGGGGTCCGTCCAATCTTAACTTAATGAACAAAAATCTATCTTCTAACTTACTTATATTACCAACAAGCCCCCTCGTTTGTTCAAAGTAAGCAGAACTTTTAACACATTTTAACGCAAAAATCGGACTTCGCCCTATAATTTAAGAGCGTGTTCCTTAGTTTTTGGGAATAGCTTTATATTTCTGTCCTGGACTTTTAGGGGATTGCTTGTAATATGGCTCCAAAAGCCCATCCGCTATCATGCGAGGTATAATTTTACTTCTAAGGTGGGAAGCACTTAAGCCTATTTGGGTAGCAAGTTCTTTGGTATCTGTCCAATCGTTGCATAACCGGATAATAATTTGACTTGACAATTTATAGGGTACTTTCTTTCGATTAGAAATCAGATCTCGAATTATATTAAGTCCATTACATGTTCCATCGTTACTTGCTCCATTACTTTCTCCATTACATGCTCCATTATTTACACTATTCTTAGTATAATTGTCAATAGAAATAATAGGCAACACAAGCTCAACTTTGGGAAGTCAGGATTTGGGATAGGTGTTGGTTGGATTGCTCTATTTTGGTGATTTCGTCGTAGACGCGGCGAGCGTAGGGTAGTGAGAGCAGGTAGATGAGCCCGCCTATGGGGAGACACCATTTCATGATGCGGCGCATGCGCTGCCCCCGGAAGGGATGCAGTATAAAGAGTGAGCGTGTAGTGGGGTAGCGCCCTAAGGCATCGATCACCACCACATCTTGCGAGTCACTGAGATAGTCACAGAGTGCATCGGTAAGCATCCCGATCTCGTCAATCTCCCTCGGATCGTACGACTGATCCCAATATTGCCGATATGTCGGCCGCGAACGATGTGTCGAAAGCCATGCCACTGCCTGATAATGGAGCGTCTCCACCTTCGCCAACGCTACCGCAAGATTCGGATCGCGGATCACTACCTCCTTGAGAGTGACATGACGACTCTCCGGCAGACCAAGCCGACGCCTGAACCACTCCTTATATAGGTCGGCATTGAACACTGCCGAGTCATTCATCGCCTTGTAGGTCACGAAGATGCCCAAGGGCATCAGCACTGCCGTCGAAAGCCACATGCCTGCCCATACCACCCAGCGCCCATCGCGAGCTAACTTATATCCCGTGTTGTCGATGATATAATACACCAAGAAGAGCAATACGGAGATTACCAACGGCGCCCCGAGGCCACCCTTGCGGATGATCGCTCCCAATGGTGCCCCGATGAAGAGGAAGATGATACATGCCACCGACAGTGTGAATTTCTTGATCAATTCGATCTCGTGGCGACGATAGATCTTCTTCTCGTCAGCCATCTGTAGGGCGCGAAATTCAATCTCTAATTTGCGGTTGTTGATCAGCGTTGTGGCAGTGTTGAACACCTGGTTGAGGTCTTTCGACGAGAGTGCCTGTAGTGCCGAATCAAGATTCATCTGAGCCTGTGTACGAGGCATTTTGTCGCTCTTCCTCTCCTTAGGCGGCGCGGCTTGGGCTCGTTCTGTCGAGGCTTTTCCCTCGATACGCATCACTTCGCCACCCTGATCGGTCGGTGTCGGCATCCCCTCGACTCGGCGCGTGTCAACACTATAGGTGTGCGACCCGGAGCGTGAATCCTCTGTCCCTCCGATCATCGCATCCCCAAGACCATAGAACATCGCCCGCTCGAATCCCCGGCTATCCTCTCTGCCGATCGAGTCTATACGCACACTCAGTGAGTCGAGTGTCTGCCGCAATTCCGCTATGTTCTTACCTACATATTGCTTGCGCATGCCACCCTCATCCAGCTTGTTGAAGTTGGCATCAAAGGGTATCAGAATCTCTTTGTCCAAAAATGTCTCCCTGCGGAAGGGTACATTGCGATCCGACATCTTCTGCTCGCGAAGATTCTCGAATTGCTCTCCCTGCATCATGTGAAGATAGAGATAACGCATATCGGGAGTGAACGCCAACCGAGCCGAATCGGCAAGCAGGATCGTGGCATTGTCGCCACCCTTCGACACGTCATAGATCATCACGTCATGGAGCATACCGCTATCCTTGTTCTTCGTCTTTACGAAGATGTTATAGCCCGGGATTTGGTCATAAAATGCCCCCTCCGGTATCTCCAATTCGGGCGATTTCTGCTTCGCCGAGAAGAGGAGTGTCCACATCTTCACCTGCGCCTTGGGCAGAATATCATTCTGGAAGAAGAAGGCCCCGACTGCCACCATCGTGATGAAGATGATCAGCGGTCGCATCGTCTTGACCAGCGATATACCCGAAGCCTTGATGGCGGTCAACTCCGATTTCTCACCCAGATTGCCGAAGGTCATCAGACTCGCCAACAAGATAGCCAATGGGAGCGCCATCGGCACCATACTCACTGCTGCATAAAAAAACAATTCTCCCAGCAAGTCGATCGACAGCCCTTTTCCCACCAGGTCGTCGATATATCGCCAGAGAAATTGCATCAGCACGATGAAGAGCACGATGAAGAATGTCATCGCGAATTGAGGCAGAAAACTGCGTAATATGAAGAGATATAATCGCTTAAAAACTTTCATTTTTCGATATATGCCGCCTTCAAGACTCGAAGACGGTGTGTTTTGCGCTGTAAAGTTAAAAATTTTTGGTTAGACACGGAAATTTTTTGTAACTTTACGCATCAGTTATGTCTCGATTAGAGCTTCCGGCTCTTGAGATAGACCATAATTTATAATTTAAATACCAATTTAAATACCAAAAACATTACAATAAACCAATAAACCGCATTATACAATGAAACTTTTCGAAAGACTCACACGACGTGCTCAGGAGAACCGTCGTCGTCTCGTACTTCCCGAGTCATTAGAGCCTCGCACTCTGCAGGCTGCTAATCGTATCATCGAGCTCGCTGTGGCCGATGTCATCTTTGTTGGCAATAAGGAGGAGGTGCTCCGTCGCGCCTTCGAACTTGGCCTTCCCCTGATCGAGAAGGCTTCTTTCGTCGACAGCCAGGATGCCGCTTACACAGAGCCCTACGCCGAACTCTTCCGCAAACTTCGCGAGAAGAAGGGCGTCACCATCGAGCAGGCTCGCGAGCAGGTGAAAGATCCCCTCTACCTCGGCTGCCTTATGATCAAGAATGGCGATGCCGATGCCATGGTGGCTGGCGCTCTCAGCCCCACTTCTCATGTGCTCCGCGCTGCTTTCCAAGTGCTCAAGACCAAACCGGGCATCTCTGTGGTGAGCGGTGCATTTATTATGCTCCTCCCCGAGGATTGCCCCTACGGCGACACCAACATGCTCGTCTTCGCCGATTGCGCCGTTGTGCCTGATCCCACTGCCGAGGAGTTGGCTCAGATCGCTGTCTCTACTGCTCAGACCACTCGCGACATCGCCGGCCTCGAGCCCCGCATCGCCATGTGCTCTTTCTCCACCAAGGGTAGCGCTACTCACGAACGCGTCGATAAGGTGATACGCGCCACTGAGTTGGCTCGCGAGATGGCTCCCGACATCCTGATCGATGGTGAACTCCAGTCGGATGCTGCCATCGTGCCTCACGTCGGCGAAATGAAAGCCCCCGGCAGCAAGGTCGCCGGTCATGCCAATACCCTCGTTTTCCCCTCGCTCGAAACAGGCAATATAGCCTATAAACTCGTGCAACGTATCTCCGGAGCCGGTGCCGTTGGCCCCGTGCTCCAAGGACTCGCCGCTCCCGTCAACGACCTCTCTCGCGGCGCCACTGTCGATGATATCGTAAATACTATCATCGTGACCTGCAACCAGGCTATTCATTGATCTCTAATACCCATACATATCTCATGAAAATTCTTGTTCTCAACAATGGCAGTTCGAGCGTTAAGTATAAACTCATCGACAACTGCTCTAAAGAGGTCCTCGCCGAAGGTGGCGTCGAAAAGATCGGCCTCCCCGATTCCTTCATCAAGTTCAAACTCGCTGATGGCTCGAAGAAGAGCATCGAAGTCTCTATGCCCGACCATACCGAGGCTATCCGCCAGGTGTTCAATGTCCTGACCAATGCCGAGTATGGCGTCATCAAGAGCCTCGACGAGATCCAGGCTGTAGGCCACCGCGTGGTGCATGGCATGGAATATTTCAATAAGTCGGTGCTCATCACCGATGAGGTGATCGCACGTGTCAAGGAGTGCTATCCCGTGGCTCCCCTCCACAATCCCGCTAATATTACCGGCATCGAGGCTGTGCTCAAACTCCTCCCCGGTGTGCCCCAAGTCGGTGTCTTCGATACTGCTTTCCATCAGACCATGCCTCAGCATGCTTATATGTATGCCCTCCCCTACGAGTGCTATCAGAAGTATGGCGTGCGTCGCTATGGCTTCCATGGCACAAGCCATCGCTATGTGTCGCGCCGCGCTTGCGAGTTCCTCGGCATCGACCCCAAGAATTGCCGCATGATCACTTGCCACATCGGCAATGGCGGCAGCATCACTGCCGTGCGTAATGGCGAAAGTGTCGACACTTCTATGGGCCTTACTCCCACCGAAGGCCTTATGATGGGTACTCGCGTCGGCGATGTCGACCCGGGTGCTTTGGCATACCTTATCGAACGAAAGGGTATGGACGCCGACGCTCTCTCCAAGATGATTAATAAGGAGAGTGGTGTGCTCGGCATCAGCGGAATCTCTAACGATATGCGCGACATCGAAGCCGGTATCGAGAAGGGTGATCCCCGCGCCATACTCGCCATGGATATGTATAATTATCGCATCCTTAAGTATGTCGGCGCTTACACCGCAGCTCTCGGTGGCGTCGATGTAATCGTCCTCACTGGTGGCGTCGGCGAAAACCAAGCCGGCACTCGCGAATATCTCTGCCGCCACCTCGCCTACCTCGGCGTTACTCTCGATGAGGAGGCGAATAAGTCGCGTGGCAAGGAGATCGTGATCTCTGGCCCC
>SAMEA3663025__coassemble_302_pt1 | contig 58965 bp, 41 predicted proteins | sample SAMEA3663025__metabat2_high_PE_004 | metagenome-assembled genome bin SAMEA3663025 (sample SAMEA3663025) | pig gut metagenome | biome: pig gut; feature: pig-associated habitat; material: faeces | place: France | collected 2012
CTGCTCAAAAATATCCGCCTCTACGACCCCAAAAATTTAAGGAACGCGCTCTTAATCTTTGAGACTGTTTTTCCCTCTTGAAGGGGAATGTTCGGTTTTCTGAGATTTTTTACCCTGTTTTTGTATCATTATTTTGCACCTATTTTTAATTTCTATCTATGGACAGTAAAGCAGATGTTTTGTCTCTCTCCGAGTGCCGTGAGCTGATCTCTCTGGCCGGGTCGGTTCGCACCATACTCTCCACCTTGCTCTCAGCCGAGGAGTTCGATAGCCTCTCCAAGCAGTTGACCGATGCTCTCCACTCCGATAGTCCGGCTCACGACGGCAAGGGGCTCCCTTACGCTCTGATGACACTCCGTACTGCCTCTACCTTTGCCGAGATGGTTGACCCCGACCGCAATATCCTCTTGTCGATTTTGCTGAGTCCTCTTATCTCTCTCGATATTCTGACGGTGGAGAAGGTGCGTCGAGACTGGGGCGATGATATCGCCGACCTCTATCTCGGCATTGAGAACGTGTCGCGCTTCAGCGCTCGTAATAGTGCAACCAACCAGGAAAATTTCCGCGGGCTCGTTATCTCGCTCGCTCATGATATCCGAGTCATCATCATTATGATAGTCCGCTCGCTCGTGCTTATGCGATCTATCAATCTCCACCCCGATGATGACTGGGTGCGCAATGTCGCCTTCGAGGCTAATTGCCTCTATGCGCAGCTCGCCCACCGACTCGGTCTCTATAAGATCAAGGGGGAGCTGGAAGACCTCTCGCTTAAGTATACCAACCGCGAGATTTATACCCAAATCGCCCATAAGTTGAACGCCACCAAACGTTCGCGTGAGGCATATATCAAGTCATTCATCGACCCGGTGAAGACTGCCCTCGAGAAGGCGGGACTCAAGTTCGACATAAAGGGCCGAACAAAGTCTATCTCTTCTATCTGGAACAAGATGCGTAAGCAGAAAGTCGACCTCCCCGGCATCTACGATCTATTTGCCATCCGTGTCATCCTCGATTCCGCCCCGGAGAAGGAGAAGAGCGATTGCTGGCTCGCTTATTCCATACTGGCGGATATGTATACTGCCAACCCCGCTCGTATGCGCGACTGGATCTCTATCCCCAAGAGCAATGGCTATGAGTCGCTCCATGCCACCGTAATGGGCCCCGAAAATAAGTGGGTCGAGGTGCAGTTCCGCACTCGCCGCATGGACCTCGTCGCCGAGAAGGGACTCGCTGCCCACTGGAGATATAAGGGGGGAAAGTCGGATGGTACCGACCTCTGGATGAACAATATACGAGATATCCTCGAAAGTGCCGACGCCGGACCCATGCAACTGATGAAGAATATTCAGATGGACCCATTCGGCAAGGAGGTATTCGCATTCACTCCCAAGGGTGATCTCTTCCGCCTCTCCGGCGGCGCTACCGTGCTCGACTTCGCTTTCCATATACATACCAATGTCGGTGCTCGTTGCATCGGTGCTATCGTCAATGGCCAAAACCGTAAACTAAATTATAAGATTCAGAATGGCGATACCGTCGAGATCCTCACCTCTGCCAATCAGACTCCTCGACAGGAGTGGCTCAATATAGTCACTTCTCCTCGTGCCCGCAATAAGATCAAACAGAAACTTAATGAGGAGAAGCAACATACTGCCGACCTCGGAAAGGAGGCTCTGCTCCGTCGCGCCAAGAATCGAAAGATCGATATCGATGAGGCCCTCTTGATGAAACTTATCAAGAAGTTAGGTTATAAGTTTGCCCTCGATTTCTACGCTGACCTTGGCAACGAAAAACTCGATGTCGGCAAGATCCTCAATTCTTACGTCGAGTCTACCGTGATGCCCGGCGAAGCGGAACATGTCTCGGCTGAGGAGTTCGAGATGCGTAGTGACGACGCCGACCACGCCAAGCATGACGATGTACTCGTGATTGGGGAGAAGTCGATCAATGGCCTTAGCTATAAGTTCGCCAAGTGTTGCAATCCTATCTATGGCGATGATGTATTCGGCTTTATCTCCAGCGATGGCGTCGTGAAGATCCATAAGAATAACTGCCCCAATGCCGAACATATCAAGCAGCGCTACCCCTACCGCGTGATCCGCGCCGACTGGAGCGGCAAGACCGGAACAGTACTCCCCGCCACTCTCCGTGTTGTCGGCAATGACGATATCGGCATCGTCTCAAACATCACTTCGATCATCTCTCATGAGGCGGGTGCCGCTCTCCGTAGCATCTCGATAGATTCCCACGACGGTATCTTCCAGGGTTTCCTCGTGATTGGCGTATCCGACAATCGTCAACTCACCACCCTGATAAAGAAAATTAAAACCGTCAAGGGTGTCAAAGATGTAACGCGTCTATAATCCCTATCCCGTAACCTTTAACCCCTATCCCGTAACCTTTAACCCCTGACCAATGAAAACAAAATCAATTCTCCTCTTCTCTCTCTCCATTTCTCTCTTCTCTCTCCTCTCTCTCTCCTTCGCTTCGTGTGCTTCGGGCAATAAGGATGGCGAGAAGGCAAAGGCTGATTATCAGCAGTCGCTCCAAGATTCAATCAAGGCTATTCAGGCTGAGATCGAGTCTGCCAATCAGCGTCTCGAGTCGCTCCGTGATTCGATCGATCAGTCGCTCCTAAATTTCACCACCGTAGCCAATCCGCGTGAAGTCGGCAGCTATATCATCCTTACTTCCGCGAAAAAGAATTACCCCCTTTCTGCCACAGGCATTGCCGCTCGTCTCGATGAGTCCGGTGTATTCCAACTCATCGTTGCTCTCTCCGGCAAGCCGTTCAATCAGATCGCCGTCTCTGCCGCCGGTCAAAGCATCGAGTCTGATGTCGTGCCACGTGACCAAGGCCTCAATTACCAAACCGATCAACTCACCACTGTGATGTTCTCCGGGCGTGTCACCGATTCAATCGCCGCTTTTATAGCATCCACTCCCGATCAGATTACTCTCTCTTATCGCCAATCTCGCGAGGTGAAGAGTATAAAACTTTCCCCCAATGATAAGGAGTTGATCTCTCGCACTTTTATGCTATATAAGCAGAGATGTCAACTCTCCCTCTTGGAACACAAGATTCCCCTCCTACATCAGAAGATCAACCTGATCCGTGTACACCTCGACAACAAAGATTTAGCCCCCTCCGATTCCACTAATTAGAGGTGGATAGGTCTTACCCCACTCTTAATATCTACGATAAAAGAGGATATATCGACACGCCGATATATCCTCTTTTATATTATATGATCCTGATAGATCTTATTTGATTACGTTAAGACGCTTGCCTACTGCGATGAAGGCGGCGATTGCCTTGTCGAGCTGCTCGCGTGTGTGGGCTGCTGATAATTGTACGCGGATGCGAGCCTGATCTTTAGGCACTACCGGATAGTAGAAGCCGGTCACATAGATACCCTCTTTCTGCATCTCGGCGGCAAAGTCTTGCGAGAGCTTGGCATCGTAGAGCATCACGGCGCAAATAGCCGATTGGGTCGGCTTGATGTCGAATCCTGCATCAAGCATACGAGTGCGGAAGTATTCCACATTCTCCATCAAGCGGGTGTGGATGTCATCGTTCTCGCCCAGCATCTTGAACATCTCGATGCTCGCTCCCACGATCGAGGGGGCTACAGAGTTGGAGAAAAGATATGGACGTGAACGCTGTCTCAGCATGTCGATGATCTCTTTCGGACCGGTGGTGAATCCACCCATCGCACCGCCAAAGGATTTGCCCAATGTGCCGGTGAAGATGTCGATACGGCCATAGCAGTCATATTGCTCTGCCACGCCATGTCCCGTCTTACCCACTACGCCGGCGGAGTGGCTCTCGTCCACCATCACCAAGGCGTCATATTTCTCTGCCAAGTCGCAGATCTTGTCCATCGGTGCTACATTGCCATCCATCGAGAAGACTCCATCGGTGGCGATGATGCGATAACGGCAGGTTTGTGCCTCCTGAAGACAACGCTCCAAGTCTGCCATGTCAGCATTCTTATAGCGGAATCTCTTTGCTTTGCAGAGTCGCACGCCGTCGATGATCGATGCATGGTTCAAGGCATCGCTGATGATGGCATCCTCTTCGGTGAAAAGGGGCTCGAAGAGTCCGCCGTTTGCATCAAAGCAGGCTGCATAGAGGATTGTGTCTTCGGTCTTGAAGTAGTCGCTGATGGCTCGCTCCAATTCTTTGTGCATATCCTGTGTGCCACAGATAAATCTTACCGATGACATGCCATAGCCACGAGCATCCATTGCTCGCTTCGCCGCCTCGATAAGTCGACTGTTGTCTGCCAATCCAAGATAGTTGTTGGCACAGAAGTTCAACACTTCGCCTCGCTTGCCGTTAGCCTCGACTTCGATGTCGCTGCTCTGGGGAGTTACGATGATTCGCTCGTTTTTGTAGAGCCCTGCATCCTTGATGTCTTGCAGTTCTTTCTCAAGATGTGTCTTAAAATTCTTATACATGATATTAGTCTTTTGCGGATAGTTATTTGTCTTGACATACAACTATCCTTTATTTTTTCACAAAATTAATAAAAGTTGGTTGAGTTTTATATATTTCTCAGTATTTTTTTTTATTTTTGTGGCGGATTTTTTTAACAACTATCCCCTTCTCCTCTCCGGAGAGGCGATTATTCGTAAATTTCCTTAAATTTATACCTGATAATGAAGAATATACTTGTAATCGGAGGCACCGGTCAGATCGGTTCAGAGTTAATCATGAAGCTTCGTGGCATTTATGGCAACGATCATGTAGTGTGTGGCTATATCAATGGCGCCGAGCCTAAGGGTATACTCCTCGAGAGCGGTCCCGCTGAAGTCGTCGACATCACCAATGCCGAGCAGATCGCCGCTGCCGTAGATAAGTATCATGTCGATACTATCTACAATCTTGCCGCTCTTCTCTCTGCTGTGGCTGAAGCACGTCCCCAACTCGCTTGGAAGATCGGCGTCGGAGGTCTCTACAACACCCTCGAGGTGGCTCGCGAGAAGAAGTGCGCTGTCTTTACTCCAAGCTCTATCGGTTCGTTCGGCCCTTCAACTCCCCACGTCAAAACTCCTCAGGACACTATCCAGCGCCCAGAAACCATCTATGGCGTTACTAAGGTGAGCGGTGAGCTCCTCAGCGATTATTATGCTCGCCGCTTCGACGTCGACACTCGCTCGGTTCGTTTCCCCGGTCTAATCTCCTACACCACTCTTCCCGGTGGCGGCACCACCGATTATGCCGTGGATATCTATTATTCCGCTGTCAAGGGTGAGAAATTCCATTGCCCCCTCAAGCCGGGCACTTTCATGGATATGATGTATATGCCCGACGCTCTTCGCGCTGCTATTGAGATCATGGAGGCTGACCCATCGCGTCTCAAACATCGAAATTCTTTCAACATCGCATCGATGAGCTTCGATCCCGAAATCATCTATAATAAAATCCGTGAGTATGTACCCGACTTCCAAATGGACTATGAACTCGATCCGCTCCGTCAGAAGATCGCAGATTCGTGGCCCGATTCTCTCGACGATACTTGCGCTCGCGAGGAGTGGGATTGGAAGCCCGAGTTTGACCTCGATGCCATGACTCAAGACATGCTCCTCAACCTCCGCAAGAAATTCAACATCTCCAAGTAATTAAGTAATTAAAGTAATAAAGAAGCCTTCTCATCGCGAGAAGGCTTCTTTTTTTTTCGTACATGCAAGTTAGTGTGACAATTTTACCGAGCGTCCCGAGTTGGTGATGATAGCTATTCCGCTTGGCGATACCCCTATTAGGGCATAGCCTGTCGAATCTGACTTCGCCACTGCTATCACTCGTCCCATCATGTCGACTACTCTGACTTCACTATTCGGAATGGCTCCTTTCACTACTATTTTACCATCTACATTTTCTGCTTGAAGGATATTCCGCTCTGCCAAAATCTCATCTACGGCGGTGGACTCAATCGAGGGTACTTGGACCGAAGCCTCTACATAACTTGTATTACCCACTACATCCGACAGGGTCAATCGATAGGTGGCAATTACCGGGGTGGTGGTTCTGCCGAGGCTATAGTCTATAAGTTGCTGAAGTTGCTCATTGGTCAGATAGAGATAGTCATGCTGGAAGTCTATTGTCGCTTCATACTGATCGTAGGCTCCGCCGTTACTCAAATCGAAGTCTTCTTCTATCAGCGAACCGCTCTCGGTGAGTGTCGTGTTGGCATCATGCCATACATCGCCATCCACAGTGCTCTCCAACATGAAGTGGTCAAGTCCCTTATTCCCGTTGGTCGTCTCTTTGGCAGCCGATGATGTCGTCGATGTAGTGGCCTTCTTGCCATACATCTCCACATCTACAGCGTAGGTGCCATTTATCACGTTCTTGATCGATTTGATGGTAAGTTTCGGCTGGAGGGTCATAGTCTCGCCTGTGTTGCTTATTACAACCCAATCGTTGACCAAGCAGTCTTGAACCTCATTGCCATTCTCATCTTTTAGATTCAAGCGGTAGAAGACTTGGCGACAGAGATATTGATAGTCAACATTTGTTACCGGCGGTACCTGCCCACCCATGGTCAATGATTTTCCCCAGGTGTCTGTTCGTGTCCAGGATACTGTGCTGGAGCTGCCGGTTTTTAAATCCATACCCCCTAAGCCTTCCATCTCACAACCGATGGATATTTCGACTTCTGTAGTTACAGACTCTCCTTTGGCTGATCCATTACCCTTCTCTATCGAGATCTCTACACCTGTCGGACCGGCATCTCCCGGGTTGATATTCTTTTCTGTATATCCCACGAGTTGCGTCTTATCTATATTGAAGAGTGCACATAATTCTGCTTCTGTAAAGCCCTGTTTGATATGACGGTAACTTCCCAAGTTGCCCGGCTCATGCGGCAAAACACTGTTGTCGATCACCGGTAAGCCTGTGCCATAGAGTCGCTCGTTGAAGGTGTTCAGTTTCCATGTCGTGTAGCGCGGCTCTTCTTCTCGCTGATTGTAGAAGTAGACCTTTTCTCCCTTCACGATATTGGGATTGTCACTCTTCACCACTTTGTAGATGTATTTATCCACAGGTATGAACGAGAAGTTGACCCCATCATCCGTTCCGGTTACATTGTAGTTGATCAGATTGGTCTTGCTTATCGAGCTTGAGAATGATTGTATCCATTCCTTGGAGACTGTTAAGTCATAACCTATCTTAAATACATCCAAGAAGCTGATAGAGGCTGAAAATCCGGCCTTCAGACTCTCTGAGGTTGACTCTTCGGTCTCAACTCCCGTACTGCTCGTTATCGTATAGTAGGATGACGCATCTGCACCTCCATCCTTGGCTGTCTGGTCGTTGAATGGCGGCGCAGCAAGGATCGTGTAGATATTCGGATTCGTAGCATATACCTCCGAACTCTCATATTCTATTATTGTGCCATCCTTATAACGCATCGGTATCGAGGCAAATCCCGTATTGTTATTACTGCCCGTATTGAATGGTGCGTCATACACTTTATTGAACGATCTTGATATCGGTAGTGAGGATAGACCTCCTTCGTAGGTATAGTCGGTGAGATATACCTTTTGTGCGGAAGATGCGGTAGTTATGACATAACATTCCGGATTCGGCAAGGTCTTATAGTCTCCGCTTATCGATGTGAATTGATCGAAGTGGATATCTACGATCTTGCGCGAATCTGATTCAGTATAGATTGGCTGGCATTTACTATAGTCGGGTGAGTAGACTCTGTTCCAATTTGCTGATATGATCGGCGCTGATCCTGTTTCCATTCCTCCCGGATAGACCGGCTCTATCTTCGTTTTCCAGAAGTATCCATCATGGGCTGCGAGTACATAGAAATTATTATCGTTGGCAAAGATCGATTGGACATCACTTTCACTGGTTGCCTTATCCCAGATATTTTTGTTCTCTCCGCTTAAGTCTAAATGGAAGATCACTCCCGTGTTTTCCAAAACCGAAGATCCGACTACCATCCAATAATTAGCCGATACAGGCACCATCGCCACTTGCAGCATAGGTGCACCGTTTTTACCTTCCGGATAGACTATCTTGGCATCCAATGAAGTTACTCTTGCGCCATAATCCCTATTGTATACACGTTCCTCATAGCTGCTGATCAGTTTCTCAATGCAGGTCTCACTGAATCCGGTCGAGGTGCCGTAGATCGCTACTGAATATTGTTTAAAGGTATGGTTGTCGTCCGCTATCGCCAAGATGTCATCATAGCCGTCTCCATTGAAATCGTATACGACTGATGTCCAGCAGGTTCGCGAACTGCTTGCTGTCACTTTCTCTAACTTTCTATCGGTGATCGTACCGGATTCGGTGTCAATCTTTATAACGTGATTCCCCTGGAAGACAAAGATATAGTTGCCACTTGAGCAGATACTCGTCTCCGCCTCGGCGCTTTGCATGCGCATATATTTGTAGGCGGAATTCTGCATATCTGCCTTTATGCTTTCCTGTACATCTTTTCGCGCCTTTGTATCTTCATAGAGCGTCCAGTCCGATTTGCTATATTTACTATAGTCCAAGTAGTTGGGAAGAGTATATGAGGCCTTCTCCACATAGTAGAATTCCTCGACGGGATTGTTGTCATAGATCTTTAATTGCATGCCATCTGCTTTACCATAAAGCACCATCAGCATATCGTCTCCGATACTGACGCTATATCTTCGTGGCATCACCAGTCCCCAGTCATCTGTCGTGTGGTTATTTGCACTTATACTTGAGGGCCAGTCGCTCGTATTATTAGGCAATGTAAGACTCCATTTCATCGCATTGTTGTCAAAATTCATACCGGGAAAGACTATCGTCTTGTCGGTGAAATTGATATGGGTCGTGGATTGCCCAAATGGCCTCGCAGTGATTGTGGTTGCTTGATCCGGATCGTAGCCAAGCATCGTCGATACCATCGCTTTGTGGTTCGCTTCACGGTCGCGTTGCACAGCTCCTCCATCCAGCCCGTTGTAGAGCTTATTGGGCTCGCTTGTGCCCTCGGTCGATGCTCTGCTCATCCCTTCTCGAGGTGTTGCCATAAAGGCTTGTAAGCCTCGCTCTATTGTCTCTCTCTCTGAAAGCTTTTCTTTGTCGTAGAGACCACACACCTTCGTGCGGCTGAAGTAGTCGGCTGTCGCTTTGAGATCGGATGTTGTCGGTCGTTCCCATCTCTTGTCGGTCAGTGTGCTCACATCTGCGATCTCTTGGATGTAATACAATCCTCCAATCTTGTAGACAGTGTGGCGCTCTCCGGAAGCATCCAAGGTGTTGAGGAAGTGCACCCACACAGTGTGGTCGTCGTCCGGTCGCTCGGTGATTACCGTGATCTCTCCATCGGTGGAGTAGGCGGTGATCTGAAGGTCATCTTTGGCGCTGAAGGATATACGCTTGTCGCTGACCCTGCTCTCTTGGTCGCCCAATGCCAAGGTCTCACCCGACTGTAATATCACTAATTCTTGGTTGCGTAGATTCCGGACCTCTACCTTATCAATCGTATACCGATCGCTGTAGAGTGGCTTTACATCGATTACGTATGCGAGTGATCCCATCGGTATCACCCCTATTGCCATCGCTGCTATGCCGACTTTAATCAGGTCTGTTGCTCTATTCATATTCTTTTTTGATTGGTTGTTGAGTAGATTCTGCTCTCTTTCCCGAGAAGTTTAGGATATGGGTGTTGGTGGTTCTTTACCAACTCTCATACAAAATTAGTCAGTTTCAACCCTTTTTTACCTATGTTTGTACCAAAAAAAACTCGTCAATACTTAACTTTTTTAAGTATTGACAAGTTTTTGTAGATTTGACCGATTGATTCACTCTTTTATCATCTGAGTAGATTTGAGTGATGGCTCGCTACTGCGCTTGAGATTCCAGATGTTTGCTTTGTTGGTATTGTTTAGGTGATATCCCTACCATCTTCTGAAAGTAGCGATTAAAACTGCTGATTGAGTTGAAGCCACTCTGCAAGGCTACATCATTCATCGTCTGCTTCTCTTTCCCGGTCATCGCTTCGATGATGCGACATGCCTCTTGGACGCGATATTCGTTGATGTAGTCGTAGAAGGTCTTACCCCTCTGATTGAGATAATTCGATATGTACGACCGGTTGGTCCCAACGGCCAAAGCCAAGTCGTTGAGCGATAGCTTCGGATTCAAATAAATCTTTTCTTTCTCGATACATTTCTCTAAGGCTGCCGAGATATATGCAATGCGCTCTTGTACTAAATCTTTGTCTCTTCCTGACGACTCTTTCTTTATCTCTTTTTCCTCTTCTTTATCTCTTGATTGCTCTTTATCTTCTTCCTGTCTTACCTCTGACTCCAATGTCTCTCTAACATCTTTTCCCTCTATTTTTATCACATGATGCTTCCGGCCGATGTAACATAATATTCCCCAGATCAGCATACTGAAGATGTCAAAGACTATCTCTCCAAGCCAGGTCGTCTCTTTGAAACAGAGCCCATAAATCGCAAACCATAGAAAGTAGGCTATTCCCGATTTTACCACCCAGCCCACACTGATGTCTTGGGTATAGGAGTAGTTCTCGGTCAGTTCTTTGTTATAGCGCATCACGTTATAACATACCAATCCCAATGATATAAGTGCATATATCATTATCGCGATATAGGCTGCTTGTATTACTATCTGTTCTTTGCATATCAGATAGATAGGTATGAACAGTGCAAATGACGTTACGCTATATATCAAGTTGCGTTTGGTGATCTTCCCCGGTGCAGATGCCTCATGGAAGAAGGCACATACAAAGGGGGCACATAGCATATCGATGAGACCCACTATGTTTTCCGTTACTATATTCTGTTTGATCGGATCAATGATGAAGATGATGTCTTTAAGATAGCAGAGCGTGATGAAACTTATCGTGATGAAGAGCACATGCTTCATGTTGTCTTCTTTGCGATGCTTGTAAATCTCGATCGCCCAGAAGATGAAAAACATGGTTGTTACACCTCGCATGTAGTGCGCCGCCGCCTCAAATGTCGTAATTTCTAACATCGCAATGTTTGGTCTATATTCTGATTGTTACTCCCCTCTGATTGTCACTCCCCATCAGTCGGTGAAGTCTATCGAGAGCCCTAACCGAAATTGGTGCGGATCGATAGGGTAGTGAGGCAGGGAGAAATAGCCCTTGGAAAACCATCCCTGGTTCACATGTGAGTACATAAGAAATGCCCTCACTTTATATAGTTTGAAGTTAAGATAGACGTTAGATAGTATGAAGTTGCCCACATCTTCGCCGCCACCTCCTCGCTGACGGAAGATCATCGTGGCGGGCTGATAGTCCAACCCCCAGTAGCGCGTGTAGTAGTCGCAGTCTACTCCCACCTGCACGGTAAGCGCCTTGAAGGCTTTGAAGTATAGGTACATATTGCTGTATACCGCCAGTTTGGGCAGGGGTATCACTTCCGAGTTCGACGAGGTCTGATAGGTCACTCGATTGTCCCAGTTCCATATCCCGAAGCGTAGTTTCTGATCGATTGAGGCGGAGAAGATTTGGACACTCCCGCCATATTGCTGCGGCAGACTCCGGGTGTTGAAGTATACCTGATTCTGCACATTCTCGACTCCTACTCTCAGTTCGGTCTTCGACCAGGGAATGTAGAGCCTGCCCTCTGCCCGGAAACTACGGATCTTCCCGAAGTCGTTGTTCCAGATGAAGTGGTTGCCTACATAGTGTTGCATCATATAGTTGGGTTCGACGTTGCGGAAGAATCCATGTGCCGAGACTCTTACCGTGTCTTTGCCCATGCGGAAGCGTGTCTCTATGTCGCCGCTGATGTCGATATCCCCCAATACATCTCCGGAGAGTCCGAATTTGGCATCTGCCGCATAGCGGATGATACTCCCCTTGGTCTTCGCCAAGCGCCCGCCGACCCAGAGCCTGTGGCGTGTCTCCCCAAGTCCTGCTTCATATCCCTCCGGAAGGGGGGTCAACCCGGTCGGCGTTTCTCCCTCTTCGGTCGGATCTGACGGACGCTCGTCCATCCCTTCGACCTCATATCCATAGCGGTCGATCTCGTAGGTGGCATAAACTCCGAGACCAAATTTTGCCCATTTCTGAAAACCCTCCACCATCTCGACACCGATTGTGTTGGCTATCGTCCAGTAGCGATTGTGCTCGCGTGTGCTACCCGCAGTGAAGTAGGTGTTCTCCCAAAATTGCTCTGCCTCCGTTGCGTCGGCATCCAAGAAGAGGCGATGGTAGTTCTTCCAGTCGAAGGTGTAGATGATCTTTGTCACCGGCACATATTCTTGCTTCTGAACCGTGTCTCCCTCTTGGGTGATATCCCTCCAGAAACCAAGCTTGTAGACATGGTTCATATAAAATTCCGACCCTACCAGTCGATTGTGGGTCGCCGATAGACGTGTCGGTATGCTCTTGGAGTCAATTTTCGTGACTCCTCCCTGCAGTTGCGCCGGGTCGGTGATGTAGAGGTCGTCGGTGATACCCCCATTCTCTTTGTTCAGATGGTTGTATTGATTGAAGAAGGCTTGCATCTCGTAGCGCGAACCGGTGTAGTATCCTGAGACGCCAAAACCTATCCCCTTAGCAGACTGGGCATCATACGAGGCTTTAGTGTAGGGATAGTCAAACCATGCCCCGACTCCGACTTTGCGGTTCACATTCCCCGCAAAGGTGGCTCGCAAATTGTCGGTGCGACTCTCTGCGCCCGTGCCCCATTTGTAGGTCAACTGGGTGTAGGGTATGTAGACATTATAGAATTTCTGCTTCTCAAAGGTCGGCACCCAGTGGCTTATCGCATTCTCAAAGTAGAAGGGGCGATTCTGCTCCCGGTTGAAGTAGATCATGTCGATGCCCGGACCGGTGAATTGTCCCGTCGATGCCCATGCATCCGATTGAAGCGCCGTCACAAATTCCCGGTGATAGTCGAGGAGCACTGTGTCCATCGTGCTCTCGATCCTGTCGCCAAGCGGATAACTGAGTCTCCAGGCACTCCCCGGAGGGTAGACCTTTTTCTCTTTCTTTTCCGTTTTTTTAGCTCCGGGTTGCGCATAGCCAACGGTCGCTGTTAACACAACGACCGTCAGCATTATCAGTGTTCTTAGTATGTTTCTTCTATGTTGTTTCAAGGATCTGCATTTCTATATTCAAAATGCAAATTTACAATTTTTTTGCGATTTATTATCCCTTGAACCATATTTTATCATCCCTTTGCGCTTCTATGACCATTTTTGTCCTCTGCGCAGTGGGTATCTTTCTAAGTCGAGGTGCTCTTATCCCTCCACGTTCACAGGGAGTGGCTGATGAGCTTTGCGGAGCAGATCGTTGACCGTCTTCACCGGATTGAAGGTCTGTGCCGGAACCTCCACGAAGATTGTGTTCCAGTCGGACATCGCTCCATTCCAGAGTCCCGGCAATTCGAGTGCCTTGATCTCTACTCCTTCGCGGCTCTTCTGCGAGATGAATCCTGTCGCTTTGTCTACATAGCGGCGAAGATCATATTTCTCCCCTTTGTGGTCGGTCACCGATACGGCCAAGTCCACCGGATTGAAGTGTGTAGCCTCTTGCAGCATCTTCTCTGCCTCGGCATCGTTGTGATCGATCTGGGTCGATTCCAGGATCTGAGGGCTAACTGTGCCGTCGCTGTTGTATACCATGAAGGGACCTCCGCCAGGTTCGCCTTCGTTGCGCACCATGCCGCAGACACGCAGTGGTCGGTGCAACTTGCCATAGGCGTAGTCACACTTGCTCTCCAAGGTGGTTCCCTCCATACCCTTGCTGCGGATGCTCAGCACGTCGTTCATGAATTTCAAGATCTCTTCGATCTTCGATTCGTCCACTTTACCGCTTTCCAAGTCGGCACAGTATTGATCGATGCGCTGTTTTACTGCCACCAAGGTGCCTCCCAACACTTTCTTGTATTGGATGGTCGCTCCACGATGTGTGTCGGGCACGACGTTGTCGATGTTCTTGATGAAGATCACGTCGGAGTCCAAGTCGTTGAGATTCTCGATCAGTGCCCCATGGCCGCCGGGACGGAAGAAGAGTTCTCCCTTCTCGCGATAGGGGGTGCCGTCAAGATTGGAGGCTACTGTGTCTGTAGAGGATTTCTGAAGACTGTAGCTGATCTCGTAGTCGACTCCATATTCATGTCCAAGGTGAGCTGATACTTCTTCGACTTTCTCTTTGGCGAGCTCCAAGTGGTCGGCGGAGACGGTGAAGTGTACTTTGACTTTCTTGTCTTTGCCCGCTGCATATTGTGCTCCCTCTGCCAAATGCTCTTCGAGTGCCGTGCGAGTGTCGCCCATGATCTTGTGGAATTGAAGTAGTGCCTTCGGCAGATATCCATAGCGCATTCCTTCGTCGCCGATCAGTGCCGATACCACCTCTTTGTATCGTCCTTCTGCTATCAGACTCAGTACACTCTTGCCATGAAGACGCATCACGCTCTGATTGAGCGTCGGAAAGAAGGCAAATTCTTCAATCTTCTCGAAAAATTCCTCCATGAAGGGGGTGTCGGGTGTCGAACTCTCCCCATTTACGAAGGAGAAGAGATTCTTGAACATGCGGGATGCCGCTCCACTCGCCGGTACCATCTTCATGACTCGACCTCCGGACTGTAAAAATTTCTCCCAGTTGACGATGGCGCCATATTCCATCTCCGGACTCATACGGGTGATGCCATTGTCCAAGGTGGCTGCTCCCTCCAATCTCAAGTAGGGAAAGCCCTCTTTTAGCATTCTCAACTGTTCTGCCAACTGCTCTTCGCTGATGCCTTTACGGCGAAGCTGTTCTCTGTCGTTTGCTCCTATTTCCATAGCGATAGATTTAATTTTTTTGAGTTTCTTGTTTTGTTATTTGGTTTGACCTAAAGAAAGGTTTTTTGTCTTTGTTATTTGTCTTTGTTATTTGTCTTGACCTAATTCGTCAGGCTTTGCTTTCCTTTTATACATATATACCGTAGAAGATTTCCGATTTGCCGGATAGAGTTTTCCACGTTTTAAGTTTTCTACCCAAATGATAGCCCCGGTTGCTTTCGCTTCCGCCACTATTACATCCTCTTTCTCCCTCTGACTAAGTTTGTTATCTTTCATGATGCGACTCACAAGACAACTCCCTTGCATACCCATCGGTTCTATCCTGTCCCCCTCGCGATGTCTCCGAAAGGTAATCTCTTTCGGACTCAATTCGGTCCAGAGCATTTCCAACGAGGAGGTGATGATCCGGCTCCAAAGTGTGTCGCTCATCTCATATACCCGACTCTCGATCTCTATCGATTCTTCTCTCCGATCGGGAAGGTATTCCAAGGTGTCGCGCTCTAAGAGTAGTCTCCCTCCTGACACTCGCCATTGCTTCCCCGACTGATAGGGTAGGGCTGTCACACTCTTGGCAATCTCTTTGCTTTGAGTCACATTCCCTCCATATCGGGCGATAAACCGCCGTATCACCCATTCGATGTCTTCACATTCTCTCGCCTTCACAAGACTCAGTGTCGTGTCGTCCGAGTCGATGTATCTCTCTTCGATCCCCTCCAATATCCTTTCCTCTTGCTGTAGGTTTCGGATGCTCGTTGTGATGCTCTTTTGTGCTTCGGGCCATACCTCCTCCAGTAGCGGCAAAACTTTGTTGCGCAAGAAGTTGCGCCGATATTCGCTCTCCAAGTTGGTGGAGTCGGTGACATAAAGCATTTCTCCTTCTTCATCCCTCTCATCACACTCTCTCCTCCTCTCTTCGAGATATTGTAAGATCTCGTCGCGGCTTATGCCGAGCAGAGGCCGGATGATCTCTCCGTTATCCTCTTTCATGGCGCGCAACCCTCGGATGCCTGCCCCTCGCATGAGGTTGAGCAGAAAGGTCTCGACATTGTCGTTGCGGTTGTGTGCCACTGCGATTCGGTCGGCACCGATCTCCGCTTTGATCTCGCGAAATTTCTCATATCGGAGTTCGCGACATGCCATCTCTGTGGATATTCTACGCTCTGCCGTGGCTGCTGCCACATCGAAGTGGACTACCCGGAGTCCCACACCCAATCGCCGGCAGAGTCTCTCCACAAAGTGCATATCCCGATCACTCTCCTCCCCTCGCAAGTGAAAGTTACAATGAACAGCCAAAATCGTCAATTCGGCGCTGATGCTGTGCATCGCGGTCAGAAGGGCAACGCTGTCTGCTCCGCCGCTGACACCGACCACAACTCGCTTTACGCCCGATTCTTCAAGCTGACGAGCCACAACCCCTTCGATTTTATCCCCGATTATATACTTGCTATCCAATCTTACATCAATTTATTGCAAATATAACTGTTTTTTACGCTCTTTTCAATTTTTTATCCCACTTTTGTAACTTTTTTTCGTTTTTGTTTGTTATATTTGCGTAAGATTTTCTGAATTACTCTTTTTGGATGATCTGTTACACTTATGTATTCTCTAATTTTATTTACCTAATACTTTCTAAAAAATGGCAAAAAAATGGATTTGCACCGTATGCGGTTATATCGCTGAAGGTGACGCAGCTCCCGAAAAGTGCCCCCTTTGCAAGGCACCCGCTTCTAAGTTTAATGAACTCGTAGAGGATGACTCTCTTAAGTTTGTCACCGAACATGAGATCGGTGTTGCTAAGGGCACCGGCGAGGAAATGATCAAGGACCTCAACACTCACTTCAACGGCGAGTGCTGCGAAGTCGGTATGTATCTCGCTATGTCGCGCCAAGCTGACCGCGAGGGTTATCCCGAGATCGCTGAAGCTTTCAAACGCTATGCTTTCGAAGAGGCTGAACATGCAGCTAAGTTCGCTGAACTCCTCGGTGATGTCGTTTGGGACACTAAGACCAACCTCGAAAAGCGTATGTATGCTGAGGCCGGTGCCAACGAAGATAAGATGCGCATCGCTCGCAACGCTAAGGAGCAGGGCCTCGACGCTATCCATGACACCGTTCATGAAATGGCTAAGGATGAGGCTCGCCACGGCCGTGGATTCGCAGGCCTCTACGCTCGCTATTTCGGCAAAAAGTAAATTTCCCGTCAAATCAAAAGAAGGGGTGTGTCAATTCTCCTAAATTGACACACCCTATTCTTTAAGCGCTTACCCTCTCTCTGTCACTTGTAGTTTGACTCATGGTGATTCTGAGTAGCCATTTATTAATTCCTATTTCCTATTTTATCATGCGTGTCCTCGCTATCGATTATGGCCGCAAACGTTGCGGCGTCGCTGTCACCGATCCTCTTCAGATCGCTGCGAACCCCCTTCCCGTCGTACGCTCTTGCGACCTCCTGAAGTTCCTCCAAGAGTATTGCGCCAAGGAACCTGTGGAACGTATCCTTATCGGCGAACCACGCCAAATGAATGGCAACCCATCCGAGTCTATGAGATATATCAAACCTTTCGTCGGTCAACTCAAAAAAGTCCTCCCCGACATCCCCATCGAGTTCGTCGATGAGAGATTCACTTCGGTCATCGCCCACCGTGACATGATCACAGCCGGATTCAAAAAGTCCGACCGCCAACGAAAAGGACTCGCTGACGAAATGTCCGCAACTATTATCCTCACCACATGGCTCGAAGCTAAGAGCGCGCTCTTTAATTAAGGAACGCGCTCTTAGTAATTATATGAAGCAGAGGATGATCAGCTGTGCTGCGATCACTCGCATAAACATCGTGAGTGGATATACAGTTGAGTAGGATACTGCCGGTGCATCGTTGTTGGCAAGCTTGTTGCAGTATGCCAAGGCCGGTGGATCGGTATAACCACCCGACATCACACCGCAGATCGTGAAGTAGTTCATCTTATATTTGGCTCGTGCTATGATGCCTACCACCAAGAGGGGAATCACCGTAATCGCAAATCCGTATGCCACCCAAGTGGCTCCCTGGGCATTGAATACGGTCGATGCAAAGTTCTTGCCCGCTGCTATTCCCACTGACGCCAAGAAGAGACAGATGCCGATCTCTCGTAGCAACAGGTTGGCTGATGAGTTGGTATAGGTCACTAAGTGTATCTTATGTCCGAAGGCACTGATCAAGATTGCCACTACCAATGGCCCTCCCGCCAAACCAAGTTTCATCGGAACTGACATGCCCGGGATGAACAAGGGGATGCTTCCCACCAGGATCCCCAAGAAGATACCGATAAACATCGTAATCAAGTTCGGCTCGTTAAGTCGCTTCATAGAGTTACCCAAGCGTTGTGCCAAGTTGTTGATATCCTCCAATTTTCCTACCACGGTGATGCGGTCGCCCATCTGTAGTCGCAAGTTGGGCGCGGCTAAAAGGTCGACGCCGGCACGATTCACGCGGGTCACATTCAGCTGATATGCCGAGTGGAGGCGAAGTGATCCAAGTTTCACTCCATTATATTGTGTGCGGGTCACCAAGATGCGTCGTGACACCACCGGACCGCGCTCCATCTCCCATTTCTTCTCTACTTTCGGTCCAATGAAGCGGCTGAAGATCTCTTCATCCTGGATCGAACATACCACCAGCACCAGGTCATCCTTCTCCAAAACATCTTGCGACGTAGGGATGATTACCTTCCCATCCGGTTTCTCAATACGGGAGATTACATAGTCCACGGAGATGATGGTGTGCATCTTGAGCATATTCAAGCCTTCGATCATATCGTTGGTAACTTTGAACGTACAGATATGGGGTGCCAACACCGATGATTTCTCATCGCTCTCAATCTCGTTTATCTCTTTCTCTGTGTCGATCTTGAAGATAAGTTTGAGCACTATCATCGTCAGGATGATACCCACCACGCCAAGGGGATAGGCTGCTGCATACCCCATCGACATCTGCTGCTCTACATCCATCATCTCCGGATGTACTTGTGCCAGTGCCTGTTGTGCCGCACCAAGTCCCGGTGTGTTTGTCACCGCACCACTCATGATACCTACCATCTGCTCGATCGAGGTGCTACCTTCAGATCCCCCTTGCAGGAAGTATATCGTAATCATGATGCCTACATTCAACGCGATGCCGATGATCGCCAAGAGATTCATCTGGATTCCACCCTCCTTGAATGAGGAGAAGAAACCGGGACCCACTTGCATACCGATCGAGAAAATGAAGAGAATCAATCCGAATTCTCTTAAAAAATTTAAAACATCCGTCTCTGCTGTATATCCGAAGTGTCCTAACATGATACCCACAAAGAGAACGAATGTTACACCAAGCGATACGCCAAATACCTTAATTTTACCTAAGTAGATACCCGCGAATATCACAAAGGAGTACAACAAAATCGTACTCGCAAGTTGCACATTGCCGGGCTTAAAGAGGTCTATCAACCATTCCATTTTATAAAAAACGTTTTTTAAAACAACGAAAGAAATGTCTATATTACAGGCTTTCAGATCTCTTGACCTGATATCTATCCCCATCCCTCCAATTTTTTTGCAAAATTACAACTTTTTTCTCATATACAACCCATATCATACTATTTTTTGATGGAGAGTTCTTCGCGCAGCTCGCTCGGTGTCTTGCCATACGCATCTCGGAAGCACTTGGTGAAGTATGCCGGATTCGAAAAACCGGTGGCGTAGGCAATCTCACTTACCGACTTCTCGCTGCTCGTGAGCAGTCGTCGTGCTTTCTTCAGTCGTATGTGACGGATTAGCTCGTTGGGGGAGTAGTTGGTCAGTGATTTGATCTTCCTGTAGAATTGTGTTCTGCCCAATCCCATCTGTCCGGCTATCTCTTCTACACTTAGATCGGAGTTGCCAAGTTGTGGTTCCAAGAGTTCGAGGAATCTTCGATAGAAGTCACTGTCGATATCTCCACCGACGCTCTTAATCGCTTTGCTCGATTCTACCGGCATCTTAGCATCTTTCTTTTCAGCGTCTGCTTGGACACCTGTATCGGTCTTTAGTTGATTGTCGTAGATCCCACGGATGCGTTTGCGGTTTTCGATAAGATTGGCGACTCTTGATTCTAACACCTTGTATGAGAAGGGTTTGTAGATGTAGCCATCTGCCCCTGAGTCATATCCCTCGGCTCGCTGCTCGTCGAGCGAGCAGGCTGTCAATAGCAATACCGGGATGTGGCTCGTCGTCACCTCTCCTTTGATGCGGCGACAACATTCGAATCCATCCATCTTCGGCATCATCACATCGCAGATGATGATGTCGGGAACATATTTCACACTCATCCGAAGTCCCTCTTCGCCATTGCTGGCGCTGATCACTTGGTAGCGGTCGCGGAATTGCTCTTTGATCATCAGTCGGATGTCGGTATTGTCGTCGATGATCAGCATCACCGGCTTCTCTTGGGATTCCGATTCTAATGTCCCTTCATTGTCGGTAGTCTCGAGCGCATTGATCTCGTTGATCGCACCTTCCAAGAATATTCCTTTTACTTTCTCTTGTTTCTGCTCGTCGCTCTTCGAGACTTCTTGTCGCTCTTCGCTATCTCTATTTGTGCCTTCTGATATGTGGCAGATAGGTATGGTTACGGTGAACTCTGCTCCTTGTCCCGGTTGGCTCTTTACTGTCAGCGTGCCTGTGTGCAACTCAACGAAGGCTTTCGTAAGTGCCAGACCGATGCCCGAACCATCCGGATTCACCTTATCTACCTGATAGAATCGTTCGAAAATCTTTGTGAGATTCTCTTCTTCTATTCCCACTCCGTCGTCGATGACACTAAACCGGAGTTTCCCATCTTCAATACAGCTCTTGAAGGTGATGTGACCATTGTCTGGTGTATGCTTGAAGGCGTTGGAAAGCAAATTGAAGATGACACGCTCTATCTTCTCTTTGTCGATGGCAAGTCGATAGTCTTCTCCCTCCGCTATCTCGATATTGAGCTTGATGTGTCGGCGTGATGCCACTGAGCGGAAGGATTCCACCCATTCGCGCGCTTCGACACCGAAGTCCACCTCCTCCGGATGGAGTGTGAGCTTCCCATTCTCATATTTGCGGAAGTCGAGTAGCTGGTTGATCAGCCTATTGAGGATCTTGGCATTCTTCGCCGCTATTTGCAGTAGGGTGTTCTTTCGCTCTTCTTCCATGTCCGGCTTGTCGAGAATCTGCTCGATAGGATCGGCTATAAGGGTCAAGGGGGTCCGCAAATCGTGCGATACGTTGGTGTAAAACACAAGTTTGGAGTTGGTGGCCTTGGTCAATTGTTCATTCAGTATCTTCTGACGGTCGCGCTGCTCTTCGAGCTCTCGGTTCTTCTCTTGCAATTGGTCCCGATGCTGTTGTGCTACGTAATACCATCTCCATATTATATATACCATCCCTGCCAAGAGCACGATTATGACAATCATGGCATATAGAAATGCTGTCTGAGAGGAGTGCTTTTGCCAGTAGACATCCACTTCTTTCTTCAGCTTTTTCATTTTGTCTGTCTCGTAGATGAGTTGCTTGTTTTGCAACAACAGGATGCCGGCATTGCTCGAATCGACTGCCGAGGCTACCGGGAGATATTCGTCGCGCGGGAAGGGACGCCCTTCGATTATGTCGATGGCGCGAGTGATGATGTGTTGTCCCTCAGTGGGGTAGAGGAAGGTGGCATCGATCACTCCATCTGCCACGGCTTGTATGCCAATCTCCGGCGCTGCATCTACGCCTATTATCTTTATGTCATCTCGTCCTATGGCGCGCGCCGATTCGGAGGCTCCGATCGCCATACGATCATTGTGCGCATAGATCAAATTCACCTCCGGATGCTTTGCAAGCATGGAGTCGACCACGATCTTCGCATCTTCTTTGTTCCATCTCGCACATGCCGAGGCTATGATGTCTATCCTCCCTATGCTGTCTGCTCCATGCTTAAAGCCTGAACGCCGATCGTCGGCAGGTGTCGACCCGTCAAGCCCTCTTACTTCGATCACCTTGACATCTCCCTTCACCAAGTTGCCGGCATATTCCGATGCCATCTGTCCGATGCGATAGTTGTCTACTCGGATGTTTGCCGTATAGGTCTCGCCATTGATATCTCGATCGAACAGCACCACCGGAATGCCTCGTTCATACACCTCTTTTATCTTTGGTGTTAGTCCGTTCGCTTCGTTCGGTGCCACTATCAGGATGTCTACTCCGTTCTTTATAAAGTAATCGATATCGTCGATCTGCTTCTGACTGTTGTCATCGGCCGACCGTATCTCTACATCTATTTCGTTATGAAACATCATCTCGCGCTCAATCTCGTCGTTGAGTTTCGAGCGCCAGTCATCCTCACTGCATTGTGACACTCCTATTTTATAGCGACGCTCCGACTTGCTGCATCCGAACATAAGCGCTCCGATGAGTATCACTATTATTTGAAGTTGTAAGACCCTTTTCACAATCCTTATTTTAGGTTAATTTTTTTCTCCCACAAATATAGTAATTTTCTCCTAAATTTGTTACATCCGATATACTTTTTGTTGCATTATTTATTATTTATCAACTTTTGTATCATTTATTATATCTATTGCAACATTTATTTTCATTCAGTTTGCTCTTTTATTGTAATTTTGTGGCGTAAGTGTTTTAAACGAATAAATTATCATGAATACTCGTTTCGTTTTTTCATCTCTTTTGGCATTGTGTGGGCTGTTCCCCGCTTTCGCCGAGTCGACTGTTAAGGTCGAACATTTCAGTGTCAATAATTCATTGGTGCGCGTAGAGGGTGATGGTAAGTATCTACTCCTCCCGGTCAGCGAGGCTTCTTCGGAAGCTTCGGTCAACGTATTGGTCGATGGTAATCTTGAGCGTACTATTTATGTGCGCCTTGCCACTTCGGCTGTCGATTATATGGTGCCTTTCGATCTGACACCTTATAAGGGTCATAAACTCGCCCTCAATGTAGTTACTAATAATGGCCTCCACTCTAAGTCTGATCGCTGCTGGTCTGACCTCCAGGTGGTCGATGAGTTCGATACTACCAATCGTGAAAAGTTCCGCCCTCTTTTCCATCATACCCCGAAGTATGGCTGGATGAACGACCCTAATGGTATGTTCTATAAGGATGGTGAATGGCATCTATATTACCAATGGAATCCCTACGGATCGAAGTGGCAAAATATGACTTGGGGTCATGCCTCTTCTCCCGACTTGATCAATTGGACTGAACATGATGCTGTCTTAACTCCCAATGGTTTGGGTGCTATCTTCAGCGGTAGTTGCGCGATAGACCATAATAATGATGCCGGTTTCGGCAAGGATGCCGTTATCGCTCTGTATACTTCTGCTGCCGCAAGCCAGGTGCAGAGTCTCGCTCACAGCCTCGATAATGGTTATTCTTTTAAGGTGTATCCCGGCAATCCGGTGCTCTCTCTCTCTTCTGAGGCTCGCGACCCCAATTTCTTCTTCAATCCCGTCACCAAGAAGTGGGATCTGATCCTCGCTCATCCTCTCGACCATGAGATGCTTATTTTCTCGTCTACCGACCTTAAGCAGTGGAAGTATTCTTCTTCTTTCGGTCGTGGCGAGGGTGCACAAAATGGCGTGTGGGAGTGCCCCGATCTCTTCAAACTTAATGTGGATGGTTCCGACCAAGAGAAGTGGGTCATGATATGCAGCATCAATCCCGGTGGACCTTTCGGCGGTAGCGCTACTCAATATTTTGTAGGCGATTATGATGGCAAAACATTTACTCCCGACCGCGATGCTGATGGCAATGTCCCCACTAAGTGGATGGATTTCGGTAAGGATCATTATGCCACTGTTAGCTGGAGCGATGCTCCATCCGGTCGCCGTTCCATTATCGCCTGGATGAGCAATTGGCAGTATGCCGATGTCGTGCCTACCCTCCAGTATCGTAGCGCCAACAGCCTCCCCAGAGATCTCTCTCTCTTCACAGCCCCCGATGGCCAAGTCTATCTTAAGACTATCCCTTCCCCTGAAGTCGAAACCATCGTCGGCCGACCCTCTCTGAAACGAAAAAATGTAAAGATATCTTCTAATCCTCGGGCTTTCCAACTCCCCACTGCCAATTCAGGCATCTGTGCCATCGATCTTACCATCGATCCAAAGGAGGCCGCTAATGTGGAGTTGACTCTATCAAATGCCGGCGGCGAGTCTGTCGTGGTCTCTTATGATGTGGCTGCTAAACTCGTGTCGTTCGATCGTAATAAAAGTGGTGTCGTTGAGTTTAATAAGGATTTCAGCGTAGTGTCGAAGGCTCCTACTCTCTCTGACTCTAATGAGCTCTCTCTCCGATTCTTTATCGATCGCTCAAGCATCGAAATCTTCGGTAATGATGGCAAGTTCGTCTTGACCAACCTGGTCTTCCCACAGTCTCCTTATACCACTCTCTCGATCTCTTCCGATCGTAAATGTAAGGTCTCGTCGATCAGTGTGTCTCCCATCAATCCTACTACTCCCAATTAATCCTTGAGTTTTTAACTTTTTTGTTCGATCTTATATTTTTTAATCATGAAATCTCAAACACAAAATTCCGGCAAGAGCTCTATGCTTCAGATCATCCCGGTGATGCTCTGCTTCTTCGCTATGGGCTTCGTCGATCTGGTTGGCACTGCTTCTAATTATGTACAGAAGGATCTGGGTCTCCTCGATTCTCAAGCCAATATCTTCCCTTCTCTCGTTTTCTTCTGGTTCTTGATCTTCTCGGTTCCGACCGGTATGCTGATGAACCGTATCGGCCGCAAGAAGACCGTCCTCGTGAGCCTCGGCATAACTTTGGTCTCTCTCTTCGTGCCTCTCTTTGGCGATGATTATTATACGATGCTTATCGCTTTCTCTCTCTTAGGCATCGGTAATGCAGTGATGCAGACGTCGCTCAATCCCTTGGTGAGCAATCTTATCTCTTCCGATAAGTTGGCTTCTACTTTGACCTTGGGACAGTTCGTTAAGGCTATCGCTTCGTTCCTTGCGCCGATCTTGATGGCTTGGGGCGCTACAACTCTTTTCCCGGTGTTCGGCCTCGGTTGGAGAGTCCTCTTCTTAATCTATGCTTTGGTCTGCCTCCTCTCTGTGGCTGCTCTCGCTGCTACTCCTATTCATGAGGCTCGTCCCGATAAGGCTTCCAGCATCAAGGAGTGTCTTAAACTCTTGAGCAGTCCTTTCGTATTGCTCTGCTTCCTCGCTATCGTTTGCCATGTCGGCATCGATGTCGGCACCAATACCACCGCTCCCAAGATCATCATGGAGCGCCTCGGTCTCCCTCTTGAGGAAGCCGGTTTCGCCACAAGCGTCTATTTCATCTTCCGTACCATCGGTTGCTTCCTCGGCGCTTTTATCCTTCGCAAGATCTCTTCGAAGCTCTTCTTTATCTTCAGCGTGGCTTTGATCGCTGTTGGTTTGGCTCTCCTCCTTTTCGCCGATTCGCTGGCTATGCTCTATGTAGCTATCGCTTTCGTGGGTTTCGGTAATTCTAATATTTTCCCCATTACTTTCTCTCAGGCTCTTATCGATCAGCCCGACTATCGCAATGAGGTTTCCGGCTTGATGATCATGGGTCTCTTCGGCGGCACGCTCTTCCCTCTCGCTATGGGTTATGCTGCCGATGGTATCGGTGCGCAGTGGGCCGCTGTTGCTGTGATGCTCGTAGGCGCTGCTTATCTTGCTATTTACTCTCTTAATATTAGAAAGGAAAAGTAATTTTGTTAACAGATTATAGTCTAATAAAAACTCAATTTCATTTAGCTATGGATGAAAAAAATATAGTAGTCGGTATGGGTGAGGCGCTCTGGGATTGCCTCCCCGATGGCCGCAAGATCGGCGGCGCTCCCGCCAATTTCGCTTACCATGTATCTCAATACGGCATCGAAAGCCGCGTTATCAGTGCTGTAGGCAAGGATGACTTGGGTCGTGAGATCTTAGATACTTTCACCAATATGGGCCTTAACACGGATTATATCCAGACTGTCGATTTCCCTACAGGTACTGTCGATGTGACCCTCGATGAGAAGAAAATCCCTCATTATAACATCGTTCAGGGTGTGGCTTGGGATAATATCCCCTGGACTTCCGATCTCATGGACCTCGCTAAGAGAACTCGAGCTGTTTGCTTCGGTTCCCTCGCCCAACGTAGTGAGGTGTCTCGCCGCACTATCCTCAATTTCCTCGATGCTGTCCCTAATACACCCGATACTTACAAGGTCTTCGATATCAATCTGCGCCAGAATTTCTTCACTCCCGAAGTGCTGACTGAGTCGATTTCTCGTTGCAATGTCATGAAGATCAATGATGAGGAACTTGGTCTCGTTAGCCAGATGTTCGGATATCCCGGAATAGATTTCAAGGACCAGTGCTGGATTATCCTCGGCAAGTATGCCCTCAAACTTTTGATCCTTACTTGTGGCACTGACGGTAGTTATGTCTTCTCTCCGGGCAAGATCTCTTTCCTCCCCACTCCTATCGTAGAGGTGGCTGACACCGTCGGCGCAGGCGATAGTTTCACCGGTGCTTTCATCGCCTCTCTGCTCCATGGCAGAAGCGTCGAGGAATCTCACGCTTTGGCTGTCGAGACAAGTGCTTTCGTCTGCACTTGCAATGGCGCTATGCCTCGTCTCCCGGAGTCTCTGATTTCAAAATGTAAATGTTATATCAAGTAAAGTATCTTCCGGTTTGAAAGATTGTTCAAATTTTTAGGTTCTTCAGTTTTTTAGTATTATTTGTACTCATAGGATTTTAGGTTAAGTTAAGGGCTGTGTCACATGTGAATATGACACAGCCCTGTTCTTTTGCCTGTCCGTTCAAGGTGTCTCTCTATGAGGGGGATTTTAAAAAACTAAAGGCAAGCGTCCGAAACGCTTGCCTTTAACATATTCAGGATTGTGTCAGATTATTTACCTGTGGTGATGCGGATTGAGATGCCTCCGTCGGGAGATACGTTGATCTCGAGTGTTGTTCCCTCAGCGAGTTTGAGGGTTGGAGTATTCTCTTTGCGGCCTGTGGGGAGTACGCTCTTCGCAGCTGTACCACCCTCTACGGGTGACAGGGCTTTGTTGATGTCGACGGGATTTACACCCTTCGCTTCAGCCTTCGGTGCGGGAGCTGCTGCAGGCTTGGCAGCGGGTGCAGGTGCAGGCTTAGGTGCAGATGCAGGTTTGGCTGCCGGCTTCGCGCCACCCTTCACTGCTCCAAATTCGATGATGGGCTGGTCGGTTGCCATTACTTCTCCCTCTTCGATCAGGAGGGCAGCGATGGTGCCTTCACGATCGCTCGTGAGATTGTTTTCCATCTTCATGGCTTCGTATACCAAGACTACATCACCCTTCTTCACGGTGTCGCCCGGTTTTACCTTGAACTCAAGTACGGTGCCACCCATAGGTGCTTTCATCACTTCGCCGGTGCCCTCTACGACTACTGCTTCGGGCTCTGCCTTGGCTGCAGGTGCAGGTGCTGCGGCTACAGGTGCTACGCTTTCGCCGGCGCCGGCAAATTCGATCAGCGCCTGTCCGGTGCCCATCACGTCGCCTTCGCCGATGAGGATGCGCTTCACTACGCCTGCCTTGTCACATGCAAGGTCGTTCTCCATCTTCATGGCTTCATACACGAGCACTACGTCGCCCTTCTTCACTGTATCGCCTACTTTGACACGGAGCTCAAGTACGGTGCCTCCCATTGGTGCGGCAAATACTTCGCCGGTGACAGGGGCATCGGCTGCTACAGGTGCTGCCGATGCAGCGGCAGGTGCTGCTGCTTTGTTTGCCTCGTATTCTGCTTTGCGTTTGTTGGTCAAGAAGGTCTTCGCTACTGTCGGAAGAAGTTCGAGAAGAAGGAACTCTTCTTCGTTGGCAGCAAGCTTCACGCCTCCGAATTTATCCAATTCAGGATTGGCGGGTGTCTTGTAGCTGCTTACGTCGTAAGGCTTCTCTTCTGCCGAGCCTGTGATCTGCTCACGGAATTTTGGATCTACGGCTATCGGTGTTGTGCCATATTCTCCCTTTACCAAGGAGATGAATTGGTTGTTCTTGTTGGTATAGTCGGGCTTGCCGGCACGACGGTCCATTGCCAAGTTCACAGCCTGTGAACCTACGATCTGGCTGGTCGGAGTTACCAAGGGTACAAGACCGGCATCGCGTCTTACCTTCGGAATCAATGCCATGGCCTCTTCGAGCACATCCTCTGCACCGAGCGAACGAAGGTTCGCTACCATGTTGGAGTACATACCGCCAGGTACTTCGGCATTCTTTACCAATTCGTTGGGCTTCGGGAAACCAAAGTATTCTTCGATCTTGTGGCATGCTGCCAAGAGCTCTTCCTCTTTGTTGGCTTTTGCTGCCTCGATCGCTTTGTCGAATTCGGTATCGATCTCTTTGGGCATTACTTTGTATGCCTCGTCGAAGTCTTTAGGCCATTTGTCTTTGTTCAAGTCGAAGTCTGCCAAGGCTTTGCGTGCTCCCTTCAATTCTTCGCGAATCTTGGCCACGGCTGTCATATCGACTGCTAATTCTACGCCAAGTTTGCGGCAGAAGATATCTACCAATTCGATTGCAGGTGCTGCCGAACCGCCGCCAAACCACCAAATGTTGGTGTCGACGATGTCTACGCCCTGGATGATCGCGGTCAATACTGATGCCAAACCATAACCGGGTGTACAGTGGGTGTGGAAGTCTACAGGCACCTTAAGCGCTTTCTTCAGCTTAGGCATAAGGGTGTAGATGCGGGCGGGGTTCACAAGTCCTGCCATATCCTTCACTGTCACCATCTTCGCACCGAGTTTCTCCATCTCAAGTGCCTTGTTGACAAAGTATTCGTCGGTGAAGATCTTCTCGTTCTCAGGTGTGCCCTTCGGGTCGACTGTGTAGCATACTGCTGTGTCGGATACACCTCCAAGCTCGTTGATCATCGCGATGGACCCCTTGATGTTGTTGATGTCGTTGAGGGCATCGAAGATTCGCATCACGTTCAGTCCATTCTCGATGGCTTTCTTGTAGAAGCCTTCCAATACGCTGTCGGGATATGGCACGTAGCCGAAGAGGTTACGCCCTCTCGAGAGGGCTGAGAGGAGGGAGATACCCTTCATGGCTTTACTGCATGATCTCAGACGATCCCAGGGACTCTCCCCAAGATAACGCATTACTGAGTCGGGAACTGCTCCTCCCCATACTTCCATAATATAAAACTTTGCATCACGATAGAGGGGAAGTAGTTTGTCTACATTCTCCTGCTTCATGCGGGTGGCGAAGAGAGACTGCTGGCCATCGCGCAGCGTCAAGTCTCTGATTTGTAATTTCTTAGTCACAGCCTTTAGGTTTTTATTGTGTTATGGTATTTGATTGGTGTTTATTCCAATTTTTTTTAATTTCCAAATATAGCACTTATTTGCCAATAATTAAAGAAAATTTTCTCTTTTTTTCAAAATTTCCAAAAAAAACACTTTTACGATACCCTCATTACTCCGGAAGTAGTGTGTCTGGGTCGTGCTGTTAGTCGATTCTGACGTATTTTACCGGGCGGAGCATGAAGCCGGTGGGACGGCCTGCTGTCGGTAGCAGCTTCTTGGTGTTAACCTGTAGCACGTAGACGGTGTAGGGCTCCGGGTGAACGCTACCCTTGGTCCCAATCGTGCTGCTCGTCAGGTAGGCATCCGAGCCCCAGGTCTCTGTGTTATCTTTGTTGTCGACGTAGCCGGTCGAGGGTATCATGATGCTTGTCCCTTCATACCCGTTCTTCCCCGTCAATTTGAACCATTTCTTCCCATTGATGGTCTCTGTCACTATCGTCGTGTTCGCTACCAACAATTGAAGATCTTTCGCCGTCGGTATATACCACCCATCCGGCCAGTTGAGCTGCACGATGTCATCTTCTTCCTTCAAGTCGCGTGTGTCCAAATCGGTGGTCGATTCATTGTTATAAGCATATTTCGCCGCTATCGGACTGTTCATGTAGTTCGCGTAGTTGAACTTCGCCGGCTCTTCGATATCTCCCCACGCAAGTCGTATACCCGGATTGCCGATACAGGCCGTCAAAAATTTATCTTCATCGACGGCTTTGCCGTTGTAGGTAGAGAGGGCTACCTTCGAATCAACTCCATAGTTGAAGGGACTCCACAATATCTTGTAGGTTACCTCACGACTCTCACCATCGACTACCTCTGTGACTGTCTTGGTGATTCCCAAATCTATCGCCATTTCATCGATATGCTTCGTTAATATCTCTTTCTTATCTGCCGAAGTATAGGTGTAGAGTTCCTTCAGAACAGGTCGGATGTTATAACCTATGTATCGATGATTTCCGGCTCTTCGCAATTCCGTATAGTTGGTCAATGTGTTGCAATAGGCATAACCATTGATGCTCCCCGACATATAGTATAGATAGTCGGTGACACTATATGTCGAATTTATTTTATAACCGTTGCAAAGCATGGAAATCTCATTGCCATTAATGATGCTCCGGAAGGTGATCTTATCCACCTCTTTGTTCAGCTCTTCACTAAAGACTTTCTCCCTCTTTACCTCTTCTACATTGTCGATAAATTCCTGAAGATCATCAGAATTCGGAAGTGTCCAATGCCCTCCCCAGTATTGATGCACAGGGTCATATACTGTCCAGGATATATTCGCCGGCAACAATGACGACCCATTCTCTTGGTAGGGATCGTTGATATATGTGTCATAATTATAGACATCCTTCTCAAACAATTCCCCCCACGCCAAACGACGCCCGGGCAAGTTCTGCGCACTCGCTATCTCCCCGGCATCCATATATGAGTCTGTCTCCGCTCCGAAATTGATCGGACTCCACTTCACTCCCGACGGCAAACCGAGATCCACGGCACACCGCTCATCTACCCGGTAGGTGTAGACGATCGAGTGCGTGCCATTGACGATGCTCACGTCTTCTCGCTTGTAGGATAGTTGCTTCATCCCCGTCAGGCTGTTGCCGACGGAATATTTACCCGATATCGGTAGCGTCACCGGACTCTCCGCATCAAGTATATAGCGATAATGCTCTATATTATCCTCGTCGACGGTCTTGGTAAACTTATAGGCTGAAACCCAGTTGCATACATGCTCTTGAAGATAGGAGTTGTAGATTTCGATCTTGGCATATTTATGATGAAATCTCAAGGTGGTGACAGCATTCGTGCCGGGAGATGTAGCCTCGGTTACAAGCCAGTCGGTGGCTGCCTGTAGACTCTGATCCTCTGCCGGCGGTATGAGAAGCGCTGTTACATCTTCCGGTACGTTACAGCCGTCGAACGCCTCGGAGTAGGGATAATATGCCATATACTTATAGCCCAACTTATGCACCACCTCCTTGACCTCGGAGTCCAAATTCCATACCATCCCATCGGGAGTTGTCATCTTGATGTTTCGCGCATTCTTACCCTCGATATCAGTCACAAACTTCCCCGTCGTGCCGTCGATGATAAACATGCCGAAGGAGTCTCCCGCCTTGATATCTTTAGTGATTCTGTTGTCGCTCACCGACAATACATCTCCTCGCGTGGCAGCCCCATCGGACACTTCGACCTCAAACCGTATCACATGCCCGACGACTGCATCCGACGGCAGATACAAGTCGTCGCTACATGCCGCCATTACAAGGCATAGCATCATGTATGTCAAGTAGATAACTCTCTTCATCGCTCTTCTATGTTTATGCGGATAACTTCGCGGGTCGATTCGTTTATATTCCAGTTCTTGCCTCCATACACCGGACGCACCAACATGCCGGTGTAGCGGTGACCATTCTGCGTCAAACCCATCAAAGTCACCTTCTCGCCGTTATGATTGACGTATGAGGATTGCTTCTTTATGGGAGCCACATTGATAATTTTTCCGGTCCCATCTAAAGTGTGCTTTACCTCCATTTCCATATAACTCGAGCAGTCGATATGATCATGCGATGCCGAGGAGGCAAAGTAATACATGCCGCCATAGTCCTCTTTGGGAATGCCCCCGGAGAGCACTCCATTAAAGTTGCGCGATCCACATGCCAACATATCTATGCTCCAGTCACTCCATGTTCCGCCCGGAAAGTAGAGCACTTCGCCATTGATAAGACTCGTGAATTTGAAAATCACCACCAAGTAGCGATAGGGCCTTACATTCTCCGTGCCATAAAACTCGGAGTTGTAGGCATGCAAGTTGATGTACTTGCCATCTCCGTCGGTAGCCGCTATCCAGGGTGCATAGCGCACGTTGTCTTCGTAATACCAATCATACACTTCGATCGTGCAATTCCTCATCAACTCATCCACCTCATTCTCATTCGGCATACGCCATTCCCCTTTCCAGAGCTTATTGCGCACCACGTCATATTCCGTGCCGGCGATGTTGCCATCGATATTGGCGTAGGTGTAACCCGGATCGATATATGTGCCGGGATAATATCCCTTCTTCGATCCGGATATCAAGGGCGTCACTCCGCCGCTGCCATTTAGGGCGTCACCGGTGGATGTGATTACCCCGGTCTCATTAATTATGATCGCAGGTTGATCATATTTAGTGTCCAATTCTCCCCAGGCATAGTAGTCGCCTCGGTCGAAATTCTCATGAAGTTCGCTCTCCATAAGATCGGTCCTTACATTGCCGTCGGCATCATACCATTTTCCTCCCCTATCTGCTTGTTGCCGTGCTGTCTCGGTGCCGAAGTTGTGGCTCGCCCAGATACACCCCGATGGTAATCCCATATCCACTCCGGCGGTCTTGTAGGATACCAATGGCTGTGAGGAGATGGTGACATAGTGCGATCGGTTCTCTTTCAGGTCTACGTAGGCATGCCAATAGGAGTACCCGATTATCTCATTTTCTTCATCAGTAGTCGTTGCAAGTGCCATCCCATATAACTCCACGTTGTCGCGTGGTATGGCGATGTAACTATAGGCCGCTTCTCCCTCCGGCTTATACATCTGTGCAAGTGTCATCGGATTATCTACCTCCAAGTCGCTATCGTCGCCATTATAATAAATCTTCAGCCTGCTCATGGCGTGGGTGAATGTCAGCCGCATGGTCACTCCCGAGATCTCTGCCTCTCGGCATATCAGCAGATTGGCGGCATTATACACCTCTTCGCTCGATTGGTCGGCATAGAGCGTTGGAAACAGCTCCTTGTGCTTCGCCACAATTTCATCGATTGATGTGTAATCATCATATCGAGCGTTATAGGGAGAGTAGGCGAAGTAGCGATAGTTCTCGTCGTAGTAAACATCGGAGGTAATCACATTGCCGGCATCGTCGACACGATACAGATGTCCGGTCTTCTGCACCATATATTTATAGTTGTTGGCTATTACTTCTCCCTTCTCATTCAGCACAAAGAGTCCTATCTCATCGCCGGCCGCAAAGGTGGTGTAGATACCATTGATCGACGCGCGTGTTGACACATCTTTGATATCTTGATTGTAGGCGACGATATCCACCCGTATCTCAAGTGGAGTGCGCCCCCCTTCCATCAGCCCCTCGGTGGCGCATGATGTCAAGCATATCAGCGAAAGTAGAAGTATTATATTCCTCATCTCTTAGTTCCTTTCTTTCAGCAGTACGGGTCTTATCGAAAAACCGTTATATCGCTCACATTCCAGCATTGTCGGGTCGCTCATGTTTCCATTGCCTCCACCTTCGGTGTCGATGTAATATGATGTCGAGAATGCCCATGATGTTTCTGTCGCTCCGGGGCCTGATCCGGTGGTTGGCGTCGATGTCCAGTAATAGCACACCGCTTTGTTTACCTTCTTGTAGGTGCCGCTCTTGCCGTCAAGACCCGAATAGCCGGTGATGGGCAGATAGATTACCCCCACAATATTCCCTCCTTCATCTTTTTTGGTAACTTTCCATACAGAGGCATCGAAGTTGAGGTTATCTTCGGAGTCGGGTGCATCTTCCGATATCTTTACTGACTGCCAGCGCCATTCGCAGTTGTTGATGATGTCATCCCACATCTCTTTGGTGGGCATGGCCCACATCCAGTAGCCTTCACCCAAATATCTCTTCACGGCATCATAGTCGGTGTCGAGTATATCGCCTGATACTGTCCCGGCTGTGTAGCCCTCGGGGGAGTAGAGCGTTTCCGATTTCTTCTCCACCTCGCCCCATGCGTAGTGATGGCCGGTCTCTATCGGTTCTCGTGCCCCGATGTTGCTCGTTGCCCAGAGCACATCATATTCTTTGCCATCGATTTCGGTGGTCATGCCGAGGCTCACAAATACCATCTGCGCCGGCGTGTCGTCGGTCTGATCCCATTCGGAGTTCGGGGTGATGACTACGCTCAGCGATTCGGCGTTGTCGATGTTGTAGGTCGTACAGTCGGAGATCTCTATCGTGTTAAGCTTCACATCTTTCTCTCCCAAGCCGAAGTTGAAGGTATAGATCTTTCCCGCCTCAAATTTGTGATTGGTGATCAGGTCGCTGTTTAGCCGAAGTTGATAGGTTAGATAGTTGGTGTCGATGGTGAATTTTAATGGCACACTGTTGAAGTTCCCATCCAACGGGAAACAAATATTGTAGAACACACCCTTTTTCCCTTTTGGTATGGTCACCGATTTAATCTCGGTGGTAAGCCCGCTAAAGTAGCCGGCCTTGTCCGACTGCTCGGCTATCGCTCCGGCCTCGAATCTGATTACATCCGGGAAGAGGGGTGTGTTGTCATCAGACTCCATGTGTATGCCGGAGATTATGATGTCGGAGGAGACGTTGTTGGTGATGTTATAGCGGATCAGGGCGCATGCGGAGTTGAAGTGTGAGGTGTTGGCGATGACGTCGTTGTCAGTGACCTTCTGTAGGGTAGTGGCAGTGTAGACGTAGGAGTAGTCGGCGAGCGACGAGAGGTCGTTGTCACGCTCTTCGAAGGCGAATTTCCCCGGAAGATGCATGTCGACTCTGACTCCTTCGGATGTGCTGGTTATCTCGGTTTTGTCGCTGATGGGATGACAACAGTACATGGCATCCCCCTCCGCCACCGGATAGGTGTAGTTCCCACCATTGACGTCATATTTCACTCCATAGAGTGTCTGCAGTTTTATCTTGCTCCGCTCTGCATCAATGGTCTCAAAGTGGGTCATGGTGTGGTATTGACCCGCTGAAGTGAGTGTCTCGTAGAAGGGTACATATTGCGTGCCATGCTTGATGGCTGTCAGCATATTGCTATTGTTCTCCCAAACGTATACCACTCGGTCTTCGGTGTCAGTCCGGTCATTCCAAGAGCTCCTCGTTGAGGCGTCGGCAAAGGTGATGTTAAGTCGTTGCACATTGCCATCCATCACCACCTCTTCTCGGCATGAGATGAGTAGTAGCAACCATGGCAATATGTAAATTATCTTTTTCATCGTCTCTCCTTTGTTATTCGGTCATATCGGTTGTCGAGAAGTTGCCTCCCTCGATTATGTCATTACAGTCGAAGTAGGTGTCTTGTGTTATGATATCTACCAATTTCAGCACCTTGTTTTGCCATGAAAATATGTAGATGTAGTTTTTGCCGCTCTCCCAAGTCCGTTCGTTGATGAAACCTGCATTTTTGGCTTCGCCATCGATGGTGAGGGCTATCTGCCACCCGGTCGGGTTGGAGGCATCGGGCACACAGTAGTAGCGCGTGTCGGAGAGTATGGCGTCGCTGCTGTTGGCAGGTATGGTGACGTCGGCATATTCCAAGGGTGTGCTGCTTGTCTCTGTGGAGGTCAGCAGGGTAGTGGTGCCGCCACCCTGGTCGTAGGTGTAGGTAAGGGTCCCTTTCGAAGTGATCGGCGAGGTCGGTGTCAGTGTGATTCCGGTGATCGTCGTCGGAGCTTCGGCATTGTTGACAAATGCCACTCTGACCATGCAGTGGCTATAGCTGAAGTGTAGGTTCACGATCTTGCCAAATTCCGGCGTGCCATTCTCGATCTTCGTCGCCTTGCATGCCATGGCGGCGTATGACTTGTTGTTCTCAAGTTGCAGGGTCATACCGGTTTCGTCGATTGAGGTCACGGCCTCGGTCGGCGCCCCGGATGTGAAGATGTAGTATTCGGCATTACGGCTCCAAAATTTCAGCGTCTGGGTCTCGTTGCCGTAGGTCCAAGTGTCATCCATGTATTTTACCTCATATCCATCCATCACGACAACTCTCTCTCCTCCGATTCGGGCTATAGTATACACTTTCAGTCGATCCGGCATCCCCGGAGATAATGCCGAACGAGTCGTCGGAATTTCAGCTTCGGCTGATACCACGATAGGCGTGTCTCCCGAAGAAATTTCCCCCGGTATTTCGTTCCCCTCTCGACAACTGCTTATTATTGTCAAAAGAAGTAAAAGAATTAGAGTCGCTCGCAGGTCCACGTTCTTAAGTTTAGTATTAGAAAGTTAACTATCAGAATGCACTCTAAACGACAAAATTAAACATTTTGTAATAAAATTGGACTTTTTCTCAATTTGAATTAACCGATTTTAAATAAATTTAACTAATAGAGCTCGAAAAAATCTACAAAAAACAGGGTCGACGCCTTGCGGTGTCGACCCTGTTTGGTCTGTTGCTTTTCCTCTTTTTTACTTCTTGGTGCGGTTGCCGTAACGGCTGCGGAATTTGTCAACACGTCCTGCGGTGTCGACGAGTTTCTGCTTACCGGTGAAGAAGGGGTGAGACGAACTGGTGATCTCAAGCTTTACGAGGGGATACTCTTTTCCGTCGATCTCGATTGTCTCGCGTGAGTTTACTGTCGAACGAGTGATGAATGTCTCATCGTTGGACATATCTTTGAAGCAAACCTCACGATAGTTAGAGGGATGAATGTCTTTTTTCATTGTTCTTAACTGCAGTTTTTAGTTTAAATTTTGGCTCAGCAGGTCGCGATCCCACTGAATTGGCTCGCAAAATTACTAATTTTTTTGCATATACGCAAACTTTCGGCATTTTTCCACGCTTTTTTGCCGTTTTTATGTCCCTTTTATGAGACAATAAGCTTTTGAGCAGACGTCTTATACCAGTTTGCGATATCTGATGCGGTGGGGGGTATCGGTCACTCCGTCGCGTCTTTTCTTGAATTCCTCATATTCGGAGTAGCTCCCTTCGAAGTAGGTGACTTGGCTATCCCCTTCGAAGGCAAGAATATGTGTGGCGATACGATCCAAGAACCAGCGGTCGTGGCTTACCACTACGGCACATCCGGCGAAGTTTTCCAAACCCTCTTCCAAGGCGCGTAGGGTGTTGACGTCGATGTCGTTGGTAGGCTCGTCGAGGAGTAAGACGTTACCCTCTTCTTTGAGCGCCATGGCGAGATGGAGGCGGTTGCGCTCTCCTCCGGAGAGTACTCCGATCTTTTTCTCTTGATCAGCACCGGTGAAGTTGAAGCGTGATAGGTAGGCGCGGGCATTCATGTCCCGTCCTCCCATCCTGAAGCTCTCTACTCCCTGAGAGATGACTTCATACACACTCTTGTCGGGAAGAAGGTCTTTGTGGTTCTGGTCGACGTATGCCACTTTCACTGTCTCTCCTACCTCAAATTCTCCACGGTCGGGTGTCTCGAGACCCATGATGAGTTTGAAAAGTGTAGTCTTACCGGCTCCGTTAGGTCCGATCACTCCCACTATGCCGTTGGGAGGCAACATGAAATTGAGATCGGTGAAGAGGGCTTTATCACCGTAGGCCTTCGCCAAGTGCTTGGCTTCGATCACCTTGTTGCCAAGGCGCGGTCCGTTGGGAATGAAGATCTCCAACTTCTCTTCACGCTCTTTCTGGTCTTCGTTGAGGAGTCGGTCGTAGTTCGAGAGTCGGGCTTTTCCCTTGGCTTGTCGTGCCTTGGGTGCCATCCTTACCCATTCCAACTCGCGTTCCAATGTCTTGCGACGCTTGCTGGCTTGCTTCTCTTCGAGCTCCATACGCTTGGTCTTCTGCTCGAGCCATGAGGAGTAGTTCCCTTTCCAGGGAATACCCTCGCCGCGGTCGAGCTCCAGTATCCAACCTGCCACATGGTCGAGGAAGTAGCGGTCGTGGGTCACGGCTATCACCGTGCCGGGATATTGCTGTAAGTGCTGCTCGAGCCAGTCGATAGATTCGGCATCAAGGTGGTTCGTAGGCTCGTCAAGTAGCAGTATGTCGGGCTGTTGAAGCAGAAGTCGACATAGAGCCACGCGACGTCGCTCTCCTCCTGAGAGCACTGATACTTTCTGATCGTCGGGCGGACAACGCAAAGCATCCATCGCTCTGTCCAATTTGTTGTCGATGTTCCAGGCGTCGGTGGCATCAAGTTTGTCTTGAATTTCTGCCTGACGCTGTATCAACTTGTCCATCTTTTCCGGATCTTCCAATACTTCCGGATCGGCAAAGGCATTGTTGACGTCGTCATATTCTTTGAGCAGGGCCATGATAGGCGCTACTCCCTCTTCCACCACCTCTCTGACTGTCTTATTCGGATCCAACTGCGGCTCTTGCTCCAAGTATCCGATGCTGTAGTCGTGGTTGAATACTACATTCCCTTGATAGCTCTTCTCTATTCCGGCGATGATCTTCAGTAGTGTCGATTTACCACTGCCGTTCAGACCGATGATACCGATCTTCGCACCATAGAAGAAACTCAAGTAGATGTCTTTAAGTATTTGCTTCTGCGAGGAGGGGATGATCTTGCTTACCCCCACCATCGAGAAGATGATCTTTTTGTCGTCCGCCATTTCTTTTTGATGTTTTAAATGGTGTTGCACGGGATTCCCCGGCTTTTGTTTATTTGGCTGTCACTACACGGTAAGCGACGTTGACTTTACCTCGCTCTAAGTTGTGCAATTTATTGCGTATCATCTGCTTACGAACTCCCGAAACGTGGTCGGTATAGACAGTGCCAAGCAGATGGTCATACTCATGCTGGATCACTCGCGACATAAAACCGCTGAATTCCTGTTCATGCTCTTCGAAGTTCTCGTCGAGCCAGTTGAGTCGAACATGCTCGTAGCGTTTCACATTCTCAGAGAGCCCGGGGAGGGAGAGGCATCCCTCTGATCGTGACACGAGTTCTCCATCTTCGATCACTTCCATCTGAGGATTGATCAGAACCATCTTCGAGTTGGCACATTCCGGGAAGTCTTCTGCCAACACGCTCGCATCGATCACGATTACGGCTATCGATTTGCCGATCTGTGGCGCTGCCAAACCAACTCCCTCCGAGTTGTACATGGTCTCAAACATGTCTTTGATCAGTTTCTGAAGTCCGGGGTAATCCTGTTCGATATCTTCAGCCTCCTGTCGCAGCACCGAAGTGCCATATAAGTAAATAGGTAATATCATTTATCCTGTTTTATTGAATTTTTTATTAGAGCGCTCTTAATAAGACTACCAAGTGTAGAGGTAGTAGCCCCCGGGCGAGAGGGTGATGTTTTTGCTGTTGTCTTTCGATACTTTGCCGTTCGATTTAACTCTCTTTACGCCGGAATCTTTGCGGACTGTGACTTTCTGCTTCTGTCCGAAGTCGCGATTCACTATCATAAGAAAGTTCTTGTCGCCATTGGTGAAGTGGCTTACCACCACTCCCTCTCCCCATGACTCGATGCTCTTGATCTGCTCGGGAAGTTCACTGGCATCCATGCGGCGTGTCCCTTGGGGGATGCTACCTCCGGTGTGCCATACATTCTTTACCTTCGCTCCGAGGAATACCCATGTCATGGCATGTATCTGTTTGTTTACTTTCTTACATGCTTTCCAGACGTCGGTGCGCTTGCCGTTCAGTAGCATCGGTGCATCAAAAAGCTTATCTTCCACTCCCGACCATGGAGCATATCCATAGTATTGTATTCCCTGCGAACCGTAGGCCAATGAACTGAACACCTGGAAGGAGATCTGTCCTTCATCGGGTGAGGGGTAGTTCAAGTGTGCAGAACTCAATACAAAGGTCCAGAAGGGTATGCCCCGATGTTCCGACACCTCTCTCGCTATCTCCAAGTTCTCGAAGAAGTTCTTGCGAAGCAGTATCTTCCCATCTTTTTCGTAGATGCTGTAGTTGTCGTAGCTGATGAATTGCGGATTGACCTGATCTACGAAGCTTTCGAGATAGTTCTTGTAGTCTTTCGCACCAAGTTGCTCGGCTGTGGCAAAGTTGGGAAGCAGGTTGACGTATGCCAAGATCTCTTTGCTCGCCGCCAATACGCCCTTGTTGAGCTTGCTAATCATACTGAATTTATCGGCTTTCGGCTCGTCGAACACCAAGATGCCTCCCAAGGCTTTGTGGCCTTTATATTTCTCGGTCTCTTTCTTAATCTTCGATTCATCTTGAATACCCCAGCAGTTGGCTATCAGTTTCAAGTCATTAGCCTCGCAATAATCCAGCATCTGCTTGATATATTTCTCGGGATAAAGGTTGCTGACGGCTATGGTAAAGCCTGCATCTTTGACATATCGATAGTTTTTCAGCGTGATCAGGTTGGTGTCGTTGAAGGCATGATATGCCACCACGGGAAATCTATCACCTGCCGGATTGACATATTTCGGTGGCGCTGTCATCTGCTCGCGCGCACATGCCGGACTGATCGCTATTATCACTGCAAGACTTATCATCAGACTTGCCATTATCCTGCCTTTGTTCATCTGTTTTTTTTCTTTATGTTTTATGGTTGGTAGTTCGTTGTTTTATCCCTTTCTTTTCGTTGACTATTTCGGAATTCTTGTACCCATTATTGCCTATTTGCTCGCCATATTGCCGCTTCGGCAGAGTGTCGGCTATCCGAAGATGCCATCCACCTCTTCGCTCTGTTCCGGTTCTTCGTAGTTTTCGTTGTAGTGCTCGAGGCCGTTGCAGAGGTTCAACCCTTCGGGGAAGATGAATTTGGTGCTCTGCGAGTAGGGGAGTTTCGGGTCGTTATATACCTTTTTCATATATAGACCATATACAGGCAATGCAGCTCGGGCACCCTGTCCGAATGCCATGGAGTTGAAGTGGATATATCGTTCTTCGCCGCCGATCCAGATACCGGTCACCAGTTCGGGGGTGAAGCCCATGAACCATGTGTCGGAGTTGGCATTGGTCGTACCGGTCTTGCCACCCATTTGGGCTGTGATGCCATAGCGGCTGCGGAGACTCGCACCCGTACCATGATCGACTACATCGAAGAGTATAGACACGATCTTGTAGTAGGCATCTTCGGAGGTTACTTCCGTGCGGTGGGGCACTGCCGAGTAGATTAAGTTACCCTGATTGTCTTCGATGCGACTCACATAGATCGGGTTGACGCGGATTCCCTTGTTGGCAAAGGTGGTATATGCCGCCACCATGTCTCCCACCGATACGTCTACCGTGCCGAGACAGAGTGGCAACGTCGGCTCGATATAGCCCGACAATCCGAACATCCTCATCTTGTTGGCAAGGTTGCCCGCTCCTAATTCGTTGACCAAGCGCGCCGATATCCAGTTGTTGGAGTGGGTGAGCGCCCAACGAAGATCCACCATTTCGCCGATCCTTGCCCGGCTCGAGTTGCGTGGCGACCACCCGCCGAAGGTCGGCTGTGTGTTGGAGAACATCGAGCAGGGGGTTAAGTCGCCTTGCTCCATCGCCAAGGTGTAGAGGAAGGGCTTCGCTGTCGAACCAATCTGGCGCTTGCCTCGCGACACCATATCATACTGGAAGTGTTTGAAGTCGGGCCCTCCGACATAGGCCTTGACATAGCCGGTCACCGGATCCATGCTCATCATGCCAACGCGTAATATGGTCTTCATATACATCAACGAGTCGTAGGGGGTCATCGTTACACTCTTGGTACCGGGCACGATGCGTGTCTGACTCCTGCCATGCTCGGTCTTCGTCTCTTTGACGTAGGCAAATACATCCATCTCGTAGGGGGTGTGGAAGGCGCGGTCGATCTCGCTCTCGCTACAGCCCGCCTCTTTCATCCTCCGATAGCGCTCGGTCTGCTTGATGGCATTCTTGATGAGGCGCTGAACACTCGCATAACTCAATTCGTTGGGATTCGATGTGTATGGCCCGGTCTTCGAGTGACGCTTCTCACTCTCAAAGGCCGGCTGGAGATAACCCCCAAGATGCTCGTTGACTGCCTCTTCGGCGTAGGCCTGCATGTGCAAGTCGATCGTCGTGTAGATGCGCAATCCATCGGTGTATAAGTCGTAATAACTTCCATCCGGCTTCGGATTCTTCAATATCCATCCATACATCGGATCTTCTTCCCATTTCAGGGAGTCGGTGTTGTAGTTGCCTAAGGCTATCTTATATGCCGTCTGATTCGCATAGTCCGAACGCTTGGGGCGTATCGGCTTTTTCGCTGTCATAAGTCGACGGATCTCTTCGCGAAGATAGGGGGCTACCCCCTCTTTGTGGTCTACGCGGTGATAATCGAGCTTGAGCGGTAATTCCTTGAGGGAGTCTAACTCGGCGGCTGTCAGATATCCGGCTTTCTCCATCTGAGTGAAAACTACGTTGCGGCGCTGACGTGTCCGCTCTTTATGGCGCAAGGGGTTGTAGTAACTCGGATTCTTCAACATACCCACCAGCGTGGCTGCCTCTTCGATGTTCAAATCGCGTGGCTCTTTGCCGAAGTAGACGTTGGCTGCTGTCTTGATCCCTACGGCATTGTTGAGAAAATCAAAGCGATTGAGATACATGTTGATGATTTCATCTTTGGTGTAGAATCGCTCCAATTTGATGGCAATCATCCATTCGATAGGCTTCTGCAATGCTCGCTTCATCATGTTCGATGAGGGCTGGGAGTATAGTTGCTTGGCAAGCTGCTGCGTGATGGTCGAGGCGCCTCCCGATGATTTGTCGCCCATGATCACTGTCTTCACCACACTTCGTCCCAAGGCGCGAAAGTCGATGCCGGAGTGTTCCAAGAAACGCTCATCTTCCGTAGCTACCAGGGCATCTATCACATGCATTGAGATGCTGTTGTAGTCGGTATAAACTCGATTGCCCGCACCATAATAGTAGCGTCCCAGCTCGGTCGTGCCGTCTGAGGCATATACCAAGGAGGCCAACTTGTCGTGAGGATCTTCAAGCTCTTCGATCGGAGGCATGTAGCCGATGACTCCATTATAGATCAATGTCAAAAATAGAGCTATCGTAAAACCAATACTCAAGAAGATGATCCACAACCATTTCACGATGATACGATTGCGTCTGTATCGCTTGGAAGGTCGCTTGGTCGGCTCTTCAAAGTTGTATATGTCTTTCTGTTTATCCATCTTGTTCGTTTTGTTGTTTGATAGGATGTGTCTCGACAGCCGGATGTCGTTGCTTTTTCAGCCTGCCGTAGGCACACACTATAGCATTCTGCAAATTTAACTATTATTTTTTGAAAATTAAGTGTTATAACTCTTAAATTTTGTTAGTAACCCTCCGACGATGGATTATTAAGAGCGCGTTCTTTAAATTTTTGGGGTCGTAGAGGCGGATATTTTTGAGCAGATTTTGAAAGTCACAGCGGGCGCAATGCGTGCATTCTAACCGATGTATTTGATATATATTTCGATATATATAATGAGGGCTGCGACATCAACATCGTTGTCACAGCCCACTATGTTTGGTTTATCCCGAGTTACGGGATGCAGGGTCTTATTTCACTCCGAGGTCGGCGAGGAGTTGGTCGATATGTTTCTCCGATTTTACTACGGTCTCTTCATATTTGTCGCGTGAGGGCATATCTTCTCTCACTTCGACATAGAATTTGATCTTAGGTTCGGTGCCTGAAGGACGTACAGAAACCTTGTCGCCAGCTTCGGTAAAGAATTGAAGCACGTTGGAGGTTGTGGGGAAGTCCATCTTCTCTGTCTCGCCGCTCTTCAAGTCGCGACATGTAAGATCGGAGTAGTCTTTGATCTTTACTACAGGGCTGCCTGCCAATTCTTGGGGAGGATTCTCTCTGAAGTTCTTCATCATCGCTACGATCTCTTCGGCTCCACTCTTGCCGGGACGCACCACGCTGACTCCCTTCTCGCGCGAGAAACCATATTTCGCGTAGATGTCTACCAGCACGTCGTAGAGGGTCTTGTCTTGATCTGCTGCCCAGGCTGCACATTCTGCCAGCAGGGAGTTGGTCGATACGGAGTCTTTGTCGCGCACGAAGGTCTGTGGCAAGAATCCATAACTCTCTTCGCCACCACCGATATAGCGCTTCTTACCCTCAAGGTTGCGGATCACGTCTGCAATCCACTTGAAGCCGGTGAAGCAGTCGTAACATTCCACGCCATTGGCATCGGCTATGCGCTTGATAGACTCGGTAGTCACGATTGTCTTTACGATATATTCATTGCCCTTCAGCATGCCTCTCTCTGCATTCTTGGTGATCAGATAGTAGATCATCAGCATGTTGATCTGGTTGCCGTTGACCAGCTGATAGTTGCCGGAACCATCTCTTACCACCACACCGATACGGTCGGCATCAGGGTCGGATGCCAATACCAAGCTGGCGCCGGTCTCTTTAGCCTTGGCGATACCCAGGGTCATCGCTTCGGCATTCTCCGGATTGGGCGATACGACTGTCGGGAAGTCGCCACTCTGCACATCTTGCTCAGGCACGTGGATCACATTGTCAAATCCCCACTTGCGGAGTGAGTCGAACACAAGTCGAAGGCCTGTGCCATGGATCGGAGTGTAAACGATCTTCATGTCGTGGTGACGCTTGCATGCCTCCGGATCAAGACTCAAACCATGGATCTCGTCCAAATACATATCATCCACATCTTTGCCGATAACTTGGATCAATGACGGATCGGCATCGAAACGTACCTGGTCGACCGATGTGATGGCACTCACATATTCGATGGTCTTTACGTCGTGGGGTGAAATCATCTGCGCACCATCGCTCCAATAGGCCTTGTAGCCGTTATATTCCTTGGGATTGTGGCTCGCTGTGATCATCACACCACTCTGACATCCCAATTTGCGGATCGCGTATGACACTTCCGGTGTCGGACAGGGTCCGTCGAAAAGATATACCTTGATGCCGTTGGCTGCAAATACGTTGGCGGTCAATTCGGCAAATTTGCGAGAGTTGTTGCGAACGTCATGACCCACTGCCACCGAGATCTGGTCCAGATCTTTGAACGTATCTTTCAGGTAGTTGGCAAGACCCTGGGTAGCTGCTCCTACTGTGTAGACGTTCATACGGTTCGTGCCGGCTCCCATGATGCCGCGCAATCCTCCCGTGCCGAACTCCAAGTCCTTGTAGAAGGCCTCGATCAGTGGGGTCTTGTCTTCAGATTCAAGAAGTTTCTTAACTTCGTCGCGTGTCTCTTGGTCGTACTGTTCACCCAACCATTTCTCTGCACGCGCCGTTACTGTTTTCAATAATTCGTCGTTGCTCATTGTCTATTTCTTAAAAATTTTTTTGAGTTTTCATCTTTTTACCTTAATTAATGAAGGCCATTTTTACCTCGCATAAACTATATTTTTGCAAATATAATATTTTTTGATTTACTTTTTATTAACTTGCCATTTATTTTTTTTATTAATTTTGCAGTTGTATCGTTTTTTAATCTTTTTTATTCATGAGTAAACAATCTTGGCGCCCCGGCACGATGATCTATCCTCTCCCTGCAGTTATCGTCACTGTCGGCGCTTCCCCCGAGGAGTGGAATCCTCTCACCATTGCCTGGACCGGCACCATCTGCAGCGACCCCGCCATGTGTTTCATCTCGGTCCGTAAGGAGAGATATTCTTTCCCTATCCTGATGAAGAATATGGAGTTTACCATCAATCTTACCACTGCCGAAATGGCGCGAGCCACCGACTGGATCGGCGTCCGCTCAGGTCGCGATTATGATAAGTGGAAGGAGTCAGGACTTACCCCGATTCCGGGCGAGATGGTCGCTTCTCCCACCATCGAGGAGTCTCCTCTCTCCATCGAGTGTCGCGTAAAGTCGGTTACCGACCTCGGTTCTCACCATATGTTTGTCGCCGATGTTGTCAATGTCCGTGCCGATTCCCGATGGATAGACCCCGAGTCCGGCAGATTCGAACTCGAAAAGTCAGGCCTGATGACTTATTGCCATGGCCATTATTACCACCTCGGTGAGATGATCGGTAAGTTCGGTTTTTCTGTCAAGAAGGAGAAGGAGTAATCGATCGAGGACTTTGGAATTATTTTTCCGGTCGATTATATCTCCCTTCTTTGGCAGTCTAAAGATTAATTTGTAAATTTGTAACTATTCTTTATTATAATATTTTGTTCAAATGATTTTATCTATGACCGGCTTCGGCCGGGGTTCTGCAATATCCTCCTCCAAGCGTTTTACCGTAGATCTAAAGTCGCTCAATTCGAAGCAGTTAGATCTCTCTATGCGTGTCCCGGTTTCGTTCAAGGAGTTGGAACTTGATGCTCGCAGCATCATCGCCGAGTCGCTCGAACGCGGCAAGGTCGACCTCAATACGATCGTCGAACAGATCGTCGAGTCTTCGCATGTCCAGATCAATGCCGAGGTGCTCGCCTCCTATAAGAGTCAGATCGAGGCTGCCGCTCAACGACTCGAAATCCCTTATCCTGCCGATTGGTATCAGGTGCTGATGAGACTCCCCGATGTGCTCAAAACGGAAGTCCCCTCTCTCGACCCCGAGGATAAGGAGGCTTTCCTCCAAGCGCTCAGGGCTGCCGTCGATGCCCTCGTGGAGTTCCGTATCGCTGAAGGTAAGAAGTTGCATGCCTTCTTCTTGACCAAAATTAAAAATATCGGTGACCTCCTCGAGCAGGTTACACCCTTCGAATCGAAACGTGTCGCCAAGATTCGCGCTCGCCTCGAGGAACAGCTCGCTCGCCTATCTTCTATCGATTATGACCGTGGCAGATTGGAGCAGGAACTCATCTTCTATATAGAAAAACTCGATGTCACTGAGGAGAAGATCCGCCTCCGCTCTCACCTGAATTATTTCCTCGAAACTCTCGGCGCTGTCGACGATGGCCGCCCCCATCAGGGACAAGGTAAAAAACTCGGATTTATCGCCCAGGAAATGGGCCGCGAGATCAATACCCTCGGTTCTAAATCAAATGATGCCGATATGCAGAAGATCGTCGTGAAAATGAAAGACGAACTCGAGCAAATCAAGGAACAAGTGTTAAACGTTTTGTAATTCCACCTTAAGTTATGTCTAAGAAAGCTGTTTTTGTGCTCTCCGGACCCTCCGGCACCGGCAAGTCTACCATCATACACCGCCTTCTGGAGATGCCCGACTTGAATATTAAATTCTCCATCTCGGCTACCAGTCGTCCCCCTCGCGGCGAGGAGAAGGATGGTCGTGAATATCATTTCCTCTCTCCTGAGGAGTTCGACCGTCGTATTGCTGAGGGCGATTTCGTAGAGTGGGAGGAGGTATATTCAGGCACTAAGTATGGCACTCTCCGCAGCGAAGTCGATAAGATGCTCGAAGCCGGACATAATGTTATCATGGATGTCGATGTCAAGGGGGCTTTTAATGTCAAGGATGCATACGGCGATGATTGCCTTCTCATGTTTATCCTTCCTCCCGATATGGAGACCCTCGAACAGCGCCTGCGTGCACGCAACACCGACTCGGAGGAGTCGCTCAGAAAGCGCATCGAAAGGGCTCGATATGAGATCGATTTCGCTCCCGATTTCGACCAACGTGTCGTGAATAATGACCTGGATGAGGCTGTAGCCAATGTGGCTGCTATCATCCGCGGTTTCCTCGTTTGCTATGAGTAGCATTTAGGGTTGCTCCCGATTATCCTCTTTTTGTCGCTATGAAGATAGGCATCTTTTCCGGTAGTTTCGACCCGATACATATCGGTCATGCCATGATGGTGAGTTATTTGTCGCAGTTTTGCGACCTCGATGCTCTCTGGCTTATGCCCAGCCCGATCAATCCTCTTAAGGTTGATTCGACTCGAACCCCGGCGGAGCATCGTCTCGCTATGTGCCGTATCGTCGCCGATAAGTGCCCCTCGGTGGTAGTCTCCGATTTCGAGTTCTCTCTCCCTCGCCCCTCTTATACCTATCAGACTCTTCGCGAACTGAAACGATCTTACCCCGAGCATGAGTTCTATCTTATCATAGGCTCTGACAATTGGATCTCGTTCCGGCTCTGGCGAAATCATGACAAGATCGTTGCCGAGTTCCCTATTATCATATATCCTCGTCCCGGTTTTGAGGTGTCGCTCCCTCTCCCTCCCGGCGTATCCCTCCTCGAGCAGGCTCCCCTCTCCGTTATGTCGTCGACTTTCGTTCGCTCGGTATTCTCCCGGGGAATGTCCCCTCGTTATTTCGTCGATGACGATGTGATCGATTATATTAATTCTTATCACCTTTATGAATGATTCTGACCTCCATTCGCAGTTGATCAATATCACGGCGCTCGCCACCAATTATTGCGCTTCTCTCGAAAATGTGCTGGAGTTCGAGCGCTTCGATTTTATCAATAATATCCTCAACTTGTTGCCCCGGATTTATTGGAATTTCTCCGATGTCGTGGTGGAGAATGTCTCGCTTTCTCCCGACGATGAATTCGATTTCCTCCCCTCTTATATTGATGAGGATATGTATGAGTCGGTGCGCCGTGGCGTAGCCGCTCTCCTCGAGGATGAGGATGTATATCTCGAAACTTTCGAGGAGGATATGAAGTATAGCGATACTCCCATCGCGGCTTCTATCTCTGAAGGTCTCGCCGATATCTATCAGCATCTCTACGATTTCGTCGCCATAGTCCGCGAAAGCGATGGCGAGCAGTTGCAGGATGCTTATCGTGAGTGCCACGATAGTTTTGTCGGCAGTTGGTCGCAGACTCTCTGCAATGTGATGCGCGCCCTCAATCATCTGAGATATAATCTCTGAGGTCGCCATCCCCTCTTTTTTGATAATTATAAATACCAAATATTTACTCTTTCTTCTTTTTTTTACTATGGATCAATCTCTAATTCATCTCCGAGATATCGAGGCTAATCAAGCCGCTTTCTTGGTGTCGATGCTTAATAGCTCGTCGTGCAATTTTTATGCTGTCGATTCGACACGACGTATACTCGATGCAGTCGGGTTCCAACCCCTCTCTGAGGCCGATGAGTGGTCGATCGTGCCGGGTGGCAAGTATTATGTCGTGAAGAATGATACGGCTATCTTCGCTTTCATCGCCGGTAATGCTCCGGTAGAGTCTGAGGGCTTCCGCATCATCTCGGCTCATACCGACAGCCCCTGCTTCAAACTCAAACCGAATTGTGAGATCTATGGCGATGGGGGAGTGGTGTCGCTCAATGTCGAAAAGTATGGCGGCGGCATCCTCTATACTTGGTTCGACCGCCCTCTCGCCATCTCAGGCCGTGTGCTGACTCGCGGTGAGTCCCCCCTCGCCCCTCGCCAACACCTCGTCGACTCTCGCCGCCCCGTGGCGACAATCCCTCACCTCGCCATCCATTTCAACCGCGAAGTGAATAGCGGGAACCCCCTCTCGGTGCAGAAGGATATGAAACCTGTGCTCGGTTATTTCTCTCAGCAGCAAATCGCGGAGGCCAAGAAGTCGGGTGGCTTTATCCCGGCTCTCCTCGTCGATCTGATCAATCAGAATCTCGCTGAGAATTCTCGACCTGTATTTGCCGAAGATATCCTCGACTATGAACTCTGCCTTTACCCCGCCGAACCGGCTACCGTAGTCGGCTTGAACTCCGACATCCTTCAGTCTCACCGCATCGACGACCTCTCGATGGCGTTCTCCGGACTCGCCGCACTGATTTTCGAAGCGGAACATCCCGCCGATGCAACTCGGGTCTTGGCGCTGTTCGATAATGAGGAGACCGGATCAGGCACTAAGCAGGGTGCCGCCTCGCCGGTGTTGAGACATATCATGGAGCGTGTATGCATCTCGCTCTCCGCCGATAAGCAGGCGTTATACCGTGCTCTCGCCCGTTCTTTCATGATCTCTGCCGACGATGCTCATGCTTGGCATCCTAATTATAATGAAAAGTATGACCCCACCAATCATCCTGTCATCGGTGGTGGACCCGTCGTAAAAATCAATGCCAACTGCAAGTATATGACCGACGGCAGAAGCGCCGCAGTGTTCCATGCTCTCTGCGATCAGGCAGGCGTCAAGATGCAATATTTCGTCAATCATGCCGATGTGGCAGGCGGTAGCACCCTGGGTAATATCTCCTCTTCGCAGTTCGATATCCCGGGCGTCGATGTCGGATGCGCCATCTGGGCCATGCACTCCGCCAGAGAGTCTGCTTCTCTCTCCGATCACCTCGATATGATAAAAGTTTTCCGCCAATTATTGAAATAAATATATTTTTTTGTAACTTTGCATTTCGTTTGCAGTAAGTTGCAAATATTTAACTCGATTTATTTAAATATATATCATATCTATTTCAAATGAAAATCAATTACAATAGCCTCTCTGAGGTTACAGGCGAGTTGGTAATGGTCGTTGAAGAGTGCGACTACACCGAAAAAGTCAAAAAGCAACTCAAGGAGTTGGGTAAGCGTCATGCCGAACCCGGTTTCCGCCCCGGTCATGTGCCCGCAGGGCTTATCCAAAAGAAGTATGGCAAGTCTGTACTCTATGATGTTGTCACCAACATCATCTCCGATGAAATGACCAAGTATTTCGCCGATAATAATATGAATGTTCTCGGCAATCCTATCCCCGATAAGGATAACAACATCGATTTCGATGCCAAGGAGTTTACTTTTAAGTTCAAAGTGGGTGTGGCTCCCGAGCTCTCTGTAGTAGTCGATAAGAATGTAAATATTCCTTATTATAATATTGAGGTTACCGATGAGATGGTCAAGAAGCAGGATGATGCTCTGCGTCGCCGCTTCGGCACTCAAGGCCCCGCTGAGGAGTCGGATGCTTCCGCTCTGATCAAGGGTGAAATCCGCGAACTCAATGAGGATGGTTCGATCAAGGAGGATGGCATCGGTGTGGCTGACGGTATCGTGGCTCCCCAATATTTCAAGGATGCAAAGCAGGCTGATCTTTTCCTCGGTAAGCATGTAGGCGATGAGGTGGTGTTCAATCCCGCTGCTACTTGCGATGGTAGCGCCACTGAGATCGCTTCGATGCTCCACGTAGATAAGGAGGTTGCCGACAATTATCATGGCGATTTCATGTTCACCATCCGCGAGATCATCACTCTCAAGCCCGCTGAACTCAATGAGGAGTTCTTCAAAAATGCCTTCGGCGAAAACGTCAAGGATGAGGAGTCTTATTTCAAGGCTATTAAGGAGATGATCGAGGCTTCGCTCAAGGGCGATTCCAATTATCGCTTCTCGATCGATGCAAAGAAGGTTCTCCTCGATGCTGTAGGTCAAGTCGCTCTCCCCGATGAGATCATCAAGTCGTTCCTTATCGAACAAAATGAGTCGCTCAATGACGAGAATATCGATGAGCAGTATCCCGAAATCCGCGAAGACCTCGTTTGGGATCTCGTGAAGTCTCATATCATCAAGGCGCTCAATATCTCGATCTCCGACGATGATGTGCTCAATACTTGCCGCATCCTCGCTCGCAATCAGTTCGCTCAGTATGGCATGAACAATGTCCCCGATGAGGCTATCGACCGCTTTGCTCACGACATCATGGCTGACAAGAAGTCTATCGGCAATATCCGTCGTCAGTCGCTCGATATGAAGCTCTTCAATGCTCTTCGTGCCACTGTCTCTCTCGACGAGAAGAATGTGTCGGTCGAGGAATTCGAAGCCCTTTTTAGCGAAAAATAATATTGTTTTGCAATATTTTTAAACTTTTTTCAAAAAGTCACCGTTTTTGGCATACTTTTTGTTATCTATTGAGCAACTTCGTGTCTATCCTCCATTTCCCTTTCGGCGGATACACGAAGTTGCTTATCCTTTTTTTCAGTCTTTCTAATCCCTTTCGCTATGAATATGAAAAGTGATTTTAATAATTTTGCCGTCAATCATCTTGGCATGAGTTCCAATACGCTCGATTCTTATCAGCGTGCCATCAATAGTCATGTCGCTGTCACAACTCCGACCGCCGACTATATGAACCCATATATCCTCGAGGAGCGCCAACTCAATGTGACTCAGATGGATGTCTTCTCTCGACTGATGATGGACCGCATCATCTTCCTCGGCACTCAGGTCTCCGATCAGAGCGCTAACATCATTCAGGCTCAGCTCCTCTATCTCGATTCTGTCGACCCCGATAAGGATATCAGCCTCTATATCAACTCACCCGGCGGATCTGTATATGCCGGCCTTGGCATATATGACACTATGCAATATGTCAATTCCGACGTGTCGACCATCTGCACCGGTATGGCTGCTTCGATGGCTGCCGTGCTCCTCGTAGCCGGCGAGAAGGGAAAGCGCTTCGCTCTCCCTCACTCTCGTGTTATGATCCATCAGCCTATGGGTGGCATCCAAGGTCAGGCCTCTGATATCGAGATCACCGCTCGAGAGATCCTCAAACTTAAGGAGGAACTCTATCGAATCATCTCCAACCACTCCGGTCAACCCTTCGAACGCGTTGAGGCTGATTCCGATCGCGATTATTGGATGATCGCCTCGGAGGCTCAGGAGTATGGCATGATCGATAAGGTGCTCGTTAATCCCAAGAATAAGTAATTTTGTTATCCCTACCACCATTCGTTTTTAATGGCTCCAAAAAGTAGTAAAAGATGCGTCATGTGTGGGAGGACTCAGTCCCCCACCAATGTCGTCTATGATATCTTGCCCGATCTCACCATTTGCGATGAGTGCATCTCTTTTATCAATAATCGCAAGGACGATATCCTCCGCGATCAAAAAAATAAGAGCAATAAGGATAAGGGTGGCAAGTCCATACCTGTCCCCAAGAAGATCCATGAATTCCTCGATCAGTATGTCATCGGGCAGGAGGAGGCTAAGAAGTACCTCTCTGTAGCGGTCTACAATCATTATAAGCGCATCAATCAGAAGGTTGAGTCTGACGATGTCGATATCGAGAAGTCTAATATCATCCTCGTCGGCCCCACCGGCACCGGCAAGACCCTTCTCGCCAAGTCAATAGCTCGCCTCCTTGACGTCCCATTTACAATCGTCGACGCTACCGTCCTTACCGAAGCAGGTTATGTCGGCGAGGATATCGAGTCTCTGCTTACTCGTCTTCTCCAGGCTTGCGATTATGACGTCGAAAAGGCTGAACGTGGCATCGTCTTTATCGATGAGATCGATAAGATCGCTCGCAAGAGCGATAACCCCTCTATCACTCGTGATGTGAGCGGTGAGGGCGTGCAACAAGGACTCCTTAAACTCCTCGAGGGTAGCGTTGTCCTCGTACCGCCAAACGGTGGCCGTAAGCACCCCGAACAGAAGATGATCGCTGTCGATACGAAGAATATACTCTTCATCTGCGGCGGCGCCTTCGATGGTATCGAACGTAAGATAGCGGCTCGTCTTAATACTCACATGGTCGGTTATGGCCATGATGAAAAGTCTCGTAAACAGAAACGTGAGAATCTGATGCGCTATGTTATGCCCCAGGATCTTAAGTCGTTCGGATTAATTCCGGAGATCATTGGTCGTCTCCCTATTCTCACAAGTCTCGATCCGCTCGATCGTGATGCTCTGAAACGTATCCTTGTCGAACCAAAGAATGCTATCGTGCGCCAGTATAAGAAGATGCTCGAACTCGATGGCGTTGATCTTGAATTTGCTGAGGATGCTATCGACCTCATCGTCGATAAGGCTATCGAATATAAACTCGGTGCTCGCGGCTTGCGTTCGATCGTAGAAACTATTATGGTTGATGCAATGTATGAAGCCCCCTCTTCCAAGAAAAAAACGCTCGTTGTAGATGCCCAATACGTTCAATTACAATTGAACAAAGCAAATTTCGAACGCTACAGCTTCGACGCAAATTAATCCATATCCCCAAAAAATGATAATAAAAGCCCGGAAGTCTCCCCAAAGACTCTCCGGGTTTTCTATTTCTTAGAACGCGCTTTTACTCAAATTCGCTATTATTTATCATTATAGGATCTTTTTTTGCCCCTTTTCTTGGTTGTTTCATTTTTATTGCTTAAATTTGTTATGGGTGTGGCTCGCGTTGATATTCAATGCTACTCATCCATATCTTTTTTCTAACCGAGATCTCTCCTTTTAACTCCTCAACTAATGCCTGATACTGACCAAATTCGTGAAGCTCTTAAACGTCATTTCGGCTTCGATAACTTTAAAGGTAATCAACTCGAGATTATTCGCTCTCTTTTGGCGGGTAACGATGTTTTCGTACTTATGCCCACCGGAGGCGGTAAGTCGCTCTGCTACCAGCTCCCGGCGCTAATGTCGAAGGGGACAGCTATCATTATATCCCCTCTCATCGCTCTGATGAAAAATCAGGTGGATGCTGTCCGACAGTTCGAAGATCAGCATCAAGTCGCCCATTTCCTCAATTCGTCGCTCTCCAAGTCGCAAATCAATGTCGTAAAGGAGGATGTGCGTTCAGGCCGCACCAAACTCCTGTATGTTGCCCCCGAATCGCTCGCCAAGGAGGATAATGTGGAGTTCCTTAAGTCGGTCGACATCTCTTTCTTTGCCGTCGATGAGGCGCATTGTATCTCCGAATGGGGCCACGATTTCCGCCCCGAGTATCGCCGTATACGACCCATCATCTCCGCTATCGGCAATTTCCCCGTTATTGCCCTCACCGCTACGGCTACACCTAAGGTGCAACATGATATCCAGAAAAACCTCGGGATCCTCGATGCTTGCGTCTTTAAGTCAAGCTTCAACCGCAAAAACCTCTATTATGAGGTCCGCCCTAAGACCCACGATATCGACCGTGATATCATCCGTTATATCAAAAACAATCGGGGTGCGTCAGGCATCATTTATTGCCTTAGCCGCAAGAAAGTCGAGGAACTCGCGGAAACTCTCCGCATCAACGATATCCCCGCTCTCCCTTACCACGCCGGTATGGATAGCGCCACTCGTGCCGCCAACCAAGATGCTTTCCTTAATGAGAAAGTGGACGTCATCGTCGCTACCATCGCCTTCGGTATGGGTATCGACAAACCGGATGTCCGTTTTGTGATCCATTACGATATCCCCAAGAGTCTCGAAGGCTATTATCAAGAGACCGGTAGAGCAGGCCGCGATGGCGGCGAAGGTAAGTGTATCACCTTCTATAGCCGCAAAGACCTCGTAAAGCTCGAAAAGTTAATGCAAAGCAAGAGCGTTACCGAACAGGAAATCGGCCGCCAACTCCTGATGGAAACCGCCGACTACGCCGAGTCGTCTGTCTGTCGCCGCAAGATCTTGATGCACTATTTCGGCGAGGATTACGATGTCGATAATTGCGGTTGCTGCGACAACTGTGTCAATCCTCGTAAACGCATCGATATGACTCCTGAAGCTGTGTGCGTTATCGAAATGGTTGAGGCGGTCAAACAACGCTACCGCATCGAGTATATCGTCAATATGCTTATCGGCCGAGCCACCGACGAAATTAAAAACAATAGCCACGATCAGCTCGAATGTTTCGGGTCTCTTTGTGACGTCGAGGAGAGAATCGTAGTCTCTTTGGTACGCCAGGTTATTATCGCCGGCTATTTACAGAAGGATCTCGATAATTATGGTGTGCTCAAAGTTACATCCCAAGGTAAGGCTTTCTTGAAGAATCCCAAAACATTTATGATGGTGGAGGATGTAGATTATTCGGAGTCTTATTCAGAGCCTCAAGGCGACATCGTGTCAAGCGCTCTTGACCCCCAACTCTTCTCTATCCTCAAGAGCCTGCGAAAGGATATAGCTCGTCGTCAGAATGTGCCCCCTTACCTCATTTTCTTCGATACTTCGCTCGAGGCTATGGCTACTCTTTATCCCATCTCCAATGAGGAGATGCTCACCATCCCCGGTGTAGGATCCGGTAAGGCCTCTCGCTATGGCGCCGAGTTCGTTAAGGTCATCAAGACTTACGTCGAGGAGAATGAAATCGTTCGCCCCGAGGATTTCCGTGTTAAGTCTAAGGGAAGTAAGAGCAATCGCAAAATAACTATCATACAGCAGATCGACCGCAAAATCGACCTCGAGGAAATCTGCGACAGCCTCGATTTGGATTTCTCGGAGTTCGTCGACGAACTCGAGGCCATAGTCGAGTCGGGCACCAAGATCAATATCGATTATTACCTCAACGAAATACTCGACGAGGATCAGATCGATGAGATCTTCGACTATTTCAGAGATAGCGAGGATGGTGACGTCGAATCTGCCATCCAAGAACTCGGTTCGGAGTATGATGACGATGATATTCGCCTCGTCAGAGTCAAATTTATCTCCGATATGGGCAACTGATTTTGCCCCGTTCCGATATTTTTTGTCTCTTATTACACTTTCTTTTACAATTTTTCTCGCCTATCTTCGTTCTATTTAAGTAGTCGCTTTCTTTGCGACCCCTTTTCTAAGTTAATATCCGTTATATTAAGTAATGAAAAAAATAGTATTGGCAGGTATCGGCATGGGAGCGATGGCGCTCGCTTTCGCCGCTAAAGATCCGGTCATTATGACCGTGAATGGTGTAGATGTACCTAAGTCCGAGTTTGAGTATCTCTACAATAAGAATAGTCAGCAACAGATTAACCCTCAGTCGCTCGATGATTATGTGGAAATGTTCAAACTCTATAAAATGAAAGTGGCTGACGCTCGCGCCGAGGGTCTCGACACTCTCGCCTCTTTCCGCAAGGAGTCTGAACAATATCGCCATGAACTGGCTGAACCTCTCTTGGCTGACTCTGCTTTCCTCAATTCGCTCGTGGATAAGGCTTACGAGCGCTCGAAAGAGGAGGTCGAAGCTTACCATATTATGCTTTTCAAAACTCGCGACCCCAAGCAAAATGAAGTGCTCCGTCAGCGTGCCGACAGCTTGCGCCAAGCCATCATCGGTGGCTCGGATTATTCTTTCCTCGCCAAGCGATTCTCTCAAGATCGCGGCTCTGCCTCCAAGGGTGGCCGCATGGGGTGGATCACAAGCGGCAATTACCCCCTCGCTTTCGAGGATGCTGCTTTCTCACTCGCTGAGGGTCAGATCTCTGATGTCGTTGAGTCTCCTGTTGGTTTCCATATCCTCAAGGGTGGAAAGCACCGCCCGGCTCGCGGAAAAGTCAGAGTCTCTCATATCCTTAAGTTGACTCAAGGCTTGGATTCTGTCGGTGTGAAGAACGCTCGTGCAGCCATCGATAGTATCTATAATACCGTTGCCCATGATCCCGGTGCCTTCGAAAAAACTGCCGGTCAGGTCTCCGATGATAAGGGCTCTGCGCGCCAAGGTGGTATGCTTCCTTGGTTCGGTGCCGGCGAAATGGTGGAGGCTTTCGATTCTGTCGCTTTCTCACTCGCTGTCGGCGAGATCAGCGCCCCATTCGAGTCTCCCTACGGTTTCCATATCGTCAAGAAACTCGACCAGAAGGGTATCCCCTCTGTAGCTGAAATCAAACCGGCTATCCTCCAGCGTATCTCAAGCCCCCAAGATCCACGTTACAACCTCGTGCAAGATAATCAGATCAATCGCTTTGCCAAGAAGTTCAAAGGCTCTGTGGCTGATGATGTCCTCAAGGATCTCTGCGCTGATGCCTCTTCTCTCGGACTCGATTCCGCTTTCGTGGCTAAGTGGACAGCTGCCCCTTACGCTTCCAAGACTCTCTGCCGTGTGGGTAACTCCAATTATTCTGCCGGCGATTTTGTGAAGTCGTATGAATCTGTGAAGTATCCCGCTTCTCAAGCTGCCGCCGATCTCCTTACCGATAATTTCAAGGCTTATTATAAGAATAAACTTACCATCGTTGCCGAAGACGACCTCCTGAAAAATAATTCCGATTACAGCAACCTCCTCAAGGAGTATGTCGATGGTAGCCTCCTCTATGAGGTGAGCCTCCGCAAGGTGTGGGATCGAGCTGCCAAGGATACTGAGGGCCTCGAGAAGTATTTCCAAGATAATCGCGCCAATTACACCTGGACCGAACCTCACGCCAAGGGTTTCCTCGTGCAGGCTATCAATGATTCGGTGGCAAACCTCGTCCGCGAACGTGCCGCTCAACTCCAAGGCGACTCTGTGCCTATCATCCTCCGCAAGGAGTTCTATGGTAAGGCTATAGTAGACCGTGTCCTCGTCTCTAAAGGCACTAACGCTATGGTCGATTACCTGATGTTCGGCGGCCCCGAAGCCAAACCTTCTAACAGCAAGTATACCGTAATGTTTATGCTCAATCCTCGCATCATCAATCGTCCCGAAGAGGTGAGCGATGTCAAGGGACTCGTTACAAGCGATTACCAAAATGAGTTCCAAGCAGCATGGGAGGCTGAACTCCGTCGCAAGTATCCCGTTACGGTCAACGAAAAGGTGCTCAAAAAGGTAAAACCTATATCAAATAAGAAATAATAGAACGCGTTCCATCAACAAAAATAAGGCTGATTCAATCAATGGTGTGAATCAGCCTTATTCTTTTACTCTTTTTTGTTAGAGAACAAGCTCTCTTGAGACTCTGCTCTTGAGACTCTGCTCTTAAGAACGAACTCTTATCTCGGAAGTCGGAACACGATCGGCAGACTGTATTCGGCATCTATCGCCTTGCCGTTGTCTTGTGCCGGTATCCATTTCGTAAGCTTCTTTACTACTCTGATAGCCTCCGCCTCAAGCAGTGGATGTGTCGATCTTACAACGCGAATGCCTTCGATTGTCCCCTCTTTGGTCACTGTAAATGTAAGGGTCACCGGACCCTCTATCTTCTCGGCTTTACATTCTTCCGGATAGACGATATATTCGCTTAATTCTTTCATTATGGCGGTCATGCCACCTTCATATTGTGCCCCTCGCATCGTGAATATCTCTTTCTGATTGAACTGTGGCGTGGCTTGCATCTCAAGACATCCCCCGAACAGCAGCATCCCGGCGATGATCCATGTAATTCTTTTTCTATTCATCTTATTTCGATTTTTTGTTTGATCTTTAGAGTGCGCTCTTAGAGCGCGTTCCTTAAATTTTTGGGGTCGTAGAGGCGGATATTTTTGAGCAGATTTTGAAAGTCACAGCGGGCGCAATGCGTGCATTGTAACCGATGTGAGTTTCGAAATATGCCAAAAAGATCCGGACAAAGGTAACTAAAATTACCAGTATCCATTGCTGATTTTGTTATCATTTTAACTTTTTTATAGAATAATGTTAACAAAATGTTAATTATGATTTGCGATTCTAAAATTCAAGGGAGCGTTGAAGTTACCTAAGTCTCGTATCCTTGGCCGCTTTTAATCACTTGCTTTCAGTCACATAC
>SAMEA3663025__coassemble_329_pt1 | contig 49675 bp, 34 predicted proteins | sample SAMEA3663025__metabat2_high_PE_004 | metagenome-assembled genome bin SAMEA3663025 (sample SAMEA3663025) | pig gut metagenome | biome: pig gut; feature: pig-associated habitat; material: faeces | place: France | collected 2012
TCTGCTCAAAAATATCCGCCTCTACGACCCCAAAAATTTAAGGAACGCGCTCTAACAATATAAGTGATATGCTTGATACGATTTTGACCTGGCAATTTTGGTTGATCCTTGCCACAATATGTGTATTTATCGAACTTCTCACCAACACGTTTGCCCTCTTTGCGATGGCGGGAGGATGCTTGGTAGCCATGATCCTCGACTTGATAGGTATGGGCTATGTGGCTGAATTGGTTGGTTTTTCGGTTGGCACCGTAGCCACCTTCGTATGCCTCAAGCCCTTCGTAAAGCGACATCTCGAATCGAAGAAAAACGGCTCCTACCAGAGCAATATCGAGGCACTTATCGGCAGAGAGGTTACAGTGACCCAAGATAGCAATAGCGAGGGTATAACCCGCATCAAGATCGATGGCGACAACTGGCAAGCCCACACCGCCGACTATGGCCGACTCGCAGTCGGCGACCGTGTCAAGGTGGTGGCATACGACTCGATTGTGCTTACTGTGGAGAGAGTTTGAGTTATAAATCCTTAAAACGATAAAAATATGGGAACATTGATATTTCTTGGCATATTGGCACTCATCGTGCTGATACTTGTGGTGAAAGGTATAGTGATCGTGCCTCAATCGGAGACACGTGTTATCGAACGCTTAGGGCGTTTCCACAGTGTATTGCCTCCGGGCATCAACCTGATCTGGCCCTTCATCGACAAGCCGAAACAGATGTATATCCGCAAGGTGGAGAGCTATCGCGGCGTAAGCACCTACGTCACCATGTCGACGACCTCAGTGATCGACCTTCGCGAGCAAGTCTACGACTTCCCCTCCCAGCAGGTGATCACCAAAGACAACGTTACCACCGAGATCAACGCCCTCCTCTACTTTCAGATCGTCGATCCGAAGAAGGCGGTATATGAGATCGAGAACCTTCCCAACGCGATTGAGAAACTGACACAGACCTCACTGAGAAATGTGATAGGCGAACTTGAGCTCGACGAGACCCTCACCTCCCGCGACACGATCAACTCCAAGTTGCAATCTATCCTCGACGAGGCGACCAACAAATGGGGCGTAAAAGTAAATCGTGTCGAATTGCAAGACATCACCCCACCGGAGAGTGTAAGAGAGGCGATGGAGAAGCAGATGCAAGCCGAGCGTAATCGTCGTGCAGAGATCCTCAACGCTGAGGGAGAGAAGAAATCACGCATTCTGCGATCGGAGGGAGAGCGCGAATCGGAGATCAACGCCGCCGAGGCAGTGAGACAAGCCGAGATCCTGCGTGCTGAAGGAGAGGCGAAAGCCCAGATCCTGCGCGCCGAGGCAGAGGCAGAAGCCATCCGCCGTGTCAGCGAAGCCATCAAAGACACCAAGACCGATCCTGCCACCTACATGCTGGCAGTGAAATATATCGCCGCCCTCCAGGAGATGACCGCCGGCAAGGACTCCAAGACCATCTACATCCCCTACGAAGCCTCCGGCGTACTCTCATCGTTGGGATCGATCAAAAACCTCTATCAAGAGAAGTAAGAGCGCGTTCTAAGAGCAAACAGAGCAAAAAAATGACACATAGATGCTCTTAAAAAATGTGAATTACAAGGAGTAATGAAATAAAATTGCTAAATTTGCATTCTAACACGATTCGGGCCGGACAAGTCCGAATCGTGGTGTGTGTAAAAAAACGGCAAACAAACCAAGAACAAACGATAAAGTCAGAACAATGGCAAAACAAGAAGACGTCTTTAAGACAATCGTGGCGCATGCCAAAGAATATGGATTTGTATTTCAATCGAGTGAGATCTACGACGGACTGTCAGCAGTCTACGACTATGGTCAGAATGGTGTAGAACTCAAGAACAACATAAAGAGATATTGGTGGGAAGCGATGACGATGCTCAACGACAACATCGTGGGAATCGACTCAGCAATCTTCATGCACCCCACCATCTGGAAGGCCTCGGGCCACGTAGATGCCTTCAACGATCCATTGATCGACAACAAAGACTCGAAGAAGCGTTATCGTGCCGACGTGCTGATCGAAGATGAGATTGCTAAATTTGATGAAAAGATAAGCAAAGAGGTGGCGAAAGCAGCCAAGCGCTTTGGCGACAAATTCGACGAAGCAATGTTCCGTCAGACCAACGGCAGAGTGTTGGAGATCGCCGGCAAGCGCGACGAATTGCATCGTCGATATTCCGAGGCGATGAATGCCAACGACTTGGCAGAGCTCAAGCAGATCATCCTCGACTATGAGATCGTCGACCCGATCAGCGGCACACGCAACTGGACCGACGTTCGCCAGTTCAACCTCATGTTCAAGACCGAGATGGGCTCGACCGCCGATGGTGCGATGGAAGTTTATCTTCGACCCGAGACAGCACAAGGCATCTTCGTGAACTATCTGAACGTACAGAAGACGGGCAGAATGCGTCTACCCTTCGGTATCGCGCAGATCGGCAAGGCCTTCCGCAATGAGATCGTGGCACGACAATTCATCTTCCGTATGCGCGAGTTCGAGCAGATGGAGATGCAATTTTTCGTACGCCCCGGCGAGGAGCTGAAATGGTTTGACCATTGGCGTCAGACACGTCTGAAATGGCACAAAGCCCTCGGACTCGGCGACGAGAAATATCGCTATCACGACCACGAGAAATTGGCACACTATGCCAACGCAGCCACCGACATCGAGTTTGAGATGCCCTTCGGCTTCAAGGAGGTGGAGGGAATCCACTCCCGCACCAACTTCGACCTCTCGCAGCATGAGAAATACTCGGGCAAGAAGATCCAATACTTCGATCCGGAGCTCAACGAGAGCTATGTACCCTACGTTATCGAGACCTCGATCGGCGTGGACCGCATGTTCCTCAGCGTGCTCTGCAGTTGCTACGAGCATCAAGACTTGGGCAATGGCGACAGCCGCGTTGTGCTCCACTTCCCGGCACCCTTGGCTCCGGTGAAATGCGCCGTACTCCCCTTGGTCAAGAAAGATGGACTCCCTGAGAAGGCACGCGAGATCCAGCACAAGCTTCGCTTCGACTTCACCTGCCAATATGACGAAAAAGACTCCATCGGCAAGCGCTATCGTCGTCAAGATGCCATCGGCACCCCCTACTGCATCACCGTGGACCATCAGACACTCGAAGACAACACCGTGACACTCCGCGAGCGTGACTCAATGGAGCAGAAGCGTGTCAGCGTCGACGAACTCGCCGGCATCCTCGGCGACAAGGTAAGCCTCAACAGCCTACTCCGCAAACTCCTCTAAAAAATAAGAAGAATATGAAGATCATCAAACGAATCATTATGGCTGTTGTCATCTTGACAGCCACCACGAGTTTGACATCGTGCAACTATAATAGCCTTGTAGAGCAAGAACAGCAAGTCAATCAGGCCTGGGCACAAGTAGAGAATCAATATCAGCGTCGCGCCGACCTGATTCCCAACTTGGTCAATACCGTCAAGGGATATACCACTCACGAAGAGGAGACGCTGACCAAGGTGGTGGAGGCACGCGCCAAAGCGACCTCGATTACCCTCAACGCCGACAACCTCGACGAAGAGACCTTGGCAAAATATCAGCAAGCCCAGGGAGAACTGAGCGGTGCGCTGAAATCACTCTTGGCTGTGACTGAGGCATATCCCGACTTGAAAGCCAACGAAAACTTCCTCAACCTTCAGGCGCAACTCGAAGGGACAGAGAATCGTATCGCCACGGAACGTAAACGATACACCGAGGCAGTAGCGGAATTCAACACCTCGATCAAGAAATTCCCTACCAACATCTATGCCGGATGGTTCGGTTTCAAAGAGAAACCGCAATTCAAAGCCGAAGCAGGAGCCGAGAAAGCACCCGAAGTGAAGTTTTAAGAGCGCGTTCTGAAATATATGAGAAAAAGAATATTACCGATATTGGCGGTGCTTGCAGCCGGTGCATGTTTCACATCGTGTATGGATGACAATGAAGAGAACTACGACGACTGGAAACTGCAAAACGACGAATATATCGCCAATATCGATACCAAAGAATATGAGAAGGTGACGCCCGAATGGGCGCCACTTAGTTCGGTTTATATCAAGTGGCACAACGACCGCACACTGACAGCCAACTCCTTGGTGGCAAAATCCAACTCTACAGTCAACATCAAGTATGAAGTTAGAGATATCGAGGGGACACTGTTAGACTCCTCCTACGCCCGAACCGACAGTGTATATCAGAGCACTCCGAGTTCCAACATCATCGGAATGTGGATCGCTATGACCACGATGCATGTAGGCGATAGTGCCACAGTGGTAATGCCCTGGTCGGTAGGATATGGGGTAGCCGGCAAGAACGATATCAAGCCATATAGCGATCTGATCTTTCACATGAAGGTCAAATCGATCGAAGCCTTCGAGCGGCCCACAGAATAATAGCAAAACGACAGGGAGCTTTATGCTCCTGCCAAGAATCTAACACCAATCATCCCAAAAAATCAGAGGAACACAAACATGTTGAGCAAACGAACCATAATCACAGCGAGTGTAGCGGCGATGATGGCGACAGCGATAGCAGCCTCCGCCATCACGATCAGAGAATATCGCCAAGCGCCGGCAGAGCGAATGATTCTGCCGGTGCGTCCTGACTCCACCGAACGCGAGAACCCCTTCAAGATCGACGATCTGCTCGAATCGAGGGGGAATGCCACCGGAGAAGAGATGGCGGCATGGGAGACTGTAACTACCGACAGCACCGGCGTAGTGACTCCGGCTCAGGAGAAGGGAGTGACCCGACTTCTCAGTTATGCGAGTCGAATACGTGCCGACCGCTATGCCAAGGGTAAACTTATCGCCAACTCCACCTCGCGATTAGTCATCAAGGTGAATGGGAAGACCCTCACCACCAAGAGCACAGCCGACTCGTTGGCAAGCGACATATCAGCCGCTATCGAATTGCTGCCGGAGACCACCTACGACCTTCGTGTCGACCTGCTGAGCAGTGCTGACGACCCGTCGGCGGCAGAGTTCAAGCTCGAATTTGTGGCCGACGAAGAATATAAGGATGTGGAAGTGAAAACATCCGCCACTCTGCCGCGCCGTGCCGGCGTGATGGAGGCTATCGGTGGACTTCGCGCCAATGGTATCGCCATGTCCGACAATGGTAAATACTTGCTGGTCAAAGAGCAGCAAGTAGTAAGCGACCAGGAGCGTGTCAATATCACCAAGGTGGTGGAGAGTGCCACCGGCAAGGTCATCACAGAAGGTATCAATGCCGATGGATGGATCCCCTGCAGCCAAGCCCTCTACGCCATGGTGTCGCAACAGGGGGCGTGGGATATCTACCGCACGGAAGTGCCCTCCATGCAGACCAAGATTATTGCTCACGGCATACCGGACAGCAATGTAACATTCTCACCCGATGGCCGTTATCTCTACTACTACAAGAGGGCTGAGGGGAGCAAGCAGGCAGGGCCGATGCATCGTTACAGCACACCAGACAATCGTCAGCCGGGCGATGACGACCGCTACTATATCATGCGCTACGACACCCGAAGCCGCGTCACAACGCCACTGACCTACGGCGGACTCAGCACCTATATCTATGATATGGATCGCCGGGGAGAGAAGATGCTCATCTGCTCCACCCGTCAGACACCCGACCGATATCCCTTCTATAGCAGCACGCTAATGGAAATGAACCTTACCACGCTCGCCACCGACACAATCATCCGAGACTTCCCGGGCGGACTTGGCAAGGCCATCTACTCACCCGAAGCCACAGAGCTCTTCATTTGCGCCGGGCCGGATGCCTTCGGCGGCATCGGTGCGAACTATGCCCCTCATGAGATTGGCAACGACTTCGACGTGCAGGGTTATATCATGAACATCAGCGACCGCAAGGTTAGAGCCATGACCCGCGACTTCGACCCGTCAGTCGAGGGTGATGTCATCTGGAATCATGTCGATGGCAAGATCTATTTCGTCGGAGAGAAGGGTTTTGAGCGCCATATCTATAGACTCGACCCGAAGAGTGGCAGTATCGACGAATTGGAGAGCAGCGTGCCCTTCGTTAGAGGCATCGCCATGGGTGGCGAAGATGCCCTCTACTTGGCATATCGTGGCGGCTCCTTCACCTCCGATGGAGAAGTCTGGCTCTACAACACCAAGCAGAAGAAATCTCGTCAGATCGACAATCCACTGAAAGAATGGCTCAGCGACGTAGAGTTCGGCAAGATGGAGCCCTGGAAATTCACCGCCCAAGATGGCTCGGAGATCGATGGCTGGATGTGTCTTCCTCCCGACTTCCAAGCCGACAAGAAATATCCTCTGATCGTCTACTACTATGGCGGCACTTCACCCTCGACAGCCACCTTCTATCATCTCTATAGTCCGCAAGTATTTGCCTCTCGCGGCTATGTGGTATATGTCATCAACCCGAGCGGCACGACCGGATATGGTCAGGAATTCTCAGCACGCCATGTCAATGCATGGGGCAAATGGACAGCCGACGAGATCATCGAAGGCACGAAGAAATTCTGCGCCGACCATGAATATGTCGATGCCGGCAAGGTGGGATGTATCGGTGCCAGCTATGGCGGTTTTATGACACAATACCTTCAGACACAGACCGACATCTTCGCGGCAGCCGTGTCGCATGCCGGCATCTCGAATGTCACCTCCTATTGGGGAGAGGGCTATTGGGGCTATAGCTACAACTCGGTGGCAGCCGCCAAGAGTTATCCATGGAGCAATCCCGACCTTTACACACGTCAAGGCTCCCTCTTCAACGCCGATAAGATCCACACTCCGCTGCTGTTGCTGCATGGCACAGTCGACACGAATGTGCCCATCGGCGAGAGCATCCAGCTCTTCAACGCGCTGAAGATCTTGGGCCGTGACGTTGAATTTATCACTGTAGAAAATGAAAACCATGTGATAGCCGGAGTGGAGAATCGCAAGGCATGGCAGAACACGATTATGGCATGGTTCGCCAAATACCTGCAAGGAGATCCACGCTGGTGGGAATCACTATATGGTAAAAAATAAGCAATGAATCAAAGAATTAAAAGAACCCTGAATCGCACCATAGTGGCTATCACGATTACGCTGATAGCCACTATCTCATACTCATGTGGCGGCGGCAAAGCAGAGAATCAAGTTAGCGCCGATCAGATCGAGCAGGCTCGAGAAAGAGCCCGCAATGCGGCACGTCGCTTTGTGAATCGAGAAGTCAAAGACACCTTCGAGCTACAGATGCTTCTGGTAGAGGCAGCAAGCGAGAGAAGTGTCTACGACTCCTTGCCTCAATGTCGAGAGGCATTCGACTCCACATTCATCTCGACCGTACGTACGGTACGTCCCGATGTAGCGGCAGAGTTACAAAGCCATCTACCCCGCAATCAGCAACAATGATAAGTCGAGATATAATCACTCTGCTCGATGAGGAGGTGGCACGCAACAACACTCGGGAGTTCATCGCCGACGACCCGGTGCAGTTTCCTCGTCGCTATGATGATGTGCGCGACATAGAGATTGTGTCGCTCTTGGTGGCGGCGATCTCGTGGGGACGTCGACCGATGATACTTCGCGATGCCGACCGGATGCTTGCACTGATGGATCATCAGCCCTACCGCTATATGATGGAAGAGGGATATGAGGATCTGCCGTCGCGACACAATATCCATCGCACCTTCTTTGCCTCCGACCTGCAGTGGTATCTGCGGGGACTGCGCGAGATCTACCGGCGTTATGGCACGCTCGACGACTTCGCACTGGCGCATGGCGTAGGTGAAGATCCGATGCCGGCATGGCGACTTGTCGAAGAGATGCAGAGGGTGGTGAGTGGTGTCAATGGGGGCACGAACTCGCCGCAATGTTTGCCGACGAATCTTCGCACCACGGCGTTGAAGCGTGTGAATATGGCACTTCGCTGGCTGGTGCGCGATGATGGAGTGGTGGATATGGGAATATGGCGCAGCATCGACAAGAGCCGACTCTATATCCCATTGGATGTGCATGTGGGCAATACCGCCCGCAACTTGGGACTCATCGAGCGCAAGGCCAACGACCGTAAGAGCGTCGAACTTCTGACCGCGGCGATGAGAGAATTACGTCCCGATGATCCGGCAGTCTATGACTTCGCCCTCTTCGGCATCGGAGTCACGGGGAGGGAATTAGGAATTAAGAATTAGGAGATAGGAATTAGGAGATAGGAATTGGGGATTGGGAATTCTATTGAAAGATATAAACACAGATGAAGATAGGGAAGATATTTTTATTAGGAGTTATGATGTGTGTGGCGGCGAGTATGTTTGCGGTCAACCCGAAGCGTGAATTTCGCGGGGCATGGTTGCATGTCATCGGTCAGACACAGTGGCAGAACAAGACCACCGAGCAGGCTAAGGCATATATCTGCGATCAGTTTGACAAGTTGCAGAATGCAGGTTGCAATGCGGTAATCTTCCAGGTGCGTCCTACGGCAGATGCGGTATACAAGTCGGACAAAGAGCCCTGGAGTGCATGGCTCACGGGGAAGCGTGGCAAGGCACCCTCACCCCTCTGGGATCCTATGGAATTTGCTGTTGCCGAGGCGCATAAGCGTGGCATGGAGTTTCATGCCTGGCTCAATCCCTATCGAGTTACATCGACAGCCAAGGAGGTGCTCCCCTCCGACCATGCCTTCTACAAGACCCCGGAGCGTTTCTTCCGCTATAACGGGCAGATACTTTTCGACCCGGCATATCAGGAGAATCGCGACTTCATCTGCGAGATAGTGACCGACATTTTGGAGCGATATGATGTAGATGCGATCCATATCGACGATTACTTCTACCCCTACCCTGCCTCAGGTAAAGCGATACCCGACGATGCCTCCTACGCTAAGTTCGGCAAGGGTATGAACCGAGGGGACTGGCGACGGCGGAATGTGGATCTGCTGATCGAGCAGATGCACCGCACCATCAAGGAGTTGAAGCCCTGGGTGAGATTTGGCATCTCCCCCTTCGGCATCTGGCGCAATAAGAAGAATGACCCTCGCGGAAGTGAGAGCAATGGACTACAGAACTATGATGACCTCTATGCCGATGTTATCATGTGGGCAGAGAAGGGATGGGTGGATTATTTGGCACCGCAACTATATTGGAACTTGGATACTCAGGCGGCGCCGAGCCGCAAGTTGGTGCAATGGTGGAACGACCATGCCGGCAAAGCGGATGTCTATATCGGACAGGATGTGAAGCGCACCATGAATGTGGCAGATCCGGGGAATCATGACAGCAATGAGCTTGACACCAAGGTTCGGCTGACACGCAAATTGCCACACATACAGGGCAACATTTGGTGGCATGGCTATTGGGTAACGGGTAATTATCGCGGGGTAGCGGATTCGTTGGCTATGAAATATCAGAGCACGATAGCGTTGCCACCGGCCTACGGTGATAGTCGTAGAGTTCCGAAGACAGTCAGCTCGCTGAAGATAGAGCGCGATCGCAAGGGGGATACATTCTTGAGTTGGGAGTGTCCTCAGGGAGGAAGGCATGCGAGTGAGACGGATGCCGTGCGCTATGTAGTCTATGAGTTTTACCCCGGGGAGACATTGGATATTGAAGATCCACAGACGATAGTGGCGCTGACCCCCTACAGTCGCATCAAGGTGGATGGCGAGCGAGGGCACACCTTTGCGGTGACCGTGCTCGATCGTATGAACAGGGAATCCAAGCCGATCTTCCTAACCAACGAATAGAGCGCGAGCTTGCAAAGTGCTTTGTGTTGTAAAACACACAAAAAGCGTGCTTCGCACGCCACCCGAAGACAAAAAAGGGCCTCAGATTTTTTCGCTATCGAGAGAGAGCAACAAAAAAGCGCAGTGATAATCAGCCGGGGCGTAGTGATAATCAGATGGAGGGGCGTTCTTCCACTTTTAGCTGCAGGCCGAGAGAAGTCAGAAGTTTTTCGACGGTCTTGAGGGAAGGATTGGCATAATCGCCCTCAATAGATTTTATCATACGGACACTAACACTTGACATATCAGCCAATGTTTGCTGGGTGAGGCGTAGTTCCTGACGTCTCGCCCTAATTTCCTGTCCAATGTTCATAACTAAAAAGAAGATTAGATGCTTATACCGAGAAAAAAAGAATCCGAGACAAAACCAGAGTCTCAAAATTCTAATGCAAAGATACTAATTTTCAAGTAGTTATCAACATGACGGTGTGCAATTTTCATATTTATTCACATATTTTTAGTCTTGTTAACTTGACTCTGCCAAGAAGTCGCAGTCTCTTGCAATAACTTTGCAGAGAGAAAATATAACCTCAAAAAAGTGAAAAACTATGAAACGAGAAAAGAAAGAAAACGGGACAGCGAGAGAGAATCGCATGCAGAATCACTATGGACTGATAGCCATCTACCTAATGGGACTAACGATAATACTACTACAGTTGCGGAGTCTTCTAACGTAGAGATATAAAGATGTCGGTGTGTCAAAATCCGGGATTTAGACACACCGACAACAATATTAAGAGTGCGGTCCTTAGAGCGCGTTCATTAAATTTGAATTATTTTACGAGCATCTTAATGGTCTTCGTAATCTTACATCCGGTGTGGTCGATGCCGGTAAGACGAGCGATATATAAGCCATTGGGGAGTGATACAGCCACTTGGTTGGCATAGCCGTCAGCGGTAAGATCGTTAAAGTCTGCAACACAAGTTCCTGAAGGGTTGAATATACTGATATCGAGGTCATTGAAATTATCAGTAGCGGAGTATGTAAGATATCCGGAGGCATAGGTGAGAGAAAGAGTCGAAGCGACGTTTACATTGTCGACACCGGTGAATAATCCCTCACTGTTGATAATAAACATATAATCGGCATCAGTGTTCAGTTGGGGAATTCGCACATAGAGATTATTATCGACGATGGCGTAACTCTCCACAGAATTTTCATTCTTGACTTCTTCGAGAGAAGAACAATGTTTGAAAGACTTGGACGGGGCGGCATGTAAGGAACTTTCGTGGGAAGCCGCAGAGTGGATGGAACCTTCGCCGAAGCCGAAATCGTGGATCTGGAAGAGGAAATCTTGGCAAGCGCCATCGGCATCGCCGTTCCAGCCGTTGCCTTCACGGCTGATAAGCACAGTGAGGGTTCCATTGCTTCCATTAGTGCCCCACGCTTCAAAATTAGTAATCAAGTAATTGCCTTTTACGATATTGTCAGCACTATTGCGGTCATCATCATATATCATGCCACTATCGTGGATATCATTCCACGAGGGGAAATAGTCGATAGTGACCTGGCTGGTACAGATTTCGGCAGTGCTGGAAAAAGTATCCTGGCGATAACGTGGCACAAAGGCACCGCGGCGCATAAATCTGGGAAGCACCTCGAGCGGTGCATTGTAATTATTAACCGTTTTATGGCCTTGGTAGATAGTGGAGAAATCCTTCATATCGAGCCAGTCGCCCTCAGGGAAAGTGATATTGCGCGAATTAGAGGAATTCACAACCGGGGCAACGAAGATGTCGGGGCCCCAGAGATATGCATCCTTGCAATTGGCGAGCACGGATTTATCCTCATCTGCGAAATTGGCGGGACGCGCCATAGGAGAGCCATAGCGCGTGTTGAGATATGCTCGAGTGTAGGTATAGGGGATATAGGCATATCGTAGATTGATGGCATCTCGCACTTTGTCAAGTATATTGGGGCGGTTGTAGGGCTCGGGGTTGAGGCTCTCGATAGCATGGGTTCGCATTACAGGGTAGAACACTCCAAGTTGCACCCAACGCAGGTATAGATCGTCGGAGTTATTATTGGAGTCGCAGAAGCCACCTATATCGGACCCGAGGTAGCCAACGCCGGACATAGAGCCATTGACCAGAGCCGGCACCTGAGCTTGCAGGCCTTCCCACGAACGCTGAATATCACCGGTCCATGGGAAAGTGCTGAAGCGTTGCATACCTGCCGTGCCCGAGCGAGGCAATAGCAAGTGACGCATATTAGGAGCCTCTTTGGTAAGAGCTTTATAAACGCTTTCAATCCAGAGGGCACCAAATTCATTATGTATTTGTTCACAACTACCCCCGGCATGGTGGCAGTTGTTGAAGAAGTGTCTTTCAGGTTCACCCAAATCGAGCCACCAACCTGCCACGCCGTTGCTGGTGTGGCGTTTATAAAATTCGCCCATCCACGTCATAGCGTTCTCGTTGGAAGTATCGATTAGCCCCACCGGATTGTTTGTGAGCCACGACATATCACCAACTTTCTCATCAGCTAAGTATCCTTTATTTTTGAGATAGTTATAATTAGTAGAGGCATCGCTGGTAAAGAATGGTTCGGTGATACATATAGTGTTGACATTTTTGGCTTTGAAATCGGCAAGCATCTGCGTGGGATTGGGGAAGTTCTGGGTGTACCATTCGAGGTTTCCCATACCGGCAGGAGAGGATCCCTGCCAGTACAAATCGAAGACGATACCATCGAGGGGCAGTTTCGACTCATCCTTTATACGGCTGATCACATTCTCGGCTTCATTGGTGTCGTGATAGCCGTAGCGCGAGGTGATATATCCCAGAGCCCAGAATGGAGGCAGAGGTTGATAGCCGGTGAGGAATTGATAATTTTGCATCGCTTTTTCCATAGAGCCGCCACCCACGAAATAATAGGCGATGGGATTGGCAGATTGGGAACGATATGTAGAGCCATCAGCCGATGGAGTCATCTCAGCGTCGATATAGTGATCATCGAAAAGGACGCCATAGCCGTTGGTCGACAGGTAATATGGTATACATATATTATGAGGCGCCGACCAAGTGGCATTCCATCCTCCGGTCTGTGTATTGTGCATTTTCCATGATGTGCCACCAATATTAGTAGTTCTGCCATTGTATCCGGCACCATAGAAACCTTCGTCATGCATAGCGGCAAACGTCACAGTGCGGTTTCCCGAGTTGTTAATAAGACCTCCATTTTCAGCGAGGATGATATTGTTGCCATAACGGAAAGAAACATAGCAAGTCGACTTGTTAACGCTAACGGTGACACCATCTGATACATTCACGAGGTATTCGCTCTCGGTCTCGGTAGTAGTGTAAGATACGTTGGGGGTAGCAACGACAGAGATGCTTCGCCGTTCACGGGCAGAGTCATTGTTGGCATTTGCCAGAGTCTCGGGTAGGGTAAAAATCTTGACAACGTCGGGAGAATAGGGGGTAATCATCAACTTGCCCCCTTTGTCACCGGTGATAGTGACAGTACCGTTGGCATTTTCGGCACTTACGAAAGCGCCGATGCTACCCACTGAGCTACTTCCGCCTCCACCGCTTCCACCGCTTCCGCTGATCACATCGCCCTTGCAGTTGTAGATGGCTGCCTCTTGGTATACCAAGTCCTGGGTCTTTGTCCCGCTTCCATTGTTGAAGATAATCATCGGGTTGCTGAACTCGCCATCGAAAGTAAAGCTGAACACATAGAGAGTCTTGCCATCATACTCTACAGTATCGGTGAGCTTCTTGCCGGGCCATGCTCCACTGAAGGAACCCCCCTCTTTATGGTTGTCATCCCAGCAATAAACGTAGCAATTACTCCAGTTAGCATCGTTGTAGAGGTATACAACGTGGTTGCTGCCTACAGGAGGAGTATCCGCCTTGGTGTAGGAGAATGCGGCGCGAGTATCACCCGCCTCGTTCTGAGAGTAAGCATTGATAGTAGTAGTCTCGGTCAGAGCTGAAGCATCAATCGGACGAACTACGGCAACTGACATTACAAAAAACAAGGCAACAAGAGAGAGCCGCTGTAATGCCTTAAGAGAAGCTAAATAAAAAGGATGCATAATAAAAGGAATATTTAAAGGTCAAGTTTATCAAGGTAATATTCCGAAGAGAGTGTCTGAGACGACATTACTAAGAGCGCGCTCTAAAACCTGTAGACTCAAAAGACTATGCAAAATTAATGATAATTTTCCATTATTTCAATATGCGATGAGAAAAAGTAATCGCATATCGATCGGATGCTGAGCCATCACAAAGCGATTGTTTTCATTCAAATTAAACATGGCGTTTTTGATTGCAAAGTTCACAATCAAAAACGTCATGTAAAAGTCGGCTTGTTTCGGATGGTTACGATTATACGGAAGAGGGGAGCTTGCGTGATCTCAACGAAAGCTCCCCAATAATGTAGATGTTTTATTGGATATAAATTATTCTATAGAAATATAACCATAAAGTTAACCTTTCTACACAAGCATAAAAAAATCTACTTTTCAGCTTGTATGAATTTACTTTCTCTATTCTACTACAACTTTGTAAGGCATACCATTTTGGGGAACGATGATGAGGACTTGACCCTTGGCAGCGTTAGCTACGCGCATGCCACGGAGGTTGAAGATCATCGCATCCTTATCGATATTATCGAGAGAGATAGCACGGATGCCTGATTGCTGAGCTGCGGTGTAGATCGCATCAATCAGAGCGTCGATAGCCTCCTCATCGACAGTATAATCGTAATAGCCCTCCTCTTGGACAGATGCATACTCCTCATCGGCAGCAGCACGAGCATCGTCGATAGTCTTCTGAGCGGCCTCGATCTCAGCTGTCACATCAGCTTCGGGGAAGAGTTCGGCGACTTTCTCCTTCATCACATCGAGGTCATCTTGAAAGTCAGCGAGTACAGCCAAAGTCAGATTATAAGCGGCTTCATTGGCGGCACGACGTTGAGCCTCGATCCAAGCCTCCTCCTGCTCTTGAGCCGAAGTAGAGACAATCTCGATCTTAGCCAAGATTTCATCATAAGGAACAGTGAAATCGAAGTGCCCCTCCGACACACAAGCCAAGCGAGCGAGTTCAGCCTGGTTGCGAGCATTGGTGATAGCGGTCTGAGCTGCATTCACCTCGCTGAGCACATTGGCATGAGGGCACTCATTGGCAGCGAAAGCGATAGCCTCGTCGAGTTTCTGTTGGAGTTCATCGAGAGAAGCGATAGCGCTGTTATAAGCATTGGTATTCCACTCCTGACGAGCAGCCTCATTATCAGCGATAGCCTTAGCGACGATAGCATCGATAAGCGCCTTGATATCATCAGCGGGGAGAGTATAATCGAACACACCTGCCTCATCCACAGCATCGTATGCGGCTTGAGCGGCAGCGCGGGCAGCATCGAGAGCCTCCTTGGCGGCAGTCTTCTCAGCCTCAACGTTAACATCGGGATAATTTTCAGCCACTGTGGCAACAGTCTCATCATAATAAGTCTGGAGTTCGGCGATAGATGCGAGCACGGCATTATAAGCAGCCTCATTGGCGGCACGACGGTCGGCTTCCCACTTGGCTTCGGCAGCGATAGCCTCAGCGAGGTAGGCATCGATCTCTGCAGTGAGGGCAGTAGCCTCAGCGGTGAGAGACTCAGCTACAGTCGAGAGAGAACCATCGGCGTAGGCAGCGTCAATCTTGCCGGCGAGGGTATCGATCTTGCCGGAAAGTTCGGTGCCGGGGAAAGAATCCTTGACATTGGGGCACTGCTCAGCGATCGAAGCCAACACCTCCTCGAGGTGAGCGCGAAGAGCGGACACCATACCGGTAAGAGTGTCATAGACCGGTGCGTTGTTGTTAACGGTGATGGTGAAAGCCGGAACAGAAAGCGCCTTACCGGGAGCGTAAGTGATGAGGATATTCTTCACTTCGATCAGAGCGGTAGTGGCAGTGAAATCAGCAGGGGCAGTCACATCGATATCGAACACTCGACCCGAATTGCCGGAGAGGGGAGTATTGGTCATCGAAGCGCAGAGGATGCGGTCATAACCGGCATTATGGAACACCGAGCAGAAAGCATCGCCGGGAGTACGGTCAGAGAGATTTGCGCTATTACCGAGAGAGAAACCCTCAGGGAGAACGATATCCATCTGGAAGCCGAGCACATCGCAATCAGCTGCGAAATCGAAGCCGAGCGAAGCGGTGGCGCCGGCATTCAACACAAAAGGAGATGGAGCCGAAGTAACCGAAACAGCGTAAGGCACGTAAGAGGCGTCAACGAAGAAAGACTCCTGGCTTATGCCCTGATCGTCGGCATCAACGAAAAGGATATCACGCACTTCGATATCGCCATCTTCGGGGCTATCTACATACGCCTTAACCTTAACGGGGAGATAGACGAGTGGTCCTTCAGCGCCACGGATAGGGGTAATAGAGAGAGATGAGATAACGACCTGACCATTGTTGGAATTGAACGAAACGATATGGTCGGTAAATCTTTCGGTATTCTTAACGATACTGCCATCGAACTCAAGGAACTCCGGGAGAGTGACATTGAACTGCATAGTAGCAATATCGGTGTCAGTGGTGAAATTGACAGGCACCATCACCTTCTCCTTATTAGTAATAGAGACGGGGTCGACCGAGAGTGATGGAGTAGCCAATGCACCGAACGCGCAGCAAAAGAGCATTGACATTAGCGCCAACGTCTTAGATCTGTATGATACAAGTAAACTACTAATCATTGGGAAATAAGATTAAAGGAACCGCGAGCGAACCATTCAAACGAACGAAAATCTCTTGAATTCGACTGTGTGGAGGAACCGAACCGGTGAGAAACTCGGGGGAATGAGAACCAGGCTATGGATGGTTCGCTCGCGGCGACTAATTAAAAAATCTCACAAATATAGGATAAATAGAACAGTATTAGTGGAGTTCCTTCTTTGAAGTACCATCAGACTTGCGGATGATGTTGATGCCGCGTTGGATAGAGCGGAGGGTCTGACCGGCAGCGTTGTAGATACGATCCTTGAGATTGGTAAGATCCATCTTGATCGAATCGAGCATCGAGCGGTCGGCCTGGTTCAGCATCACAGCATTGCCATTGGCGTCAGAGAAGATGACATTAGAGATTTCGGGATTGCCGACACCCTGAGTAGCGAGGGTGAGGAGCAAGCCATTTTCGAAGCGGAGTTCGGCGTTGCTCATCGAGAAGATGAGGAGGCGGTAATTGCCATTACCATTGTCGAACACCTGGAGTTCATGGTCGGTATCGAGGCCGGCGAGGATAGCATCCTCGAGGGTCATACCTGCGGGGAGAGTCACATCGAGCTGAGCAGCCACGAATCCATCGGCGCCGGTGATAGCCACAGCATACTCACGAGCGGCGTGATCGTTGGAGATCATATCGAAGCCATAGAGACCATCGCCGGTCTGAACGCCACGGCGGGGAGCCATGCGAGGAGCGACAGGTTGTGGAGAGTCGCCATCGAGGATCATCTGAAGGATGCGAGACACGTCAGCGATATTGAGGTCGCCACTGTTGGTAACGTCGGCAGCGCAAGCCTCACGCGGGTTCTCATTGTAGAGATCCTCGTAAGAGATGCCCTGACCCACGATGCGGATGATTCTCTGGAGATCGAGTACGTTGACCACATTATCGCCACTGAGGTCACCCTTGATATAGGTATTCTCGATAGCAGTAGCCTCGATAGCTTCAACAGCCTCAATGATAGCAAGATACTCATCATCCACCTCATGCATAGCAGCCACATACTCCTCGGGAGTGATAGACTCCTCAGAGTCGAAGTCCATATACCATACAGACTCGAGGAAACGTTCGTAATAGGGCTGGACCTTAGGCTGATTGACGTTTAGTCTTTCATACAGAGCTGAGATTTGCTTTATGAGTTCATCCTTCACCTCGGGAACCAAGTCACCTTGAGCACGCCTGTAAGCGGAACCAATAGCATTTGATGCGTTATTGTATAGCTTATCGGCATATAGCTTCTCTATCTCGCAGCTTGCGAAATAAAGATTCTGGAAGAAACCTCCCTCATCACTATAAAGATCTTCTTCAGTGGCGAGAATCGAACTTTCGTTGAGTTCTTTATTTTCGTACTGTTCTTGCAGACGATTCTGCTTGTAGTTGAGATAGTTCTGAGCATCATTGAGATATTTACTTCCGGCATACGGAACACCATGAGCTTCAGCTTCAGCTTTGAGAGCATCAACTTGGGCTTGGTAACCATCAAGTTCGGCAGATAGTCTGTCGTAAGCCTTTTGGTTGATCTCAGCTTTAGCCTTCTCATCGAGAGCATCTTCATTAGCAGCCTTGACATCCTCGGCGAGAGCGTTGATACGAGCGAGGATATCGTTCATATAGTTGGTATGGATACCCTGAGTGAGGACTACCCTATCGCCATCAGCTTCCCAAGCGGCCTTAACGGCGTCGAGTTCAGCCTTAAGGCCGGCATATTGGCCTGCATAGTCAGCCTCCTCATCGGTCTTCACGCTCTCCTCGCAAGCATCGAGAGCAGTAAGAGCGGCAGAGAGAGCGGCGTCAACATCATTGTAGGTCTTGGTAAGAGCCTCGATGATAGCGGGAACGGGGCTGCCGCCATCGATACCCTCCTGAGACTCATACGAACTCATCAGAGTAACATAGAGAGCCGAGAGATCATTCTCAATGCCGACGGCAGATTCGGTATACTTCGCAATCGAAGGAGTCTTCTTTGAGTCAAGGAGATCCTTGATACCCTGCTCATAACCATTAAGTTCAGTCTGGTAAGCAGCCATCTGATCGGCAGTAAGAGACTCGCTCAATACCGAAGCATTGTTGTAAGCCACCTTAGTCTTGGAGAGAAGACCCATCAAGATGCTTTGCTCATTGGTCTTAATCTTGACAAACCCGAGATTGATAGCAGTTAAAATGTCAGTCTTATCAGTATCCAACTGAGTCTTATCAACCTTCAAGTTGCCCTTGTTATAGCTTTCAACAACAGCCTCCTCGAAAGCGTCGATCAAATCGGAGATGTTTTCAGCATTTGCCGCAAGATAGCCTTCATCATCAGCGACAACTGCATCATTCAGAGTCTTGAGGTCTTCCAACTGCTGACGGAGATTTGTGATATCACCGACATAGCCGTCATAAAGTTCCTCATACTTCTCCACATCCTGAGCAGCCTTAAGGATAACATTGGCATCAACCAAATAGCCATTCAACTTGGCGAGATCAGCGTTGAGGTTTGCGATCAAGTTTTCATCAGTTGTAGCCTCAGTGTTGAGACCTGTAGCATTAGCGATTACAGCATTCATCTGAGAGCGATACTCCGAACCCTCATTAGTGATCTTCACGAGCTCAGTATTGAGCTTGGTGAGAGAATCACTTGCCACTTTATAGACGCCCTTCCAGTGAGTAAGAGCGAGTGCATTCGCATTGACATTGAGGAGACGATCAGCCTCATCGAGTTTGTCAGCGACATCATTCATCGGAGAGAGCGAGAACGTATTCTTCGTATCCTTGATTGCCTTATCGTAAGCGGTCTTGGCGTCTTTCTGCTTGTCTTTTGCCGGTTTGAGTTTGGGATCGATCAGTTTTTGAGCGATACCGGCAGTCTGCAACTCAGACTCAACGTTCTTGATGTTGACGGTAACTTCGCCATCGCGGCGAGAATAGTAATTTTTAGCTTCTCTATCGGCATCAGCAATCATCTGTGCCACCTTGGCATTGATTTGGTTGATCAGAGCGGTAGCCTTGGCATTAGCCACAGCCTCGAACTCAGCCTGAGTGAAGACTTTACCCAGTCTGTTAGCATTGTCCACCCAAGCCTGAACATCAGCCTTAAGTTGGGCAATTTCAGCACCGAAGTTATAGATATTTTCATGAGTCTTGACAGCATTTTCGATGACATACTCACGATATCTCTGATTGGAGAGTGCATAATATTGGTTGTAAGCCGCGATAGCATCATTGTAAGCAGCATCCATCTGGATTTGCATAGTGCTCCACTTAGCATCCTTGACAGTCTGGTCATTGGTAGAAGCGACACGGTTGTCGAAGGTATCTTCATACTGTTTGAGCACCTTGTCAGCAGCATCACTAATAGCCTTATAACGAGCCAAGAGCGACATATTATCAGCTTTTGACTTACCCTCACCATAGGCAGTAGTAACAGCGCCATCGACAGTATTGAGACCCTCAACTTCGCCACCGATTACCTCGGCATCAGCGCCATCGGTGAGTAGACCATTGAGGATATCGAGCCACTCTTCAGTGACAGGATGAGCAGTCTTATCCGCAGCCTCGATAGTCTGCTTGACAGAGTTAACGTGAGCTCTCACCTCGTCAGACTTAACCAACTGAACATCGTGGTTGGCATTATTATCCACGATAGTCGGTTTCATAGCATCGATATCAGCGGCGAGCTTATTGATCAGATCATTGAACGCGCTCGTTTGCTCAAGAGCCTTGCCAGCAGCGTATGCCTCATCAAGTTTAGCCTTCAAGTCATTAAGACGATATTGAAGAGCATTCTTATCAGTAGCGCTTGTGATCAAGTTGTGATAATAAGTCAGAGCCGGTTCGGCAGACTTCTGAGCATTGAATGCATCAACAGCATCGATGCGAACTTGAAGACCGGTTTCGGGATGATTGATGATAGCCAAGAGGTCATCGTAAGCCTTCTTATTATCCTCGAACTTCTTGATAACGACCTTGACAGAATCTACATCGTGGAGAACGTCGAGCATCATTGTATCGGCTTTAGCCCAGACGTCGAAGTTCACGCTATTCTTATTCTTGTTGAGATAAGCGCGGACATCAGCGAGTTTAGCCTCAATCTTTTCGGCGGCAGGCACGATAGTATCCATACCGATAGCACCACTCTTGATAGAGTTGGAGAGAGCCTGAACCTTTCTCTGAACAGCGACGTAGTTACCACGGAAAGTGAAGTCGTTTTGAGTGACCTCAAGCGAATCAGTAGCAGCCTGCTCAAAGCGGCGCTTCATCGAATTGATCTTTACGGAAACCTTGTAGTTTTCAACTTGTGTACTGAACGCAGTGGTTTTATCGTAGCAATCTTGAGGATTTTCGGAAGTAGTGACGATAGACTTCAACTTAGTGTCGAAATCTTTGTACTTCTTTTCGACAGCAGTATAAGCACCGCCGGCAACGTCATTAGCCTTGTAGAGTTCGGGAGTCCATTCGCTACCCTCGATGATCATCTTCTTGTTCATCGCGTCATCGACCTCGGCGAGAGCCTCACCAAGAGACTTGACCTGAGTAGCAACGCCTGCATAAGCATCCATCAAATTGCCCGCTTTAGTCTTGGCTTCATCGATATAGCCATTGATGGTATCGATGTCACCTTGCTCTACAGTCTCACCCTTCGTGATTTTGGCCTCGAGAGCATCGATAGCCTTCTCGATATTATTGAGACTCTCAGCGAACATAGCAGCGAGATTGAACTCATCTATTGAGATGCCCGATTCTTCTTGCTTATCCTCGATATACTGTCTCAGATCCTCGAAAGCGGCATTAACCTGCTGGAGAGGTTCATACTTCTTAACAACGTTGAGAGCAGTTTCGACAGCACTATAGTCGTAAGACTCCTTGACAGCCGGAATAGCGTAATCGTCATTGATCAGTTTCTTAACAGCGTCGATAGCCTGCTGAGCTTTCTTGACATCTTGATTTCCGGTGAGAGCACCCTGACCGATTCTGTTGAGAGTCTTCTGATACTCGGCGAGAGGTGTCATAGCAGAGATGTAGCGCTGATTGTTGAGCTCTACAGTAGCAGTAGCGTCAGTCAGAACATCTTGGAAAGAGGTCTTGGCACCTTCCAAGTTTTCCACATCCTTGCTCTTGGCAGCGCCGATAGGATTACCGCTTTCCACTGTGAGGCCTTGTATCACTGTGTTATAAGTATTGTCGACTTCGGCCTTCTTACCGGCGATATAGGTAGCATAATTATCCTCCTTGCCGGAGATGAAGAGATCCTCATCGTCAGCGACACCCTTGAGAGCATCGAGATCACCCTTGACCTTATCTCGTTCAACCAAAACTTCCGAACGAAGTTGGAAGATCTTGGTATAAGCATTCCAGTCAGTCTCCGAAGTGGTTACCATACCGGCGAGTTTGCTGATCTCACCTTGAATAGTAGTAGTCTTATCTTGAGGCTCAGTTACAGTCTCGTAGAGATCAGCGTATGCCTTTTCGACAGCAGCTTCGAAGTCATTGATAGACTTCTCTACCTCGGGATATTTATCTTCCGGTGCTTTAAAGCAGAGAAGATAAGCGCCTTGAGTAGCGTCAGAAGCATTCTCGATATCTTGGTCAGCCTTGAACTGAACCATTTCTTCTCTTTGAGCCTGAAGCTTAGCTCTCAGATCGCTGATTTTGCCATCGAAGACAGCCTTATCGGCCACGTTCTTCTTATAAAGATCCCAAACAGCATTTTCAGCCTTGACCTCTTTATTGTAAGTAGAGACTGTAGTTTTCAGGCCATTGATTTCAGCTTGAATCTTGTTGGTCGGTTTCCACAACTCATACTTGTTGTAGAGAGCCATAGCATCATCGGCAGAAAGAGAGTCAGCACCGTTAAGTTCATCGATCTCCTCTTGGATAGCATCTGTTTGCTCCTTGAGAGCAGCATAACGGTCGCGAAGTTCTTTAGCCTCGTCGCGATCATCCTCCTCATAAACCTGCTCCAACTTGAGATTCGTATTGAAACTGGTCTGGAGAGTGGATTGAAACTTGGCGAAATCGACCACCAGATTCAGGTTGACGGCATCGAAGCTGAATCCATTGATTTCATCAGCAGAAGTGAGGAAAATTTTAGCCTCGCTATCAGCTGTAGAAACTGTGAATTGGTTGTTTTTAGGGGTAACCGTCGTGCCATTGACCTCCACTCTATCGATCTTAACGTTGTTGGCATTAGTGAACACGAGAGTGTATGTACCCGGGTTGAGACCTTTAACCGTAGTAAAGATCCAACCGTTACCGGAGTATGAGACACTTGATCCGGAGGTCACAGGATCGTCCCCAATCACATTGGGATCCTTCGCCCATCCGGGCAGAGTGCCATCATTATTGACGGTGATGTCAGCCAAGGCAGAGAATGCCAAGGGAGTCACCAATAATGAAGCGAGTATCCTCTTTTGCATAAGACAAAAAATTTAGAAAGTAATGTATTTATGTTGTTAATTGTATTATCTATACCATTAAAATATGCATCGCGTACATATAGCTATAGCAATTCGATGGCAAATTTAAACATAAATTTACAAATTACCCCCCCAATTGTTAATTTGTGTTAATAGTTTTTAAATTGTATTGAATTAGATAAAAAAGGGTACAAAAAAACCTCCGCCGGGGCGGAGGATGATGAGGTGAAAGAGGGGTATTAGTTATTAGTTATTAGTTATTAGTTATTAGTTGATTTCTTGCTGAACTTAGCGCAGTCGGGGGCGAAGGCGAGGGTAATGATGTGTTCCTCGCTTTGGTAGGTGTAGATCTTAAATTGAATTATTTTATCTTGCGTTATTTCTTTTTCTAATTCCGGAGAAGTTTTTTCATCTGCTTTTTCAGCCTTGGCATCAATGAGAATTTCTACTTTGCCGTATAGAGGGGAAGGGTCGTTGAGGATGTTGGCGGGGAGGTGGAACTCGGCGGGGTCGAAGACCGGTGTGGGGGGTGCGAGCAGAGGCATCTTGGAGATTCGGATTTGGGTACGGAAGTCGAGGCCGGCAGTGAAGGCGGCTTTGTAGGCAGCCTCCTTGATGGTCCAAGCCATGACATTGGCAGTGACATCGTCGGCGGGGATCATCTCCAGTTCTTCGGGGGAGAGGAAACGATCTCGGATATGGATCACCTGCTCGCGGTCGGCTCGTTCGGCGTCGATGCCGAGAGCGGCACGGTTGGAATATGTGGAGAGGTCGACTTCGGGCGTCGGAGGGAGAGTAGCCACGGCGAACAAGCCCTGACAATGGGTCAGCGAGATACGAGCCGACTCACCATAGAGGAAAGGGGCACCATTTCGGAAATGGCCTAAATCGCGGTAAGCCTCCTTACCATTTTCGCAATATAGTTGGCGAGCCATATCGAGCCATACATTGCCCTTATAATGCTCGCCTCCTGAAACTTCTTCCACCTTAATACCGGGGATGGTGGGATGACGCCAATATATGAAATCCATATTTTAGGTTAGGGGTTAGGGGTGGTTAGGTAGGAGTTAAGGTTACTTTAACTTTGGCTATGCGGTGGCGATCCATTTGGATTACTTGCATGTGGATTGGTCCACGGTCGAACTCCTCCTTGGGTCGGGGGAAATCTCCCTTGATCTTAAGTAGGAGACCGGCGAGGGTTTCAGCTTCGCCGACATCGCCGAGGGTTTCCTCCTCGATGTCGAGAGCACGACAGAAATCGGGGAGAGGGATCTTCGCCTCGAAGATATAAGTATTAGGAGCGATGACATGATAATTAGGGTCTTCATCATCATACTCATCATCGATATCACCGACGATTTCCTCGATGATATCCTCAAGGGTGACGATGCCTCGGGTGCACCCATACTCATCGATAACGATGGCGATGTGCATCTTTCGGCGGCGGAAATCCTCGAGCAGGTCGTCGAGCATACGCGACTCCGGCACGAAATAGGCTTCGCGGAGGAGCGACTGCCAAGCGGGTCGGTCGGTTTTGCCGATATAGGGGATCAGGTCCTTGCTATAGAGGATACCCTTGATAGCGTCTTGAGTTGTATCATATACGGGTATTCGGGAGAACCCCGACTCGAGGATAGTGTTCAGAGCATTTTCCCACGACTCGTGGATCTCGATGGCTGTGATATCTACACGCGACACCATCACTTCGCGCGCCTCCCTCTCGCCGAAAGAGAGGATACCCTCGAGCATATCCTTCTCCTCGCCATCCTCGACGTCGGATATCTCGAGCGCCTTCTCGAGAGTATCGGTAGAGATATCCTCATCCTTCTTGGCAACCACACGGTTTACGATAAAAGTAGACTTCACCATAAGGCTGGAGAGGGGTGAGAAGAGATGGTAGAAAGCCGAGATGCCTGGGGTAGCCATTTTGACCCATGCTCTCATACGGCCACGCGCCACGAGTTTGGGGAAGATTTCGCCGAAGAGGAGGAGCAAGAAAGTCATAAAGACCGTCTGCACCATAAAATTAAGCCAGGTCGCATTGAAGGTTACCACCTCATTGATGGCGAAAGTGAGGAGCACCACCATGGTGATATTGACCAGGTTATTGGCGATAAGGATTGTGGCGAGTAGGCGTTCGGAGTTTTTGATAAGATGGAAAGCGCTACTATCCTTAGGGTCGTCGGACTCCTCGAGCTCATCGATGTCGTGAGGGGAGAGTCCGAAGAAAGCGATCTCGCTACCGGAGACGAAAGCCGACATAGCGAGGCAACACACCACGATAATGATCAGCACACTCCAAAAGAACCAGGAGATCGTAGGGCTATGAAAAGAGATGGCCGGCAACACATCTTGAGATGCGGCAGGTAATTGTGCCAACATATCTAACAAACAATTGGCCGGCAAAGGGTCTGTATCCAATTTTAAATAGAATATTGATTATGCTTACAAAATTACGACAAAATCCTCTGATATGCAAATTTCAATTCATAATGCATGACTCATGATGCGTATTTCATAGAGCCGCCCTAATTTCAGACCGGGATTATTTGGTCTTCTTTCACATACCAGAGATAGCCTCTGACGGAGGTATATCCGGACTTGCGCAGGAGTCGGACATAGTTGGTGACCTGACGTCGATACTTGCCGGAGGTGTCGACCTTGCCGAACTTATAGTCGACCACATCGACACTGCCATCGGGATAGAACACCAGACGGTCGGGGCGTCGGAAGGCAGACTTGAAAGCCAAGAGAGGGCGCTCATTGACCACTCGGACATCCTCGCCAAACCAGCGTCTCACCTCGGGTCGGGGTTCATCTACCAGTTTGCGGGTAAGGAAAGACTCGATCTGCTTCGCCAACTCCTCGGTGATGACGCCGGAGAATAGCAGATACTTCACAGCCTCCGAGAGGTCGGCGGGGTGCTTCACCATCTCCAAGAGGGCATGCATCAGGTTGCCCTCCGAACGAGGATCGGTATCCTCCTCCGGTTCAGAAGCGGATTGAGAATCCGACTCGCCATCCGACTCAGACTCTGTAGAGGCGTTGATATGTATGGGAGAATCCTCCAAACGAGTTTTCAGAAACCCGGGAGACACATGAGAGACATACTCCCGGATGACAATCTTGTCGCTGCGATCGTCGGTCTTGGGCTCCACCCTCTCCGGGGGTGAGCCTATGATATATTGAATCAAGCCATCTTCCACGACCTTCTCTACGATATCCCTCGAAAGGAGTTTAATATCGGCACTATCCGGTTTGTCTCCATTGATGAGATTCTGCAAAAACCGATCGATAAGACATCCGACACCGCAATAAGTTGAAGCAGTGTTCGATCCGTTTTTATCTTTCTTAACAGGGGCGATTCCGGCGAAGACATACAGTTCCGATTTGGCGCGAGTGAATGCTACGTAAGCGGCATTGAGATAATCCATCTTCACCTCGTCATAGAAACGATATAGGATATCCTGATGGCAAGTATCTTCCATATCGGGGGAAACAGCCAATGGGAGATAAGGGGGCATCTCGATCGAATCGTGAGAGATAACATCGGTGTTAGGTTTGACCCATCGCCACTCTGTCTTATTACGTTCAAACTTATCGGTCATATCCCAATCTACGAAAGGGAGGATGACACACTCATATTGGAGGCCCTTCGACTTATGGACCGTAGTCACGGTGACGGCGTCGATATCATCGGGAGAAGCGATGCAAGCCTTCTTTCTTTTGCGGTCCCACCATTCGAGGAAAGAGCGCATATCGGTGGGGTGGCCATCGCAATACTCCAGCACGAGGTCTTGGAATGCGGCGATATATACGGCATCCTCGCGGCGCAAATCCGGGGTAAGGAACTTTGAAGCGATAACCTCGACCAGAGCCGGGAGGGCGAGCGACTGCATATTCTTGAGCAGATCGGAGAGGGCATCGAAAGTCATATCCTGCTCCAAGAACTCATCGAGGGCATCGGCTGTCGATGCCGAGGGATGATTCAGTCGGAAATACTTGAAATTGGCAGAGAGTTCACACCACTTGCCGGGTCTCTTAACAAAAGACTTTCCATCGCCATGCTCTATCTTGGGGAGCGAACCGCGAGCGATATTATCCAATACGCCGACGATGATGCTCACCGCCTTCGACGAAGAGATATAGAGCGACTGCTCGCTGACGAAAGATATCGGAGGGAGGTCGGGGTGCTCCTGATTGAAGATGGTAAAGCGATTGATCAGAGACTCGCACTCATTATTTCGCGACACGAGCAGAGCAATGTCGCGTTGGCGGTAGCCACGACGGAGAAGCTGATGGATCAACTCCGGCACCTGACTAAGGGCATAATCGCTTGCCTCCTCCTTCTTACTCCTCTCGACAAGTCGAATATCGAGATATCCGCGATCCTTCTGCTTCTTGGGTGTCTGCACGACATTGGCATATAGGGGTGAAAAACGTCTACGCTTCACACCCGGATGGTCCGACTCGAACTGCCCAGCCATATTGTCGAGGGCTTGGGCGAGGAACTTAAAGAAAGAATTATTGAACTGCACCACATGCAGATCGCTGCGATAATTCGTATTCTCCGAAGGGTCATTACCATGGATATGGACATAATCGCGGAAATCCTGCGGCACCTTCTCGCTGATGAGGGAAGGGTCGGCATTGCGGAATCGATAGATGCTCTGTTTGGCATCGCCGATGATCAGATTGCCATGCGCCTCGCTGAGGCTTTGCTTCACGAGCGGAGAGAGGATCTTCCACTGCATTCGGCTGGTATCCTGGAACTCATCGATCAGGAAATGATTTAGCCGAGTGCCTATTCGTTCATATATAAAAGGAGTATCGCTATCGCCGATCACCTTATTAAGGATCATAGTGGTTTCCGACAGCTCGATGGCATTGATCTCATTCAGGTAATCGCGGCGCATTTTCGACACGATGTCGAAGAGGGCAAAAGCGGGAAGATTCGTGCTATACAACTTCCATAGGCGGAATCCGGGAGAAGAGAGCAACTTGAACCATTTTTCAAAAGCATTCTGAGCCGGGAGCAATATCTTCTTCAACTGCTCGGAGGTATAACCTGCACTTTGAGCGGCACTATCGAGGCGATTTTCAAAATCGGGATTGTAAGACTCTGCGATTTTGATTCTGCAATTCCATATCAGTTTTTTGTTTGAAAACTCCTCCTTGTGTCTGCCTATGCGAGCGATACGTTCTCTTATATATTTTAAATCCTTACCTGTGTTTTTCAAAACAGCATCCGGGAGAGTCGGGTACAGATCGTGGCAGGCTTTTCGCATATTCTTGAAAGCATCCTTGACATCATCCTCATACCTCTTGTTCAGGTCATTGTAGAGGCTGCGGAGATCCGGCTTTTTATTCAGATATGCCTCGACCTTATCTCGAATCTGCTTATACTCCTCATTATCAAGCCGCTTGACATCGTTCACAAAAGTCTTGTAGGGATTTTTTTGCGACTTCGATTCGAGATTAGAATTGAAGATATTCCACCCCTTATCGATGCGATCCATCATCAGTTTGACCCAAAAACGGATAGTATCATTCTCCGGGTCCTCCTCATCATCGATCACATCGAGAGTGGCATCGACGCTCACCTTTGAGACATACTCCGAATCGAGTTCTACCTGGAAAGTATCGTGATTGTTGGTTTCGTAAGCGAAAGTACGGAGCACCATTTGGAAGAACGAATCGATGGTAGAGATACGAAAATCGGAATAATTTTCCAAGAGTGAAGCCAAAGCAATCTTGCACGCCTCAGCTATTCTATCCCTCGACACTCGGAGAGTCTGGCGGAAATCATCCATATACTCGACATCCTCCAGGACTTGACGGCCCGAGTCATCAGTCTTCACGACAGGTGCACCGTATGCAAGATTATATAGGCTATTGATGATGCGGACCTGCATCTCATTGGTAGCCTTATTGGTGAAAGTTATGGCCAGAATATGACGGGCAGCGTCGGCGAGTTCATGTTTGTTTCGCAGACGCGGGGCATTATCTCCATCGGAGATGGATATCAGATAGAAGATATAAGTTCTTGCCAGTCGATAAGTTTTGCCCGAACCGGCGGAGGCTCTATAGAGGTCTAACATAGTGAGGAGTTAGGAATTAGGAGATAGGAATTGGGAAATAGGAATTGGGGCTGTTATTTTACTTTATAGCCTTGAGCTGAGAGAATCTTCTTCACCTGGTCGACGAGGTTCCCCTGGATGAGGATTTCGCCACCGCGTGTGCTACCACCTACGCCGAGGCTACGCTTGAGGAGAGCGGCGATGCGCTCCGTTTCGTCGGGGATATCGGGGTCGAAGCCCTCGACGATGGTAGCGGTCTTACCCTTACGTCCCTTACGATCGATCAGCACATGCAGAGTGGGGAGGGCCGGGGTCTTGGCAGGAGTGGCCTCAGGGGTTGGCTCCTCGCCGGCGGGGAGGTCGGCATTTTCGAGGAGCGAGCCTAATACATTTTTCCAGTCCATAGTCTATACGTGGGGGACTTAGAGTTTGCGTTGGAGGTCATCGAGCGACTCGGGGCGCTCCACAAGTTCACCCTCAGCGCTATATATAAAGACAGCGGGGAGCGAAGAAACGTTATACTCTACCAGGGCATTGGAAGTGGCATTACCGGGGTCGATGACATTGATCCAGGGGAGATTGCGAGCAGCCTCACGCCATTCGAACTGAGCCTCGTCGAACGACACTTGGAAGAACTCGACAGCGCCACGCTTTGCCTCATAAATGCGAGCCAACTGACGGTTGAAGGCCGGAGCATTAGGGTCTGTCATCATCGAGAAGATGAGCACCACCTTCTTACCCTTGCCCACGACATCAGAGAGACGAACCGTCTTACCATCGACACCGGGGAGTGCAATATCTATCACTTTTAACTCATTAGCTTGCACCACGGTCTTACGGCCGAGGGCGGAATTACGTTGGCGCATAGCAGCGAGCGACACCTCCTTGACCATCTTGCCGTGAGGGTCGTTAGGGCGATAATTCTGGAACTGAGTAGCAACGGCGGCATAATACTTTGCATCCTCGCCATCAGCGGGGTCGTAGAGAGGAGCACCATTGACTATCTTGGTGAGGACATAATAGCTGAGGATCGAACCCTGACCATCCTTGATATACTTGGTATAGACATTGCGTTTGAACTGAGCCAAGGCAGTCGAATCGGGGTCGGAGAGGGCAATCAGTTCCTTCTCGAACTCGGCGAGCCGTTTGGCTTGGTCGGTGCCATCGAGGGTAAAGACCCTGCCGAACTCAGCGGCGGAAGTAACGAGATGTAGCGACTCGATCGAATCGATAGGGAGGTAGACGAACTTACCATCGAGCGAGAGGCGATAGATATCGGGAGAAGCCGGGGCATCGGCATGGATAGAGAACTTGCCATTGCCGCCGACTTTGGTAGAATCTACGGGCATCCAACGGCCGTGGAAATCGGACTTCTCGAGGACAACATACTGATCGGGGTCAGCGCCGGCGATTTCACCGGAGACCTCGAAACGGGGCGAGCGTCCGCAAGCGACACAGAGGAAGAGAGCAGTAAAAATGGAAAAAGAACTGAGCTTCATAAGGAATAAATTAATCAAGCGGTTATTTTTTACAAAATTAGCAATAATTTGTTAAAAAAAAGATGGGAAATGGAATAAAATTTGTAAATTTGCAAGATATTATGCTTTAACACGGAACCGTAATCGAGACGGATGTCCCAAAGAATGACAAAACCGGGCGTTACCAACCTAAAAAACAAGCAGCGAAGAAAACAATAACGAAATTTATGTTACAACCAGTAAAGAAGACCATCACCTTGCCCGATGGGAGAGAGATCACCATAGAGACAGGCAAGCTCGCCAAGCAGGCAGATGGAGCGGTAGAGGTCCGCATGGGCAACACGATGTTGCTAGCGACCGTATGTTCGGCCCAGGAGGCCGGAGAGGGAGTAGACTTTATGCCCCTCACAGTAGAGTACAAAGAGAAGTATGCCTCGATTGGTAGGTATCCCGGTGGATTCCAGAAGAGAGAAGGGCGCGCCAGCGACTATGAGATTTTGACATCTCGCTTGGTGGACCGTGTATTGCGACCCTTATTTCCTGAAGATTATCATGCCGACACGTTCGTCAATGTGATTTTATTCTCAGCCGACGAACATGATGCACCCGATGCCCTGGCAGGTATCGCCGCATCAGCCGCCTTGGCATGTAGTGACATACCCTTCAACGGTCCTATCTCCGAGGTGAGAGTGGCACGCGTAGGAGGGGAATGGGTGATCAACCCCACCTTCGAGCAGATCGAAGAGGCTGACATCGAATTGATGGTCGGTGCTACATACGACAATATAATGATGGTGGAGGGTGAGATGAACGAAGTGTCGGAAGCAGAGCTTCTCGAGGCACTCAAAGTGGCTCACGCCGAGATCAAGAAGCACTGTGTGGCACAGATCGAGTTGATGAAAGAGGCAGGCAAAGAGACCAAGCGTGTCTACTGCCATGAGATCAACGACGAAGAGCTCCGCAAGGATGTGCACGACAAGTGTTATGACAAGGCCTACGCCATCGCTCGCACCGGCACACCCGACAAGCATTGGCGTGCCGAGCAGTTTGACAAGATCTGCGAAGAATATATCGAGCAGCTTCCGGAGATGACCGAGGCTGACTTGGAGAAATATACCGCCGACCAGCGCATAGCGATGGTGAAGCGTTATTATCACGATGTCGAGAAAGAGGCTATGCGTCGTTGCGTTCTCGACGAGGGCATTCGTTTGGATGGCCGTAAGACCACCGAGATTCGTCCCATCTGGTGTGAGGTTGACTACCTCCCCGGTCCTCACGGAGCAGCCGTGTTCACACGCGGTGAGACACAGGCATTGGTGACCACAACTCTGGGTACCACACTCGACGAGAAGATCGTGGACGATGTATTGAACCAGAGCAAAGAGCGATTCTTGCTCCACTATAACTTTCCACCCTTCAGCACAGGCGAGGCACGTCCTCAGCGTGGTGTAGGACGTCGCGAGATCGGCCATGGCAACTTGGCACACCGCGCATTGAAGCGTATGCTTCCCGACAACTTCCCCTACACTTGCCGCATAGTGTCCGACATCCTCGAATCTAACGGTTCGTCGTCGATGGCTACCGTGTGTGGCGGCACATTGTCGCTGCTCGATGCCGGTGTGAAGATGAAGCGTCCCGTAGCCGGCGTGGCAATGGGCCTTATCTCCGACAAGGGTAATGTGAAATATGCCATCCTCTCCGACATCCTGGGCGACGAAGACCACCTGGGCGATATGGACTTCAAGGTGACCGGTACGACCAAGGGTATCACCGCCACACAGATGGATATCAAGTGCGACGGCTTGAGCTATGAAGTATTGGAGCGTGCACTCAACCAGGCACGCGACGGTCGTCTCCACATCCTCAACATCATCAACGAGACCATCCCGGCACCTCGCGAGGACTACAAGCCTCACGTGCCTCGTCTGATCACTATCGAGATACCGAAAGACATGATCGGTGCGGTGATCGGTCCGCAGGGTAAGGTGATCCAGGGCATCCAGGAAGAGACCGGCGCCACCATCTCTATCGATGAAGATGAGAAGCTGGGTATCGGCCGCGTAGAGATAGCATCGAAAGACAAAGCGAGCATCGATGCAGCCCTCGCCAAGATCAAAGCAATCGTGGCACAACCCGAAGAGGGAGAGGTGTATGAAGGAACAGTTCGTTCGATCCTCGACTTCGGTGCATTCGTAGAGTTTATGCCCGGTCGCGACGGACTTCTCCACATCAGCGAGATCTCATGGGATCGTCTTGAGAACATGGAAGCGAGCGGTCTGAAAGAGGGTGACAAGGTGAATGTCAAGCTCATCGAGATCGACAAGAAGACCGGCAAATATCGTCTGTCGATGCGAGTATTGACTCCCAAGCCCGAGGGCTATGTAGAGAGAGAATCTCGTCCTCGTCGTGAGGGTGGAGACCGTGGACCCCGTCCTCGTCGCGATGGCGACCGCGGACCCCGCCAGGGTGGCGACCGTGGCCCGCGTCAAGGTGGCCAACGCACCTTCAAGCACAACAACGACTAATCCCCAACCATCATAGACAAAAAGAGAGAGCGCATCTTCGCGGATGCGCTCTCTCTTTTTTATAAGATTGTGAGTTAATTTTCTTGATGTGTGGTCGGAATGGATTTACTCGTAATCTTCGATGACACTGTCGATGGCTTGGTCATCGCGGATCCACTCCCCATCGGGGGTCATCTCGATGAAATCCATGATGTCGTAGATATCGGCATCTGCCTCTTCATCAGCCTCCTCCTCTTCGATGAGGAAGACTTCGTCGGTGGCGGTATCGATGGCAAGAAGGGCATCATCCCAAGCCTCGGTAGCCTCGAGATACTCATCGATGGCATCAACGATCTTTTCTTTCAAATCAGACATAATCTATAAAGGATTAGTCTCTGCTTGCACCCAAGAAGCGGAGCAAATAGAGGAAGAGGTTGATGAAATCGAGATAGAGGTTCAAGGCGCCGATAGTAGCCAACTTATCGGTGAGGGCAGGATCGAGATTGGCAGCGGCAAGATGCTTCACCTGCTGAGTGTCGTAGGCGGTAAGACCCACAAAGATGAGCACGCCGACGAACGAAACGATCCACATCATAGTGGCGGACTTCAAGAAGATGTTGACCACCGAAGCGATGATCAGACCGATCAGCGCCATAAAGAGGAACGAGCCGAACTTCGTAAGGTCGGTCTTGGTGAAATAGCCGTATGCCGACATAGCGCCAAACGTACCGGCAGTGATGAAGAAAGTCGAAGTGATCGAACCGAGGCTATAGACCAGGAATATTGAAGAGAGGGAAGCTCCCATCAGGGCGGCGAAGAGCACAAAGAGGCCGATCATCGCACCATTCGACAACTTATTCATAGCCGCAGGGATGGTAAATGCCATAATAAACATGGCGATAAACATACCCCAATAGACGATAGGATTTCCAAAGAGGATGCTTATGAGAGTCGGGCTGCTTGCCACACCGAGAGCGACGAAAGCAGACACGAGCAAGCCAATGGTCATACGCAGGTATACACGCTTCATCACAGCATTGGTCTGCGAAGCGACGCTGACATAACCTCCGCCATAATAAGGGGGAGGAACATTGTTCATGTTTTGATGATTAAAGTTCATAGTAAAAAAGGTTATTAGATAAAACTTAGAGCGAAAAATTTAAGGAACGCGCTCTTATCGTAATGAATAGCAAAAATTGTGCCAAACTTACATACGTTCGGGCATTTCGATGCCGAGCAGCGACATGGCGTCGCGGAGAGTGCGGGCGGTGACCCAGCAGATCAGCAGGCGCTGAGCGCGTACATCGGCATCCTCTTCGCGGAGGATCGAATAGTCATGATAGAACTGATTGAACTCCTTGGCGAGAGCGTATGCATAATTGGCGATAAGAGCGGGAGAGCAATTCTTGCCGGCTTCAGCCACGACGTTTCGGAAATCGTCGATCTTGCGGATGAGTTGCGCCTCCTTCTCATTGGGGACACCGGCGGGAGTAGCCATCGGGTCGAACTCGGGAACCTTGCGAAGGACAGAGCGGATACGAGCGTAGGTATACTGGATGAACGGACCGGTGTTGCCGTTGAAATCGATCGACTCCTCGGGGTTGAAGAGCATATTCTTGCGAGGATCCACCTTGAGGAGGAAATACTTCAGGGCACCCAGGCCGACGATTCGCGACACTTCGGCGGCCTCCTCAGCAGGCATATCGGCGAAACGCTCAGCGCTCATCTCGGCAGCCGAAGAGATCATGGTGTCGATCAGATCGTCGGCATCGACGACAGTGCCTTCGCGCGACTTCATCTTACCATTGGGGAGTTCGACCATGCCGTAAGAGAAGTGCATCAGATCCTTGCCCCACTTGAAGCCGAGGCGGTCGAGCAAAATCGAGAGCACCTGGAAGTGATAATTCTGCTCATTGCCCACGACATAGATCATACGATCGATGGGATAATCGCGATAACGGAGTTTGGCGGTGCCAATATCCTGAGTCATATATACGGAAGTGCCGTCAGCGCGGAGCAAGAGTTTATGGTCGAGGCCTTCTGCAGTGAGGTCAGCCCACACCGAGCCATCCTCCTTGCGATACATCTTACCCTCCTCGAGGCCCTTGAGCACGAGTTCCTTACCCTCGAGATATGTTTGCGACTCATAATAGATCTTATCGAACGAGACGCCGAGGCGGGCGTAAGTTTCGTCGAAGCCGTCGTAAACCCAAGAGTTCATTTTCTCCCAGAGGGCACGCACTTCGGGGTCGCCCTGCTCCCACTTGCGGAGCATCTCGCGAGCCTCCTTCATAAGTGGAGAGAGTTCCTTAGCCTCATCTTCGGAGACATGTTTCTGCTCCATAATCTCCTTGACCTCCTCCTTGAAATGGCGGTCGAAAGCGACATAGAAATTACCGATAAGGTGGTCGCCCTTCAGGCCTGTGGATTGTGGAGTAGCCCCCTCGCCCCACTTCTGCCAAGCGAGCATCGACTTGCAGATATGGATACCACGGTCGTTTACGATATTGGTCTTAACGACGTTATTGCCGTTAGCCTCGAGGATTCGAGCGAGCGAATAGCCGAGGAGGTTATTGCGCACATGGCCGAGGTGTAGAGGCTTATTGGTATTGGGCGAAGAATACTCCACCATCACGAGTGGAGAATTCCGGTCAGCCTTACGGAAGCCGAACTCGGGAGTAGCGGCTATATCATGGAGCAAATCGATCCAGAAATGGCGAGAGATCGACAGATTGAGGAAACCCTTAACGACATTACACTCCTCGACGGCATCGAGGTTTTCGACCATCCAGTTTCCGATCTCAGTGGCAGTGGCATCGGGGGCCTTGCGAGAGATTTTGAGGATAGGGAAGACAACGATAGTCATATCGCCCTTAAACTCCTTGCGAGTGGCGGTGGGGGTGAGTAGAGAGGCATCGACATCAGCGCCATAGAGATGATGCACAGCATCGGCGGCGCCGCGAGCCAGAATAGATTCAATTGACATTTACAAAAAAATATAATAGTTTGAATTTACAAAGTTAAATAAAAAAACGGAAAAGTAAAAATCGAGAGTTAGTTATTAGTTATTAGATAATAGTTATTAGATGGTGGATAATAGTTATTAGATAATAGATGGAAATAAAGAGAAGCCTTGGGGCATACCGTGTGGGATGCTCCAAGGCTTGTGATAGCGGGCGATGTAAGAGGAGAACTCTTACTTACCGAGTTCGGCAGCCGGTTTGAATTTCACGACTTTGCGAGCCGGGATAACGATCTTCTCCTTAGTCAGGGGATTGATGCCGGTACGTTCGGGTTTATCAACCACAGCGAAAGTACCGAAACCGATCAATTGCACCTTGTCTTCATTTTTGAGAGCCTCTGCGATAGTCTCGAGAGTAGCCTCAAGAGCCTTCTTGGCATCTACCTTGTTGAGCTGCGCTTTAGCAGCGATTTCGTTAACTAAGCCTGTCTTATTCATACTTATATTTTTTTTGGTTAGATAATTTTTGACCAAAGGATGCACAAATATAGCAAATAATTAAAGAATTACAAATAAAACTTAAAAAATTTATGTACAAAACAGAAAAATTTTATTTATAATTGAAATATTTAGCAATTTTTGCAGTTGATATAGCAATTTTAGGGAATATTTCCGTTAATAGAGTATGAACACAAGTATGATGTGGCGGCAGGTTCCGCCGGTGACAAAAAATCTGATAATTATCAATATTTTGCTATGGCTGGCAGAGGTATTTGTGCCGGGCTTTGGCGAGACGTTGATCAATAAATTAGGACTCCACCTGTTTGGGACGAGTCTCTTCAATCCCTTCCAGGTGTTTACCTACATGTTCTTGCACGACAATGGGATGATCTTCCATGTTCTGTTCAATATGTTTACCCTTTATATGTTTGGCAGAATCTTGGAGATGGTGTGGGGATGGAAGCGCTTTCTGATCTTCTACTTGGTGTGTGGCATCGGCGCCGGTTTGGTGCAGGAGGGAGTATGGCTATTGACCTACAAGCAAGAATACATTTCAGCGATAGCAGAAATCAACCGGCTAAGCTATAGCGACATGGCAGCGATAGTGGAAGAGGCTGCGGCGCATGGCGACCCCTCCTTCGTAGCGGCGATGAACGCCATGAAAGAGCAGATGGTTACGATCGGCGCTTCGGGTGCGATCTTCGGCTTATTGCTCGGTTTTGCGATGGTATTCCCCAATATGCCCCTCTATCTGTTCTTCATTCCGGTGCCTATCAAGGCTAAGTATATGGTGATCGGATATGCAGTGATCGAGCTGCTCTTAGGGGTTAGTGCCAACGGCTCATCGATAGCCCACTTCGCCCACTTGGGAGGTATGCTGTTCGGTCTGGCGATTCTGCTATATTGGCGACACAAGGGGACACTGCACAGCAAAGGATACTATGGACAGGATTTCTAAAGCGCGATGAGTATAATAGAGAAAGTAAGAGAGATGTGTTGCGGCAGCCGGGTTATGGCATGGGTGCTGACGCTCACCGTATCCTTCGGGTTGCTCTTCTGCCTGCTCAGCATCTTCAGCCGCTACGGGGCGGGAGCCACGGGCTTGGAGACTTGGATGGTGCTGTCGGCAGATGCCTCGGTGTTGTTCTATCGCCCTTGGACCTTGTTGAGCTATATGCTGGTGCACACCTCGATGCTCCATCTCCTCTTTAATATATTGTGGTTGTATTGGTTTGGCGTGATGCTCTATGATGTAGAGCGCGACAGCGACATAGCGATGATATATATAGGAGGGGGATTGACCGGCGGGTTGCTCTATCTGATAGCCTCCCCCTTGTCAGGTACGACAGGTTACTTGGCGGGGAACTCCGCGGCGGTGTTGAGTATGATGATAGCGGCAGCGATCAGGATGCCATCGCGCAGCATCGGGTTATGGCTTATCGGAGAAGTGAAGTTGAAATGGGTGGCATTGGCATGTATCATCCTGACACTCTTGGGAGGTGGAGGCAACATAGCCGTGCAGATGACCCACATCGGGGGACTCGCCTGCGGAGCGCTCTATGTGCTGAGCAAGCACCGATGGAATATCCGACTCTTCAGCCGATCATCACGCAGCAAAGAAATAAAGAGGAGTGGTTCGCGCTTCAAGAGTGCGGTGAAGAAGAGCAATGTCACCGATATGATGCAGAGCATGCAGCAGAGTGCTAAGACACCCTCGGCAGAGGGAGTGCTCGACGAGAATCGTCTCGACCAGCTCCTCGACAAGATTCGCGTATCGGGTTTTGACTCGCTGACCAAAGCAGAGAAAGAGGAACTCGACAGACTGTCACAACAGATTAAGTAAGAGCGCTCTTAAATTAGGAATTAGGAGATAGGAATTAGGAATGGGTTAGATTTCAACAATAAGACTATGATAACTTGGATGATGATTAAGCCGATGTTCCGCATAGCGGCAAAGGTGGTGACAACGATACTCTGTATGGTGACCCTACTCTCAGCCTACGGCGGGAGGATCAGCACCGACTATTTGACCCTTCCGGGGATGCTGACCATCGCCATGCCATGGTTGGCATTGGCGACATTTGTAACGGGAGTGATATGGTTCTTGACACGGCGTCTCATCATGGGAGGTCTCTGCATAGTGACCATCGTAGCCGGCTGGGGATCGATCTCCACCCTCTATCCCTTCTCGACTTCCAAGCATGCGCTACCGGGCCGGTCGACCATCACACTGATGACCTACAACTGTCTGCATGGCTGGGACTTGGAAGACAAATATGAGGGGCGCAATCGCACCCTCGACTATATCATGAATAGCGGTGCCGACATCGTATGTCTTCAGGAATTAGTGTCATGGGATATCGACATGCCGGGGAGGGCACCCGGGCAAATGGATTCACTCATGAAGGTATACCCCTATCGAGTGGGGAGCAATAGTGTCGACACGAAGATACTCTCGAAATACCCGGTGGAATATATCAAAGCCAACCGCTATCTGAGCGACCTGCCGACACCTCAGAGATTCTCGATCTATCGCGTTGACATCGACGGCAAACCGCTGACCATCATCAACATGCACCTCTGTTCTATCCGTCTCAACGACGAAGAGAAGCAGGTGGTGACCGGCATCCACAACATCGGGGATGTGAAGCGGAGTGTGGGCACGATCAAGGGGAACATCCGGCAGAAGATGTCGGTGGCATATAAGAAGCGCAACGATGATGTGCGAGCCATTCGCGAAGTTCTGGAGCATGTCGACGGGCCTGTGATCATCTGCGGCGATCTGAACGACGTAGCGGAATCGTATGCCTATCGTAAACTACGTTCCACCGATCTGAAAGATGCACGCACCGAGACGACCCTTCTGCCGATGGTGACCTTCAATCGGCATGCCTTCCCGGTGGGGCTCGACCATGTGCTATATAGGGGCGATCTGCGTGCTCTCTCGTTCAAGCGTGGCGACATCAAGAGCAGCGACCACTACCCTCTTATAGCGCAATTCGAATTTTGAAAAGTAAAAAAAAAATTGTAACTTTGGAACATTCAAAAAAATATCCTTATAAAGATTGGCTAAATCGATCAGAATCATGAAAAAAACAACCCTAATTGCAGCTGCCACACTGATGATGGCAGCCCAAACCACCCCCATTATGGCAGAACGGCAGAATCCCTTTCTCCAGCCTTATGAGACGAAATATGAGATCGCTCCATTCGATCAGATCAAGACTGAAGATTTCATACCCGCCATCAAGGCCGGTATAGCAGAGCAAGATCAAGCTATCGACAACATCCTGCGCAAGCGCTCGATGCCCGACTTCGACAACACCATCCTCCCCTTGGAGGACTTGGCTCCGACACTCGAGAGAGTAAGAGGTGTGTTCTATCACTACATGGAGTGCATGTCGACACCCGAATTTGCAGCCATGGCCGACGAGGCAATCCCAATGCTCGATGATGCAGACAATAAAGTGATGCTCAACGACCAACTCTTCGAGCGCATCAAGACCGTATATGAGAATCGCGACAAAGCGAAACTCACTCCGGTGCAGAAGCGTCTGGTAGAGAAATATTACAAGATGTTTGCGGAGAATGGTGCCGCCCTCTCGGCAGAGAAGAAAGCGGAACTCGTAGAGGTGAACAAGCAGCTCTCGAAGCTCTTCATCCAATTCAACCGCAACCTTCTGAATGCCACCAATCAGTTTGCCGTGATCGTATATAACAAGGCAGAGCTTGCAGGGCTTCCGGAGTCATCGATCGCCCAGGCAGCCGACGAGGCTGCGGCACGCGGGCTGAAAGATGCGTGGGTGTTCACACTTCATGCACCGAGCCGTCTGCCGGTGTTGCAATATGCCGACTCACGCGGACTTCGCAAGACCATCTACGAGGGATACACCAACTTGGCATCATGGGGCGAGAACTCCAACCTCGATATCATCCCACAGATCATCAAGCTTCGCGACAAGAAGGCACATATCATGGGCTTCAACACCTTCGCCGAGATGATGACCTCACGCGTGATGGCAAAGACTCCCGACGCAGCCACTACCCTGCTGAAGCAAGTGTTCACACCGGCTGTGAAGCGTAGCGCCGAAGAGGTGGCTGACATGCAGGCATACGTCGATGCACATGGCGGCGGCTTCAAGATCGCACCCTACGACTATTACTACTATGCCGAGAAGGTGAAGAAAGAGAAATTTGACCTCGAAGAGAGTGAGATCCGTCCCTACTTCGTGTTAGACAACGTGATGAAGGGAATGTTTGATGTCACAGAGCGTCTCTATGGTGTAAAATTTGTCAAGATGCCCGATGCACCGAAATATATCGACGACATGACTGTCTATGACGTGGTGGATGCCAAGACAGGTGAGCATGTAGCAGTGTATATGTGCGATCCATATCCTCGCGACACCAAGCGTCAGGGAGCATGGATGGAGCAGATGCAGAGTGCCGGACTCTATTCCGACGGCAAATATCGTCGCCCCATCGTGTATAACGTATGCAACTTCACACGCCCTGCCGGCGACACCCCCTCACTGCTGACTATCGATGAGGTAGAGACTCTATTCCATGAGTTCGGTCATGCCCTCCAGGGTATGCTCTCGACAGCCCCCTACAAGTCACTTGCCGGCACCAATGTCGACCGCGACTATGTCGAGATGAGTTCTCAGATGAATGAACACTGGGCATTGCTCCCCGAAGTGCTTAAGACTTACGCTCGCCACTATAAGACGGGCGAAGTGATCCCCGACGAGCTGGTGAAGAAGATCAACGAAGCAGGCAAATTCAACCAAGGCTTCGCCACTACCGAGCTTGCCGGCGCCGCACTTCTTGACATGGCATACGGCGAGCAGGCAGAGGTCAATGATGTCAAGGCATTCGAAGCCAAGGTGGCAAAAGATCTCGGCATGCCCGAAGAGATTACATTCCGCTATCGTTCGACCTACTTCAAGCATATCTTCGGCGACGACGGCTATGCTTCAGGCTACTACACATATCTCTGGGCTCAAGTGCTCGAAGCCGATGCTTGGGAGCTCTTCGAGCAGAAAAAATATTTCGACAAGAAGACAGCAGCCAACTTCAAGAAATATATCTTGGAGTCAGGTGACACCGAGGATGCAATGGTGCTCTTCAAGAAATTCCGTGGCCACGCACCCGACACGAACGCACTGCTTCGTCTCCGCGGATTCGAATGATCAGAGCGTGGATAGAATCATAAAGAAGGGGGCAATCTCTACGATTGCTCCCTTTTGCTATATATTGAAAAAACAGAGTCTGTTCTTATTTTGGTTTTTTTAGGAAATTGTTGATCATATCGAGGATATGGCGGGCATTCTCTCTGATGAGGAAAGAAGAGTCCTGGCGCATCGAAGTGATGGGTGATAAGAATGGGCGGAATGGGGGTTTCTCGGGGTCGACTAGGATGGGCAACTGAGCATGATGGCAACGGATTTCAATCTGTCGGGGCATCTCGAGAGGTTCGCCATCGACATGAGCCGCCCCCGGCTCATGGATGATAGTCGCCTCAGGCACACGGATCGCCTCAACGAGATAATTACTATCCATTCGACCGGTGAAGAGTTCGACGCCTGCCAACGCTCGAGTGAAGGGATTGCCGGAATGGACCACAATCAAGTCGAGCAGTCCATCGCGGATCGAAGCTTGCGGGGCTATAAATGCATTATTGCCATATTGCGAAGCATTGCACACGACGACGGCAAGGGCGTTGACCTCGAAAGAGATATCGCCGGTAAGGATCTCGCAATGCACCGGAGTGAAATTGACATACTCACGAATAACGCTGCGGGCGTATGAGATGATGCCACGTTCGGGCATGGTGGAATAAAGTTGAGTCACCCTGGCATCGAACCCGAGACCGAAAGTGCAGAAGAAACAGCGGTCATTGGCAGAACCATAATCGCACCACTCGACATTGCTTCGAGCGATGATGCGGAGGGCATGGTCGACATCGATCGAGCCATAAATATGACGCGCCAGACCATTGCCGGATCCGTATGGGAGTATACCCAGCGCCACATTTCCACCACAGAGAGCAGAGGCGACCTCATTGACCGTGCCATCGCCGCCGGCGGCCAACACCGCATCATAGCCCTCGGCATGGGCATTGCTTGCCAACTCCGCAGCATGTCCGGCATGCTCGGTCAGCACACTATCCACCTTGGCGCCTGTCGGCTCCAAGGCACTCCTGACACGCTCGGTGAGGCCATCCTTGGAGAGGGTGCCCGAGATCGGATTAATGATTAGCAACACTCGTTTCATAGTTCCAAATATAATAAACTATAGTTTCAGACTGCAAAAAAAGCAGAAAAAAGAGAAATACCCTAAAAAATAACTAAAAAATTAAAAATATGTTATATAACATTTGATAATATTTTGAAAGTATCTACACCCGATATAACTTTGCAATACGAAAATTCAACACCGACAAGTGTCGAATTTTTAGCGCAAACATTAGTTAAACAAATCAGCAAACCTTAATACCGAAAACTTTAAGTCTAATACCGGAAAAACGGAAGAACGAAGAAATGCAAACAACAGGGTAATTGATTATTATTGACCTTAATCAGAGACAGATTCCGACGAGAGTCGATAATCTATCAAGTGGGTTGGATGATTTCATCCGACCCACTATATTTTTATCCATTTGTATACCTCATTTTCACTTCTATATAAAAGGTCTAAAAAATGTTGTATAACATCACTAATTTTCTTGCACAATCGGACAAAAATTTCTAATTTTCGGGGTAACAAAAATCTAATACAGTATGAAGAGGAGTTCAACTTCGGACTAACATTCACATATACATTAACTTAACAACAATAACAACAAAAATAAACAGATTTCATGATGAAAAGAATTTACAAGAGTTTGTTCACCTGCGCCGTGGCAGGCGTCATGGCGGGTGGGATGCTGACATCCTGTATCGATGACGGCTATGATCTTGACGACATCGATCTGACGATCAATGTCGGAGGAGACTTGGGTGTGCCAACGAGCAGCACCGAGCAGTACACAATCTCAGACGTGTTGGATCTATCCTCCACAAGTTCGATCAAGGCGACAGGCGATCAATATGGTTATGCCAAGGGAGACTATGTGCTGGTGGAGAATGGCGATCCGAGCTATTCGACAGTCAACATTGATACGCAGGATGTGAAGAATATCACATGCGATCCGACTAACGTAAAATTATCGCTCACCTCACAGGGCACCAATCAGGATGTGGATCAAACGATCGAAGGTATCCACTCAAAGGTGAAGCTCAGCGACGACAATATCGACAAGCAACTTCTGTCGCTGACACGCATTGATGCGAATGTGAAGCTCGACATGAGCTTCAAGCTTGAAGCCTCGACAGGTTTTAAAGGCTCGCTGACCTTGATGCCCGGTTTTACGCTCACCTATCCCGAGGGATGGACGATCGACCTCTACGACCAGTCGATGGCATCTTATTGCAAGGTGGAGGGACGCAAACTTATCTTCACTGCAGCCAAGAAATTCACCACAGCCAGCGGACTGAGGGTACCGGTGAGGGTAACATCATTCGATTTCACCAACATGCCTGCGGGTGAGGGCCTCTATAAGCCGGGACACTTCTTGGTGAATGGCGAATTGCTGACCTCCGGACCGGTGAGAGTGTCGACCGGCAGCACTGCCGCCGGCACAGCCATCGACTTGAACGTGAAGATCACACCAACGATCCCGGCGATGACTATCACCGCCGTTACCGGCAAGATCGATCCGAAGGTGGATATCGACAACAGCAGCTTCGAGATCAACGACATCCCCGACTTCTTGGCAGAAGAGGATAACTATCTCGACTTGGCAGACCCGCGCATCGTGCTGAATGTCAACAACGGTTCGCCGGTGGACATCAACCTAAATGCCGTGGTAGAGGCAGTGACAGAGAATGGTGGCGTGCGCCAGATCGGCATCGGTGATGCTCATGGCACGCCGCAGGTGATGGTGAAGGCGTCGTCGCAGAACAAGATTGTGCTCTCCGCCACAGGCAATGCCGTGGAGGGTGCGACAGTGGTGAAAGTGCCCGGACTCTCCGAGCTTCTTGCCAAGATCCCCGACCGCATCAACATCAAGGATGTGACAGCCAAAGTGCCGAGCAACAAGGAGTATACCATCCGCTTGGGTAGCAAATTCTCTGTCGTCACCGGCTATGAGGCGGTAGTGCCCTTGGCATTCGGCGAAAATCTGCGACTCTCCTACTCTACCGACGAGACAGGATGGGATGAAGATCTCAGCAAATATAATTTCAATGAAGTTACCGCCACCATGAAAGTGGAGAACTCGATCCCCTTGGAGATGGTGCCGGAAGTTCAGGCTCTCGATGTCTTTGGCCATGTGATCGAAGATGTGACAGCCACGGTCGAAGGTAAGGTTGAAGGTGGCTCGGTGGCATCTCCCACCATGTCGGAACTCCGGGTAACACTCCGCTCGAATGCCAATAATATCGGCCGCCTCGACGGATTGCATCTCGAATTCAAAGTTACCTCATCACCCAAACATGTGGGCGAGGCTCTCAACGAAGCGCAAGCTCTGAGATTTACCGAGATCCGCCTCAAACTCAAGGGGGGAATCACCATAGATGCCAACTAATCGAATAGCAACCTACTAAAAACTTTCGACCAATGAAAAAAACTATCATAACAGGGTTGGCTCTTGCCCTTGCCTCCATCCCGGTGATGGCTCAACAAGAGGCTTCACGAAGCGGTTACTTCCTCGATGGATATACCCATCGCCATGAACTGAACCCCGCTCTCGGTGGTGAATATAATTATGTGTCTATACCTATTTTGGGCAATTTCAATTTGGGTGTAAACAGCAATGTGGGTGTCAATACATTCCTCTATAAGCTTCCCAACGGACAACTTACCACCTTCATGAACCCCAACGTAGATGGTCAGGAGTTTGTGTCCAAGCTCGCCGGCAACAATAAGGTGATGCCGAACTTGAATCTGACCATCGCATCGGTGGGCTTCAAGGCCCTGGGCGGTTTTAACACCATATCGCTCTCGGCGAGAGTCGATGGGGGCGTGAACGTGCCCAAAGGTTTGCTCGAATTTATGAAGATGGGTCAGCAGGGCGAGTCATCGACCTATTCATTCGAGAATTTGCGTGTCAACATGAATGCATCGGCAGAGATCGCCTTGGGACATAGCCACAAGATCAACGACAAGATCGATGTGGGTGCGAAGGTGAAGGTATTGCTCGGCATGGGCAATCTCGATGCACGCATCCAGAAGATGAATATGACACTCTCGGACACCCAGTGGAAGATCACCGGCCAGGGTAATGTGAACGTGGCACTCGGCTCGGGACTCTATCTGCCGACATATCAGGAGGCAGGAAGAGAGTATGACAATCCTTCGCAAGCCGACCAGATCTCGTGGGACGATATGGATTATAACAGTTTCTCGATCGCCGGCGGTGGTGCAGCCCTCGACCTTGGTGTCGTGTATCGCGGGTTGGTGCCCGGTTTGACCCTCTCAGCCTCAATCCTCGACTTAGGTTTTATGACTTGGAATAATGTCAAGAAGGGTGAGACACCCTACACCGAGTGGACGTTCGATGGCTTCAAGGATATTGCCTTTGACGAGGATAGCCCCAACTACGAAGAGAACAAGCTCGACGAGCAGATAAGCCGTCTTGGCGATGACTTGGAAGACTGCTTCAACTTCCGTCGCGTTGAGGACAATGGTTCACGCGCCACAATGCTCTCCACCACGATCCACATCGCCGGCGAATATGAGATGCCCTTCTACAAGAACTTGACGGCCGGTCTCTTGCTGACGCAGCGCATCAATGGAGCCTTCTCATGGACAGAGGGACGCCTCTCTGCCAACTGCAAACCGACAAAATGGTTTGACGTAAGTGCCAACTACGCGATTTCGACTTTCGGCTCCTCATTTGGTTGGATGATCAACTTCCACCCCAAAGGGTTCAACTTCTTCATCGGGTCGGATCATCAGTTCTTCAATCTGACACCGCAGATCGTGCCTGTGGGCCATGCCAACGCCAACGTCACCTTTGGTTTCAACGTCACCTTCGGCAAATCCTAATAACACCCCAACAAGAGCGAAAACACATGAACTAACATAAAGTGTGTCAAGGACAAAGATCCTTGACACACTTATTTTTCGGGGGATAGCAAATAGAGGGTAATGGGATAGAGGTATGGGGTAAAAGCGAAAAAAAGAGAAAAACTAAAAATAAGTAGCAAAAAATTTGGTGGAATGAAAAGAAATTCCTAACTTTGCACTCGCAAACGGGGGACAACCCCTCGGAAGCGGTAAGGTGCCATAGCTCAGTTGGTAGAGCAAAGGACTGAAAATCCTTGTGTCCCCGGTTCGATTCCTGGTGGCACCACCGGAAAGCCTCGACGCTGTCGAGGCTTTTTTTTGTATATATGGTGGGATATCAGAGAGAGTTTCCCATACAGTACTGCCGTTTGTTGAGGGTCTGAAAGGAATCGGGGGCTCATGGTTAAGTCCACCTTAGATTTTTTGAAAAATGCAGAATACACGACACTATACGAAAGAAAACGAAAGAAAACGAAAACACTTTCGCTTTTCGCGTCTCATCTTTCTACAGCTGAGGCTATTAATTCGTTGAAATTATCAGATCTAATATATCCCTGTGTCCTTCCGTCAAGTTTAATTCTTTCCAGAATACCTCTTTTAACCAATCCGTCTAAATAGCCCTTGGCAGCAACACGACTCAAAACTTGTTCCAAAGTCAAAATATTGCATTAATACGACAGAAGACTGACATAATGACTACAAAAGCATGTAAAATTTGTCATATTCATAAATATTAACGCATGAATTTGACGAAAATAAAAATAATATCATTATCTTTGCAACTGAATTATAATGAAATATTAGAATCTTCATGCTATTATCAGCTAAGTTTGAAAATATTTACTCGTTCAACGAGGAGACGCGCATCTTGTTCACGGCAAGTAAAAGCGACCAATTGCCGTTACAAGTGTCACGTGCGGAGAAGCGGGATGATATATCCGTGCTCCGTATGGGTTTGATTTATGGTGCCAATGCTTCTGGTAAGTCGAACATCATAAAGTGCTTGGCTATCATCAAGGACTTTGCACTTGATGGATGGAGTAATCGTAAGTACAATTACTTCAAGATGACAGACACTCCGCAGGAACGTTCAAGTATCGAACTGGAGTTCAAGGTGGATGGCCAATTCTTTGCGTACGGCATCGCTTTCTCGAAGGGCGGTTTGTTGGAGGAATGGCTGTATAAGACTGGCAGTCGTACTGATGCTTTGATATTCGAGCGCAAGCGTAATGGTGACATTTGGGAGAATACCATTGCACCACAGTTTATGAAGGGCGCGGATGGTCAGTTCTTAAAGTTCTTGATTGATGGCACACCAACGAAAGGCACTTTCCTGAGTGAGTATATCAAGCGTAACGGAAAGGGAATAGATGCTATCAAGTCGGCACGAAAGTGGTTCGAGAATTTGAACATAATCTTCCCCAATACGCACAGGACGGATTTCCCTTTCCGAGTAGTGAATGACTCTCAATTCAAAAACGTGATGCGTGATTTGCTTAGCTACTTTGGCACAGGCATATCCGACCTTCGTCGCATTGAGTCGAAATCCGAAGAATTGCGCATTCCCGATGAAATCCGACAGAAGATTGAGGAAAGCCTTGACGGTAAGGATGAAAAGACTGGTGTAGTGATTCACAATGAGAGCCGCTTCATCTTTGCAGAAAAAGACGAGTCGAAGAACTTGAAGTGGTACGAATTGAAAACTATCCACAAGGCGGAAGACAGCAACTCAGACTATATATTCGAGATGTTCGAGGAGTCCGATGGAACGTCTCGCCTTTTCGATTTCATTCCTATGCTCATTGATATGCGTGCCAATGATGCCGTCTATGTGATTGATGAGGTCGATAGGAGTCTTCATCCGATGCTGACATTGAAACTGTTGGAGATGTATAACAGCCTGCTCAGAAGCGATTCACAGATGCAGCTAATTTGCACCACACACGAGTCCAATCTACTTTCCACTGCTCCTATCCGTCAAGACGAAGTGTGGTTTGTGGAGAAAGACAAGAAGGGAGAAAGCCATTTGTCTTCGCTTTGCGAGTACAAGCCGAGAGAGAATGTGCAGAAGGGCTATTTGAATGGCCGATACGGAGCAATTCCGTTCTTTGGTGAACTGAATAATATTCATTGGGACGATGCGAAGCAGGAATAGTTTGATGCGTGAGCGTCAAGAGGCATTCCGTGACGCTCGCCTAATAGTCATAGCCTCTGAGGGCAAGGACACGGAGCGGATATATTTCAAGGCATTGGCAAAGGAATATACCAATCCACGTGTGCATGTGCATATCTTGGAACGAAGTGAAGCCGAGCAGAACAACTCCAGTCCGGAACATGTCTTGAAGCAGTTGAACGACTACAAGGAACAATATGCTTTGGAAGCCGACGATGAACTCTGGCTTGTCATTGACAAAGACCGTTGGACAGAGGCAATGCTATCTCGTGTGGCTACGGAATGTACACAAGATGAATACATGCACATGGCTTTGAGCAATCCTTGCATCGAACTCTGGTTGCTGTTGCATTTGGTAGATGTCACTTCGCTGTCTCCCGAAGAGCAACAACAATGGTTGGAGAATCGCCGAAATTCAAGGAGGACAGACCCATATCTAAAGATGCGATTGCGTCAAGAGATGGGTTCTTACCATGAATCGGCATACGATGCTCAAATGCTGATTGCTCATGTTGAGGAGGCAATTGCACGAGCAAAAACGTTGGACATGAATCCCGCTGACCGCTGGCCACAGACTCTCGGAACACGAGTATATCTGTTGGCTGAGAGTGTGATGAATAGGAAGTGATATCTTGACGTACTCTTATTCATGTCGCATCTCTCGCATAGATTGAGTAGGAGTTTTTGCTTTCTCTAAATTCGGAGGCCATTTGAAAATAATTCTTTAACTTTGTACCACATTAGATACTTCTTTAGGATTTTTTGGTAGTTCAGATTATAAGTCGGGTGTAACAGTTTGGTCCGTTTCGGCAAGTAAGGATTTCCGAGCGCGACCATCTTTTCCTCGTCGGTGCGGCAACGCATAGCGACTCGCATGGGATGCAGAAAATAGGCGCAGCCCATCTTGTCGCGTTGGCCGGCATGTTTGCTGACGCAGATCTGCGCCGCTCTATACAACGTAATCGGCAGAGTCCCGCCGTAATGGGACCCTGCCG
>SAMEA3663025__coassemble_341_pt1 | contig 45286 bp, 24 predicted proteins | sample SAMEA3663025__metabat2_high_PE_004 | metagenome-assembled genome bin SAMEA3663025 (sample SAMEA3663025) | pig gut metagenome | biome: pig gut; feature: pig-associated habitat; material: faeces | place: France | collected 2012
TTCTGCCATTCAAGAAGTTGGACTCGACTTTTTATGGTTTAGCGGACAGTAATATAATCTTATCGTTAATCCATGATGTGGATGAGCCACATACTATCAGCATCAGATTGCTCCGACTGGATCCCCACCCATTCCAAAAATGTTCGAAGGCGGATATAAAGTATGATCGAGGCGTATCCATCCATGGCAATTCGTCGATGAACACTACTTGTCGCTCCGTCTCTCTCTTGGATTCCAATAAATCTCTTAATTTGTCGAAGGCTTCTATCCATGTGTGAGGTGCTGATCCATTATAGCCATATCTCACAAGCGATGAATAGAAACTCTCAAGTTGTAACTTCATCAATCCTCCCGTTTCAGGAGATATCTCAGCCGGCGATAGACCGGTATGATAGAACGTCATTTTTCCCTCAAACAACTCCCTTACCAAGTAAGTCTTACCTACTCGGCGCCTTCCTTGCACTACGACAAATTCCGGCCTACCGGAATTATAGATGTCTATAAGTTCCTGCTGCTCTTTGCTTCTTCCTATTATGATTTGGGCCATAATTTAATCTTATTTTGCCACAAAGATAGTAAAAATATAGATTGCGGCAAAATTATCAGTTCTTATTTTGCCGCAAACGACTGCTTTTGCCTATTTGCGGCAAAATAAGAGCGCATTCCTTAAAGTTAGGATTTGACATTTTCTATCATGGGGGGTAAGTTTTTGTTGCTCAGGCTGGGGAATGTGTCATTTTGTTCTTTGTTTGAAATTTTATGTTTCTCTTTTGATACTCTCTTTTCTTGCCTCTTCTTAACTTTGCCGCAAAATATAAGTAGTTATGAAGAAACTGAAATCATTTTTCGTGATGACACTGATCGCTATATTCGTGTCTTGCGGCACTTCCTCTTGTGGCGATGATGATAAGGATAACCCCGGCGGCAACAATGGCGGTTCGACATCTCAAAATGGGGGCAATGTCAAGCCGGAGGAGTCAATACCGGTCACCGGCACCATAGTTGGCGATATCAACACCACAACCTGGACTGCCGGCGAGGAGTCAAGCGTTCAACTAAGCGGCATCCCCGGTTCGTATGCCGATTTCAAGGATCTGCAAAGTCAGATCGGCGGCACTCCTCAGGGGGCAGCGACTCTCGTGCTTGTGGCTATGGAGATGTACCATCAACGTGGCGCCACCGTCGGCTTGAAATGCCTCGAAGAGGTTGCCACTCCATCCACCATCACTCCCGACCTCAAGGATCGACTCAAAGAACTCTTCACCAGCTCCGATCCCAACTATGCTCGCCCCTACCAGGTGGCTGCTTTCCTTAAAGGCGCTTCTCCCGAAAATGGCTATAACCCCACTAAGCCTTATACCGTCGAGACTTACGTCGACAATGTGCCTTTCGAAGATTCCGAACTGCTCAACGGCACCGTGATCACTCTGCGTGTGAAATATTCCGGTTCGCAGACCTCGAAAGATGTTCGCGTTCAAGTCGTTAAACCATACGGCAAAGAATACTACATCGCCAGCACCTGGAACTCCTACTACGTACGCGTTCGCAAGATCGCCAACGGCACAACCTTCAATGGTCTTTAGAGCGCGTTCCTTAGAGCGCGCTCTTATCTCAGTGTCTGTAACGACTATTCTGTTAACGACTTTCTATCGTTGGTCGATGGATTATTCTGCTGTCGGCTCGGATGGGATGGCTGTGGTGTCGGCAGGTTGTGATATGATGCTGTCGGTCGGCACTTCTATTGTTTCTTTAGTTTCCGACTCGATGTTGTCGGGTTCGATCGATGCCAAGATCTGTCGACGCTCTTCATCGGGGATGGCATATTTCGACGATGTGGTGAAGGATACTATATCATTACCCTCCTGAAGATTCACCTCTCGGTCGCGCTTGCCCGGTATGACGATCACAGGCATGCCCGGCTTCACCAATTTGACGAGTTGAAGGATATTCTTATTAGTGAGTCGGATACAGCCATGGCTCACCCTACCCCCTATCGAACCGGGAGCGCAAGTGCCATGGATGCCGATCTGGGTGGTAGTGGGGATGGAAAGACGGATAAAGCGAGGGCCGAACTGTCCCTTCTTCTTCGATGTTCTTCCATTGTCGTCGGTAAAGAGCCAATCGGTGCTGTCGTAGATCCCCTGCACCGAGAAGAAGCCCTCCGGAGTGCGGCAGTCAGCCTTGCCTCGCTTTGTGCCATAATTGCGGGCACATGCCATGCCGTATGACACGATCTCATGACCATAGCGGTTATAGAGGATCACCTTCATCCTCCCCTTATCCACTACGATAAAGCGGGAATGGGGACTACTCACCAATCGGCGAACGTATGAGGGTGATGACTTGGCTATCTCGGCGATAACGCCCGACATATACTCATCGCGATGCCCCTCCTGCTCGAAGAGGGCGATGACTTCTTGCGGCACATGATCCAAGCGCTCCGGCGGATCGGGCAACGTATCTGCCGGTGCTGTCACACTATCCTTGGGGAGTGTCGTTGTCGTGTCGGTCGAGGTTGTCGTGTCGATAGCAATGATGGTATCCTGTGATGACTCCTGCCGATGGCCCGAACAGGATGCCAACGAAATCACTCCGACCGAAAGGAGGATGATAGAAAGGATAAGAAACGAACGTCTCACTTCAAAAAAATTTAGGGGAACGCGCTCTATCGAACACGCTCTAAGTTAATAACATCACCCAATCCATAATAACGCCACCCAATCCGCTTGCAAAGATATGACAATAAAACCAAACTAAATATAAAACAAGAAACATTTTATTTAAAAATAAAGTTTTTTTTGCTACTTTTGCTTTTGATAAATAATCCGACAAAAAAAGAGGAGTCCGACCCCGGATGGTTCGGACTCCTTTTTTGGATCTTGAGCGGAATCGGGGGATTCCGCTCAAGATGGGATTTTATTTGATCACTACCTTGCGGGTGGTGACGGTCTGTGTCTTCTTGTCGAATGTGCGGCAGAGGTATACTCCGGCTTCTGTCGGCTGGCAGATCAAGCTGATACCATCGACAGTATACCATCTCGAGTCGTATCTCTCCTCAGCATTCAGGTCATCGATGCGAGTAGTGTCGCCGAACCCCAATACGAGGGGTGAACGGTGAGTGCCGATCAGAGCATCCTCTACGTATGTCAGAGTTACTTCGGAGACAAATATCTCGCCATCACGAGCCATCTTGAAGTACAATGTTGCAGATTCGTCGCCGGGTACGGTGAAGTAAGCATAGCCCTCATCGTCGGTAAACTCGACAGTGCGGCAGTCATTGTCATCGAATACACCGACTTCATAGCCGATGGCGGGCGAGCCTTCCCACAATATAGAGGCTACGATACACATATTGGTAGGATAGATATGATAGTCGATCGGAGTGAATACACCCGAAGCCTCTTCTCTCAGAGGAGCGGCATTATAGCTTGAAGGAGCGACAACGGTCGGATATTCGAAGCTGCGATCTTCGGTAGTGGTGCTCTGGAGCATATAACCCTGACCGGGAGTAAGCGCCTTGAGCGAGCCATTCCATTCATATCCATCATAAATAGCGAAACCGCGTTGAGCCTTGATCAGGTCGCCATTCTGCGGGTTCATACCGGCGAGGGCATCGCCGAGACTTGCCTTCTGCATAGAGTTGTAAGCGATCCAGTTCCAGCCGGGCTGCAGGGTGATGGTGCGTTGCTCGGTGGTGAGGCGCTTACCGATCACGTTGAGAGTCTGCGGATTGGTCATACGGACTTGATACATCGAATGGTTGTCGACATCAAATGGATTACCGAACACCACGCCATCTTCCATCGTTACGAACTCAGATTGGTTCTTGACGATATCGGTGTTGGCGGCAACGGGACTGAAGATCTTATCGACACCCATATCCTCGGCGTGAACATAGAATGATACCCAGTTCCAACCCTGCACGAGGTCGCGAGTCTGTTCGATCAAATCGATAGCATTCAGCAGAATCGGCGAAGCGAAGTTGCCATATACCTGATTGTCGTGGAATGTTATCTCTTGCGATGTAGAGAGATCGGGATACTTGGTGCCGGTGCTGTAATCGTAAGCATAGAATACTACAGGCTTGCCTGCATCTTCAAAGTTGCCATAGATATCGAGCATCACGAAGTAATTGTCATAGCGAGTGCTATATACAGGCTTGGTAACACCGCGACATTCACCGTCGATGAATACCGCCACCATATCTTCGGGATCGTTGGTCGGCTCGCCGAGTATCGAGAGTGTGCCGACGAGGTTCATCGAGCTCTCGAAGTCGGCGGGATTAACGCTCCAAGTAGGCACGTCGCCGGTGACAACGAGTCTCACGGAGAGGGGAGACATCAGGTCATCATTTCCGGTGAGATAGAGAGTCTCCTCGTAAGTGCCGATAGCCACACCGGGAGCCACATCGAATCGGATTGTGGTCGTGGTGAGTGGTTCGGCGACACCCTCTTCGATGTCGGCAGAGAGCCAAGCGGGGATGTTGCTGAGGGTCCAGATCTGCTGCGTACCGCCATTGTTGGTAAACGAAGCATCTACATAACCCGTCTCATCGACATGCTTGCTGATGCTGATGGATGAGTTATCCCAAGTGAGTTCATTGCAATTGACGAAAGCGCTCCAGCTTACCGGCAGAGAGCGGTTGCCATTGAGGTCTTGTACAGACTGAGCAGTGAAGTGGAGAGTGCAGCCTTCGATATCGGCGGCGGGCTCTACGACATTGATCACCACCTTATCGTCGCTTGCGGTGAACGTGAAGTTGACGTTAGTCTCGGTCTGCGAAGCGCGCAAAGCGGGAGACTCGTCGGTGTAGGTAAAGCCATGAGCGGACTCATATACGGCGACATTCTCTTCATTTATGAGGTCCTTGGCAGAGCCTTCGGTTACGATCTGGTTCTCACTGCCGAGCACCTTGGTTTCGAACGGATAGTAAGCCACCAAACCAGCCTCATCGCCCGAAAGTCTTGTCTTGCGACGCTCCTTGATCAGGTCGGCAGAGAGAGTAGCGTTCCAGAGTCGTACCTCATCGATCGAGCCCTTGAGCATACGGTCGTAAGAATACATGGTCTCAGAGCCATTAGAGCGGCGAGCGCCGATGATGAGGCGATCTGAGCCGGTCTGACCGATGTTCGATGCGGCGGTATAGAGAGTGCGCTTGCCATCGACATAAACCGAGACATGGCCTGTGCGGAGCACGTTGAGGGCAACATGGTGCCAAGCATTGTCAAGGATAGACTCAGAGCCTGCGGCATAATCCACACCGAGTGAAGAGAGTTGCAGCTTGCCTTCGGAGTCGATCCAGAGTTCTACTTCGCCGCTATGGAAGACTTCAGCGGCACCCGACTGTTCGCCGGCACGCATCCAGAGCTCGATAGCGCAGTTGTCAGAGGACAGAGGAGCGACGGAAGCGGTCTTGATGTCGAGGTGAGAAGTACCATCGAGGTCGATAGCCTTGTTCTCATTGTCGATCTTCCAAGTCTCAGCCGCCATCTTCATGTGACGATTGCGAGCATAGTCGGTGATTACGGTGCCTTCACCCTCATTCATCTTCCAGTATCCGATGAGGTGAGGAGTGGAAGGACGCTTGCTTTGCGACTTATTGAGCAGAGCAGTCACGAGGTCGTGAGCCTCATCCCAGAGAGTGAGCTCATGGATAGCACCTGTAGCGTTGGCGCTGCCGATGGAGAGTCGGCCGAGACCCTCGTATGCGTTGGCTGGAGTGTCATCGAAGAGGGTGACTGTGGTGCTGTCGTAAGCGTATGCGGCATTGAGCAGAGGCTCTGCACCTGCCTTATAGCTGGTGGTCAGATAGATCCACTTATTCTTGGGCATAACGCCTGTCGAAGTGTAAGTATTGCCACCGATGCCCATGGTGAGGTGACCCTGAGCGTCAGTACCGATCTCCAGTTTCTTCGTGCCGTTGCCGTGAGAGAGGATCGTACCCTCGCCGGTGACGTTGATCCATGCATCGATACTGAAGTCGTGGTTGCTGAGCATGATGTCGGCCTCAGTAGCGGCAGAACTGTCATCTGAAGCCATGTCGAGAGCCACGTCATGCTGCACGGTAGCACCATTGAGCACGCCCGTAACTCGGAAGTTTGCCATATTGGTGAGCATACCCTTCTGGATATTCTCATTATATTGGATGCTGATCTCCTCGCCGGCATTGAGGATGCCGTCGGTGGGTTGCGGCACTCCGAGAGGTTGCGGACGTTCCATATCCTTAATCAGGGCGATCTCTTCACTCTGGTTGTAAACCTCTTCATTACCGTAAGTAGCCACCGAGAGAACGCGGAAGGTATAATTGCCATCAGCATAATCCTTCATGACAAACTTATAATTGACAGTAGCGGATTCAGGCAAGTACTCATTGTTTTGGGTCTTGTCTTCATCGCGGAGCACATACTCGTGGAAAGTAGTCCAGCTGAGGTCGCCCTGTTTGAGGTATTGCAGGCGGAATGCCTTGAGGTTGTTGTAGTTTCGGTCGAACTGGCTGAATGAGATATTGAGTTCAGCATCGTTGCCGAGCAGAGTATTGAGAGTAGTGTGATCGAGCTTCATGGTCACAGCCGAAGATGATGGAACGAACTTCGCCGAGATGTAGACGGTGTCGGCGATCTGTTCCCAGATGCTGGTCGGGTCATATTGTGACTGCGAAGCGAGCACGATACCGATGCTGTCGTAATCGAGCACACCGAGGTTGGTCTGTGTGAGTTGGAGAGCCTTCTCTACAGTCTGACCGCCGGGGATCTTGATGATACGATTGTCGGTAAGGGGCATGCCATCGATCGAAATCTTCGCACCATGCGGATTGCTTTCGTCGATCATCAAGAGCTTGTAATATACATCTTCGTCGATCTCCGACTTATTGGAGAGCATCAGACGGAAGTTGGCAGGTTGACCGGTCGGCACATTTACCACCAAAGGCTCGACGACGTCGATGTCGGGCACTTCGATCTGCATAGTAGCCTCCATGATCACCTCTTCGCGGTCGAGATACTTGGTTCTTACTTCACCCTCATACGGGCCTGAAGTCTGACCGGCGATCGTACGGAAGATCGGGGCGTATGCACCATAGTTATAGATGTCTACCGAGAGAGCATCATCATCCCCCTCCTCTTGCAGAGTGTATGAGAAGGATGAGAGTTTGGTCTCCACCTCTTCATTGGCATTGTGGCTACCACCGCCTGATACGGTCTCGACATGACCGACAAGACCGACTTTATTCCATAGATAACCGGTTTGGGCACCGACATGAGCACAAGCTACTAAAGTGCAATCGTAGGTAGTGCCATTGGATTCCTCCTGCTCGTATGTGTGAGTAACAGTCGAACCGGAGTCGAAAGATACATTCTCTTTCAGAGTCTGCTCTTTCTTCCGGTGAGCATCTACCTTCTCCTTCTCGTTAAGGCGGAGGTAGTGTTCCCAGTTTTCGATCTGAGTATTACACCAGAGCACGGAGTCTTCGTAGCATTTAGTTTCATCTTTAGGCACGATCATGCGGTAAGAGGGTCCATCGGAAGAGGGTCCTGCGGAGGCTTGATCTCCCCACACCTTAGTGTCGTGGTTGTTGCTGCCAAATCGCTTATCATCGCGCGACAGAGTGGTAAGATAAATCGGATTATTGCCGGGATTATCCTGACCGTCGACGCTCGTAACAGTCTGAAGGTGATTGTCGCGGAGTGCGCGGAGGTTCGGGATCAGAGTATTCTCGATATAGTAAGCGGTATAAGCAAAGGCTGTCTTATATTCAATACCTGTGGTCATGATATCCGCCAAGTCGAGCGACACTTCATCGCTTGAAGCATTCACGCGATGGAAGTTTACTTCACGAGCCTTACCGAAAACCAAGTTGTTGGATGTTCCGACAAATACGTCACCATTAGCGCCCACATATTCCGGTTCGCCCGATGTGGCGATGGTCTTAATGGCACTAATCTGCTGACTCCAGGTGTTGGCACTTTCGATGTTTTTGGTAATTTTGGTACCCAAATCCAATTCTGCCACAGTCTTGGATTCTTGCTCTACAGCTACGCCGAAACCGGTTTCAGTAGTAATCTCCGGGCCAAATGACAGGTGAGCTATAATGTCTGTTTCAGAGTCTGTCACATTGCCACTAAGCTTTGAACGTGAAGTTATCGTACCTGATGTCCATTCAGCACTTGAGAGTGTGCCCGGTGGGTCACGAAGGATCATATCCAGCATATCGGGGCCGGCTGTTACGAAGTTATTGCCGGTAGGCATAGCACCCAATACGATGCAGGGCATGCCATTCTTGCTCCATTCGTAGGTGCGACCCTCGATGTCGTAATACATAGAGATGGTGCGAGTGTAAGGGGGTGTGATGTTGGGCAGACCTGCCTTCCATACATATCTTGCCTTACCGATTGAGTCAAGCATAAGTGTATTGTTGGTCATCTCCACGAGCGTGCCGGCAGGCTTCCCGACGGTGTTGTCGATAGCATAGACGAGTTGCTCGGCTGAGAGTTCGTTGGCAATAGTCACTTCAAGATCTTTCAGCGGAACATGGAATTTCACCGGACTCCCCTTAACATCTTCGTTGACATATTCCTCGAATGCTTCGATGTCGAATATGTAACTGCTCAATGACTCATAGACGGCGCCACCATATTTATATGTTACAGTGCCATCTTCTGCTACAGAGTAGATGTCGTTGATGTCGATAGTGCCCTCTGCATCGGAAATAGAATAGGTGTCGATACCGAATGATCCGTCGACCTTGTCTGCTTGGGTCACTACGAATGAAGGCTCACTATGGTAAGCATGCTTCAATCCGTAATTGTAATTATAACTTTCAATCCAGCCATTGTCATGCTCTATCGAATCTTTGTATTGTACCATAGCATTAGACATATCGACTGATGTAGGATCGCCAACGCTCTTACCGGTAGCTTTTACAATCATCGATTCGAGTTTGTAGCTCAATGGAGGTATCATGGCAGAGAACTCGCCGGTGAGTGAGTCTGTCTGTACATAGATTCTTGCATTGAAATCATTAGCACCGCGCCAAGAACGGCTGTTGATGGCTTGAGAGGCTGATTTTACCGGGAGTGTCTCAGTGTTGTCTTCGTAGCTGTAGGTCGTGCCATTCAACTTCTTGACTACGTTGAGACGATATTTGCTGTTGTTGGGCGTCAGGGTGATCTCGGTGATACCGATGTTGTTCTCACTCTGTCCGAAACCAAGAGGCTTTTCACCCTCGGTGCTGCCACCTACCACACGTCCGGAGAAGTTCACCAGTGTCTGGTCGACGAACTCCAGGTTCTTCACTGCCTTTTCGAATGTCACTCTTTCTCCGGTCTCGTTGGAATCGGCAGGATAGCGACCGTTGGAAGCGAAAACGTGACCATCTTTTTTCACCTCGATGAAGTGATCTCCGATAGGCACGCTGATGGTAAATGTACCATCGGCTGCTGAGGTGACGAGCTTGCCATCCTTGCTGCAGATGTCGCCATCGATATAGAAGTTACATCCCTCCACCGGATAGTCGGTGTTGTCATAGATCACATAACCCGATACGGGGAATGAAGAGACGTCGCTGAAGTCGACACCACTATGCACGAGCGATGAAGAACTTACATATCGAGTCGAGTATTGCGGTGAGAACTCATGGATGCCGAGTGTAGGCACTACCATGTAGTTGGTACCGTCGCCGGAGAATGGCACACCACGGATTACGAAGTTACCTTGCCCATCGGTGTAGGAGAAGAGTGAAAGCTGTGTGCTTTCAGGCACTACACTGTTGGTGATTTCGGTCTTCACACCGCCGAAGCGGGCATGATTACCATTGGCCACGCCGCTGGTCTTCGAATAGTCGTAGGCGTAGGTCTGATTGGTGATACCCTCATCCACAGGCCAGTAGGCATAAAGGCCATCTTCGGTGCCGGCAAGCATGTGATTGTAGTTCTTCAAGATTTCTTCCTTGGTGAGTGCCTTTCCGCTATATACACGCATTTCGTCGATATAGCCGCTGAATGCATGGTCTGTTTTTAAGGTGTAGCTACCACCCATACAGATACCGCTCTTGGCACTCTCGCTGAAGTTGATGGCTGACAGGGTGATCTCTTTCGAGACTCTTACGGAGTCAAGTTTATTGATCGTCGTGATCAGCGCCTTGTTGTTTTTGCTTACACTCAGAGTCAGAGAGGTATATTCTCTTGCAGGGAGTGTAATGTCGGTAACTTCGCTCTTGTCACCCTGCGACAATACCACCTTGTAGCCCTGCTCGGTGAGTTCACCAAGGCTCAGGCTGAGTTGGTCGCCAAGGTCGAAGAACATGGGTGAAGTGCCGCTCTGCTGGTCGTTGGGGCGCACTAACATCTGAACGGAGAAGTCCTTGCCGTTGAATTTCTCGTTCAGGGTCTTGCCGTTGAGATCGAGGAAAATACCATCTCCTGCCTCCGAGGTGCTTACGGCATAGAATTGCGAAGCATCGCTCTCATTTTCACTATTCTTGAGGAGTGTGACACGCGCATCTTTCACTGCCGTACCGGTGCCGTAGGTGATACGACCCGACACGATACCGGTGGCGCGGCAGAAGCCCTCGTCAGTTTCGTAAAGTGAAGTTTCGACTGTGCCGCAAGAGGTCGTTGACACTACTTTATAGTCGTAGTAAAGACCCGGTTGGGCAGTGTTGTCTTCGTAGTTGTAGAAGGTGTTGGTGCCGGACACCTTATAGAGGGATGCCCAGTTTTCAGTGCCCTTCACACGGCGGAAGAGTTCATATTTCGTAGGATTAGAGCCTACTTGCTTTGCCTCCCACGAAACTTTCACCATACCCTGATAATCACCTTTCGATGTGGTGACACTTAAGACTCTCGATTTCGATTTTTCATCAAGTTGCACCACTTTCGTAGAGTCACACGAGGCAACGAAGCCTTCGAAGAGAGACCCTTGGATCTTGTAGCTATAGCCTGAACAGATAGAAAGATCTTGGGTGTCGGTGTGAGTGAAATTGATCTCATTCTGATTGGTAAGAGACTTGGTGCCCACTTGCTCCCATTCACCGCTTTCGGTGCTATACCTCATAATATTATAGGAGAAGGGGAGTGAGCCCTTGTAAGGCTCAGTATGCCAAGCCAATTTGATAGAGGTTTCACCCCCTACTACAGAATCTACCTTGATACTGAACTCTCGTTTTATACCACAGTTGAGACTCTGCACGAGTCGTTCGATGCGCACTCCATCAGGTATATCCTTAGGCATGAACGCAATTTCATACTTATAGTCTTTGTCATACTCCGGCACATCATCTACATATTTACGCGTAGACGTGAGCACTTTGTCAGCCACGAGCACCTTGGCATCGGGGTCGTCTATCGGAGTGCGGTAGAGTGAAAATGATCCGGTGGTGAATTGGTTTTCCAAATTGGAAATGCCCCAATTCAGTGTCACCTGTTTCTTCCATTTATCGGTAGAGGCATAGAAATCTTCAGCACGCATGAAGTCCTGAAGATCGATTTCATGGCCACTCCAAACTGTGGCAGCCGGATATCCGCCGAGCACAGGCACATAAATCGAGTGCTGCAGATATACTTTATGCGGACCATAGTTGGGACAAGAAGTGTCAACAGTATATGCCATATCTTTGACATTAGCAGTGCCTTTATCATATTCTACGCTATTGCTGAAGTTGGAGGGATCGATATATTGATACTCACCATCCACCAATTTGCCGGGATATTCGTGAGATACCGACACACGATTCTTGTAAGATGTATTCAGACTACCATTAAGAAGAGCTGTTTGATAGTCTGAAAATGCCGTACTGAATGTGTCTTCCTTGAATGGGTTGGGAATCGAGTTAAACTTGAAGTCACGGGATACGAATTTAGAACCTGAGTTGTTAGTCTTCCAATAACCCTTAACGGTAACCGTGTACTGATGGTCAACTCTAAACTTGTCGATGAAGACGTGGAGGGTAACATAAAATCTGCCGTTGGACTTGCGAGGGTTCCAAAACTTGACAGTATAGGTCACCCCATCGATTTTTTTGGTGTAAACATTACCCCACCAGCCGTCGTTTTCTTTCTCATCATTAAGAGCACTATCGTTACCGGTGAAGGAGGGGCCCGGCCAAGCGAGCTCCCAGTCGGGCGAGCAGATATATTTGCCATCGACATATACAGCCGGGCCCGCGATATCGCCTTCAGTTGCATCATGCAAGAAGAAGGAGTCCGAGCCATTGGTGTCATAGAAGCAGAGACCGATCTGCATGTTCGGCTTCTCGACAGTCGGCTGCCAGTCTAATCCAAAATATCCCGCAGTTTCGAAGTCAAATCCTGCATAAGACTGTTGTGTCACAAATGCACACAGCAGTAACAGCATCGACTTCAACACCACCGAGAATGCTCCCCACTGCCGCTGTCGCGTCGGCGGGCGAGAGTCATCCACCATCCGTGGCGGATGCTCCTTGGGTAGAAGTTTGTAATTCATGTTGTTTTTGTTTTTGGTTAATATTGATGGTTTTGAATAAAAATTAACACACTGAAGCATTTTTTGTAAAAAATTTTACACTCTATGCTTCAGTGTGCAATATTACACCATCCCCCCACAAGGGAAGTTATTTTTCTCGTTGTTTTTCATGCATCCCACAAAAAAACAACAGAAAATCAACAAAAAACAACAAGAATTAAGAGCGCGCTCTAAAGGTTTATTCCGGATTTTGTTTGTATTCTTGGGGTGTCTTGCCGGTGTATCGGCGGAAGGCGTTGTAGAAGTTGCTGCGGTCGTTAAATCCTACCTGCTCGTGAAGGTGTGACATCTGCAAGTCAGGACATTCTCGGATAAGTCGACGTGCATATTCGAGTCGCAACTGCTGTCGCCAGGAACGGAAGGTTGTGTTATGCACACTCTTGAAGTAGGCGGCAAGCTGCCGACGTGTCACACAGAGCAGCTTCGCCACTTCGTCGGTATTGACATCGACCTTCGTAAATTCTCTTCGCTCCACCCACTCTTCGAGCGCCTTTTCTAAAACTATTTGTGTAATTTTTACCCCTCCTGCGCTATTCTCTGCGCTGTCGCCGTCGGACATCGAGTCCATCATTGTCTGTAATGATATGTTCAGTCCCGAACCGACTTGCGACAGATCTTCGGCAGGAACCAAGAAAAAGTCGCCATCGATGCAATAGTTCATCATCGCTACCACCACATACACATAATATAAGGTATAGATTATAACAAAGGCGTTGTAGCCCCAATGATGCAATGGCGCCATGGCGGCGATAGCGGCAAACACACCGATGCCTAAGGCGCTGTAATAAAATTTCTTGATCGGTCTGAGATGATATTCGACATCTTCATCATAAAAATCTTCGAGTTCGACGGCTGTCTCTTTGACTTGACGCCTGAAGGTGATGGTGTGGATAACCAATTGGGCACAATAAGCCAAAGCCGCCGCCCACCAAACGAAGGGGTAGATAGCGGGAAGATATTGTTTGGTAACGAAAAGTAGGATAGTGACAAAGGTGATCAGTAGGAGAGGCACGAGAGTATTGCGGAATGACTTGCTGCGAGTCAGCATTATCAAGGCGGTATGGGTGAAGAGGAGAGCCTGGTAAGAGGCGACACTGAGGGTCACGGTGGTAAGCAGATGGGGGGTCGAGCTGTCGATCTTGAAGAGCCCTGAGATAGCCAAGATGGAGAAAGTGACGACAAGAATCCAGCGAGCCCGAGAGAGGGGTTCCCAACGCACCTTCTGGGGGATATGGACCATAGTCAAGACTGCGACGGCAGTAGTGATAGCCATCGAAGAAAGTAGAGAGACAATATGATCGATAGTAGTTAACATAAATACATATAGAAAGGATATATCGAAAAGCGATAGTAATGTATAATTTGCAAATATAACGAAATAATCCGAAAGCATAACACCAACCCCGACAAAAGATAAGGGGTAAAAGGATGCAAAAGCGCGATAAGCTGAATTTATATCCCTAAAAAAGTGAGATAAATTCAGCTTATCGCACATTTTCGTAATTTTGCATCATCCCGACGGTAGGGACGTGATACATCACGTTCACACGCGAAGCCCATAAGGTTTCTATCAATTAGGAGATAGAAGTTAGGAATTAGGAGCTTCAGTCAAATCAGTTAAATCTGTGGTTTAAACTACATCTCGTGTCCGGATGGAAAGATCCGTGTAAATCCGATTAATCCGTGGTTCATTCCAAAGGAATCCCTGTCGGCGTAGCTTCAGTATAATCAGGGGGTTGTTGTGCTTTTGCCCTTTCAGGGCGATGGAGTGGGTGGCGTGTTAACCCGGGGTGACGCCTACGGCTTTGCCCCGGGCTATGAGCTTGTTGGGCTTTCAGCCCGCCTGCGCGAGACGTTACCCTCGTGGGATGGCGGGGAGGCTCACAGAACCAATCCGTGCGGAACCGGGGAATGGCGGGGGTGCGAATCGATTTGGGACGAGGTGGACGTGATGTATTACGTCCCTACCGGGGTAAAAATTGACTCGTCTTAGGCGAGGAGGGGAGCATCGGGGCTTTAAATGCCCCGATGCAAATGAATTAAATGAATTAAATAAATCGAATGCGCTACGCTTTTATTCTACCACAGGACGAACGGAGAACCCGTTGATACGGTAGCGCCAGCCCACGCCGTGAAAGGAGGAATAGAAGCCGAGGTAATAGGCGCCGTAGGCACTGCTCTCGCCGGGCGTAGAGCCCCAATAGTAGCCGTACTCTCCAACGTCGCTACGCGACGTCCCGCGACGCCAACCGGCGGCGGGAAGGAAGATGGATTTGCCGTTGATCTTGCTTGTTACTTTGTAACCTTTGTGGCCGCCTTGTGTCGTCCAGGTCCAAGTGCACTTGGTTTCCAACTCTTCGAGTTCAGCTTTTGTTGGTAAGCGCCAACTGCCGCCCCACTTGGCACGCGCTACATCGTAAGAGGAATTGCCGCCGATGTTACCCATACTCTTGCCGTAGGTTTTGCTATTGTCCTCGGTATAGCTCGACTTTGTGGAAGTTTCTCCCCAGGCGTAGTAGTCACCATAGTCGGAGGGAGTGGAGGCGCCGACATTGCATGTCGCCCACTTAACGCTTAAGCCGAGATCTACATATTCATGACCATTAACCTTGCCGTTAGTGGATCGAGTCGGTTTTGGGGTTGTAGCAGCACTCTGTTTCGCAGGCTTATTCCCGGAAGATGAACCGGAAATCTGTATAACAGGACGAACCGAGAACCCGTTGTAGCGGTAGCCCCAGACCACGTAGTGGCGGGAGGAGTAGAAGCTGAGGCCATAGGCGTTGAGGGTACTGCTCTCGTTGGGCGCAGAGCCCCAATAGTAGCCGCCCTCTCCAATGTCGTAAGGCGACGTATCGTAACGCCAACCGGCAGCGGGAAGGAAGATCGATTTGCCGTTCTTGCCGGTTACTTTGTAGCCGTTGTGACCACCTTGTGTCGTCCATGTCCATGTGCATTTGTCTACGAGTTCCTGCATCTCCGCGTTGCTCGGCAAGCGCCAACTGCCACCCCACTTGTAGCGGGCTACATCGTAGGAGGAGTTACCTCCGATGTTACCCATGCTCTTGCCGTAGGTCTTGCTATTGTCTTCGTCGTAGCTCGACTTGGTGGATGTTTCACCCCAGGCGTAGTAATCGCCATAGTCGGAGGGGGAGGAGGCGCCGACATTGCATGTCGCCCACTTCACGCTAAGGCCGAGGTCTACGTAATCGTGACCATTACTTGTGCCGCTCACATCTTGTGCCGACAACATAAATAGCGGCAATATCACTGTCGCAAAAAGTAAAACCAATCGTTTCATATTCACCATATTTTCAAGAAAAACATTTACCCCACAAAAGTAAGAAAAAAATTGGCTTCGCAAGCAAAAGCACAGACAATATTTTGCATCATCCCGACGGTAGGGACGTGATACATCACGTCCACCCGCGAAGCCCATCAGCCAAATCCGTGGTTACTTTACAATAACTTTACGAACTCGGATGGCGTTAGAACCTTGATTGTTCTCGGATAGTGTTTCAAATTGCCGGTCACAAGGTAGGCGTCATCATTCGATAAAGAAACCTCGTAAAAGACTCTGTCATCTTCATCCTGGAAAGCAAGATCTGTATGTATCTGTTCTTCTTCCACACCAAATGCCATGAAATATGATATCATACTATCCACTACACTTTCGTCCAAGTGAAACTTTTTTCGCTTCAGCACCTCTTCATATTCTCGAAGAATGGCTTTATTGTATACGGGCACAACTTGACCATTCAATACAGCTCTAATCACGTGAATCGTAGCTGCCTCTGAATTTTTAGTTATCAGCGCAGATACAATTACGTTTGTATCAATAACTGCGTAAATCATCTGAGGCTGTTTCTTGCTTCTTTAATTTCTCTGTTAATTTCGTCAAGCGTCATCTCAGACTCATCTCTTTGTTCAGCTTGGGCTCGAGCCGCATTAAAAGATGCAAGAGCTTTCTCCCTTAAGTCTTCAAGAGAGTCTGTTGCAGAAATGACAAAAGGTATACTGCGACTTCTTATCACCTGTTTGATGAAAATATTAATCGCCGTATTTGCACTCATGCCAAACTGCTGGCAAAGCTTGTCAAACTGATATTTTATGTTAGAATCCATACGGACTGTCATAGCAGATTGCGACATATTTTTGTTATTATGGTGGCATAATGACACCGGATTACACTCTATATGATGGCAAAAATAGCATAAAATATCGAAATATCCAAATATAACACCTCAAAAGCAACAAATAAATCTGATAGTTATATCTTCTCGTGTCCGGATGGAAAGATCCGTGTAAATCCGCTTAATCCGTGGTTCATTCCAAAGGAATCCCTGTCGGCGTAGCTTCAGTATAATCAGTGGTTGTTGTGCTTTTGCCCTTTCAGGGCGATGGGGTGGGTGGCGTGTTAACCCGGGGTGTCGCCTACGGCTTTGCCCCTGGCTATGTGCTTGTTGGGCTTTCAGCCCGCCGCTGAGCGGCCCCGGGTTGCCTCGGGTTGGGGTTTCAGCACGCCGGCTTAGACGCTCGGAGGGGAAGTGAGAATAAATTAGGGGGTGCGCCGCATAGGCGTACCCCCTCTTTTGAATCTTGTGATGATTCGGTTTGCTGATTACTTAACCACAATTTTTTTACCGTTGATGATATATATGCCTGTAGGTAGTGAGTTAAGATCTTCAACAGAGGCTCCACGCTTCACGCAGATACCTTGCATGTTGTATACATCTCCGGTAGATGCCTTATCGCTGATCACATTCTCTACACCGGATAAGATGCCGCTGTATTCGCCTGTGCCATCTACAGCCAGTTCTTTGAGTTTGATACCCCAGCCGGCGTTCCATGCTTCTTCTGTAGCAAGCACAATCTTCTTCACGATATAGGGAGTGAAGTTCTCTTTGTAGAAGTTCTTATAGACTGTCACACCTGCTCCACCTTCGCCATCTTCTACTACGAGTGTTTCATAGGCCTTGACCTCACGAAGGATCTCACTGTTAGAATCGGCAAAGTCAGCGTAAAGTGTCACAGTGTATTTCTTGGCTGAAGCACCTTCCCAAACTAAGCGGATAGCCTCAACCACCATATTCTTCTCAAACTCTACCACTACACCATGCTTTTGAGTTTCGCCGCAGCTCCATTCCACCTGAGTACCAATGTTGCCATCGAATGCAGCCGCAAGGTCTTGTGTATCACCTGTATTGTAGTTGGTAGCAGTATAAGCAAAACCGCTGTCAGAGGCTGTCATGGTCTTGCAATCTTTAGACTCGAAGCAAACGATGTTCTTATCTACGTAAGCATCACCGCAAGTGGCTTTGAGTGTGCCTACACCCTTGTTGATGGCAGTAACTTTGACACCCTCAAGAGTGAAAGCCTCACTATTCATAGAGAGTTTAATAGTATTATCGCCGCCGAGGAGATAGTGGTTGTTATTGTCAACACCGTATGCTGTAACGATCGCCTTTTCGCCAAACTTCAATTCGTTGCTGCTTAGTTCCATATTGATCGATAACAATTCGCCGTATGAGGGAGCCTCATTCTCAGCGCCGGTGGTATATCCGTTGACATTGATAGTCGATGCACCGCCATCGTATGCCAAGTTGAAATAGAGCCAGCCGATATTGTGATTGTCGGGATACTTAGTATCGGTGGTGATACTCCACTTGCCGTCAGCCACACTCATATCCTTATTTTCGAACTTATAGTCATTGCTTGAGATAGTAATCTTGGGCACCATGCCGACGATCTTTGTAGCATCGCCATGAGGAGTAGCCTCTACGGTGATGGTTTGATCGACGTTATAAGTAACTTTAGTCTCGATCGAAACGGGAATATTGCGACGCATAGTAGCGGCATCCTCGTCTTTAAGATAAGCATTCGCTATTTTTCCATCGGTGATTGCATACCAAGAGATCGCAGTAGCGCCATCGCGAAGAGTGGTAAATGTTACATCCTTTACCTTGCTTTCATACTTTACATCACCGAGAGTGGCAACAGCCTTAAACTGATAAGTGTAAGATGTATTTGGAGTCAGGTCGGAGAGTGTAAGGGGTGAGTTCTCGGTGAGAGTAAATGTCTCGGCAGAAGCCTCCTTATAGTAAACGGCGACAGTAGCACCGGACAATTCGGCGGGTGTTGTGACTATATAAGAGAGTGTGGCTTGTGTGGACGTTACCTCATCGACGCTGACGTTGATGCTTGGCGCGGCTGCGGGTGCCTCGTTGGCAAGACCATAGAGATAGTCGGTGATGTCATAACGTGCCGCGCCGCCTGCGTATGGAATGTAGAAGAAGAGATCGCCTGACCATTCGCCAAGAGTGAAGGTGCCGGCGCCGTTGGCTTTGTAGGGATATGCTTCTGATGTCTCGGCATCATCGTTGCTGCCGAATGTGATCCAATTGTCTGCTATCTTGATCTGACGCACTACGCCGTCGGTGCCTGCCGGTGCCGTGATATTTGCTTTGCATGTGAGTGTGCCATCACTCTCTGCTATCAATATATAACTATAGGTGAACCCATCTTTTTCGGCTGTGCCATAGAACTTATTGCCATACTTATAGAGACCTCCGGTCATAAACGAAACTTCCTTCTCGGAAACATACTCTTTACCATTGAGAGTAGCCACAGCCTTGATCACATAAGTATAACCGGTCTTTTCAGCCAGTCCGGTCAATGAGATCGGGCTCCCTGTCGCAAGTGTATATTCAGCGGCAGATTTCTCCTTATAATAGACGGCAACTTCAGCCCCCGCAAGCGCAGTGGGGAGTGTTATGCTATATGTGAGATCGGCTGATGTCTCCTCTATATTGGTAGCCTCTACGGCTATGATGGGAGAGGCTTGGATCTCTTCAAAGCGAATATTGCGAAATGATATCGATTTTCCTGCCCAGCCTGCGCCACCCACCGGGGCAAAGCAATACATATTATTGCCGGAGGTGACAAGTGAGAAGAAATCATTGAATTTATCCTTAACATTAAGTGACACCTCTTCCCATTTCCCGGTGCAAGGGATGTCGATGTTAGGCTGAGAGGTGGTGGCTCCCGACGAAGAGAATTGCAACTGGAAGGGGAGTGCGTCGTTGGCGGCATCGCTCTTGACTTCGAATTTCAGAATCCAGCCGGTCTCGCTCGCTTTGAAAGTGGTGATGTCGAACTGTTTGCCATCGATTTCCCAGCCGCCGCCCCACCAGCCATTGTTGTTGACTGTGAAGTCTTTGGAATGTTCGTTGGCATTGTCTACGGTGTTGATGGTGCCCTCCCATGTCCAGAAGTTCACCGGGAGTTGCGTCTGATCAGCGGCAAGTTCTTGCCCGCCGTTGTAGACAACATACTCCTTGGCGGATGCAGTCGTCATGGCTGCTCCGACCAGAAATGTTGTTAATAGTAGTTTTTTCATATCGATATTGGTTTAGAGTAGATTAACTTTTGATTTTCTAATTATTATTTCACATTGACTTTGCGATTGCCTACTACATAGACACCGGCAGGGAGTCCGACGGTAGCATCCTGAGGCGAAACATTCTTTCTGATGCAAATACCCTGAAGAGTATAAACATCGACCACAGATGCTTGGTTATCGCTGAGTATGTCCTTGACTCCGGCACCCTCTTCAGTCAGGACTATATTAGCAATGCGTATGCCGGAGGGTTGATAGGGTGCCTTATCCGTCAAACGGAGTGTTTGCTTGCCGGCGGAGAGTTGTAGTGCGATCTCGGCAGTAGTATATGTCGAATCATCGTTGGGGAGTGAGAATTTGGTTACTTCCGAGACGGGAGTTTCCTCCTCGCCATCAAGACGCATCACCTGCAATTGGGGGTCAAAACGAGATGGTTCGCCATATCCTCCCACAGTAAGGCGCAGAGTATATCTGCCGGATTGGGGCACGTCAAACTGATAATCGGCATACGCACCGGCGTTAAATTGGCTAATCTCGATCGGCTTGGCACAGTCGCTATAAGTGCCGGGATTGAGACCGACATTGAGCGAAGCAACATAATCGACAGCGGGGAAAGTCTCGCCGACGGCATGCCAAAGATTCTTATCGAAATCGCTCATATAGGTATAGATGTAGCCTTGGGTGGAGAGTTGGCGGGGATCATAGCCGCGTTGCGGCACGATCAGTCCATAGTTAGGACCGGTAGCGCTATCGCATGCACCCTTGGCCTTGAACCAGGCATAGCGATAGATCCAATCTGTTGTCTCCAACCACTCGACAGTGCTGATCATAAATGATATCTGCGAAGCGGGAGTCACCAGACTGCTTGTATTCCCCGTATCGGGCCAATAACAGAACTCGGTAACCCATACCGGCTTGCCATAACGATCATGAAAGGTAGTGGCAAGGTCGGTGAGTACGCCATATCCACCATAGGCATGGATAGCCACGAAATCATAACTGTCAGAGCCAACCAGATTGTTAAATTCGTCAAACCAAGCCGTAGGACTCTGGTAAGGTGGATTGGGAGAATAATTGAGTGCCGGAGCGATGATCTGCAGATCCAGTTCATTGGCAAGTGCCACCAACTCGGGCCACTTCTCGGCAGCCTGTGCCGGTGTCATATTGGCTTGGGCGGTGAAGTTGGGTTCGTTATAGCCCAAGATATACTTGCACTCGGGATGCTTACTGACATAATCGCGGATAGCATCGGCATTATAGTTTGCATTCCATGCCATCGGCACGAACTCGAAATCACCCTCATATTCCAGCACTTGATTGTCGACACCCGTATTAGGGATATTACTCCAGTTGTAATACCAGCTCACACCCGGAGTCAAGACATCCATCTCCACAGCAAGCGAGAAGGAGTTCTCACTCACGCCACGCTTATAACTTTTGGCGGAAACCGATGCCGATACCAGCATCATGGCGGCGATAATCAAAAATATATTCTTCTTCATAATGGAGTATAATTATCGTTTAGCAAAAAAGATTCTATCACTTCTCGACGACACGGAGGGTAGCAGCCTTGCCGCGGCAAGCGGAAGAATTGTCTACCCAGATTTGGAAGTCGCCCGGTTCGATCACCGACTTATCGTCGAGATCGTAGAAGGAGAGCATCGAAGCGGGGAGGGTGAAAGTGACAGTGCGAGTTTCGCCCGGGGCGAGAGTGATCTTCTCGAAGCCCTTGAGTTGCTTGATGGGGCGAGCGAGCGAAGCCACGACGTCGCGGACATAGAGCTGAGCGACATCGGCGCCCTCCACCTTTCCGGTGTTGGTGACATCGCAAGAGACAGTCACCTCGCCATCGGTGGTCATTTCCTCGGCAGAGAGGCGCGGAGCGCTATATTCGAAAGTGGTATAACTCAATCCATAACCGAAGCAATAAAGAGGATCGAGACCGGCATCGAGCCAGAAAGTGGTGCAGCCGGTAGAGGTCTGACCCGCCTCGTGGGGTATCTCATCGATGAGCATCATCTCGGTGGTGGGGCGTCCGGTGTTCTTAACCGAATAATAGATAGGCACCTGACCCACCATACGCGGGAAGGAGATGGGGAGATGGCCGGAGGGATTGACCTTACCGGTGAGGATATTGGCAAGTGCCGGACCACCCATAGTGCCGGGGTGGAACATAAAGATGATGGCATCGCTGAGTTCCGACTCTTCGGGGAGAGTGATGGGACGTCCCGCCATCACGACAGTGACTATAGGCTTGCCGGTGGCTTTAAGTCTGCGGAGCATCTCGGTCTGTGCCCCCGGTAGGGAGATGTCGGCACGACAGTGAGCCTCACCCGAAAGCACAGCCTCCTCGCCGGCGAGGAAGATAATGACATCAGCCTTGGCAGCGGCATCTACTGCGGCATCCACCCCACTTAGATCTTTCTGACGGCTATAGGTGAGACCCGGAACGTATGTTAGATTCTTGCCGAATGTCTTCTTGAAGGCATCGAGTGGAGTGATGGTCTTATCCTTCTCCATATCGAAACTCCAAGTGCCGTTCTGATCATGATGAGCATCAGCCATCGGGCCTGTGAGTAGCACCTTCACCTTCTTGTCGCCAAGAGGGAGCACACCATTATTGGTAAGGAGCACGGCACTCTCCTCGGCGGTATGGAGAGCCGCTTCGAGGCTTTCGGGGAGATACATCTGCGAGGGGAGTGTAGTGTCTACGTAGGGATGATCGAAGAGGCCGAGGCGATACTTGAGGCGGAGCACATTGCGCACCATCTCATCGACGATCTCGATCGACACCTTGCCGTCAGCCACAAGTTGCTTCAATTCGTCGATATAGCAATACGCCTGCATATCCATGTCGATGCCGGCATGGGCAGCAAGGTCTGCGGCATCATGCTTATCAGCGGCGACGCCATGATTGATCATCTCGCCGATAGAGTTCCAGTCGCTCACCACCATACCATTCCAACCCCACTCGCCGCGAAGCACATCGCGGAAGAGAAACTTATTGGCAGAGGATGGAACGCCATTAATATCATTGAATGAGCACATGAATGTAGCGCTACCTGCCTTGGCGCAAGCCTCGAACGGGGGGAGGTAAACATCGCGAAGGAGCGGACGAGGCAGCCATGTAGTGTTATAATCGCGGCCACCCTCCGAAGCGCCATATCCGCAGAAGTGCTTGGTGCACGCCGCCATGGTGCCGGGTTGGCTTAGGTCGTCGCCCTGGTAGCCACGCACAGCCGCAACACCCATCACCGAAGTGAGATAGGGATCCTCGCCATAGCCCTCGGCAACTCGTCCCCAGCGAGCATCGCGTGCGATGTCTACCATCGGCGAGAAGGTCCATCGCACACCCACCGAACTCGCCTCACGAGCCGATATACGACTACCCTGCTCCACCATCTCCGGGCGCCAGGTGGCTGCCTGCCCGATGGGAATGGGGAATATCGTCTTAAAGCCATGGATCACATCGCGAGAGAAGATGATAGGGATCCGGAGACGTGAATGTTCCATCGCCTCGCGTTGCAACTTATTGACTGTCTCGGCATCAACCTCATTGAGTATCGAACCGATCTTGCCGGCACGAATATCCCGGATCATACCATCGGAATAGCCGGTGCCTGACAATTGATTGAGCTGACCCACCTTCTCGTCGAGGGTCATCTGCGAAAGAAGCCTGTCGATATTGGCTTCGATCTCGGCATCAGTGGCCGACATGGCGGGAAATGTGGTGATGGCGGATAGACCGGCTATCGCCACAAGTCCACAGATTTTTCTGAATTTCTTAATTATCATGGATAGTAATTTTTATTTCTTATCAAGATACTTATCTCTTGTCAAAGTCCTCCGGAAGGGAGTATACTCTGATAAAGTCGATAGCCATAGTGGCATCTTTCTCCAAGTCGGCAGTGATGCGGTCGGCATCGTGGATACCGGTGAAGTCACCTCCGACAGCGAGGTTGAAGAGAATGAAATGGGGCTTGTGGAAGTAATATCCCGGATGCTCAAGATCCTCTGTATTAGAGATATCGATGTCGATATAGGGGGTAGGGATATCATCGACAAACATAGCGATGCGATGAGGCGACCGATAGCAATAGAATGTATGATACTTGCCATCTTGGAGGGAGTAAGGAGAGGTTAAGACCCCGGCTTTCTGGATATGGCTGTCGGTGCCATAATGGATAGCACCGTTGAAGAGTCGGTCTTGAGTGCCGGCGGAAATTCCGTCGCTATGTCCCATCTCGAGGATATCTATTTCGCCACAGCGAGGCCAGGGATTGATGCGGATATCATCACCCATCATCCAGAAAGCGGGCCAAAGGCCATTGGCAGTGCGAGGGAGTCTGATGTGCGCCACTACCACCCCGTAGGTGAAAGCCTTCTTGCCGCAGGTGTTGACACGCCCCGAGGTGAAGGGCTTGTCCTTATATTGTCGGCGGAGTGCCGTGAGAAGCAGATTGCCATCCTTGAGACGGACATTGTCGGGAGTGTCGAGATAATACTCCAATTCATTGTTGCCGCATCCGGAGCCATTGATTTCGATATTCCATACACTACGATCGAGAGAATCAGCGTTGAACTCATCTCCCCAGATGATGCGAGAGTCACGGAGGTCGGCGCGAAGATATATAGAGTCACGATCGGCGGCGGGAGTCGCCATGGTGCCGCTCACCGACTTGCAGGAGGTCACCGAGAGGGTGAGCAAGAGGGTAGCCGACATATATCGTGATAAAGAGAAGTTCATGGTTGGTAGGTAATTAGGGAGGCAGATAAGATAGATCCTATCTACCTTGTGGTGTAGTTGATTATAAGATCACTTTCGAAGAGAGACGACGTCCTGAAGGAGTCATGGCATAGATGATATAGATGCCGGAGGGGAGTGAGGATAGGTCGACACGACCGAAGCCGGTGCAAACCATTTGTCCGGCAGTGCTATAGATGGTCATCGCAGCATCGCGGCAGCAGGCGATGCCGGCTGAGATAGTGATCATACGGTCGGCTTCGTCGGCAAAGTCGGTGATGCCCAATGTATCATCGCCCGGCACTGCCATATAGATAGACTCATCGGCAGTACCCTTCTGATAGATCTTAACATAGTTGACATACATGGAAGCCTCTTGACCATTGGCATCGTTGAGGGCGGTGATCTCATCAGCATTGTATATGCCGGGGAAATTGCCACCCACAGCCAGGTTGAAGAGGATAAAATTTTCTTTATGGAAATAATTCCCGGGTGACCACTCATTGTCGGGTTCGGTGCAGGGGATATCCATTTTGAAATATGGGGTCTGGACGGGCATTTGGTCGAGGTCGATATACATGCTCATCGAGTTTTCATCCCAGATGGCGGTAAAGATATGGAATTCGCCATCCTGGAGGGAGTATGATTTGGTGGTGTCGCGAGCGTAAGAGGCGTTGGGCCAACCCTGTCCCCAGTGCATCGCGCCATTGAAATATTTTTCTTGAGTTCCGGCGGCGAAGGCATTCTGATGCCCCATTTCGACGATATCAGTTTCGCCACACTTGGGCCATCCCACAGCATCATAATCATTACCCATCATCCAGAATGCGGGCCAAAGGCCGTTGGCAGTCTTGGGCATGCGGATGGCCGCCTCGATCTTGCCATGCTTGAAAGCCACAAGATTCTTGGAGTTGACACGCCCTGAAGTGAAACTCTTGCCGCCATAACTCTCACGATGTGCTGTCAGTATGAGACACCCGTTGCCCTTGCCGTCGTCGCCGACATGGACATTAGTGGCGCGGTCGGTATAATATTGCAACTCATTGTTGCCGCCACCGGCACCATTCACCTCGATGTTCCAACGCAATTCGTTGAGTTCATCACCATCGAAGAGGTCTTGCCACACTAATACATAGCCGTCAGTTTCGCCGGTGCCCTCTTGCGAGGATTGACCAAATGCTGTCGGTGCGCTCAACATCATGAGCAGAGAGAGGGTTATGACTGAATCTTTCATGATTATGATAGAAGTTTCTTTATGAAGAGTGAAAAGGGTAAGTGTCTTAAGTGTGGTGGGCCGCGGATAGTGCCACCACGGCATAGTCCGCGGCCCGATCAGATAATTGAGAATGGATAAAATATAAATAGTGAACCAACAATTATTTAACCACTTTCATGCTTTTGCTACCCTGACGTGCGATGAAGATACCGTTTTCAGGGTTGTCAACACGAACACCTTGCAAATTGTAGTATACCACGGGGAGGTTCTCATCGATAGCCACGTTCTGAACGCCTGATTGATCTTCGAGCTGATAGAAGTAGATAGCATCTAAAGCGAGAGTCTGACCTGCCACGCCGCCGGCGAGGAATGAGAGGATGTTACCCTTCCAGCTGGTGGAGGTAGTAGGAACGAATGCGGGATAGATTCTCTTGAGGTCGGCGAAGGAGATGTCGATACCCTGCCAGTCATCGTTGCTCTTGGGGCCGATGGCGGGATATACGGCGCCATTGTCGTTGAAAGCATCGCCGAGCGACACCTTGGCGGGAGTGTTCACACCATCAGCATCGTTGATGACCAGAGCGATAGATGCGGGTGCTGTTGCCGGCGAATAGTATGCCAAGTGGAAACGAGTGTCATCATTCCACCAGCTGGTGTCGACACCGGGATCTACCACATTGAAGCCTGCGCCCGACCATCCGGCAGTGCCAACGATCAGTGAAATATAGCCGTCAGTCTGGTCACCTACACCGGGGAGTGAAGAATCGCCGGCACTGAAGGTGTTATCCCAGATCCAGAAATTGCGATCCATGTCGTTGGGGCCTGCTGCGATGATTGTAGCACCTTGCGCGGCAAATTGAGCCTCGGCTGATGCATCGAGCGAGATGGTCATCAACTTAGTGACTTTACCCTTGGCGAGAACGGTTTCTACTGTCGGATCGCAAGTGTATTGTGCTGAAGCAGTTGTTGCGACGAGTGCCATAGCGGCGAGAATAGTCATTTTTTTCATAATGATTTAGATTTTATGAGTTAAACAAAATTTGATTGTACGATTTGGTTGGATTTTTGTGAGTTATATATTTCTTGGGGGGCCTCCCCCCGATGGATCAATAACCTGCGTTCTGATCCATCGGGTTGAGGTTGATTTCTTCTGCGGGGATGGGGAAAAGTTCGCATTTTCCTTTGATGAAGTTAGCCATTTCGGCGCGAGCCTCTTGCGATTCGTTTTTGCCGTAAGATCCGTTGTCACGGTCCATCACATCGTAGGCGATTCCCCAGCGTACGAGGTCGAACCATCGGTGACCCTCCATGGCGAGTTCGACGCGGCGTTCATGGCGGATGGCGGCGCGGAGATCGTCGGTAGTGCCGGTATAAGGGCCGTAGGGGAAGGCCGGGAGCACTGTTGATGGGTCGGCAGAGCAGTTGCGAGCGCGACGGCGCACCTCCTCGAGTGCCCACTTGGCGGCGTTCAAATCCTTGCCACTCTCCAAAGCTGCCTCGGCATAGAGGAGAAGCACGTCGGAGGCACGAATGAGTCGATAATTGAGCGGCGCACGGCTATCATGATCGATCGGCGGGAAGACTCCATCCTCTTGATAGCAAGTCTTGTTGTTGTAATAGCAAGAGCCGAGGTAGTTGACTTCAATCTCTTCTTGAGCCGCAGCACTCGGCACGCCGATAGTGGCTTGCAAACGAGGGTCTCCGGCTTCAAATTCGTCGTAGAGATTTTGGGTCGGATGATTCCATCCCCAACCCTTCTGCTGACCCATCTCCGAGGCGCGAGGACGTGTCAGTATCGTAGTGAAGGTGCCGCGAGTGAAGCCAAAGCCCTCACCATAGTCGCTGGTAGGCTCTGCCATGTATTGAATCTCGAAGACACTCTCCGGACCATTCTCGCCGGCAAGGGTGAAGTTGTCGGAATATTTCGGGCAGAGGGTGTATTCTTTGCCATATTGCTGCTCGACGAAGGTCTTGCCCCAAAGATAGGCGTTGTCGTAGTCTTTGTGATAGAGATACACCTTGCAGAGCATGGCTTGTGCGGCACCCTTGGTGGCGCGACCCAGGTCGGCATCGGCATATTTCGATTTGTTCCAGAGGAGTGATTCCGCCTTGAGCAGGTCGGCGATGATATGCTCATATACCTCGTCGGCTGTGGCACGCGGTTGCTTCCACTTGTCGGAAGAGTCGATGACAAAATCTACCATCGGCACACCCCCGAACACCCTTACCAACTGGAAGTAGTAGAAGGCACGCATGAAATATGCCTCACCCAGCAGACAGTCTCTACGCTCTTCGCTCAGAGACTCATCAAGTTCGATACCGGGCACCTCCTGCAGCGCAAGGTTGCAACGGGCGATTCCCTGATATTTGGCGCGATAATAGTCGAGCAGGATAGCATTGTTGGCATTGACTTTGAAGTTGTCGATGTCGTAAGCATCGAGACCGTCGGCTATGTTCTGTCCACCCTTCAGAGCGTCGTCGGAGGCTATGTCTCCGATGAACCACTCTGAGAAATATGAATGGTTATATTCCCAAGCCAAGGGAGTGTAGCAGGCATTGACAGCCTGGACAGCCACCTCTCCACTGGTGTAGAAGTCGTCGAAATCCTGTGTGCCGGGTGATTCCTCTTTGAGCCAATCATTGCAAGAGGTCAAGGAGAAACTGAGCATCAGCGCCGGCAGTATAAAATATTTAGTTTTCATTGTGGTAGAGGATATTAATAAGTGATGTTAACACCGAAGATGAATGAACGAGATTGAGGATAGTTGCCATAGTCGACACCGCCGCTGACTTCGGGGTCGAAGCCCTTGTAGCCGGTGAGAGTGAAGACATTGCCGGCCTGCACATAGAAGCGGCATTTGGTAAATCCGGCACGCGAGATGAGTTTCTCGGGGAGTGAGTAGCCGATCTGAAGGTTCTTGAGACGGAAGTAAGCACCATTCTCGAGGAATCTGTCGGATACGTAGTAGTTGATCGAGTTCTTGGGGTTGGGGATAGATCCATTGGGGTTCTCCTCGGTCCAGGCATCTTTCATCACGGGGGAGAGCACGGAGGTGGTGCCGTTGCTTTCGAGGCGGTGGCGCATCTGGTTGTAGATCTTATTGCCGGCCACACCCTGGAAGAAGAGCTGGATGTCAAAGCCTTTCCATTCGGCGCCGAGGTTCAAACCATAGTTGAACCAGGGGATTGAGCTCCCTAAGTCGACACGGTCGTCGTCGCTGATGCGTCCGTCGCCACTGTTGTCGATATATTTGGCATCTCCGGCATGGAAGGGACAGTCGGCGGCTGTGTAGCCCTTCAGATAGTCGAGTGCTTCCTGATCGGTGCGATATACTCCGGCATATTGATAGCCCCAGAAGTAGTAGAGGGAGTGACCCTCATCCACCACCTGCACGTTGTTGTAGTTGGTGTAGATGGGCGAGCCGCCGTTGAGTTTGAGGAGTTCGTTCTTGATGAAGGAGAAGTTACCGCTCACGTTGTAGTTGACGTTGCCTACATGGTTGCGGTGTTCGAGGGTGATCTCGATACCCTGGTTGCGAACCTTACCGACGTTGGCGGTAGCGCTATAGCGGTTGCCCACATGAGCCGGAGCGGTGACACCCATCAGCATGTCGTTGGTGTCGCGGATGAATCCCTCGACCGTACCGGTGAACTTATTCTGCCAGAAGCCGAAGTCGATGCCGACGCTCCATTGCTCGGTATTCTCCCAGTGACCGCCACGGTTCACCCATGTCAGCACCGTAGCACCCGGGGCGAGGGCTTGATCCTTGCCGAAGACGTAGTCGACGAATGTCGGTCCGGAGTTGAAGACATTGAGCATAAAGGCATTGTCGGAGATAAGGTCGTTACCCACCTGACCCCATCCGAAGCGGAGTTTGAGGTTGCTCAGGTTGGTGAAGTCTTGCATGAATTTCTCTTCGCTGATGCGCCATGCCAAGGCGAAGGAGGGGAAGTAACCCCAAGCATTCTCGGGGAAGCGGCTCGAACCGTCGGCACGGAAGTTGACCGTCAAGAGATAGCGATCGTCGTATGCATAGTGTATACGACCGAGCCAGGAGAAGCGACGATTGCGCGACACGGAGTCGGCGGGACGCCCGAAGTCTTCGGTGACTTGCGAGAGATACCAGTTCTTCTCCACCGGGTTGATGATGTTCGCACCGCTGTTGCCGATGCTGTAGTAGTCATATTGTTCTACGGTCTGACCCACCATGGCTTGCAAGTAGTGCTTGTCGGCAAAGGTGTGAGTATAGGTCAGGATATTGTCGACATTCCAGCTGAATATACGAGCCATCGACGAACTTAGGAAGTTCTTGGTGCGCTTGTCGTATGCGCTCACTTCGTAGGCCTCGGCAAATGATTTGTCGGTGGCGAGTCGATAGTCGAAACTGTAAGATGAGCGGAATGTGAGGTCGCTGATGGGTTGAATCTCTGCAAATACATTGCCGACCCAGCGCTCATTGCGCGACTTGGGATGTGAGTATTCTACCATGCTCAGAGGGTTGGTGACGTTTTTGAAGTTCGAACCGGCTGAGATGCCACCGCTCAGATCTTTGCCATTGCGATTGACCGATCCTTCGGGATAGCGGGTCGGATCCCAGGGGGCCATAGCGAAGGCTGCCGAGAGGATGTTGGCTCCGGCACTCTCAGAGTTGTCACCACTTTCGTAGGCATTCTTGGCTGTCGAGGCGGAGAAGGAGAGGTTCTCTCCTACTTTGAGCCAGTTGGTCACCTTGTATGTAGTGTTGAGGCGTGCTGTAAAGCGGCTGTAGTCGGAGCCGATGATCGTACCCTGCTGGCCAAACCAACTTCCCGACAACGAGTAAGTCAACTTGTCGGTGCCTCCATCTATAGAGAGGTGATAGTTCTGGATCATCGCATCGCGGAACACCACATCTTGCCAGTCGGTGTCGACAGCACTATAATCGAAACCGGTGGGATTGGTCTGTGGATCATATACTGTAGGATAGTAGGGAGAGGCTCCGACGCCTTGGAATGTTTTGAGCCAAGCGTTAAATCCCTGTTCTTTATACATTTTCTTGGCGCGAGCATTACCATTGATAGCCACGTAAGTGTCGGCAAAGTCTCGTGAATTCATCACGTCGAGTTTGCGCCAGCGTGACTGAACGCCGACGTAGGCATCGAGCGAGATGGTAGCGCGCTTGTTGGTCGAACCATTCTTGGTGGTCACCAGCACGACACCATTCGCACCGCGAGCACCATAGATGGCTGTGGCAGAGGCATCTTTAAGGATCTCTGTGCGCTCGATATCTCCGGGTGCTAAGAAGTCGATATTGTCGGTAATCACACCATCCACTACATATATAGGAGAACTGCCATTGACCGAACCGACACCACGGATGCGCACCTCGGCACTGTGGCCGGGACGTCCGGTGAGCGAATTGACGGTCACACCGGCTGCCTGGCCCTGAAGGGCATTCGCCAATGATGCCGCCGGTGTCTTCTTCAGGTTGTCGGCAGCTACCGAAGATACCGAACCGGTGAGGTCGCTCTTCTTCATGGTGCCATATCCCACCACGACGACTTCGTCGAGTTGGTTGGATGACTCCATCAAGATATCAAGTTTTTGCGACTCATTAATAACTTTACGCACGGGCGTACACCCGACGTAGGAGAACTCAATCGTACTCCCGGGGCTGACTACAATCTCATACTTACCGTCGATGTCGGTAACAGCGACGTTGTTGGTCCGCTTACCCAGATCGCGAACGTATGCTCCAATCAGTGGCTCCTGATCGTCGGCTGAGATCACTGTTCCGGTCACCTTCAGCTGCGCTGTCGCTGCCAAGGTCGATACCATCAACAATAGATAAAGCACTACGTTTCTCATGCTATTCAGTTTAATTTATATTAGGTTAAATATTTTCAAATTCGATCTCGAAAGGCTCGTAAATGGCTATCTGACGATAACCACGTCGCAAATTTAGGTATCGCGCGGGGTATTTGTCAAGTATTTTCCCTCACAATAACTCTACAATGTAATTTTTATAACTCTACAATAACTCAACAATATAATGTTATTTTCCTGTTTTTCAGTTTGTTAAAACAAATATGTTATATAACATATTTTTTACAAAACTATATTTTGCCGATTTTCCTTAACTTTGTATCGGATAGTCGCATATTTCCGGCTTCAATCTCTAAATATTACGAAAATGATCATCGGTTATGACGCATAATAAACATCTATTTAAACATCAGTTTCTGGTATTGATGATACTATCATCGATATCGTTCGGTGCGTTTGCCAATTTCCCGACGGTGGTCAATTTCTCGCGCAAGACCTACGCCGGCGGGTCGCAGATATGGGATATCTCACAAGATTCGATAGGGAGGATGTATTTTTGCAGCAATAGCGGCTTGTTGGTGTTCAATAGTCGTACTTGGCATCAACACACACTTCCCTACGGCACTACCCCACGCAGCTGTATGATCGATGAGGAGGGTCGAAGACTTTATATCGGCTCGTCGGAGGAGTTCGGCTTTTTCGACATCGACGATATGACCCACACGATGACCTATCACTCACTCTCCGGGGCTATGCATCAGAAGGTGGGTACTTTCAAAGAGGTGTGGAATATCTTCAAGCATGGGCAAGATGTTTGGTTTCAGTCGGATAAGGTAATCTTCCGCTATACTCCCGGACATGATATCAAGACAATAAAATTGCCGTCGCGTATTCAGACTTCCGAGATGGTCGGTGGGCGTTTTTTTGTAGCATTGGAGAATAATGGTCTCTATGAATTGAAAGGGAGCCGACTGAATCGCCTCACCGACGATAATACCTTCCGCAATAAGAAAATTATCAAGATCTTCCCCTGGGGCAAGGATCTGATGGTAGTCACCGAGCGTAACGGTCTCTATCAAGTGGTGGAGGGGGTTACCACACCATTTGCCACTGACATAGACCCCTTCTTAAAGGAGAATCAGATATTCTGCGCTGCCATTAAGGATCAGAAGATGGCTTTTGGATCAGTTTATAATGGTCTGATAGTCAAAGATATGTCAAATGGCGATGTGAAGTATGCCAATATGGCTACCGGTTTGCAAAACAATACTATTCTGTCGATGCAATTCGACCGCGATAACAACCTCTGGCTCGGACTCGATGATGGCATCGACCTGGTCAATCTAAACTCTATATACTCCAATCTGGTAAGTTCTCCACATCAATATGGTGCCGGATATGTGTCTCTTCTGGTGGGAAATACCCTCTATTTAGGCACAAATCAAGGTCTCTATATGATGGCTTATCCCCCACGTTTGCAGTCTGAGACGCCCAAATTGCCGATGCTGATCCCGGGTCAGATATGGGATATATGCAGCGTCGACAACAACATATTCGTGGGGAGCGATGCCGGTCTGTATATAGGAAGAAGCGGCACATTTAGCCGCGTGGAGAATATCGGCGGTGTCTGGTCGTCTCAGCAGATGAAGAAGCACCCCGACTATGTTTTGGTCTCTACCTACGATGGCTTTTACCTGATAAGGCGTGAGGCGGGTAGGTGGAGTAATGTCGGCAAGGTGGCGGGATATTCCGATATCGGTGGACATTTCCTTCAGGACAATAATGGCAATATATGGATAAGTCACTGGCTAAAAGGAATATACTGTCTCACCATCGATCCGACTAATTGTAAAATCACGGCTTCGCAGTTCTATAATAAAGAGAGTGGGTTCCCCACCAACCACAATATCTCAGTGGCAGATATCGATGGGAATCTGATCTTTAGTTCTGATGGTGGCTTTATGCGCTTTGACGGCAAGAATTTCAATTATGCTTCGGATCTCGGAAGTATGTTTGCCGTCTATGGTCCGGCACGTCTCATCCAGGCACCCAACCGCGATATATGGTGTATCTCCGAACATAAACTGTCGGTAGCATCCAAGTCGGCTTCGGGTGGCACGGTGGTCGATTCGGTATCCTATTCCTCGATTTCACCTCACCTGATCCCCGGTTTTGAGCATCTAAATTTCATCTCTAATCATCATCTCATCGTCTCTTCGCAAGATGGTTTCTTTGATGTCAATCTTCAGCACTCTGCCAAGCAGGTGAAAGCCCCCAAGGTGATCATCGATCGTATCTATACCAATGGCGATTCTCTCTTGATGAGCGCCGGATTCGATGGGGTGATAGCCCCTCTGAGCATCGACTATGCTTGCAATTCGCTTCGCTTTGAGTTCGTTTCGCCCGAGTATAGCGATGAGGAGGTTATGGAGTATAGTTATTATTTGGAGAATTATGAGCCGGTGTGGAGTGCATATTCCCACAATACGTCTAAGGAGTATACCAAACTGCGCGAGGGTAATTATATCCTGCATGTCCGAGCCCGCAATATGTTGACTCGCGCCACTTCGGAGTGCACTCTACGGTTCTCTATCCGCGCCCCATGGTATCGGTCGATGTTGGCATATATCATCTATGCCATCATCACTGCTATCATATTGATAGCCATCTACTTCTATGGGCGTCGACAGATCCGCCGTCAGCAGAAGCACATCAGCGATCGCAAGGAGGCGGAATTGGAGGAAATGAGGCGTAAGGCCCAAGAGGAGGCGCTACAGAAGGATTATAAGATCGCCGAACTCAAGGGGCAACAGTTGGAACAGGATATCAAGCATAAGGCGGAGGAACTCTCCAACCTGACCATGAACGTGGCGCGCAAGAATGAGATGCTCTTGGAGATCTCGACACAGCTCAAGAAAATCCAGCAGACGCAGTCGCAGACGGAGTCCAATCGTCGCATCTCACGTCTCCAAGACTTGATACGCGAGAACATCAGCCATGACGATGATTGGCGCAATTTTATCCATAATTTCGATGCCGCCTACGAGGGATTTACCAAGAAGTTGCTCGCCAAGCATCCCGACCTGACCATGACCGAGCTGCGCGTATGCTGCTACCTCAAAATGGGGCTCTCGAGCAAGGATATCGCTCCCCTCTTCAATATCTCCTTCCGCAGCGTCGAGATGACCCGTTATCGCATCCGCAAAAAACTAAACCTCGAACGCCCCGACAAACTCATAGACTACCTCCGCCAGTTCTAAGAGGTTGCCGACTGGTTATTAATGATTTTGTGTAATGAAGAGTGTTAAGGCTAAATATTATTGGTTGGGGGGCGGTGTCGCTATTGTGATCGCCCTCTTGGTGTGGGGGTCTGCCTATATCTCCCGCCTGCATTCTTATTCTGATGAGGAGATACAAAACCTCTTCGCCAAGGGCCTGCATGCCGTCGAACACGATGACGTGGTCGGCGCTTTCTCTCATCTGCAAAAAGTCATCGATGCCACCGCCGATGGCCGCGATGAGGATACTCACTTCGAAGCTACTGTATATATGGCACTCATTTTCACCGATATGGGTCAACTCGATGAAGCTTATTCCCTAATCAATAAGGTGAAGTATCGCGAAACTAATCGCCCCGAACTGTATGCCTCGCAATATTACCTCCGTCTGATGGGGTATCTGACTCTGAATAAAGGTGATGTCAAAATCGCTAAGGACTATATCAACCGCTCCCTCGAACTGGAAAGAAAGTTATATCCCAATGACACGGCTTTCATATTTCTCGATCTCTCCAACCTCTGCGAGATATATTACCTCGATCGCGACTATGAAAATGCCCTCAAACTCGTAAGACAACTCGAGGGTGAACGAGACGTGGAGAATACCTACTTCTTGGCGCAAACCTACTATGTGCATGGTCTGCTGATGCTCGACAACCATAAGCCTGACTCCGCTATGTATTATGTCCGTCGGGGTCTGAAGATCGCACGCCAATCAGGCAACACCGCCTCTACCGAGTCGCAACTCCTCAGCGTCGCTTGCCGTGCTGACTCTATGTCCGGCAATCTCAACCGTTATATTGCCGACCGTCACTCCTTAGACAGCATCAATCAGAAGATCAAAGGGGGCGAAGTTGCTCGCCAGATCGCCGTAATCCGCGAACAAAACAAAATGACCCTGCTCCGGCGTGAAAGCGAACTCGACCATTCCATCAATATGATCGTGATGGCATTTATGATTATGGTCATCATCATGCTCACACTCCTCTTCTATTCCTTCCGCAAACGAGCACTCGACCGCCAACGACTCGCCCAACTCGAGAAGAATGAACTGAACTCCGCCATCGAAAAGGAACGTCTCGAAAATGAACTCCTCCAATTGAAGCAAGCCAAAACCGCCTCCGAACTGGAGAAAGAGAAAACCGAGAAACTTTCCATGAGCATCAAACTCGTGGAGCATAGCGAAGGCGACGATGTCAAGGATAGCCTCCATGCCCTCGATGCTGCCCTTCATGCCCAACATGCCGATTTCCTCCACCGCATCAGCCGTGCTTATCCTCGCATCTCCGACACCGATATCCGCCTCTTGGGCTTCATCCGTATGGGACTCGCTCCCGCTGTCATCGCCAAGGCCCTTAATGTCACCACCGGTAGCGTCAACACATCCCGATATCGTCTCCGCAAAAAACTCGGCCTCGATAGCAATGTCAACCTTAACACCTTTGCCCAAAACTTTTAGAGGCTCTCCTTATTCTAATAAAGCGCTCCCTTATTCTTATAAAGCCAATCTTGTTAACACATTTTAACAATCTGTCTATATAGTTGTCTATATAGACACTTGTTATCATTCTCTTTTATCGTTGTATCTTTACGGCAAATTCATTTTCAATAGCTTGAATTTACAGCCATTTGGTTATGGAAGTCTTGAAAATTCAATCAAATTGTTAGTAAATCAGATAAGATAGTGACACTTTTCTAATCCATCTATATAAACTCAAAAACGCAATGCTTATGAAGAGACTATTTACCATCTTGATTGCAGCGTATGGTGTCTTAGCCGCCTTCGGTTATGACTATCATGTTACGACAGAGCCAACCGACCGCAAGGTGCTGCTCGAAGAATTTACCGGTATCCATTGTGGCAACTGCCCCGATGGCCACAAGTATGCTTCGCGTCTATTGCTTGCTCAGCCCGAAGATGTCTATGTGATGTGCATCCATGGCGGTATGTTTGCCATACCGGCTTTCGATGAGCCGGACTATCGTACCGACATCGGCGAGGAGATCATCACCGAGTTCGGCGTCACCTCGTTCCCTTCGGGCATGATCAATCGTTACAATTTCGATGAGATCGGCACTGTGATAAGCCGCAGCTATTGGACTCAGTCGAGCCGCACCATGACTCGCACCTCAGCCCCGGTCAATCTCTGGGCAAGTGCCGAATATAATAAAGATACTCGTATACTCGACATCACCGTCGAAGGATATTTCACCGAGTCTGTCGCTGCCGGCGACGATGGTTCCGTTCCGACACTCTATGTAGCCATCACCCAAGACTATATACAGTGTCCTCAGTCGGGTGGTTTGGTCGGCGATGAGTATGTCCACAAGCACATGTTCCGCGATTTCGTAACCGAAGGAACCTGGGGCGAAGCCCTTGAGAGTGCCAATGCCGGTGAGTTTTTCGTCAAGAATTACTCCTACGCCCTCCCCGAAGCCTATAAGGATGTTGCCGTGGTGCCCACTGACTTGGAGGTAATAGCATACGTAACTATGGGTAAGCGCGACGTGCTCAACGTAATCGGTTGCCAGCCCGTATGCGAAGGTATGACCGCCATCTACGACCCCGAAATCGCCTTGGAGAAGATCCCTGCTTCGCGCGGTTATTACTTCAATTACATCGACCTTTATGTCGACAATCGCTCCACCGAACCGATCACCACTGCCCTCTTTGAGGTTAACTCCAATGGTGAGGTGTATACCATATCTTGGGAAGGAGAAATACCTCCTCGTTCCGTAAATACTCCCATCCGCATCGAAGTGCCTGCCGCTGCCGGCGAAGAAACCAACAGCATGAAGGTGAAGATGACCAAAGCCAATGGCATCGACGTCTCCACTTCGACTCTCACCATGTCGTATGGCGAAATCTTGGAGGTGCCTACCGAACTGAAGGTGAAACACCGCACCGATCGCTTTGCCGCCGACAACACCTATTTGCTCCGAGATGAAACAGGCGAGGTGGTCCGCGAGTTCGGCCCCTACGAGGATGGTCTGGCGGAGACTTACGAAGAGAATGTCTCCTTGGAGCCGGGTAAGAAGTATTGCTTTGAAATCGCTGACGCCTGGGGCGATGGTATCCTCTCACCGCGCGGCAATTTCAAAATCTATGACACCGACGATCAGCTCGTGACTCAGCAACTCGAGATCAGCCTCTTCGGCATCCGCATCTTCGTGAAGGCTGCCGATGACTCTGCTGTCCGCAATATCCTGAGCGAGAAGCCGCATGAAGTGGCTCGATATGCTCTCGATGGCACTCGTCTCGAGGCTCCCGCTGCCGGCATCAACATCGTGGTGATGAGCGACGGCACAGTCTCCAAGCAATTCGTAAAATAACCGCCTCTACGACCAAAAAAATTTAAGGAACGCGCTCTAAGACACTTATAAAACATTAAACCCGAATTATTAACATAAAAACCAATATATTATGAAAAAATCATTATTCACACTATTCGCGATCGGACTCGCTTTCGGTGTTTCCGCTCAATGGACGGCAGATCCTCTATTGGTCTTTCCCGAAGAGTCTTCGTTGTATGTTCATGAGATGAAGACAGGCCCCGGCGGCACGACATATTTCCTTATCGACCATCCGGCAGGTGCCGATGAGTATGACTTTGAGAATGTGACTTATGATTTCCGCCTCCAAGCCTATGACAAAGATGGCAACAAACAATTCACCGAAGATCCCTATGGAAAGCTTATTTCCAACTATCCAAACAGATCATGGACCACTTGCAACGATTATCTGATGGTCGATCGCGATGACAATGCCATCGTCTCAGTGGCAGACTGTCGCAATTCAGATAGCAAATTGATGTCTTATACCATCTACAAAGTATCCCCCACCGGAGAGATGCTTTGGGGTGAAGATGGCATCAATGTGGATGGAGGTGAGGCATACGATATGACTGCTCACATGTCAATAGTACAACTCGATGACGGATCTTATGTCTTCGCATGGCAACGCTCCTATGGCGAGAACAATTTTGCAATCGAAGTGATGAAAGTTTCTTCAGATGGTCGTTTGCTCTGGAATGCCGATGAGACTCGTCTTGCAGCCTCCAATGACACATTTACCTATCCCTATCTGATCAATGCCGGCGACAATCAATGTCTTATGGTATATGCCAAGGGCTCCAACCAAGATATATATGTGCGCAAACTCGACATCGACGGCACTTGCGCTTGGAGTGAAGATACTCGCGTATATCGCTCCGGATGGGGGTCTATTCCTCTTTGGACCATCCTCGACGTGAAGCCTTCGGGCGATGGCGGTGTTATCATCGGTTGGAACGACGATCGTGCATTCACCAATGTTGACTCTGCATATCTATCTTATGTAAAATCAGACGGCTCATTAGGATTCTCCGCCGCTTCTGAATATGGCGATGTAAAACTCGGATATTCCGAGATGCGTGCCCTCAACGTAAAGGTGATGGAACTCAACGGCGATTTCTACGCTATGTGGCGCGAAACAAGTTCGTCACAGAGCTGGAACAGCATCCGCGCTCAACGCATCTCCAAGAATGGCGAACTCTTCTGGGATGAGGAGGGTATCGAGATTGTTCCGATGTCACAAGTCTCTTACGGTTATTTCAACCTTACTCCCGCTCCCGACGGGAATATCGCACCCTTCTATATGAAGAATGATGGCTACACCATATCCGGCTATGTCGATCCCCGTAACGCCGAAACCGGTGAACGCGTTTTCGAATCTGATGATATAGATGGTCTCCCCATCACTGATTTCCTTCCCCCGTCGGCAAGCAATCTCGTGGCTGAGCCCTGTCCGGAACATGATTTCTGGGCTATCTCTTGGACCGAGGGATTTACCAACTATTCCTGGTATCTGCAGCGCCTCGGTTATGACTATAAGACCGGTCCCGACACGAGCGGCGTAAAGGATATAGTTGCCGACAAGAAGACCGGTTCTTTCAATTATGATGGTGAATGCTTCAGCAGCGCCAAAGCCGGCAAGGTGATCGTCAGCAACCTGGCTGGTGCCAAGGTGATGGAGACAAACATAGGCGAAATGGAAACTCTCAACTGGAAAGCACCGACTCCCGGTGTCTACACCGCTACCATAATCCCGGAAAAGGGAAAAGCCTCTTCAATCAAGGTTCTGTGCAAATAATCCATATATCCTCTCTCCTCCACCCTCTCCTCGCTATCTTCTAACTTATATCAAAAATAATCTCTAACCAATAAATAGTGAAATTATGAAGAAATTTTGTCTACTATCTATGGCACTATTTGCCACAGCATCCGCTTGGGGGCAGGCGGTGCTGGGCTATGATTTCGCTGTCACTCAGGGAGAGTTTCATTCTCTTGTGACAGAACCCCAAGAATCAACTACTTATCTCGACTTGTCTGCAGTGACAGATATGACAGAAACTGCCTTTACCCCGGACGGCATCGTCACATCAGAAGATATTGATGTCACCGGCTTTGACTTAGGATTTACAGTCAATTTTAATGGCACCGAATGCGATCATTTCGTGATCTATGGCTTAGGAGTGGTGCAACTTGGCGGCGAGACTATCAACTTGCTCACCACCGGCGACGGCTGGACCATCACCCAAGGCTTGGTGAATGGTTTGATGTGCTATAACAATACATGTACAGCACTCGCCGACGAAACTAAAATCATGTATAGGATAAGCGGCGAGGCCCCCAATCGCAAACTTACCGTAGAATACAATCAAATCGGTCTGAAGCAGGCGTGGTGGGCTGATGAATGGGCTCATCTAATCACCTACCAGATCTCTATCTGTGAGGATGGCACCATCTCCTACTGCTTCGAAGAGTTTGATGCAGGTGAAGAAAACTACAAGTTCTATGTCGGCTTAACGGGTAACATGAGTGAATACATCACTCTGAGTGGCAATAGCCTTGACGAGGGTGTGGTTTCCACCAACGCTTCCACTGTCTCAGTGAACAAGATCGCCGCCGGCAAGACCGTGACCCTTACTCCCCCGAGTGATTGTGCCGCTCCTGCCGCTAAACCCACCAACTTGCAACTCACATCTACTTCCAATAAGGTGAATGGCATGTTCGATCCTTCCGAAGATGCCGATCATTATCTGATCGTTTATACCGACGGCTCAGAGATGACAGCCACTCCCGAAGATGGAATGACGTATGCACAAGGAGATGAGATAGGCAATGCCAAAGTGTGGAAATATACCACCGACACTGATTTCGAAGTCCACAACCAGCCGGGTGGCACCGCCTACAAGTTCTACATTTTCGGTGCAAACTCTTACTGCTCGAATGGTCCGGTATATCTGAATGCCGCTCCCCTCACGCTTGATATTAGCACCAAGCCCGCTTCTCCCGCTGCACTCAGTGCCACACCCTCAGGTCTTAATTCTATTAAGGTCAATGTTACCGGCAATGAAGCCGGCGACAATATCCTGGTGGTCTACAACTCCGAACTCTTGCGTGATATGTATGGAGATCATGCCCTGATCGGCACAATCTCAGGCATCTATAATACCGGCGATGAGATCGAAGGTGGAGGCAAGGTGGCATACGCAGGCCCCGCCACTGAAGAGATCGTGGTCGAAGGTCTTGAACCCTCTACTGCTTATCACTTCATGGCTTATTGCTACAACGATCAGGCTGAGTATTCTACCGATGTGGTAAGAGAGCAATCTTCCACTTATATCACCGTGCCCTTCGAGACTGACTTCAGCGACTGCATGGTCTACGAAGTAAATGCTGCAGGTTGGACCACTAATGAAGACACCGGCTTCCGCCTTAATACTATGAACTATGTAACCGGAGGTAATGAATATCAATATTCTTGCAACTTCACCAGTTCTGCTGCTGATGGCATAATCAACTGGGCGCAAATGCCTCCCGTGGTAATTGAGAAGTCGCATGCTATTATGACTCTCGAATACACTATGTATTCTGTTTTGAATCGTTTCAGCAAGGAGGCTTACAATAGCTGGGCTGAGAATGATGTTTTCGCTATCCAGGCATCTACCGACGGCGGCGAAACTTGGGAAAATGTTGCTACTCATACCGCTTCCAATCACCCCGAGATCGCCGAAATGACTGATTTCGTTAATCTCCAAGCCGATTTTACTCCCTACACCGGCAAGACCATTTTGGTGCGTGTATATTGGGAAACTTATAATCCTTCAGGTTGGGGTGCATATCTCGTGATCAATAGCATTAAGCTCGAACAGGGCGAATTGACTGCTACTCCGACACTCTCTGTAGGCGATATCACTCACAACACAGCCAAGTTGAGCTGGATTGGCACACAAGATAGTTATGAGATCAAATTCGGCAAGGTGGGTGAAGAGCCTACACTCTATACCGACGTCACCGGCTCTGAACTCGTAATGACCGATCTCGACTTCTCTACCGACTATTCCGCTACTATCCGTGGCGTCGCCGGCGAGGGTGACTATTCCGAATGGTCTGAGCCTGTATCTTTCACCACAGCTAATTATCCCGATTGCGTCGCTCCGACCGATCTTGAAACTAATATCGACAATTTCGCCGAGGATAAGAGCGCTGTGCTCAGTTGGGTGGCTGCCGACGACCACCTCTCTTGGGAGGTACGCTACCGCAAGTCGTCTGACTCTGAATATACCTATGTTTCCGACCTCACAGAGACTACTACCACTCTCACCGAACTCGATGAAGAGACTGCCTACCTCTGGAGTGTTCGTGCCGCTTGTACTTATGATCGCACCACTGTATGGAGCGCACAGAGTCGCTTCGAGACTCCGCAATGCAGCGGCTTGAGCGCACTGAGAGCCAAGAATATCATCGTAAGAGGCAATAATGGTTATGTCAATATCTTGAATGGCCCCGCCGCTCTGATCGAGTATGTCGAAGTTTACGATGCTGCCGGCCAACTCGTGAAGCGTGTCGAAGTAGGATCGACCGACAATGTCATGATACCCGTTAGCAAGAATCACGGCGTATACATGGTAACTGTCGGACTCAACAAGAAAACCACAACTTATAAAGTAGTGCTGTAATTATACTATCCGGTGATAGAAATCGGGTGTCTCAACTGCGGTTGAAACACCCGATTATCTTTTTATTACTGTCGGTCAATACTCGATCTTGTCAGGCTTTTCTTCCCAGAGGCGGAAGGCGGCGAGAGCCTCTTCGCTCAGCAGACGACTCGATGCCAAGCGACGTTGCTCCGGCTTCAGTTCGAGTTCATCGTAGATGAAGGAGTCATCGAAGCCGATGTTGGCAGCGTCATGCTTGTCGTTGCCATAGTAGAGACGATCGAGGTGGGCCCAATAGATCGCTCCGAGACACATCGGACAGGGCTCACACGAGGAGTAAATCTCACAACCGCTCAGATCATGAGTGCCCAACTTGGCGCAAGCATTGCGGATGGCACTCACCTCGGCATGTGCCGTCGCGTCATGGTTGGACGTTACTCGGTTCACTCCGGTGGCTATAATCTCGCCATCGCGAGCTATCACTGCGCCAAACGGGCCACCTCCGTTGGCGACATTCTCTTTGGAAAGGGCAATCGCCTTTCTCATCAATTCTTCTTTTGTCATAATTGGTCGTTTTATTGAGAGATAATTCCCCCTATTGCTATCTTGCGGCAGACCATACCATAGCGGACTATGTAGATGCCGCCTGCCAGGGGGATATACGTTGATTGTTGATTGTCGGGAGTCCGGGTTGCCACTCTTCGCCCGGCGAGGTCGTAGATCTCGATAGCCCGATCGCAATACCCTATTGTTATGCCGTCTTGCCCTATCTTCAGGATGTCGCCATCCTCTGCCACACTCTCCACTCGGCTTTCCACCGAGACCGCAATAGGCTCGGAGGCGGCAGATTCTCCCTGCTTCCAAACGGCACTCACTCGATAGGTATAGGTGTGCTGTGGCATGATATCATCATCGACCCAACGGCGTTGCTCCTGATCGACCTTGCCGATATAGAAGCCATCGCGATAGACACGATACTCCCGGAGTTCCTGACCGTCGTTGTGTCGCTGCGGTTCATCCCACTCCAAGGCAATCGAAGGTCGATCGGCATAGCCATAGACCTGACGCAGATTCCGGACTCCCGGAAGTTCCGTCACCACCACATCCACCTCTTGAGGCTCGCAGTAGTTGTCGTCAAAGTTCAGGTCGATCTCGTAGGCCAACTCCGCCATATAGTAGCATCCCATATCATCCACCACTAATGGTATGTCCGAGAGATTGATCACCTTCTCGCCATCCACCGGTATACTCACTCCCCTCGTTTCGCTTATCAATAGATCATTCTTATAGAGCCCTACACGATAATCTTCGGCATAGATCGGTTCTCTGCCATTATTGCGAAGAGTCACCTCCATCCTCAATTTGGTGTTGGCATACACCATGCTCGGCACCGTCATAGCCATCAGTGAGATATCATGGTCTTTGAGATTGGAGATCGATATATTGTCTAACGCGATACATGAGTTGGATACACGCAGAGCGGAGCCGATGAAGGCTATTCTGACATAATTGCTCTCGCCGAAGTCTGTCAAGGGAAGTTCGACACGTATCCACCGATTTCGCTGATCTTGAGCAAGATCGGCACTGTAGATCTCTGCGAATGGCAGATCATTGGCGGCTACTTCGACCCTAAAGCCCGCCGCATTGGGCGTGTAATAATAATAGAACACCAGCGAGGCATCCTCCGCCCCCGAGATATCTACCCGAGGGGATATAAGACGATACTCTCGGTTCGCTTCATTACATGTCAATACACAGGAATAGCCATCCTCATCCTGAGCCTTAATGCCGGTCACCGAGGCCAACTCTGCATACCATCGGCTCTCCGTGTCATATATATCCGGAATGCTCTGTTCGCACACCCAGGGGAGAACACCCTGATGCTCTTCCGACCAATCCTCGCGAAGAGGAAGCGAATAAACATCCTCATCACTTTGGGCCATAACCGCGACAGCATCGCCTTGAGCCATAACGAAGGCACATTCACTTTGGGCCATAACCGCGACAGCATTGCCTTGAGCCATAACGAAGGCACATTCACTTTGGGCCATAACGAGCGTTGTCGAGCCTAAGATCGACAAAAAAGCGAGCAGATATGACAGAAAAGCTCTCATAATAACTAATTAGACCACAAAATTAACAAAAAAAAAGAAAAGATTTTGCAGAATTAAAAAAAGTAATTAACTTTGCAGTCGCAAACCACAGCAAAAAGCGCCCAAAGCAAGTCCAAGACTCCATCCGAGTCAAAAGAAAAGCGTCCAAGACTCCATCCGAGTCAAAGGAAAAGCGCGAAAAGCAAGTGGTGACACATATTGGAGAGGTGGGTGAGTGGCTGAAACCACCAGTTTGCTAAACTGACGTAGGAGCAA
>SAMEA3663025__coassemble_356_pt1 | contig 41441 bp, 32 predicted proteins | sample SAMEA3663025__metabat2_high_PE_004 | metagenome-assembled genome bin SAMEA3663025 (sample SAMEA3663025) | pig gut metagenome | biome: pig gut; feature: pig-associated habitat; material: faeces | place: France | collected 2012
TAGCGGGCTATTCGTCAGGCAGTGAGCCGACAGGCGACCTCAACATCCCCGAGTCGGTCACTTATGTTGGTATCTCATATTCCGTCACCTCAATCGGCGAAGAAGCGTTCGAAAATTGCACCGGCTTGACGAGCGTCACCATCCCCAACTCCGTCATCTCAATCGGCGGCATGGCATTCTATGGTTGCAGCGGTTTGACGAGCGTCACCATCCCCAACTCCGTCACCTCAATCGGCCGCATGGCGTTCGGCGCTTGCAGCGGTTTGACGAGCGTCACCATCCCCAACTCCGTCACCTTAATCGGTGACGGGGCGTTCTCTTATTGCAGCAGCTTGACGAGCGTCACCATCCCCAACTCCGTCACCTCAATCGGCGACTATGCGTTCTACGATTGCAGCGGCTTGACGAGCGTCACCATCTCCAACTCCCTCACCTCAATCGGCCGCATGGCGTTCTACTATTGCAGCGGTTTGACGATCGTCATCATCCCCAACTCCGTCACCTCAATCGATGACCAAGCGTTCTTCTATTGCACCGGTTTGACGAGCGTCACCATCCCCAACTCCGTCACCTTAATCGGCAGCAAGGCGTTCGGCAGTTGCAGCGGCCTGACGAGGATTGATGCCTATCCCGATCCTGAAAAAGTCACCACTTGGCTGGACGCTTTCGATGGCGTGCCCAAAGATGGGACTCTGCATGTGCTACCCCAGTATCTGAGTGCATACCGGACGGCGAGCCTGTGGAAGGATTTCACCAATATCAAGGGTGACCTTACCGAGATTGGCGGCATCGAAGTGGTGCGCGTCGATGAGTTGGACCACACACTGCCCATGAATGTGTATAACATGAATGGCGTGAAGATGGGCGACAGATTGGAAGACCTCCCTGCCGGCATTTACATTGTGCGCCAGGGCAACAAGAGCGCCAAGGTGGTGAACGTTCCTTAGAGGACGCTCTATATCGGGAATTGAAGGAGGGGGCTCTGGTCGGGTAGAAGAGGGTGTTGTGTGGCTCTTTCGATCGACTTGTGTACGAAAGCCTTGGCTTGTGAGATTGCTTCGCTGAGATCTTTACCTTGTGCTAACCCTGACGCTATGGCTGAGGATAAGGTGCATCCGGTGCCATGAGTGTGTCGACTATCGATCCTCTCTGCACTAAATTCTTCTCTTCCTACATTATGCCCTTCAATATCTCGATGGTAGAGTATATCTATACACTCATTCCCTTCGCTGTGACCACCCTTTAGCAATAGCGCATTGATATCATATCGATCCATCAATCTGCGTGCCATCTCCCCATCATTGACGCAGGTATCTGATAAGACTGCGCCGATTTCCGAAATTCGGGCAAGTTGTCTAAGTTCAGGTATGTTGGGAGTGACAAGATCTGCCGACCCGAAGAGTCGGTGGCACATTCTTTCGACAGTCCGCGATGTATCGCCGGTGAGAGAACCACCGGAAGTGGCACTCATCACCGGATCGATCACAACATTATGTAGATCATATCGCTCGATATAACGAGCGATATGATCTACAGCCGATGCCGAAGGAATCATCCCGATTTTCACGGCATCCGGCTTGAAATATGATAGAGTAGCCTCAAGTTGGGCATCGAGCATATCATCGCCGACATATAACACACCCTTCACACCCTCCGGGTTTTGCGCCGTCACGGCAGTGATCACACTCACCGGATAGCAAGAGAGTGCACAACAAGTCTTTATGTCAGCCTGCATACCTGCACCGGCAGTGTTGTCACTCCCTGATATGCACAAAACAATAGGCATCATAACCCACTAATAACTAATCTCTATACTCCTCGGGGAGGGCAGACTGGATGGCTTCACGACATTGTGCCATCAGCACCTTTGTGTTAAAGCCTCGTTCTCCGGGGTAGATGGGAGGATGAATAGTCAACTTAATGCGTGTCGGTGTCATATTGTAGGTGTTGCGAGGCATAGCCTTAAAACTGCCATCGATGGTCAGCGGCACCACCGGCAACTTAAACTCTCCGGCAAGCATGAATGCGCCACGCTTGAAGGGAATCATCTTGCCATCCCAACTGCGACTCCCTTCCGGGAAGATCACCACCGACAGACCACCTTTAAGTCTCTTCTCTGCCTCTGAGATTGTCTCCCTGATACCTGTCACACTCGAATCATCGACAAATACATGCCCACCTTTCTTGCATGCCCATCCTACGGCGAAGACCTTTTCGAGACTTTTTTTCATCAGCCAACGAAACTTATGGTTGAGATAACCATAGATGAGCCATATATCGAAAGCACCCTGATGGTTGGAAACGAAAACATAACTCTGATTTTTATCAATGTTTTCCCTTCCCTCCACTTCGATCCTCATGCCAAAGATGAAGCATGTAAGATGAGACCAAACATGAGCCGGCCAGTAACTCCAGAAATTCTCATGCCCGAGGATACAACCGAAGGCTGTGATAACGGAAGTGAGTATCGTCGCCAAGATGAAGATTGGTCCGGCGATCAGATACTCATAGATAAGATAAAAAAAGCGAAATATCTTTTTCATCTTCTTTCTCTCCTATTATTGGATTGCTATAAAGCGCTCTTACTATACTATGCCGGGCGATTACTCGGCATTGTCGGGAGCGATCAACTTATAGCCTCTACCATGGATGTTGATGATCTCGATCTGAGGATCATCTTTGAGAAGTTTGCGGAGCTTGGTGATATACACATCCATGCTGCGAGCGTTGAAATAGTTGTCGTCAATCCATATTGACTTCAGAGCATAGTTGCGTTCCAAGATTTCATTGATATGCTGGCAGAGGAGCGCCAAGAGTTCCGACTCTTTGGTGGTGAGTTTCTGTGTCTTGTTGTCGGCGATCAGCGTCTGCTTCTGAGTGTCGAACGTGTAACGACCAATCTTGTAGACGGTAATCTCCTTATCACGTTTTCCTCTGACGCGGCGCAATATAGCACTGATGCGCGACACCAACTCCTCCATCGAGAAGGGCTTGGTGATATAGTCATCGGCACCAATCTTGAAGCCTTGGAGCACATCCTCCTTCATATTCTTCGCTGTCAGGAAGATGATAGGCACTTCGCTATTAACATTGCGGATCTCTTGTGCCAATGTAAAACCATCTTTCTTGGGCATCATCACATCGAGCACGCAGATATCATACTTACCCTTCAAGAACTCCTTGTAGCCCTTATCGCCATCCGAACAGAGGTCGGCATTAAATCCCTTGGCTTGAAGGAACTCTCTGAGGAGCATGCCCAAATTCTCATCATCCTCACAAAGCAGAATCTTTAATTTATCTTCCATAGTTATATTTATTTACGACACAATATTTAAAGTAGCACTTCAACTATTAGTGTCCGGGTTAATATTATTTCAATTCTATTATTTCAGACTCTTTATTATTAATTTTCAGACTTTTGACTACACATCTTCGACAAGAGGGAGCTTGATGATAAATGTACTTCCCACACCATACTCACTCTCCACGTTGATCGTGCCGCGGAAGGCGGTAATCATCTTCTTGACGTATGCCAAACCCAATCCGAAGCCCTTCACGTCATGCAGGTTGCCTGTCGATACGCGATAGAACTTCTCAAAGATATGCTTGGCATGCTCTTTCTTGATGCCGATACCATTGTCAGATATGCGAATCTCTATCATGTGTCCCGCCACTTCGGCTGTGGTGATCTCCAACATAGGTTCGACATCCTCTTTCATATATTTCAGAGCATTGTCCAAGAGATTGAAGATTACGTTGGTGAATTGCATCTCATCGACATTGACATCCGCCTCGATGGCATCAAGCTTTGTGGTTATACTTCCACCCTGTTTTTCGACTTTGAGTTTGAAGGTATTCACGACGTTATCGATGATGGCATTGGCATTTACGACGCTGAACTTCAGCGTATTGCCGGTCTTTTCGAGCACCGATAGTTGTAACACCTTCTCTACATGGAAACGAAGACGCTTGGACTCATCGACGATGATCTCCGAGAGGTGTGCAAGCGACCCTTCCGACTTGGCTATAGATGGGTCGGAGAGCATCTGACCGGCAAGTGAGATGGTGGAAATAGGTGTCTTCAACTCGTGGGTCATATTGTTTATGAAATCTGTCTTCATCTCCGCCAGATTCTTCTGACGGAATGCCAATATCAAGGTGTAGACAAACACCAAGAGCAATATCACTGTAAAGATCAGCGAGGGGATAATAAACCTCACCGACTTCATGATATAGCTATTCTTGGTAGGGAACTGCACGCTTAGCGTATAGGGAGAATCTGTATTAGAGAAAAGAGGAATGGTATAATTATCTTCACAAGCCGAGTCATAACCCTGGGTGGAATAGATCTTTTGGTTGCGATGATCGGTGATGGCGAAGGTGAAAGGCACGGTCACACCATTGTTGGCAAGATCGACGCGGAGGCAGTTGCGTATCGTTACGGAGTCGGCACGTTCCATGGCCGGACGTGTGCTCGAATCGCGCAAGATACTCAATATCACCTCATTGAGAAGCCCCTTCTGGTATAAATACTGGCTGCGGATCACCTCCTGCATTGCCCCATAGCGGTCGCCGACATTTTGAGTGGCAGAGGGAAAACTTATCTTACCGGTGTTGCGTGTCGGATCGATCTCCGATGATAGCGTATAGTTGGTGATCGTGCCGTCAGGATTCTCAACAGAGTATCTCAAACTCTTATTATCATTGTCTTGGGGATTATACTCCTCTGCATCATAGATGCTCGACTCGATGATATTGACATCTTGTTCCAAGAAATAACGAGTCTCTTGGCGCTCCAAAAAGTCAGAGGTGGAATTCAGAGAGCGCATCACACCCTCTGCAAACTGCTCCTCACGCATCTTGACCATATTCTCAAGATACATTATCTGAAAATACAGCAACGCTATAAATGCCACCGACATCAGCGCCGCAAGTATCCACATTATCGACTTCTTCATTACTTTATTCTTTTTCGGCAACGACACTTTTTTGTCGTTCTATATCTATAACGAACAATTCTTCTTAAAATTTTAACAATTGAATGTAAAATTAACAATTAAATGTAAATTTTCCTACTATTTAACCAAATAATTTTAATTTAGTTAGAGCGCGTTCCTTAAATTTTGTATGGATTGAGTACCGAGTAATATTTTATTGTTTTTTTGTCACACTTTTATTAACATTTTTTTGCATATTTCATTTCATTTATATAATTTAGCGGTTCAAACCATATTCTAATGCTTATTAAACTCAAATATTTATTAATATTATTTACTTCCTTAATCGTCTATTGTTTAGAGGGTTATGCCGCAATTCCGAAGTCGGATAATTGGGGCTATCCTGACTATATCTTTTTTACAAGTAATAGCAATCCCAATAGGGTTTATGACATTAAGAAGGCAAAATTAATACCTGTCATATATAAGGTAAACCGTATCGAGTTGCAGGAATCTGCGATGCTCGATTCTATAGTCTCGACTATTCAGCGCGTTCGTCAGGATCGTTACACCACCCTCCAACATATATGGATCGGTGGCAGTGCTTCGCCTGAAGGTCCCTTGGACAATAATATCTATCTTGGTGAAAACCGCGCCTTGGCTCTAAAAAATTACCTGCTCTCCCATACCAATATTCCCGACTCTCTCATCTCCATATACAACTTGGAGGAGGATTGGTATAACACTGAAGCTTATTTACGCTCTCACGAGTTCGAAAATGGAGCACAGATTCTCCAGATCATAGCCGAAGAACCGAACCGTAACCTTCGCAAGAAGGCAATCCAAGCCATCGATGCCGGCGAAACATGGCAACGACTTGTGGACATAGTCTTTCCACCACTGCGTAATGCCCGCCTTATCATCGAATGTTCACCCCGCACTGACACCATCAGCTCCATTCCTGTTGGAGATTTGGCATTGGATCTGAAAGAGAGTGCTACAAATCACCCCCTTCGATTTGAGTTTCGTGATATAGAGCAGATTATAAAGAGGAGGCAGTTTGTCGCCTTGAAGACAAACCTTCTTTTTGCCGCACTTTTGACAGCCAACCTCTCGGTTGAGGCACAGCTTACGAAGCATTTCTCGATAGATGTGCCAATCTATTATTCCCCCTACGACATAACTGATAAGTTGCGTTTTCGGTTGCTTGCCACCCAACCGGAGGTGCGTTATTGGCCACGCGAAGCAGGGGAGGGGTGGTTCTGCGGCCTCCATGCCACTGTGGCCGGGTTCAACGTGTCGACACCAAGTTCTTCGCGCTACCAGGATCCGAATCGGGCGATGTGGGGCGTCGGCATCGGTGGCGGTTGGGCACATAATTTCGGTGCAAACAAGGAATGGACCATCGAGTGCAACCTCGGTGTCGGTTATTTGAATGCCCATTGGGATGCCTATCGCAACTGGCACAACGGACCGAAGTATGATACAGGGTCATTCCGCTATTGGGGTATCACGCGAGCCGGTGTCTCGATCGGTTATAAGTGGTATTACGTTACAAAGAGTAAATTCTGAGGGAGGGTAGTGCTATGAAGAAGAATCTGTTATATGGCATTCTGTTCTTGCTGATGCTCTCTTTCGTCACATCATGTGACGAAACCATCCATTTCTATCCCGAGCCGCAATCCAGCCTCGTTATCCTCCAACTGAATGTAGACCGCGACCCACCCACCCTCTACAAGCGAGTCGTCTATGACGAAAAGTGGCAATCATCGACTGAAGAACTCTCCGGTAGTGATAGAGCATATACTTTTCCGGAGGATTATCTCCTGAGAATTACAATAGAGATTTATCGTTATTATGGTGATGATTCTCGCACCGATATACAGGATGTTGATGAATATCCCACAGAAAGACGTGTATTGTTGCTCCCATCTGATGCTCAAATGCCACAAGACACCATCCATGCATATCTGCCTGATGGCAAGTATAAAGCATTGGCATTTGCCGACTACGTGCCTATGGATAAAGCCTCTGATTGGCATTATCTCACTACTGATCTCAGAGATATTACCACCAATCTTAATACCTATCCTCGCAATCCTCATCTTAGAAGTGCTGCCGCCGGTTCGGCTTCTTTTTCTATGACTCATCAACTTACAGAAGGGGGATATCCGGTTACTGAAGAGGCTGCCAATACTCCTGTTTGGGATCGTGTGATACCTGTCAACTTGATGAGAGCACATGGTCGCATCCGCATCTATTCGAGCGATTGGCGACAGTGTTATGAGTTGCAAGATGATGTGTCGATAAAGTTGCTGTATAAGGATTATGTCACGACAGGCTATTCCGTTTGGAACGAAGAACCAAGTGATTATATCACCACATACGGTTATATCACCAGGCCACCCCTCGGTGATTATGATCCTCTCTTCGACAGTCGTCTTATGGTGGAGGATTACCTCTTCGCACCCTCCGACCGTGAGATGATAGTTCATGCCGTGCTCATCTCTTACGATAAATATGGTAATGTGATTAAGACTACTCCCGATATTGTTATACCGATTCGTCGTAATCAAACCACCACAATCTACGCTCCCAATTTCACGGTCGGTCGTGATGATGATGATGGTGATGCCGGACTTAGCGTTGATGAAAGCTTTGATGATGAGGTGGTTATCATTATTTAGTCCTATAGATTCCTAATATTAATATTTTATAAACATTTAACCTAAAGATAAATATAAATATGAAAAAATTCTTATTCTATGCTGCGGCTGTAGCTCTTGCTCTGACATCGTGTCAGCAAGAGGATTTTCAGCCATCTATCGCAGCGGATGGTGAGGGTAATTTCAATATCACCATCGATGCTCCTGAGGCTATGGGGAGTACCCGTACCTATACACATGGTTCGGAAGATGCTCTCTTCGGTCCACAAAGTACAAGTGCCCTCGGCGGTCTTACCAATATCGATTGGAGTCAATATGACCTCCGTTATAAGGTAGTGGTCTATCAGAAGAACGCTGTCAGCGAAAGCTCATACGATTATGTGCCTGTGCTTACTCGTACTGAGATCGTCGATACTTATCAGGGTATAACCATGTCTTTCCGCCTTACCACCAACCGCACTTATCGCGTGGTGGCTTGGGCAGACTTCGTAACGCAAGGCACTACCGACGACCTCCACTATGACACCTCCGATCTGACTCACGTCACTTGTCTGGACGACACTGACCACATGCTCAATGATGAAAGCCGTGATGCTTATTATGCAAGACGTGATTACACCATTGGCGGCGAGGATAAAAATGTCAATATCTTGTTGCGTCGTCCCTTCGCCAAGATTCGTTTTGTCACTACCGATTGGGCTCTCGATGATCTGGAAATGCCTGATGAGTTTACCGTTACTTATAAGAATTGCAGCCGCTATTACGGCTTCAACGCATTGACCGGTGGTGGCACTGATCTGACAGGTCTGGGTGATACCGACACTGAGTACACCGTATCCTGCAAGGGCAAGATCAATAAGAATGTCAAGGAGTATGCTTTAAATTATGACCAAACCGATCGCAACCGTACTCTTGTTGTAGACTATCTCTTCGCAGGAGCAGCACTTAATGCAATCCACATGGACTTCACACCGACAGGTCTCACCACTCGTTCGATCGATGTCGATATCCCGACACGTCAGAACTTCCTGACAACAATTTTGGGTAATCTTCTCACCGGCAACATGTCCGTTACCTTCGAAGTTGAAGAGATCTTCCGCAATGAGTATAATGATTTCTATCTCACTGCCAACAATGTCTTCACCGCATCCGAACCTGCCGTAGATGACGAAGGTGCTTATTTGATCTCATCACCCAACGAACTCGTATGGTTGCAAGAACTGATCAATTCAGCAGATAGAGATCCTTCGATTAAAGTAAAACTTATTAAAGATATCGACCTTGAAGGTTATTATTGGACTCCTATGAATTATAATGGTGGCGAGTCAAATATGCTTACCTTCGATGGTCAAGGTCATAAGGTTATCAATATCAATATTACGACCGATAATCCATCATACGAAAAACATGCGGGATTCTTCTCTGACATCTTCCATGGCGTTGTTAAGAATCTCACAATTGATAATTTTACAAGCAATAATACGCCTCATTGTGTAGGTGGTATTGTTGGTGTACTTTATGGTTCTCTCGAAAATTGTACTGTCAACCATATCTTTATGCGCCAAAAAGATCATGATGCTCAATTTGCTTTGAATTATAATTATGGTGGCATGGTCGGTATATGGTATGCTTGGGGTGAAGAGCATGCTGCCATCAAGAATTGCCATGCGGTCGATGTAAATCTACAGACTGCAGGGCGATGTGGCGGTATTGTCGGTTTCCTCCATAAAGAAGGCACTGACTATCCTCGCACATTTGAAAATTGCTCCGTTCGTGAAGTATTCCTTAATGATGAGGTTTATCCCGGATTATTTGTAAATTCCGATTATTGGTTCCAGTGCACAGGTTCAATCGCAGGCTATATCAACACCGATGAGATCACTTTCCGCAATTGTTCTCAATCTGATTGCACCTACGTATTCGGCTATGGTAAACAAGAAAATATGGTTTATCTCCATACCGGCGATGAAGGTGGTGAGTTTACATATAAGGATCCATATACAGGCTCTGTTGTAAAAGTAGGTCCGGAACATAAGTTCTATGGCTATAGCGCTGTGCGCAATCTTAACTACCACGAGGAGTAAAATCCTATTTATATAAGCAATTAACCTAATTAAATAATCCAATGAAAAAATTCTTATTCTATGCTGCGGCTGTAGCTCTTGCTCTGACATCGTGTCAGCAAGAGGATTTTCAGCCATCTATCGCAGCGGATGGTGAGGGTAATTTCAATATCACCATCGATGCTCCTGAGGCTATGGGGAGTACCCGTACCTATACACATGGTTCGGAAGATGCTCTCTTCGGTCCACAAAGTACAAGTGCCCTCGGCGGTCTTACCAATATCGATTGGAGTCAATATGACCTCCGTTATAAGGTAGTGGTCTATCAGAAGAACGCTGTCAGCGAAAGCTCATACGATTATGTGCCTGTGCTTACTCGTACTGAGATCGTCGATACTTATCAGGGTATAACCATGTCTTTCCGCCTTACCACCAACCGCACTTATCGCGTGGTGGCTTGGGCAGACTTCGTAACGCAAGGCACTACCGACGACCTCCACTATGACACCTCCGATCTGACTCACGTCACTTGTCTGGACGACACTGACCACATGCTCAATGATGAAAGCCGTGATGCTTATTATGCAAGACGTGATTACACCATTGGCGGCGAGGATAAAAATGTCAATATCTTGTTGCGTCGTCCCTTCGCCAAGATTCGTTTTGTCACTACCGATTGGGCTCTCGATGATCTGGAAATGCCTGATGAGTTTACCGTTACTTATAAGAATTGCAGCCGCTATTACGGCTTCAACGCATTGACCGGTGGTGGCACTGATCTGACAGGTCTGGGTGATACCGACACTGAGTACACCGTATCCTGCAAGGGCAAGATCAATAAGAATGTCAAGGAGTATGCTTTAAATTATGACCAAACCGATCGCAACCGTACTCTTGTTGTAGACTATCTCTTCGCCGGTGCAGCACTTAATGCAATCCACATGGACTTCACACCGAAAGGTCTCACCACTCGTTCGATCGATGTCGATATCCCGACACGTCAGAACTTCTTGACAACAATTTTGGGTAATCTTCTCACCGGCAACATGTCCGTTACCTTCGAGATTGATGAAATGTTTACTGACGAGTTCAACGGTTTTGACACACAAAGTGCCTTCACACCTGTTCGGCCCAACGTAGATGCCACCGGTGTCTATCACATTAAATTGGCTGATGAATTGGCATGGATCAGCGAAAATGTATCCTCACTCAGAGCTGCGACAGTGGTTCTCGACAATGACATCGACTTGATGGGCAAAGAGTGGACTCCGATCAATTCTTACAATAGTAATATCGCTCTCTTTGATGGTCAAGGATATACCATCTACAATCTGACCATGAAGGGATCGAATACATATCCTTTTGAAAACAGTCAATTTAAAGGACTATTCTCGCAAGGTCGTAATATTACTATCCAAAATCTGAACTTGGTCAATGTCACCATTAATAGTCATCATGGACATGCCGGAGCTCTGATCGGTATGCTTGGCGTAGATGGTGGTGGCGACGAGCCTAATCTGATTAAGAATTGTACAGCCAAGCATGTCTTTATTCGTCCTGTAGTCTATGACGAGGATCGCAGTGCCGGTTCATATAATGCCGGTGGTCTTGTAGGTATCGATCACAGTGGAGATTTCGAAGATTGCCATGTGACGGATGTCAATATCCAAGGCAGTTGGCGTGTCGGAGGTATCGTAGGTTATAACCATGTATATTGCGTGCCCGGCATGACAACTAATTATAAGAATTGTTCCGTTGACCGAGCTACTCTATGGATCACTTGGCGTTTTTATGAAGAGCCTTATGATTATGAAGATTGGGATTATTTTCAATTGATGCAAATCGGTAGTCTGAGCGGATGTATCGATGGCGATGGCAACCCGCCAAATATCATCAAGTTCGATAATTGTAGCCGTAGCAAAATCACCTATATCGTGGGTGGTCACTCAGCCTCTTCCAATTATGGTTGGGAACATTCCAACAGCGAGGAGGGATTCTTCGATGTGCATAACATCCAAGGGGCATATATCCTTCATGACGGTGATGAAGCACGTTCCGGCACTCATACCCTTACGGTTGGCGATGGCGCAGTTATCCCATACGGACCTCTACATTCCCTCTTCGGTCAGGCTTGCGACTGCACAGTCTACGTTAATGGTGTGGTAGACCATAGTGGCGATATTGAATAAATAATACCCATCGCTAACATAAGCGAAATCAATAATAAATAAAGGCGGTCGAAGTGAAACAATACTCACTTCAACCGCCTTCATTTTAATTCTCTATATTACCTTAGAGCGCGTTCCTTAAATTTTGGGCACACGCTCTTACTAAGATACACTCTTGTTAGCCATTCCAATTTACTATCACGTCCTTATTCGATTACAATTATGCAAATCAAATTATTTGATTTGCATAATTCGTTTTAAATAATTATCTTTGCTTAAATTTTATTTGTTATGGCTCGTTTGGTTAATAATCCTTTTGTCGTTGTCGGCAAAATAGCTCCCGATCTCTTTTGTGACAGAGTTGTGGAGTCTGCTCGTTTGGTGAAGTCGGTAACTAATGGTAATAATCTCGTAGTGATCTCCCCTCGCAGGATGGGTAAAACCGGACTAATTCGGTTTTGCTATGATCGTCCCGAAATATCGGCGGAGTATTACACTTTCTTTATCGATATTCTTCATACGTCATGCTTGCGCGAGTTTACTTTCCTTCTCGGCAAGGAAATATATGATACACTCCTTCCACTCAGTCGCAAGATGACAAACCTTTTTCTGCAGACTCTTAAGTCAATTAGTGGCAAATTCGGATTTGATCCTATCTCTAATTTCCCAACTTTTAATATAGAGTTGGGCGATATCGATCAACCTGAATATACACTGCAAGAAATTTTCAAGTATCTTGATAGCGCTGATCGTCCCTGCATCGTTGCCATCGATGAGTTTCAGCAGATTTCCAAGTATCCGGAGAAAAATATCGAAGCTTTGCTTCGCACTCATATTCAAAGTCTGGCTAATGCCAATTTTATATTTGCCGGCAGTGAACGACATATAATTCAGGAGATGTTTTCTTCTTCGGCTCGTCCTTTCTATAATAGTGCAGATTTTTTGGAGTTGAAAGCGATACCGACCGATATTTACACACCTTTCGTTGTAGATCTATTTGAGCGTTATGGCAAACATATTGATCATTCCGACGTCGAGTTTGTATATAATCTCTTCAAGGGACATACCTATTACATGCAGAAGTCATTTAATGAAGCTTTTGCCAATACTCCGAGCGGTGATTTCTGTAAGATGGATATCATTCGTGAGTCAATTAAAAATATGATAGCATCTCACGACATCATCTTCCGAGAGATTCTATCGAATGTACCGGAGAAGCAAAAGAGTCTTCTATATGCCATTGCTTTTGAGGGAGAGGTGGCTCACATCACTTCCGCTGATTTTATCAAACGTCACAGTCTGCTATCTGCCAGCTCGGTGCAGTCGGCCGCTAAAAAACTGATCGACAAAGATCTTATAAAAGCCGAAGATGGAGTCTACACCCTCCAAGACAAACTATTCGCTTTATGGATCAAACAAATCTACAGCATCACCGACCCCTTCTAATAGTGGAAAAATAAAGGGGCGGTGTCGATTGTGACACTGCCCCTTTATTTTTTCAGGTTTTGAGGTTGGCTTAGAGGAGGGGGAGGAGCTTGGATTCAAGGTCTGCGAGCTTAACGAGACCTACTGAGCGATCTTTTACTTCGCCATCTTTGAAGAAGAGCACGGTCGGGATGCTGCGGATACGGTTTTCCGCTACGATATCTGACTCTTCGTCAATATTGATCTTGCCGATTACGGCGCGATCGCCATACTTCTCTGCAAGTTCTTCCACCACGGGACCAAGCTTCATGCAGGGTCCACACCATGTTGCCCAGAAGTCGATTACTACAACTTTGCCTGATTCGATAGCCTCTTTGGCTGTTGCATCATTAAATTGAATTGCCATCTTTTGTGTTTTTTAGGTTTTTTGGTTTTATGATGTAAAGTAAATAATATTTTTCTTAATAACAATGAATCTTGGCGAAAATCTCTATTTTTTCGACTATTTTCACTCTTTTTGGTCGGTTATCTTGAATTGCATCTCATATTCTTCAAGGATATTGACTGTTTCGCGATTGATCGGAACCCTCATTTTGGAGTGTATCCTTACCACCTGGCGAGTGTCGCCATCGATCAGGTCGATAAAGAGCTGTCCGGGACGCGACTGATCGGAGCAGTTGAGAATCTGGTCAAGACACCCTACATTCTTGCTGCGCATATCCATGAAGAGCGTCACTGCGTTGGCAACTTTACCCTTGATATTTTCGAGCGATGAGATCTCTTCGATATTCATGTCTACTCGTTCCGGGTCGTAACGTCCTGCCGTGTAGTTGAGTTTTACGAACACGGCATCGCCCACCACGAATCGAGATGAGAAGTTGGTGTGGTTGCGTCCGAAGAGTCGTAATTCGGCTTTGCCGGTGAAGTCTTCGATTTCGATGATTGAAAACTCTGTTCCTTTCCTTGATATTCTGGTCTGTACATTAGTCACCAAACCGCCGAAAGTCACCTTGGCACCGACCTTTTCGGCATCTTTGAACTCCTCGCAAGAGGTATTACACCCGTAGGTCAATTCCATATAATAGGGATCGAGAGGATGGGCAGAGAGATACATGGTGACGAGTTGCTTCTCCTTCTCCAAGAGAGCGATGCGGCTCCAAGGAGTCACTGTAGGCAGTTGCGGTTTGGCGGTCTCTATCGGTTCGTCATCGCCGAAGAGTGAAAGCTGCAGAGAGTTCTTATTGTTTTGAATTCGCTGGCCATATTTCACCAATGCGTCGGCATAACTATTGTCGCCAAGCTGAGTGACGTATGCCTCACGAGGAAGGTCGAAGCAGTCGAAGGCACCTGCCATGGCAAGGTTCTCGATAGCTGAGCGGTTGCAAGCACTCAGGTTAACCCGCTCCACGAAGTCGAAAATATCTTTGAAAGGTCCGTTGGTTTCGCGCTCATGCTTGATGGCATTCACGGCGTTAAGGCCCACACCCTTGATGGCGGCAAGGCCGAAACGAATCTCACCCTTCTTGTTGACGCTGAATTTCTCGATCGATTCATTCACATCGGGTCCCAACACCTTGATGCCCATTCGCTTACACTCATCCATCACCTTGCGGAGCTTATCGATGGCGGTAAGGTTACGGCTCAACACACCTGCCATATACTCCGCAGGATAGTGCGCCTTGAGATATGCCGTCTGATAAGCCACCCAGGAATAGCAGGTGGCGTGACTCTTGTTGAAGGCGTAGGAGGCGAATTTCTCCCAGTCTTCCCAGATTTTGTTTAGTGCCTTCTCAGGGTGACCATTTCCCATGCCCTGCTCCATGAATTTCTTCTTGAGCTTCTGCATCTTGTCGATCTGCTTTTTACCCATCGCCTTACGGAGCATATCGCTCTCGCCGCGGGTGAAGTTGGCAAGAAGACGCGACAGAAGCATCACCTGCTCTTGGTATACGGTGACACCGTAGGTCTCTTCAAGATATTGCTTCATGCAGGGGATGTCGTAGACGATCTCCTCTTCACCATGCTTACGGGCGATAAATGTAGGGATATAGTCCATAGGTCCCGGGCGGTAGAGGGCATTCATCGCTATAAGGTCTTCAAATTTGTTGGGCTGAAGACTCCTGAGTGAGTTCTGCATACCGGGGGATTCAAACTGGAAGGTGGAGGTGGTGTTACCTTTACAGTAAAGGTCGAAGGTTGCCTTATCGTCGAGGGGTATATGGTCGATATCGAGGTCTTCGCCGGTGCGCATCTTGATGTTTTCGAGGGTTTCTTTGATGATAGAGAGTGTCTTAAGACCCAAGAAGTCCATTTTGATCAGTCCGGTGTCTTCGATGATGCTGCCTTCATATTGAGTGGTGATAACCTTGTTGTCGTCGGCATCAGTCGCCATAGAGACGGGCACCCAGTCGGTGATGTCGTCTCGGCTGATGATCACACCGCAGGCGTGCACGCCGGTGTTACGGATGTTACCCTCCAATTGCTCGGCATATTTCATCGTTTCCCGGATATTCTCATTCGGATTACTCTTCTCAGCGGAGAACTCGGACACATATTTCAGGCAGTTCTTGAAATTGACTTTCGGGTTTTTGCCATCGACTTCCGGGAGTCTGTCGGGGATAAGACGCGCCAGACGATTGGACTCAGAGAGAGGCACATCGAGCACCTTAGCCACATCCTTGATAGCCATCTTTGTAGCCATTGTGCCGAAGGTGATGATGTGTGCCACCTTCTCGGCGCCATATTTCTCGGTGACGTATTTCAGCACTTCGTAGCGGCCATCATCATCGAAGTCAACGTCGATATCGGGGAGGGAAATACGGTCAGGGTTAAGGAAACGCTCGAACAGCAGGTCATATTTGATCGGGTCGACTTGCGTGATACCGAGGCAGTATGCCGCCGCCGAACCTGCCGCCGAACCACGTCCCGGGCCGACACTCACACCCAGCTTCTTGCGAGCCGTGTTGATGAAGTCTTGCACGATAAGGAAGTAACCCGGGAACCCCATGGTCTTCATGATGTGCAGCTCGAATTTAAGTCGCTCCATCACATCTTCCGGCACCGGATCGCCATAGCGCTCTTTCGCCCCTTCGTAGGTCAACTTATTAAGGTAGTCGGCCTCGAATTTAATGCGATATAGTTTATCGTAACCACCGAGGCGATCGATCTTCTTTTGAGCCTCTTCGGGGCTGAGCACCACGTTGCCATTCTCATCTTGGGTGAATTCGTCGAAGAGCTCTTTCTCCGTGATGCGTGCACGGTATTCCTCTTCGGTACCAAATTCTTTGGGGATGTCGAAGAAGGGCATGATCGGAGCATGATTGATGGAGTAGAACTCCACCTTGTCCAAGATCTCTTGAGTGGTGGTCAGCGCCTCGGGAACATCTTTGAAAATCTCATACATCTGCTCAGGCGATTTGAGCCATTCCTGCTTGGTGTAGTGGAGGCGCGGCTCATTGAATTTCTTTTGCAATGAGACGCATATCAGTCGGTCGTGGGCCTCGGCATCCTCTTCGTTGGTGAAGTGGACATCGTTGGTGGCTACTATTTTAATGTTATATTTCTTGGCATATTCGATCAGATGTTTGTTTACCTCGGTCTGACGCACGAAGACTTCGCGGTTGCCATCCACCTTGTCGGTCTCGTGACGTTGCAGTTCGAGGTAATAGTCGTCGCCAAACACCTCCTTGTACCAGCGTATTCTCTCTTCGGCTTTGTCAAATTCCTCATTCATGATAAATTGAGGTATTTCGCCACCGAGGCATGCCGAGCAGACTATCAGACCCTCGTGATGGCGTGCCAGGTCTTCGCGGTCGGTACGAGGCTTGTAGTAGAAGCCTTCGGTCCAGGCTCGGCTCACCAGCTTCACCAAGTTGTGGTAGCCTTGATTGTTCTTGGCGAGCACGATGAGGTGATAACCGTTGTCGCTCTTGTCTTTCTTGTCGAGCATACTTTCGCGTGCCACATACATCTCACACCCCAAGATGGGTTTGAATTTCTCTTCGTCGCTTTTGCCGGAGTTTTTCTTCTCGACATAGTTGAAAAATTCCTTGATACCGAACATGTTACCATGGTCGGTTAGGGCAATGCCCTTCATGCCCATCTCGATGGAGCGATCCACAAGTTCCGGGATCGAAGCTTTGCCATCAAGCAGGCTATATTGCGAGTGCACATGCAGGTGGGTGAATGCCGGTGTATCCATATCGCTGATTTTTTTACAAAGATAATAATTTTTGCGTTCTTATCCCTTATCTTTCCACAACCTATACCTCAAAACTTATCTACAAGCCGACGGAAAGTCTTCTATCACAAGCTGTAAGAAAATATTCGATACCTGTGGATTCGAGATATTGCTTAGAGCGCGCTCTAAAAGTCGATGGCAAAACATATAGAGCCGTATAGTTTTGATTCTTTTCTTTAAAAAAATTTGGCTATTCCAAATTAAAGCAGTACCTTTGCATCACGAGAACCCGCCAAGCCTCTTCACAATGCTTAAATCGGCGGGTCGTTTTGTTTTATTATGGCACATTATACAAAGACATACTCATCACCAGCTCAACTGGTGACATTGCTTCAATCTCGTGGACTCCACGTTGAGAATGTCGCACGTACGGAGAATTATCTCCGCCACATCGGCTATTACAGATTTAGTGCTTATCTTTATCCTCTTTTGACAACACCGAAGGAGAATCATGTTTTCAAACCAGGAGCCACTTTCAATCAAGCCTTGGACATGTATCGCTTCGACAGGCATCTTCGCCTGTTGATGTTCAACGAGATTGAGAAGATTGAGATAGCCGTCCGTAGTGCCATTGTCAACATAACGAGCCGTGAGACAGGGAACACCTTTTGGATGACCGACCCTACGTGTTTCTATGATACCAACACCTTTACGAAGACAAAACAGCTCATTGATGCTGAACTTGCCAAGTCGCGCGAAGATTTCATTGAACATTTTCGCAACACTTATTCTGACCCATATCCCCCTTCTTGGATGTTGGCTGAGATACTTCCATTAGGTGTGCTGACAAGGATATACGATAACATCAAGAGCAACCAGATTCGAAAGAAGATAGCACAAGAGTTCTCCCTGGGAGTGCCAGTCTTTAACTCATGGATGACGATTATCACTGTTGCCAGAAACAACTGCGGTCATCACGCTCGCGTATGGAACCGTACATTTGCTTTGAGGGTTTTGACTCAGCGACGTATGGCGCGTCCTTGGATCGCTATTCCAGTCAACCAAAAGAAAGCCTATTTCAGTCTCTGTATTATTAAATACTTCCTTGACATCATTTCGCCGAACAACGACATGAAGGCAAAGATTGATGCCCTACTCAGTTCCTACACGTCCATTGACATCAACGCAATGGGCTTCCCTCGTGGTTGGGAGAGCGAACCGCTATGGCAATAGACACAATTTTACCAGACGGGCGAGGATGGGAAACAGCACATCCTCGCGTCGGTGCTGTAGACAATTTGCAGGAGGATAAGTTCTCTATCACCGGTCGACAAGGTGAAATCCATATTAATGGTGCCAACGGAGAACAGATCGAGATTTATTCCACCAGCGGAATCCTGCAATATCGCGCCATCTCCGATGGCAATGACGTAATCTCCCTCCCTGCCGGAATATATATCGTAAAAGTCGATGGCAAAACATACAAACTTGCGATATAGCGGTTGTCTTGATTTTTTTCATTATATTTGCATTTGATTTGTGGCGATGTCTTGTTTTGTATTGATTTCGCCACTTATCTTTATTACTTTTGAACGCGTTATAACGACTTTATCATGGCTAATGATATACATTACATACCGGAGTGGGAGCTGAAGGGGCGCATCTTGTTGGCTCTCCCTCATGCCGACACTGATTGGAATTATATCCTCCCGGAGGCTGTCGACCAGTATCGACGGCTTATCACTGCTTTCGTCTCTCATGGCGAAGAGGTGTTGCTGCTCGTGCCGGACGTCGAGAAGGCTAAGGCAAGTCTCGCCGATTGCCCCCTCCATGGAGTTGAGTTTGTCGAAATGACCACCAACGATACCTGGACTCGCGATTATGGTCCCGTCACTGTGGTGCGCAACGACAGAATGCGTGCCATAGATTTCGGCTTTAACGGTTGGGGACTGAAGTTTGCAGCCTGCCATGACAATCTGGTCAATCTTCATCTTTGCGATGCCGGCATTATGCCGAAAGATATGTATCGTAATTGCCGCAGTTTTATCCTCGAAGGTGGCTCTCTCGAAACAGATGGACAAGGAACACTTCTCACCACCTCCGAGTGCCTCTTGTCGCCCAATCGCAACGGCGACCTGACCATCGATGAAATTGCCGACAAACTGAAAGCAGAGTTGGGTGTCGACCATCTCCTTTGGCTCAATCATGGCGGGTTGGAGGGTGATGACACCGATTCCCATATCGACACACTCTGCCGTTTGGCTCCCGATAATGTGATCCTCTTCACCGGCTGCCGCGATGTCGACGACTCTCACTTCGAGGAGTTGCTCAAGATGAGGGCAGAATTGACTATGCTACGCAATGCAGAAGGTGAACCTTTCAACCTCGTCGAACTCCCCCTTCCTGATCCTATTTATGATGAGGAGGGTTGTCGGCTCCCTGCCACTTACGCCAATTACCTCGTGACTCCTCGCGCTATATATATGCCGACTTACCGCCAACCACAGAATGATCTCTTGGCATGCAACACGGTCAAAATCGCCTTCCCTGATCATGAAGTAGTCGGCGTAGACTGTTGCACACTGATACGCCAACATGGTTCGCTGCATTGCTCCACTATGGTAGTGCCTTTCTAATCACCCTGAAAGGGGATAAATCTCTAAATAATATAACAATCCAATAAGCAATATAATATTATGAAGGTAGGAATCGTCCAACATTCATTCTCAGAAGATGTAGATGCCAATCGCACTCGCAATCTTAATGCCATAGAGAGTCTTGCCTCGGAGGGGGCCGATCTGGTAGTCCTCTCGGAACTGCATGATTCACTCTATTTTTGCCAAACGGAAAATGTGGATAATTTCCTATATGCCGAGAGCATACCGGGAGATTTCACCACAATCTATAGTGAGGCGGCACGTGACAACCATGTTGTATTGGTGACCAGTATGTTCGAGCGTCGTGCTCCCGGTCTTTATCACAACACGGCGATAGTCTTCGACAGCGATGGCAGCATCTGCGGCAAGTATCGCAAGATGCACATCCCCGATGACCCCGGTTTCTATGAGAAATTCTATTTCACTCCGGGCGATCTGGGTTTCTATCCGATCGAAACATCTATCGGTAAGTTGGGCGTATTGGTATGCTGGGATCAGTGGTATCCGGAGGCAGCTCGCATCATGGCTATGCGTGGCGCTTCGATGCTGATCTATCCGACAGCCATTGGCTGGAATCCGGATGACACCGACGATGAGAAACGACGTCAGCTCGATGCCTGGACCACGATCCAGCGCTCACATGCGGTTGCCAACGGCATACCTGTAGTATCGGTGAACAGATGCGGCTTCGAGGAGGATCCCTCAGGTCAAACCTCCGGCATCGATTTCTGGGGATCAAGTTTTGTGGTCGGACCGCAAGGTGAATTCATCTTCCGCGCCACCGACAATGCCCCCTGCGAGGAGGTGGTGATACTCGATATGAAACGTTCGGAAAATGTCAGACAATGGTGGCCCTTCTTCCGCGACCGCCGCATAGACTATTACGACTCGATAACACGCCGTTTCCTCGATGATGAAAAATAATTTTTTAAGGAACGCGTTCTAACGAATTGTCGCTCTGCGTTTATGCGGAGCGACGTCTTTTTAAGATGACATATAACACCACCGGTACGCCGGCTATCGGTGTCAGTGCATTGATTGGTATGATCTGACCCTCGGGCATAACACTTATCAGATTGCAGAGAAGAGTCAAGATAGATCCGCAGAGCATCGTCGCCGGCATCAGCACCAAGTGATTGTCGGTGCGAGTCAAAAGCCGCGCTATGTGGGGCATCGCAAGCCCGACAAAGCCGATAGGACCGCAACATGCCGTAACTATAGACGACAAGAGTCCGGTGGCTACCAACAACCAATTCCGCACCCTCAGCACATTAACACCAAGGTTCTTGGCATAGTTGTCGCCCAATAGAAGCAGATTTAAAGGTTTGGCAAGAAGCATTGCGATCACCAAACCAATCAGTGATATAACCACAAACCAAGGAAGACGCTCCAACGACACACTGCTGAAATTGCCCATTCCCCACATCACATAACTTTGAATACTCTGCTCGGTCGAGAGGGAGGAGAGGAGCGTCACTACAGAATTGGCAAAATATCCGGTCATCATACCGGCGATAAGGAGTATAAGATTATTTTTTACCCTCAGCGATAGGAGTATCAGCAACGCCATAATGATGCAACTACCCAATAGCGCACCGATCATAATGGCGATATTTCCGCCGAAATCCGAACCGGCAACACCGATCCATCCCCCGAAGAAGAGTAGCACCAAGGCTACGCCGAGGCTTGCTCCGGAGGTAATGCCCAAGATCGAAGGGCCTGCCAAGGGATTGCGGAAGATGGTTTGCAACATCAATCCGGAGGCAGAGAGCGCCGCACCGGCTATCAATGCAGTAAGTGCTTGCGGCAGTCTGCTCTCAAGGATAATATAGCGGATGGCATCATCACAGTCTCCTCCCGTCAACGCTGATGTCACATCAGCCATCGGGATGCTGATAGCTCCCCAAAAGAGATTGGCGAGTAGCAACAACACTGCTGAAACAGCCAATACGATTATGATGATACCATTCTTTTTCATGTCTTTATTTCACTTGTTGATAATATTGCAAGGGTGTAGTTTCGATCTCGGGATGAAATAGCCGAATCATCTCCCGCAAGATCTTGTCGGGATGGAACGATCCATCCTCGAATAGGGTAGTGGCTATAGTGTCTGCGCCATATACTTTTCCCTCGCGATATGCCTTGATCTTAGTGTAGAGACTATTGTCTTGTGCTATACCCTTCAAAGTAAGTTGCGATTCGTTGTAGCGGATGAGCCAGATGTCGGCATCTTTGGCAAGATAGATCACCTCCTCGGCATTGAGCTGTGCCGATCCGCTGTCACTCTTATAGTCGAAAGGATTCTTACCACCGGCATCCTCTATCATTATACCTGTCACGGATCCGGCTGTGGGCACATTCCAGACGCCGCTGTAGAGACGGTCGAAGAGCACCATAGGTCGCTCGGTGACTTTGCCGGCAACATTCTTGAGTGTCAGGTAATTATTTTCAATTTGGGCGAAGAGGGCATCAGCTTGAGCACCCTTGCCGAAGAGTCTTCCATAGAAGCGCATCCATTCGGCACGCGCCAAGGGGGTCTTCTCCATATAGTCAGCCGCCTCGATCACACAGATGCCGGTCTTGCGGAATAATTCCATATCATTGCTCTTCTCGTAGGGAGAGAGAATCAGCGCATCGCTCTTGCGACTGATGATAAGTTCGATATTGGGCGATGAGCTCTGTCCGCAGTTTGCCACTTCACCCTTCTCGACTCGGTCTCGAACACTCCGGCAGTTGATGTAAGGGAGGTCGCAGATACCGGTGATGGCATCGCCGGCCCCCAGTTCATCGATCAGAGAGACATGTACACCGGAGTAAACCACACTTCGCTTCAGGGGAACGTTGACGGTCATCACATCCGTGGCGAGTGTGCCATAGTCGTCATGATCCTCTTCGATCAGAGCATACTTCGCCATGGTCCGAGTGGTGTCCCAAGGATTGCGCATCGTTACGAGTGTCACGCCCCGGCAAATGGAATCCATGCGAAGATTGGCGCTGTACTTCAGTTCGATACTATCCCCTTGCAGACAGCCATTATTATGACCATTGCCACCTCTACATGAAAGTAGAAGTGACAATGACATAATAAAGGTTAATGAGAGTATTTTACTCATTTTACAAATTCAGCAAAGTAAGCCGGACCACCCGAACCGAGTGTAACTTTCTTAAGAAGATTGAAGTTGTCGCCGCTATAGAGGTTGACATAACCGGGGAGGGTATAGCTGGGATTGTCGCCATCCATCACATAGGAGCCGATCATCACAGTGTTGGTAGTCTGATTATACCAGAATGAGTGGGGATAATCGGGAGTTTCGAATTCCTTGACAGACACATTGCCGCTCTTAGCATCGACAAATGAGTAGGTGGGTGCTGTGGCAGGAACAGTGTAGGGTGTATATGCAGTTATGATTTCATTCTTCAGAGCACCGGCGAGGTGAGCCTTGCAGATTTGAGTCTGTGTCAGATCGTCATTGACTTTGTAGAGCATAGACTCGACATCGGTATAGTTGCCGGAGCAGAGAAGATATAGGCAGTCGTCGCAGACGATAAACTGACGAGGATTCAGACCTACATCAAATCTCTTTTCGACAGTCATAGTTTCGGGGTCAACGACGCAGGCTGTGGTGCCGTATTTGGGGTAGTTCATACCGTCGCTTTCAGGCACATAGATCTTGCCGCGATAGAGTGCGATCTGATCGGGATTGGGACCCACCTTCACACTCTTGTCGATGGTGAGTGTGAGTGTGTCAAGTCGTGCCAAGTAGCCATCATACATCGACATAAACACACCACCCTTGTAGCATACCATAGAGTAGGGGGTTGTGCCGTGAGTGGGGTCGTCGGCAAGTTTGATCTGCTTGATAGAGAGGTTGGTAGCCTTGTCGATGATCTCGATAGTGTTCGACTGAGAAGTACCGATATAGATCTTACTGCCATAAACTGCCATACATTGGGGTGTATCGCCGAGGCTACGGCCATTGGCTGCCTTGAAGATACCGGAGTTGATGTTAAGAGTCTTGAGATCAATAGCGTCGAGGCTTCCTTCGATGTTGCTGTACATATTGCCCTGGGTCAAGGCATAGACATCAGATACTACGATGACCTCAGGCACATCGCCACCCGGTACGTCAGGATTATCGGGGTCGTTGTTGTCATCACTACAAGACACCATACTCATGCCGAGCAGGGGTAAGAAGAATAGATAAAATAGTTTTTTCATCGGTTGTTAATATTTGATAATATTATTAAATTATTGATTATAAGTTACTTAAAGGAGATATTCTATTGAGACTGCCCAGGAGCGACCCGGCATTGGGTAGCGAGCCACGATCTCATATTGCTTATCGAGAGCGTTGATCAGGTCGGCGCGCAGAGTCAATGAGGACTGTTTGATACGGATCTCGCGATAGAGGCTAAAGCCAATCTCCATGTATCCCGGTATGCGCGAGGAGGGAAGATTGACAGTCTCGGCATATCTCGCTGAGCAACCTGTGCCGTGAGCCACGACATTAACCCAGGGATTTTGCCAGGTGATCGACCAACCGCCGGAGTTTAGCGGAATGTAGGGCAACTGTTTCATCCAGTCTGCCATCGTGCGGTCGGTGCGCGAGGCAGCCCTTTGATAACTATAGTTACCGGTCAGGATCAGGTCATGGCCCTCTGCCGGGCTAAAGTCTGCCGAGAGTGTAACATCAGCACCGAGGATTCTCACTTCGCCGAGATTTTTCATCGTCATCACAAACATATTGTAGGGCATGGCGACAATCTTGTTTTTCACGCGGTTGAGGTAACCGTCGGCGGAGAGTTCGAGAGAGGGCAACCATGAAGCGATGTGGCGGGACCATGTCATGCCGAGGTTGAGCTGACGTGCTATCTCCGGCTCGAGGTTGATCGACCCGTAATGGTCGAAGTAGAGTTCGTTGAAGGTGGGCATACGCATTCCCGATTTGTAGGATGTGCGGATATACCATAGTTCATCGGCAATAGGTTGGAGATTAAACCCTATCGAGGGGGACACTTTCCATCTGTCGATATGTTTTTCGCCTGCTTGGGGCAGGTCGCTGATATAGGAGAGAAGTCCATGGGCGGTGGCGGTGAGACGCCATATCCGATATTTAACTGAAATCGACTGCAAGAGGGAGTTGCGCTGAGGATGGTTATTGGCTCGCAGGTTGTTGGACATGGCATTGTGCCAATAGTCGACGCAGTAGGAGAGTGCCAAGTCGGTGATAGGGGTATATTTCAGCGCTGCGGAGATATATTCCTCTTGTTGGATATAGCGATTATCGAGACTGCCATTAGGGTAAATACCATCGATGTCGGTATATCTCAAATCGGTCCAATCATATTTGGCAAGGGCACGAAAGAACACATTGGAGGCGAAGCGACCATCATATCGGAGTTGCGCCATCAGGTCTTTGTCGTGCAGATGTTGGTTGCTCTTGTTGTTGTAATATTTCACCGGTCCGGGGAGGTCGCGAGAGCTGTCATACCAGTAGGTTTTTGCTTGTAGACTATGGTCATCACTGATCTTCCAGAGCGAGTTCATCTCGACATGTCCGGTGTTGGTCTGCGAGTTATTGCGTTTCTCGCGAGTTGTCTCCTTACCATTATATATGGTGAAGGGGTAGTTGTTGCGAGCATGTAAATATTCGCCGTTGAGCGAGAATTTAAAATTACTGCCGTTGGCGATGCCGAAGCGGAGTGAGGGATTCCAAGTGCCGAAGGATGCTACTCGTAACTTCACCGCTAATTCGGGACGGCGAGAGGTAAGATCTGCCTCATCGATGGTGGCAATGCTGAGGGTGGATGCCAAGGAAAGTGTGCGTGCCGATTGGAGCAGGTCGTCGCCATCACCCATTCGGATGGAGAGTGATGAGAGGCAATCTAAAGAAAAACGGGAGAGGTCGATCTGACCACTCTGCGCGTCACCGAGTGCCACGCCATCGTAGGTCACGCCGGTGTGTTGAGTGCCCAAGCCACGCACAGACACGGTCTTCATACCTCCCGAACCGCCATAGTCGCGGAGGTTGACTCCCGGCAGACGGTGGATTGCATCCGATATGTCAGTGACTCCTGCCACCCGGAAGGTGGTGGCATCGAGGGTATACTCCGCAGTGGTGCTCTTCTCTTGGCGAGCTGCCACGACCTCTACATCAGAGAGATGCACTGTCTCCGGCTCGGCATCTTCGGTGACAGTGGTTGCTTCGGATGTATTGGGAGAGGCATCAAAAAAGAAAGCTGCTACAGCTGATTGCGCTGTTGCAGCCACGATGATGCTTGCTATGACATATTTTAGATGCTTTCTCATCCTCGTGGAAAACTAATTATTTTATTGGCGCTTCAAGAGATGGTCGGACTATTACCGTAGCGGGACTGTAGAGGAATTTCACCTCATTCATCTAAAGGCCTAATCCAAAAGCAATCGCAAAGTTTCAAACCCAAAGCACTGCAAAGTTAAAACAAATATTCCACAAAACCAAATCCCTACCCACCCCAAACAGCATCATCATGTTGTCAAAATGGTCAAAGAGAGTAAGCGCGCTTATAAAAAAATTGGGAGATGGTCTTCCTCTTTGTTGAGGGGACTATCTCCCTTTTTATTGGAGTAGGGCTTTTTTAGCCCTTTCTATCTTTGTTTTATTCTCTTTACTTTATAGTAGCTTTATGGAGATGTAGCGTTTGGGATTTTTCTTTATGTCTACTATCAGCGAGTCGATGTCTGAGGCTACGGTGTTGAGGCGATTGTAAAGCTCTTGGTCGGTGGTCAACCTACCCAGAGTGGAGTTGGGGTTGTTGAGCTGTGATGAGAACTTCGACAGATCGGTGGTGATGTTGTTCACATTCTCCATCGTATTGCTGATCGGCAACTGCTTCAATTCGCTCGAAAGTATAGCCAAGTTGGCACAGATACTGTCGATCTTCACAGTCGCAGAGTGGGCATTGTTCATCACTGCCGGAACTTGTGTGTTCAAGCTTCTCAAACCTTGGGAAGCATAAAGCAGGTTGGCTGTGATACCATCGATACGAGCGATCGATGCTGCCAACGCCGGGTCTGAAACCAATGTATTCAGACTATACATCAGCGAGTCTACCTTCGGCAAGATGGAGTTAATCGCCGGCATTAACTCCTTGTCGAGCGACTCCATCAGTCCATAATGAGGACGCGTAGGTATCGTCGTGCCTATCTCCATCGCCTTCGGACTCTTACCTAATTTGATATCGACAAATCCGCCACCCATAAGTGTGGAAGATAACTCAGCGTATGAATCTTCAGGAAGACGCAACTTCTTCTCCAATGCCAATAATACCTTGAATTTGCCGGGGTGTTCATAGTCATACTCGATGTCGCGAACCTTGCCGACCGCAAATCCATTGATTGAAACCGGTGATGCTACCGCCAATCCGGTCACATCTTCATATTCTACATAATAGAAATTGGAGGGTCGCAACATATTGATACCTTTCAGGTAGTCAATTCCAAAAAACAGCACTACAAGCGATATGATCACTGATAGACCGATCACAAATTCCTTGCTGCCAAATAACTTCTTCATATTTGTGTTTTTTTCTTATTTCTCGTTATCTACTATAATTATAGCGTTGGGAACCATAGATTTGATTTCCAACAGTTTTTTCTCCATCTCACGGCGATTGGTGCTGCTCCCGTAGGTGTACTTGTAGTGATTATTTTCCACAAACATCTCCGTGGGGGTCAGACCGCCGAACAGGGGATCGTTGTCGTTCAATTTATGGTCACTCTCCGCCAGTTGTATTTTGTAATAAATCGGACGCGATGCAGATGCTGAAGCTGCTTTAAACTTAGGACGCCCCGGCTGACGAGTTATCGTGTCTTTAGCCTCCGTCTGAGCTTTGGCGATAGTCTTACCGGAAGCAGTATTCTTACCGGAAGTTGTAGTCTTGCCGGCTGAAACTTTAGTTGTAGTCTTAGCAGCTTGGGCTTGAGTGTTGTTGCCGCTCTGCTTTACGACAAATGTCTTACGATTGCCGCGAGTTGAGCTCTTCTTAGACGAACTTTCCGCCTTCTTGGAGTCCTTGCTGCCGGAGGTCGATGCCATCATCTCACCCTGCTTGCCGGCACTCTTCGTCTCTTTGGCTTTCGTATCTTTAGATTTATTCTTCTTTTTCTTATTCTTTTTACCTTTCGCATCCTCTTTCTTAGGCTCATTGACCTCCTCTTTCACCTCATCTTTAGTCGCTTCGTGGCGAGCCAGGTATTGAGTTTCGCTCTTCAGAGCTATCGAGTCAGTGGCTATTTCACGCTTATCGGAGATAGCACGCGAAGAGGATGATCTTCTCTTGCGAGGTCCGCTTGCAGAGCGTCTTGTAGTAGTGCTCTTACCGCCTATCTTCACACGCTCGGCATTCTCCACCGATACCAACGTGCCGACACCTGTCGATGCCATAGTCGCCGCATTTTCGCTCTCTTCAACCTTAGCAGGCATCTCAGCATCAGCATATTCTTGACGCGAATTTCGATTGGACTTGGCTTTTTGCTCATTTTTATCACTATACTGTTTGGCGCTGCCGGCTGAGGCTGAACGGTCGTTATCTGCCGAGAAATAACGCTTTACGGCATTGCAGAGAGATTTTGCCAAACGCTCCTGTCCTTCATCCGAACCCAGGAAGGCAGCCTCCGTAGGATTGCAGATGAAATCCAATTCCACCAGCACTGAAGGCATCGATGTGGCCCAAAGCACCCAGAAACCGGCCTGCTTCACACCTCGGTCGACACGCCCGCCTGTAGCCACCAACTCCTTCTGAGCCTCAGCGGCAAAGCGAAGACTCTTACCGAGATTGCGCTTCTGTGCCATCTCAAAGATGATATAAGACTCATCTTTATTGGGATCAAAACCACTATATTTTTGATGATAATTGTCTTCATATTCTATTACTGAGTTCTCCGTCTGTGCCACCTTCAGATTATTGGCATCTTTGTGATGACCAAGGGTATAGACCGTAGCTCCCGCCACCTTCTTACGGTTGGGATTGCTCTTGTCAACAGAATTGGTGTGGATCGAGATGAAGAGATCGGCTTTATTGAAATTGGCAATATCAGCTCTCCCTTGCAAGGAGATAAATGTGTCATCATCGCGTGTCAACACGACTTTCACATTCTTGACATTCTTCTTGATCTGCTGTGCCAACTTCTTCGCCACGCCAAGATTGATCATTTTTTCATTCTGACCATTGTCCATGGCGCCGAAGTCTTTGCCACCATGACCGGCATCGATTACTACGGTATATACCGGATCTTTATCTTTATCCTTTGCAACTCCATGCGCCAAACCGGGTAAGAAGAGCATGCTGCCTGCCATCACGATGGTCATCAGCATGGTTCGGAACTTCACAGGGTTTATGATATGTCTGATAAGTCTTCTCATCAATTATATACTTTTTCCTCCTCGAGGAGGTTCTTTTCTTTATGGTCAAATGTCTTATGGGTATACACGAAATCGCGGCCCAAATATTTCTGTCTCACTATCGGGTTGGAGGCAAGTTCCTCGCTGGTGCCCTGGAATAGGACACGACCTTCGAAGAGCATATAAGCTCGGTCGGTAATACCCAGGATAGAATCAGCCTTATGGTCAGTGATAAGCACACCGATGTTGCGCTCTTTGAGATGATACACCACCTCTTGGATATCCTCCACAGCGATAGGGTCGACCGCTGCAAAGGGCTCATCGAGCATAATGAATTTCGGGTCGATAGCCAAACAGCGGGCTATCTCAGTGCGTCGGCGCTCACCACCCGACAGGCGAGTACCGATGTTGTGTCTTACACCTCCGAGGTCAAATTCGGCAATCAGCTTTTCGAGCTTCGCTTTCTGATATTCCTTCGATGTGTTGGTCATCTCCAAGATCGCCCGGATATTGTTTTCCACCGTCAGCGAACGGAACACCGAAGCCTCTTGCGGCAGATATCCGACACCGATCTGAGCTCGCTTATAGACGGGATAGCCCGTTATCTCTTCATCGTTGAGGAATACTCTCCCTTCGTTGGGCTTAACCAGCCCTACTGTCATATAGAAAGTCGTAGTCTTTCCGGCACCATTCGGGCCCAACAAACCGACGATCTCGCCTTGGGTTACCTCGATCGACACCTGGTTGGCCACCGTACGCTTGCCATATTTCTTGACAAGACCTTCGGTGCGAAGCACATCTCTCACAGGCTCTTGATCTATATGAAGTTCCTCCTCGACTTGGAGAACATCGTCCGAGTCGAACTCACCTTCCAAGTCGCGCTCTTCCTCTTCGGTAAGTTTCTCCGGCTTGGGCTTGCGAAAGTTCAGTCTGTTTCTGAGTAGTGGGGCTATCTTCATGGTCTATGATAGGGTAGTAGCGAGGTTAGGGTAGCAGTGAGCGGATATAGTCGGTAAGGAGCTTGATAGCTACATTATTGCCTCCACCCTGAGGTATGATTAGATCGGCATATCGCTTCGAAGGCTCGATATATAACTCGTGCATCGGTTTGAGAGTCTCTTGGTAACGATCGATCACCATCTGCGGCGTACGGCCACGCTCCACACAGTCGCGCTTGATCACACGAATCAATCGCTCATCGGCATCGGCATCAACGAACACTTTAACATCGAGCATATCGCGCAGCTCCTTGTCGGTCAGCACCAAGATACCCTCCACCACGATTACCTCCTTGGGACGCAGATGCACCGTCTCTTTCAGACGCGAACAGGTGATAAAGTCGTAGGTCGGCATCTCCACATCTTCTCCCTCCTTGAGCCGCTTGATATGCTCGGTGAGCAACGTCCATTCGATCGATGCCGGCTCATCGTAGTTCATCTTCAATCGCTCTTCCAACGGGATGTGTGCATTATCCTTATAATATGAGTCTTGAGGCATCACCACAACTTCATCTGCCGGGAGACTCTCTATTATCTTGCGGACCACCGTAGTCTTGCCGCTACCGGTGCCACCTGCTATTCCTATTACCAACATATCGAGTTTTCTTGTTTTGTTTTTTCGTTTTTACCAAGACGATGGCTATTTTGCCCTTCTCGGCACACAAAATTAATAAAAACTCACCGCTCTGCCAAATTTTTGAAATTTTTGTTTTATCTTTGCACTCGGATTTGTGTGATTCACTATTGTTTTCATATCATGAAGCACACTCCTTATTATATAAGAATAGTCAAATGATTAGCAGTTCTATTAAATCGTTCGGACGTTATTGTGTTTTTATGACACAAGTATTCAGACGCCCCGATAAGTGGAGAGAATTCTTTAAGAGTCTTATCTTCGAGATATATAAACTCGGTGTCGATTCGATACCCTTGGTTATCATCATCTCCCTATTCATCGGTGCAGTGATTTGCATCCAGATGACGCTGAATATCTCGTCGCCGATGATACCGACATATTCCACAGGTATGGCGACTCGTGAGATCCTCGTACTGGAGTTCTCGTCTACCATGATGTGTCTGATTCTTGCGGGCAAGGTCGGATCCAACATCTCGTCGGAGATAGGCACTATGCGTGTCACCGAGCAGATCGATGCTCTCGAGATCATGGGTATAAACTCAGCCAATTTTATCGTTCTCCCCAAGGTGATCGGCTTTATCCTGTTCGTGCCTGTGCTCTGCATCCTCTCGATGTTTATGGGTCTATTGGGTGGCGCATTCATCGCCGAGTTCACCTCGATGGTATCTCTCGAGACTTATATCTATGGTATACAGTCTTTCTTTGATCCGTATGATGTATATTACAGTATCATAAAGACTTGCGTCTTTGCGTTTATCATCACCTCAGACGCCGCCTATTTTGGATATCATGTCAAGGGTGGAGCCCTCGAAGTCGGCAAAGCGAGCACCGATGCCGTGGTGTCAAGTTCGATCCTGATCCTGCTTGCAGACGTTATACTAACTCAACTCCTTTTGCAATAATGATTGAAGCTAAACATATCTCCAAGTGGTTTGACGGTCAGCAAATCCTCTTCGACATCAATGCCACCTTTGAGGCGGGCAAGACCAACCTCATCATCGGTCGTTCCGGTTCGGGTAAAACCGTATTTATGAAGTGCCTCATCGGGCTTCATACCCCTGAAGAGGGTGATATCCTCTACGACGGCAGAAAGTTTCGCGATCTCGACCTCTCCAAGAAGCGCCAACTTCGCGCCGAGATCGGTATGCTATTCCAGGGTTCTGCCCTCTTCGACAATGAGACTGTGATGGGAAATGTCATGTTCCCTCTCAAGATGTTCTCCCCGCTGACACGCCATGAGCAGATCGAGCGTGCCAAGTTCTGCATCGAAAGGGTAGGACTCGTCGATGCAGACAACAAATACCCATCGGAAATTTCGGGTGGTATGCAAAAGCGTGTGGCAATCGCTCGCGCCATCGCCCTCAACCCTCGTTATCTCTTCTGCGACGAACCCAACTCCGGTCTCGACCCTCAGACTTCAATCCTGATCGATGAGTTGCTGAGCGACATCACCCATGAATACAACATCACTACGATCATCAACACCCACGATATGAATTCCGTGCTCGGCATCGGTGAGTCAATCGTTTATATCAATAAGGGACACTGCGGATGGATCGGTGATGATCATTCGATATATAAAAGCACCAACGAAGATCTCAACGATTTCGTCTTCGCCTCCAAGCTCTTCCGCCAAGTAAAATCATATCTCGAATCCAAATAAAAATTGAGACTATTAGAGCGCGTTCCTTAAATTTTCATTTAAGGAACGCGCTCTAAGAAAGAACTGCTTTAAAAATCTTTTTTGCAGAAGATGCTCTTCAGCTTCAGGGAGATTACCCCGAAGACTGCCTCTCCGAAGATGCCGGAGTTCATCTTCGATGTGCCTAATTGTCTGTTGACAAATATGATAGGCACTTCGACTATCTTGAATTTCTTTAGATACGCCTTGAATTTCATCTCGATTTGGAAAGCATATCCTTTGAATTGGATCTTGTCCAAGTTGAGAGTTCTCAAGACGTGAGCTTTGTAGCATACGAATCCGGCAGTCGAGTCATGGAGCTTCATACCTGTCACCAACCGGACATACATCGAAGCATAGTAACTCATCAAGATACGTCCCATCGGCCAGTTGACTACATTCACTCCCGAGACATAACGTGAGCCGACCGATACATCCGCACCTTTATCCTTACACTCGTGATAAAGCTTGGGGAGATCGTTGGGATTGTGAGAAAAGTCGGCATCCATCTCGATCATATATTCATAACCTCGCTCTAAGGCCCACTTAAAACCATGGATATAGGCTGTGCCAAGTCCCAACTTGCCGGTGCGCGTCTCCAAGTGGACTCGCCCCGGATATTGTGACATCTTCTCTTTCACCGCCTCTTGGGTGCCGTCGGGCGAGGCATCATCGATCACGAGCAGGTCAAATGAGTCTTCCAACGAGATCACCGCATCTATTATATTTCCGATGTTCTCGATCTCGTTGTAGGTCGGTATTATTACTAAAGCTTCACTCATCTATGCCTATATTATTCTTTGGTTCGGTGCAAAATTAACAATTTTTCTACAATTATTATCTTTCGACCCTATATTTTTTATTCTACTACCTGTCATTTTCTGCAATTCGTATGATTTTTTTCGAAATATGCAGCGTGGGATGGTATGATAATTTGCTTTTTCGGAGGGTTTCAATTCCCATATCATCTTCTCTATTGAGGTAGCGAAGTGTGGGATAGTGTTCTTTCGCCACACTCGCCATGGCTGATGCCACAGCTTGGTATACGCCCCTATAGTCGATGTCTCCCTTCTCGGCATGTATCACAAAGGAGTCGCCCCCTTGCTCGCCGAATGAGAAACCCAAGATGCGACCTTCATATCGGATAGCAACTCCAAGGAAAGGGTAGCGGTCGTAGTCGCGGAGTATGTCGATCACTTTCCGACTCTCATATACCGCAAGGCGATTGTCGCTATGTCGATCACTGAATTTCCTTACGAACTCGATAAGCTCATCGGCAATCGCGTTGCTGATCTCTTCCACCCGATAGCCATCGTAATTATTTCGGAAGAAGTTGAGATGATTACGTTTTTTCTCCAATTTTTTACCACCGAAGGTGATGAAACGGTCGATGTCATATAGATATTCCGTCCAGTCGACATATAACTTTTCGCCATCGATCTCCTCGGGAAGCGAGTCCTTAATCGGCATTGTCTCCACCGGCAGCATCAGCAAGGCTTCACACTTGTGTTGGCGGCAGTAGTCGGCTATAATACTCCGATAGCGCTCCATGCTCATCGTTCCTCGAGGTTCGTAAAACAGGGGAGTGTCGGTGTCGGGCCATACTCCTTTGATGATAAGTGTATCTTCGACTGTCGCTATCTGATATTTGAAATATTCCTTCCACATCAAGATGCCTCCCACGGTGAAATCATCGCACATCGAAGGGTAACGATCAAAATAATCACGCAGCATCGATATGTCGCTCTCGGTAGCATCTTTCATCTCAAGATCTATTCCTATAAGACTTTCCATCTGTAGTGTCTTTGTTATTCTTCTTTACTTCCTTTTACAATTCGACATTTTCATAGTCTAATTCGTAAGGAGGAACAAAATTAATACAAAATTATCATTTTGACTCTATTGAAATCTAAATTTTTATTAAAACAGAAAGATTTTGGATTATTTTTTGGTAGATAGTGAAATTTTATATACATTTGTTGTCGGTTTATCCGCAATTGTATGTATGTATGTATTTTTATCACTTTATTATAATAATCTAATAGTTCGAACACAAATTTTATAAAAAAATAACCTTTATGATTAAAAAGTTTTTGAGTCTTGCAGTAGTCGCCATCGGCGCACTCTTTGCAAGCGCGCAGACTCCTCTTCCATTGGATAAGGCAGTCAAACATGGAACCCTCGACAATGGGTTGAATTATTACATCATGCATAATGAGGAGCCGAAAGAGCGTGCTCATTTCTACATCGCTCAGAAAGTCGGTTCTTCACTTGAAACTCCCGAACAACTCGGTCTCGCCCACTTCTTGGAGCACATGGCCTTCAACGGCACAACCCATTTCCCCGGTAAGGCTATGTTGGAATATCTTCAGAGCAAGGGCATTCGCTTCGGTGCCGATATCAATGCATATACCGGCTTCGACGAGACAGTCTATCACATTGCCAATGTGCCCACCGCCGACGTGGCTCTGATGGATAGCGTTCTTCTCGCCATCCACGACTGGAGCTGCGCCATCACTCTCGACACTGACGAGATCAACGCCGAACGTGGCGTGATCGAAGAGGAGTGGCGCTCGCGCAATGACGCTATGTATCGTATGTATGAGGCTATCCTCCCTGTCGTATACCAGGAGTATCAATATCGCCAGATGCCTATCGGCAAGATGGAAGTCGTAAAGAACTTCCCTCCTCAGGCTATCCGCGATTATTATCATAAGTGGTATCGCCCCGATCTCCAGGGTATCGTCATCGTAGGTGATTTCGACGTTAACGAGATGGAGCAGAAGGTAATCAAGCTCTTCTCCGGCATCAAGGCGCAAGAGAATCCTGCACCTCGTGAGTATACCTCTATCTCTGACAATAAGGAGCCGATCTATGCTTATTATTCCGACAAGGAATTCCCCGTTAAGATCGGTTGGGTTATGTTTAAATCTGACCCTGCTCCACGTGAGTTCCGCAACACTGTGGAGTATATGATGGGCAATGACTTCCTCCAGCCTCTGATCTGCAAGATGATCGACAACCGCCTCGAAGAGTTTGGCAAAGATCCCAACTGCCACTATATGCAGGCCGGTGTTGATTTCTCTCAATATTTCGTATCGAAAACCAAGGATTCTTTCGATGTTCAGGTCATCGCTAAGGATGATATGAATGCCGCTTTCCAGGATGCTATGAAGGTCGTGGCTCGTGCTTGCAAGACCGGCTTTACCCTCTCTGAGCTCACCCGCGCTCGCGACCAAATCATGTCTGACATCGAGAAGGCTTACAATGAGAAGGATAAAACCGATAGCCGCAAGTTGGCTCCCGAGATCTATCGTCATTTCATCGACAATGATCCTTGCCCCGGCATCGAAGTTAAGTACCAGATGGCTCAAATGATCCTCCCTCAGCTCGATGTTAACACCATCAACACTGTGGCTCAGCAGATTCTTACTCCCGACAATCAGGTTATCGTGATCGGTATGCCCGATAATGAGACTACTATCGTTCCAGTCAAGGAGGAGGTCATCAAGACTGTCAATGATGCTCTCAACGCAGAGTATGAAGCATACGTAGATGAGGTTATCACTGATCCTCTGATCGAAAAACTTCCTGCTCCCGGCAAGATTGTCAGCTGCAAGGAGGGTAAGTTCGGCACTACCGAGATCGAACTCTCTAATGGTGCCAAGGTGGTGCTTAAACCCACTGATTTCAAGGAAGATGAAATCCTCGTCAGCATCAATGGCGCCGGCGGTAAGCAGGCATATACTGCCGATCAAGCTGCCGATGTGCAAGCTGCCGAAAACTTCTTCGATTATTTCAAACAGGGTAAATTCGACAACCTTAAGCTCCAGAAGTATCTCGCCGGCAAGAATGTAAGCCTTGGTTATTCGATCGGCAATAAAGCCACCGGTTTTATTGGTAAGTCTACCAAGAAGGATATCAAGACTCTCTTCGAACTTATCTACTCCGCTTTCGTACAGACCAATCCCGATAAGCAGGGTTGCCAAGTTGAAATCGATAAGGTGAAGAATTATCTTGCCACTGAAGATAAGAATCCTCAGCAGGTATATGGAAAGTTGATCAGCAAAGCTTGCTATGGCGGCAATCCTCTCTTCGCTCAGATGTCGGTTGAGTCTCTTGAGAAGATCGATCTTGACAAGACCTACGATATCATCAAGAAGTCGCTCGCCAATGCTCGTGATTTCACATTCATCTTCACCGGTAATGTAGATCTCGAAACTATCCGTCCGCTCCTCGAGCAATACATCGCTACACTTCCCTCTGCCAAGAAGGCATCTGTCGTTAATGCTAAGTCTTCTATCTGCAAGGTTGAGGGTCAGGTAAATGAGTTTAAGACTATGCCGATGGCTGCTCCCTCTACAATGGTATTCGTAAATGTTATCGACAACAACATCCCCTACACTCTCGACAATTCTGTCAAGATGAATATGGTGGGTGAAATCCTCAGCAATATCTTTACTGATACACTCCGCGAGGAAGAGGGTGGTACTTACAGCCCGTATGCTTATTCATTCATGAATCATATCACCGGATATTGGGAGATCGTTTATGTCTTCCAGACCAACGATCAGATCCAGGATAAGTTGATGGGTCGTGCCAACGAAGAGCTTCTGAAGCTTCTGAAGAATGGTGCAAGTCAGGCTCATTTCACCAAGGTAAAAGAGGCAGCTCTCAAGCAGTATGACAACAAGGTCCGCACCAACGACTACTGGTTGCGTCAGCTCGACAAGTATTACCTCTTCGGCATCGACGACCTTAGCAATGGCAAGGAGGCTATCGAGAAAGTCACACTCGCCGACCTCAACAAGTTCATGTCAACTCTCTATGACGGCAAGAACCAAATCAAGGTAGTGCTCCAAGGCGTAAAAGAATAATCTAACGAACCACTTAAAAAAATGTGTCATCAGCCGGGCTGATGACACATTTTTTTTGAACTATATGCCATATTTAGAGCGCTTTCCTTAAATTTTGGGGGTCGTAGAGGCGGATATTTTTGAGCAGATTTTGAAAGTCACAGCGAGCGCTTCTCATATTTGCAAAACAGTATTTCCATCTCAATCAGACCCCTTTACCCATTTCGTAGGCCTGCATCAGACAGGCATTGCCATCGATGTCTCTTGCATCGGTGACACCTCCACAAAACAGATGACCCTTGAGTGAAGACTTGCCGAAGCATTCTATCCATCCTGTCAGTCCTATCTCGGCACGTCGGGGAGTATCCTCTTCGGCTTCGGCAGCTGTGGTGAGCAGATAGATGTCGCGGAAACGGTAGTTTTTCGGGTACATAGCATTCATGCGGTCGATGAGAGTCTTCATCTGTCCGCACATCTCATAATAGTATATAGGTGTTGCCCAGCAGACCACATCGGCATTCAGCACCTTCGCCATAATATCAGGCACATCGTCCTTGAACACACATGCACCTGTCTTTTGGCAACTCAGACAACCCACACAAAACTTGATTTCCTTTCCACGAAGGGAGATCTTTTCTACCTCATTGCCAGATGCCTTGGCACCCTCCACAAACTTATCGGCGAGCATATCACTATTCGACCCAATACGGAGGCTGGTGGAAATAACTATTACCTTTTTCATTGTTTAATATTTTTGTCCAGATTCAATCTAATAAACTCTTCGATCTTTTCCCATGGAATCATATTTTTAGCCTTGCCCTTGCCTTCGGGTTCGGTATAACCACCATCGTAGAGGTCGCAATGGCTTGCTCCGGGGATGATGAGCAGTTCCTTATTTTCCGGCACCGGGTTGGGTTTGCGGATGGCATCATAACCTTGAGCCTTGCCATCTACCATATACTTGTAGGCATCCTCACCAAAGTAGCGGGAATGAGCATTCTCACCATGTATAATGAGTACAGCCGAACGTATCTCATTGATATAATAGAGGAAACGGGCATTGGAGTAAGCCTGAGTGCCAAAAGTGTGCCAACCCTCGTTACTGTTGCCCGAACGAGGATGATAACCACGTGCAGTCTTGTAATAGTCATAATAGTCCTTCACAAACTGCGGTGCATCCGCCGGTAGTGGATCTATTACACCGCCTCCCGGTGTCCACTTGCCGCTTCGTGCTGCCTTGTTTCGTTCATTAGCCATTGACATACGAGCCTCATATCTGGCTTCTTCACTGTCGTTGCCATCAAAATAGCCATTGCCGTTTACACGGCACATATCGTACATCGTGATCGCCACAGTAGCTTTGATACGAGGATCAACAGCTGCCGCATTTAGGGCTATACCGCCCCATCCACAGATACCAATAATACCTATCTTCTCACTGTCTACTTCATCGAGTCCGCTGAGGAAATCCACTGCCGCCAAGAAGTCCTCTGTATTTATGTCGGGTGAGGCAGTAGCACGTGGCTCACCTCCGCTCTCACCCGTAAAAGAAGGATCGAAGGCACAAGCAACAAATCCCCTTTCAGCCATCTTCATTGCATATAATCCACTTGACTGTTCCTTGGATGCGCCGAAAGGCCCACTTACCGCAAGAGCCATTCTGCTACTTCCATTCTTTGGAGAATACAAATCTCCGACAAGTTTTATGCCATACTGGTTCTTGAACTCCACCTTCCGATGATTGACCTTTTCGCTAAGTGGGAATACCTTGTCCCATTCTTGTGTTATCTGCATATTTTCTATGTTTTTTTGCGTGCAACCGGCAAGCATAAGCATTGCCATTGCAAAGATTGATAATGATAAAACTTTCATTTTGACTATTTTTTTCAGTGCAAAATTACACACATTATTCATATTTGCTTATACCTCAATTATGGGTGTTATAACCATTTTTTCGGAATACGCATTAAGAGGTGTTTCTTAAGAGCGCGCTCTTAGCGGGTTAGCGGAAGTAGGTTTGTTTTAGCCAGTGGGCGTAAATTGGGTCTTGGAGGGTTATTTTGCCGGCTATGTTGTCGATGATGTCTCGTTTGATCAGCGCCTCCTTCGAGCGCGATATCGATGTCGTCGATATCTTTCAGATTGTTTGGAACAGGTCGTCCATGTTTACTACTGATTGGATCTTTGGACATTGGGCGTTGTCGACTATGCCGTAGGGTGCTATCATTGTGAGATGTAGGGCTTTTGTGGCTGATGTTGCTTCGGCAAAATATTCACGTCTTTGTTCCATCTTGGCAAGGTAGGACTTCGTAACGGAGAATGGTTTATCACTGAATTTCATCTCACAGAGATTTATAATACGATCACGACGATCGATTACTAAGTCTATTTGTGCTTCATCATTTTGCCACGAACAAATATCGGTTGAGATGCTGTCGATACCCAACTTTTTCTTAATTTGGGGCAAATGAAGCAAACACACCTGTTCGAAGGCATAACCGCTCCAAGCCTTACGGCTGCCACTGTCGATCATATTGCTCCATTTGTGAGTGTCTTGCGAATTATCGTTCATAACATACTTTATATAGAATAAACTATATAGGTCAATTAGCTGATAGATTACATCACGTTGTTTCTTGCCGTATGCACTGTACTTCCTGATAAAATCACATTGACAAAGATTATCCAGGACTTCAGTAAGATTGCCATTGTCCACAAGTTTCAGCGATTTGATAATTTCATCTCTTGTCATGCCCTTGAGCTTGGCACCCAGAAGTTCTACGATTCGTCTATAAGAGGCAGAATCATTAAATAAAGATCTGAAAAGGAAAGGGAACTCTTTCTTCAATGGCGCATCTTCACTAAAAAATAGCTCATCGATATTCTGAGTAACACTGAACATGGGGTTAAACATGTTGAGATAGAATGGTGTACCTCCCACACACATATAAGCCTCCATGGTCTGAAGTCGATCAGGACGAAAGCCTATACTTCCCAAATACTCCTCTGTTTCCGCAAGAGTGAATGGACGCAATTTGATTTGTCGTGTGACTCGATTGTGCAGTCCACCTTTGTCGCCGAGCAATTTGCTTGTCATCCATGTAGTTGCCGAACCACAAACGATAAACTTTATATTATTACGGCTACTTGCCCACTCATTCCAAAAGAGTTCTAAAGCCCTAATGAATTTGCTTCGTGGTGTGTCCATCCATGGCAATTCGTCGAAAAACACTAATATGCGTTGTTTCTCTTTCAACGTGTCAAGATAGTGTTGGAGTTGGGCGAAGGCGTCAAACCAATCATCTACTACCGGATAATACGAATTAGAATAATTGTTTAGCTGACGATTGAAATTGGCAAGTTGCTCTTTCTTGCTTTTATCGTATATGCCGGTAACATAGAAATCAAACGACTCCTCATACAGTTTTTTCACAAGGAAAGTCTTGCCAATGCGTCTACGGCCATATAGGGCAATAAACTCAGGTTTGGCTGTAGCCATATAGCTATCAAGTAGTGCTATTTCCCGTTTTCTTCCAATAATATCTTCACGTGCCATAATCAAAAAAATTAGACAGAATCAATCAAATTCGATGCAAATATAGCAAAAAAGGGACTTACCGCCAAGCATTTTTCATTTTTAGTCGGCGCTAAGTCCCTTTTTGTAATTTATTTATTGGATTAGCGGAAATAGGTTTGTTTTAGCCAGTGGGCGTAAATTGGGTCTTGGAGGGTTATTTAGAGCGCGTTCCTTAAATTTTTGGGGTCGTAGAGGTCGTAGCCTTGAGTCGAT